>ERZ773056.440-NODE-440-length-21982-cov-9.166872_pt1 | contig 21982 bp, 21 predicted proteins | sample MGYA00580857_ERZ773056 | MGnify/ENA primary metagenome ERZ773056 (study PRJEB29015, sample SAMEA2737996) | human oral metagenome | biome: human oral; feature: human-associated habitat; material: dental | place: China | collected 2114 ... | reverse complement strand
ATGACAATGTCCGAGCAAGCTCGACATTGTTCATTTGGCTTAACGAAAACGTTCATAAAAACAAAACATACAATGAAATTTATAGGCATAATACCAGCCCGTTATGGCTCTTCGCGCTTTCCTGGCAAGCCGCTTGCCCTGCTTGGAGGCAAACCCGTGATACAACGCGTGTACGAACAAGTGGCACAAGCGTTAGACGAAACATACGTGGCCACAGACGACGAGCGTATATATAATAAGGTGTTGGCGTTTGGCGGCAAGGCCGTGATGACTTCAACCGAACACCAAAGCGGTACCGACCGCGTAAACGAGGCCGTGCAAAAGATTGGCGGCGACTACGACGTGGTGGTGAACATACAAGGCGACGAACCCTTTGTGCAGCGTTCGCAGATAGACGCCATTTGCCAATGTTTCGACACCGAAGGCGTGCAGATAGCCACACTGGGCATTCCCTTTAAGACCATCGACGAGGTGCGTAACCCCAATTCGCCCAAGATTGTGGTGAGCAATGGCGGCTTTGCGATGTATTTCTCGCGTTCGGTTATCCCCTTCGTTCGTGGCACAGAGCCCGAACAATGGCTTGGGGCTTACCCTTTTCTTAAACATTTGGGCATATACGCCTATCGTCCAGAGGCACTAAGGGAGATAACGGCCTTGCCGCAATCGTCGTTAGAGAAGGCCGAGAGCCTTGAACAGTTGCGCTGGTTGCAGAACGGCTACCAGATAAAGGTGGGACTTACGCAGGTTGAAACCGTGGGGATAGACACGCCCGAAGACTTGCAGCGCGCCGAAGAATTCTTGAAAGCGCACGTTGCGGGGTAGTTAAGACTCCGTGTTCTGCGCAACGTTGCTTACACCATTGAACGTTTTCGTTAAACCAAGTGAACAATGTCGAGCTTGCTCGGACATTGTCATGGCGAGAATTGGAAATCGCCAACACGGAGCTTTGGGCGAAGTGGAAAGGCAAAACGCACTTTTCGAGGAACGAAAAAGAACGCTTTTTGTTCTTTGTCCACGATAATAATTACAAAAGGTCAAGGCGTTCGCGATTTTTTTCAGTACCTTTGCAAAAGGCAGGCAAGTGTTAACGGAAGTGTGGCGACACGCCGTAACAACGCTAGACGTGCTTGCCCATTGTTACATTATATTTAAAGGACATTTCAATAAGATATGAAACAGACAAAGATTGTGGCCACCATCAGCGACCGCAGGTGTGATCAGGAATTTATACGAAAGCTTTTTTTCGCTGGGATGAATGTGGTGCGAATGAACACCGCGCATGCCCCCGAAGAGGGAATGAAGGAAATCATTAAGAATGTGCGTGCCGTTTCGTCGCATATTGCCTTGATGATAGACACCAAAGGACCGGAAATAAGAACCACCAGTGTTGCAGAACCCATACAATATAAGAGTGGAGACATCGTGAAAATATTCGGTCGCCCCGAAATGGAGACAACGCACGACATACTGAACGTGTCTTATCCCGACATCGCCAACGACGTGAAGGTGGGCGATAGCATTCTCTTCGACGACGGCGAGCTGGACATGAAGGTGCTCGACGTGCAAGGTCCGATGCTCGTAACGCAGGTTCAAAACGACGGTAAGCTTGGTGCACGCAAGAGTGTGAACGTGCCCGGCGAGCATATCGACCTGCCTGCGCTCACCGAGAAAGACCGAAACAACATTCTTTTCGCCATAGAACAAGACATCGACTTTATCGCTCACTCGTTTGTTCGTTCGGCCGAAGATGTTCATGCGGTGCAAAAGATACTAGACGAGCACAACAGCGACATCAAAATCATATCTAAAATAGAAAACCAAGAGGGCATCGACAACATCGACGAGATTATTGATGCATCGTATGGCATTATGATTGCGCGCGGCGATTTGGGCATTGAGGTTCCATTGGAGTGCATCCCCGGGTTGCAAAGGGAAATTATACATAAGTGCATATTGAAGAAAAAGCCCGTAATTGTGGCCACGCAGATGCTGCACACCATGATTAACAACCCACGTCCGACGCGTGCCGAGGTAACAGACATTGCCAATGCCGTGTATTATCGCACCGATGCGCTGATGCTTAGCGGCGAAACGGCATCGGGAAAGTATCCCGTTGAGGCCGTAAAGACCATGGCTGCCATTGCAGAGCAGGCCGAGAAAGACCGCCTACGCCTAAAAGGCTTGCAGATTTCGCTTGCGCCCAATTGCAGTCAGAAAGAGTTTTTGGCTTACTCGGCCATCGAGTCGACACGCCGTTTGGGTGTTGCGGGCATCATTACCGACAGCGAAACGGGCGAAACAGCGCGCATTTTGTCATCGTTCCGCGGTGCAACGCCCATCTTGGCCATGTGTTTTAAGGAGAAGTTGCAGCGTTGGCTCAACCTTAGTTACGGCGTTATCCCTGTTCATCAGAAAGAACACCTTGCGCCCCAGTTCATGTTTACGGCTGCCATCCGTATGTTGAGGCAGAAGGGTTATATCAGCTTGGAAGACAAGATTGCTTACCTTAGCGGTAGTTTTGGCGAGGGCGGCGGCACCACTTTCGTTGAAATAAACAAGGTGGCTATGGCACTTAATGCTGATAGCAACTATCGTTTCCACCTGCCCGAACACCCTTCGAAGAAACAAACCGGTGAACCAGAGGCCGAAGAAACTTGGGGTGGGGAAAACTAAACCAAGGGAATGGTTCCTGCATCGCGTCGCTAAGAACTAAGCTTTTGCGGCGAATAGACATTATCGTTCAAACGGGTAAGCACGTAAAGCAAAGCGTGTTTGCCCGTTTGTCGTTTTTATTTGCCGCTTATTGCAAGTCTTGATGGGCAAGTTGTAAAAGATAAATTCTTGTTAACCATGCGGATTATATAGACTTTAACGCCTCTTTGCAATGAATAAGTTAAAAAAAGTTTGTATACTTTGCTCCGCTAGTGCGAATGTTATAATTTTGTTGCCAGAAAGAGATTAGTACGTGTTTTTTAAAATTACATCAGTTGAATTTAATCAGGAATAAAGATGAAAAAGATTTTGATGACCATGGTTGCAGCGGTGATAGCTGTTAGTGCAAGTGCACAAGTTTATGTAGGTGGTACCCTTGGAATAGGTGTTAGCAAAGTGAAAGGTGGTGACGAAGTAACCACTTACAGGGTTTTGCCCGAAGTAGGATATAGTTTTAACGACGATTGGGCCATTGGTACGGTGCTAGGATGGGGTAAGGGAAATCCCGTTTCGGTTGATGACGCCAAGACAACACAAGCCAGATTCTTCACTGTTTCTCCTTATGTGCGTTACACTTTTGTACATTCTAAGTATGTTGACGTCTTTGTCGACACGGGTTTAGATTATCTTCGCTACCAAGGTGGCAACAACGAGCTGGGTGTTGGCGTAAAGCCGGGCGTGGCCATAAACCTTAACAGGCACTTTACGTTCTTGGCAAAGGTTGGATTTGCTGGTTGGAAGAACGAGAGAGGTTCTTACACGGACGCTTTTGGCAACGAAGTGAAATTGAACAACCAGGCATGGGGCGCATCGTTTGATGGCAACAACTTAAGCTTTGGTGTGTATTATAACTTCTAAGAAACAGCATGCCCCAATGGGGTAAAGCCAAAAAAACAATGGCGCGTCAGTTTATTGGCGCGCCATTTATTTTGTTGTATTCTCCCTAGGAAATAGCGACGTAATTGCGTTCGCAGCGGGTAATTTATGCTGCATGCCTTTATCAGTTCGATTTCTTTTCGTAAATTTGCACTACAAAGAAGTTTATTTGTAACGTCGCATGCCACTCCTTATATAAATAAGGAACGCAGGGCGGCGAGCGTTTTTGGTTAAGAAGAGAAGATAAGGATGAAAGAAATAAGTTGGGGATTTATAGGTTGCGGCGAGGTAACCGAGAAAAAATCGGGCCCTGCCTTTAACGAAGTGGAGGGTTCGCATGTGCATGCGGTGATGAGTCGCACCGAAAACAAGGCGCGTTCGTACGCCGAACGTCATCGCGTACGTAAGTGGTACACCGACCCGAACGAACTTATCGGCGACCCCGACGTAAATGCCGTGTACATCGCCACGCCGCCATCCAGCCATGCCACCTTTGCCATCATGGCCATGAAAGCAGGAAAACCCGTGTATGTGGAAAAGCCTCTGGCCGCTAGCTACGAAGACTGCGTGCGCATTAACCGAGTGAGCGAACAGACGGGCGTACCTTGTTTTGTGGCTTACTATCGCCGTTACCTGCCATATTTCCAACGTGTAAAAGCCATAGTAGACAGTGGTGCCATTGGCAAAATCACCAATGTGCAAATCCGTTTCGCCGTTCCGCCGCGCGATTTAGACTATTCCACCAACAGCAACCTGCCTTGGCGACTTCAACCCGACGTGTCGGGGGGCGGTTATTTCTACGATTTAGCCCCTCATCAGCTCGACTTGATACAAGAACTCTTTGGCGTTATCACACGTGCGCACGGCTATTTGTCGAACCGAGGCCGACTATATGGCGTTGAAGACACCGTAAGTGCGGCCTTCGAGTTTGAAAGTGGCGTGGTGGGAAGTGGCAGTTGGTGCTTCGTTGCACACCAAAGTGCCAAGGAAGATCGTATTGAAGTGATGGGCGAGCGTGGCTTGCTGTCGTTCTCGGTGTACACCAACAACCCCATTCAGCTTGTAACAAGCGATGGCGCAACAAGCTTTAACGTAGACAATCCTGCATACGCGCAGCTGCCCATCATTAAAGCTGTTATCGAAGATTTGCAAGGCATTGGCCATTGCTCGTGCACCAGCGTGAGCGCAACACCGGTAAATTGGGTGATGGACCGAATACTCAACAAATTCTGACATGCTTAAAACCCTACTCACATCGTTTCTTTTCTGCTTGTTGAGCGTGGTAGCCAGGGCAGAAGTGCCCGATACTACCGCTGCGCCACAACCGGCCAAACGTTCGTTGGTGAAACGAATGGCAGACGGGGTGAAACAATTTGTGAACAGTTTCAGCGATGTGGATACCACTTACATCGAGCCGCAACGGTACATTTATACCGTCATGTTGCAGAACACCTACACTTACGAACTGTACAAGCTGAGCACGGCCGAGGGCAACTCGGTGACTTTCGCACCCGAACCCACCATCAAGTTTGGCCCTTATGTGGGGTGGCAATGGCTTTTTTTAGGATATACCGTAGACCTTCGTCGGCTAGATGGTAACAACAAGCAAGAGTTCGACCTAAGTTTCTATACCTCGCAGATTGGCATAGACCTGTTTTGGCGCAACACAGGCAACAACTACAAGATAAAAAGCCTAACACTAGCAAAAGACATCAAGCCCGATGCCGTGTTGGGAAGTGCTTTTAGCGGTTTCGAGGCGCGCATCCGAGGGTTTAACCTTTACTACATTCTCAACCATCGGCGTTTTTCTTACCGTGCGGCCTTCAGTCAGAGCACGGTGCAAAGGCGCAGTGCGGGCAGCATGCTCTTCGGGGTGGGCTGCACATGGCATAAGGTGAATGTGGATGTGGCGCAGCTAGACCAGCTTATTACCGACCGGTTGGGGGCGAATGCCACCATGACCGCACCAGGCGATACGGCAAACTTCGGCAAGGTGCAGTATACCGACCTCTCCGTTTCTGCGGGATATGGCTACAATTGGGTGTTCGCCCGCAACTGGTTGCTGGCAGGTTCGCTCTCGTTGGCTTTGGGTTACAAGCGCACCACGGGTAATGTCAGTGCTCGCCGTACGTCGTTGGGCGACTTCTTGTCGTATAACATGGCCCTAGATGGGGTGGGGCGCTTTGGCATTGTGTGGAACAACACGCGCTGGTATGCCGGTGCCAGTACCATCTTGCACACCTATAACTATCGCAAAAACAGGTTTTCTACCAACAACATGTTTGGAAACCTCAACATATATGTAGGCTTTAATTTTATTAGACGATGAAAAAAGCAATCCTCGTGTGTTTATTATTCTTGGCCGCATTGCCCCTTTTGGCCAATGCGCAGTACACTTCGGCAGATAGTGCCAAGGTGGTTAAACTATTGTTAGAAGGCAAACGCCATAAGGACAAGCAAAACCTAGTGTTGTTTTTTGCCCGCAAATTCTTGGGCGTTTCTTACGTGGCAAGCACCTTGGAGAACAACACCGACGAGCGTTTAGTGATAAATCTGCGCCAGCTAGACTGCACCACGTTTGTTGAAAACGTGTTGACACTGACACTTTGCACGCAAAACGGCAAGACCACTTTTGCCGATTTCTGCGACCAACTGCGCAAGATACGCTATCGAAACGGCAAGGTTGGCTATCCCACACGCCTGCATTATTTCTCCGAATGGATTTCGGACAACGCCCGAATGGGGTACGTTGAAGAGACGCAAACGCCCAATCCGCCGTTTTCTACGGTGCAAACGTTGCAAATAAACTTTATGAGTACGCACGTGGATAAGTACCCGATGTTGGTTCGCACGCCTGCTTTCGTCAAGCCCATTGCCCAAATGGAGAGCGAACTCTGCGGCAAAACATGTCGTTATATTCCCAAAGCGGGCATCATGAACAATGCCGCATGCAAGCAAGCGGTAAAAGACGGCAACATCTTGGCATTGGTAACAAGTCGTGCAGGTCTAGACACTAGTCATGTTGGCTTTGCAGTTTGGAAGAAAGATGGTTTGCATTTGTTCCACGCATCGTCGTTGCAAAAGAAAGTGGTAGAAGATAAATCGCTGCTGCGCAGCTATATGAAGAAACAAAAGTCGCAACTTGGTATTCGTGTGGTAAAAGTAAAGTGAGTTTTTAAGTTCATGAGTTTTTAAGTTCAAGAGTTTTTGAATTCAAGAGTTTTGAGCTTATGGGTTTTTGAGTTCATGAGTTTTTAAGTTCATAAGTTTTAGGTTCATGAGTTTTTAAGTTCAAGAGTTTTTGAGTTAGTAAGTTATTGGCTAAGTCGCTAACATTGTTCACACAGGTTAAACCATCACTTTTGAGAAATATAGGCTACAAAGCATTGCAGTGACAACGCATACCACTCCCCTCTCCCCTTGGAGAGGGGCTGGGGGTGAGGCCGGTAGTAGTGAGGCTGGTAGTTGAGTGTGAGGCCAATGTTGAGGCAGTTGTTCGGCATTTTTTGAAGTCTGTCCTTGAAAAAGTGGGCGATTTGTTTGGCTGTTCCGAAATAATGAGTTACCTTTGCACTCGCAAAAAAGGACAGGTGTCCTCGTCATGCAAACGACATGCATCCTTAGCTCAGTTGGTAGAGCAACTGACTCTTAATCAGTGGGTCTAGGGTTCGAATCCCTAAGGATGTACAAAGAGGTAGCAAGGCCAATGGCTTTGCTACTTTTTTTGTTTGTATGCAAAACCAGCTTAGCACCCAACTTATGTAAAGAACTTTTTAGTTTCTGGTTTCGTATAATTTCTTAGCCTACTATTGCAGTGCGCTAAAAGCTGTGAAACAGAAAACATGGTGTTCAGATTGCCGAGAGATAGAAAAATAGGTTTCACCTCTCACCAAAACTAAGCCCTTTCTGTTCTTCACAAGCACGGTATAGCGGACAGCCGATTGGGGTTAAACGCGCAACGGGGTGAAGTGTGAACGCCATACGCTTCTCGTTGCCCTATACCATTATCTCAGTAAGGGCTTAAAATTGTTCACATCATTGCGCACGTTATGATTAGCCTTATCGCTTACACTGGTGCATAGCCGTTATGCTAATCTCTGAACGTGCCTATTAGCGATTTGTTAAAAAGGTAAATACATTTTACAAACCGCGTTTTTCTGCCGAACCATTCTAGGAAAAAATATCCGCCAAAAGCCATATAAAATGCGGCAACGTGATGAATTTTCAGCAATTTTTGGGTGCTTATCACCTCCGTTTTTGGCAATTTACTATGCTTTTGCATTTCTCTTTGAAGAAAAATTCTCCCAAATTTGCATCCGCAACTGCAAGAAAATGGAGTTTAATAGCTAGATGTTGCAGCGCATTTTGCAGCAAAACGCACTGCAATATGCAGCAAAACGCAGTGTAATATGCACCAAAATGCAGTGCAATATGCACCAAAATGCACTGCAATATGCACCAAAACGCACTGCAATATGCAGCAAAACGCACTGCAATATGCAGCAAAACGCAGTCAAAACCCATGAAAAGCACCATTTTAGAGCTTATTTATAGACATTTTTACCATTTGGGATGAACAACAGCTTGTTGGATTTTGGCAGTGCATTTATTGATGGTTTGCACCCCAAAAACATGCTAAAAAGCATGATTTTGCGCCTTGTTCATTGTAAATACCAATAAATCAAGTGGTTATAAACTTTCAAAATACGCGCGAAATTCCGACCGATGCCTGGAAATTTTACGGCGAGGGCACTCATAATGTTAATTTGCGGTACAAATGTTTTACAATCTTATAAAGGTTGTTCAGCTCCATTGCATGGTTACAGCTGATACCCTCGTCAGCAGAAAAAGTTCTTTGTCTCGCAAATTAATAAACCCAAAACCAACAGAACATTCTGCAAATATTTGTAGTTCTCGTTGGATATGTGTACTTTTGCAAACATAATTTAAATTGATAAGAATAACATGTATAGGACAAGCACTTGTGGAGAACTACGCCTAGCCGATGCAGGTAAAACGGTAACGTTGGCCGGGTGGGTTCAGCGAGTTAGGAAGATGGGTGGAATGTCGTTCGTTGACCTTCGCGATAGATATGGCATTACCCAACTCGTGTTCAACGAGAACGAAGACAAGGAACTTTGCGACTGCGCCAATAGGTTGGGGCGCGAATTTTGCATACAAGTGACGGGCACGGTGAACGAACGCCAAAGCAAAAACGCCAACCTTCCCACTGGCGACATTGAGATTATTGCATCGCAACTCAATGTGCTTAGCGAAAGCGAAACGCCCCCTTTCACCATAGAGGAGAACACCGACGGCGGCGACGACATCAGAATGAAGTATCGTTACCTCGACTTGCGCCGTCCCAATGTGCGTAAGAACTTGGAGTTGCGCCACAAGATGACCATCCTTATACGTAATTTCCTCGATAGCAAAGACTTTATCGAGGTGGAAACACCTATACTTATTGGTTCTACACCAGAGGGTGCACGCGATTTCGTTGTGCCTTCGCGCATGAATCCCGGACAATTCTACGCCCTTCCACAAAGTCCACAAACGCTGAAACAATTGCTTATGGTGAGCGGTTTCGACCGTTACTTCCAAATTGCCAAATGTTTTAGGGACGAAGACCTGCGTGCCGACCGCCAACCAGAGTTCACGCAGATTGACTGTGAGATGAGTTTCGTAGACCAAGACGATGTTATCAACCTCTTCGAAGACATGGCACGCCACTTGTTTAAGGAACTTAGAGGTGTTGAACTGCCTGCCAAGCTCCGCCAAATGCCGTGGCACGAGGCCATGAAACGATATGGAAGCGACAAGCCTGACTTGCGTTTCGGTATGGAGTTTGTTGAGTTGGCCGACGTTCTTAAAGGTACAGGCGAGTTCAGCGTATTTAACGAGGCCGAATATATCGGCGGAATATGCGTGCCCGGCTGCGCCGACTATTCGCGTAAGCAGCTTAACGAGTTGACTGATTTCGTAAAACGTCCGCAGGTTGGCGCAAAGGGACTTGTGTTTGTGAAGTACGAAACCGACGGTTCGGTAAAGAGCAGCATCGACAAGTTCTACTCGCCAGAGGTGTTTGCCCAGCTAAAACAAGCTATGGGAGCCAAAGATGGCGACTTGGTGCTTATCATGAGCGGTGATAAGGCCAACAAAACACGTGTGCAATTGTGCAACCTTCGCTTGGAAATGGGCGACCGCTTGGGCCTTCGCGATAAAGACAAGTTTGAGTGCTTGTGGATTATAGACTTCCCACTGTTTGAATGGAGCGATGAAGAACAGCGACTCATGGCCACGCACCATCCATTTACCATGCCCAATCCCGACGACATTCCTTTGTTGGATGAGCATCCCGAACGTGTTCGTGCCTTGGCCTACGACTTTGTTTGCAATGGCATCGAAGTGGGCGGTGGTAGCCTTCGTATTCACGATGGGGCATTGCAAGAAAAGATGTTTGGCATCTTAGGTTTTACGCCCGAACGCGCTATGGCTCAGTTTGGGTTCCTCATCAATGCCTTTAAATATGGTGCGCCGCCCCACGCTGGTTTGGCTTTCGGACTGGATCGCTTTGTTTCAATCTTCGCAGGACTGAACTCCATTCGCGACTGTATAGCCTTCCCCAAAAACAACAGTGGGCGCGACGTGATGCTGGATGCGCCATCGGTTATTGACGACAAACAGTTGGAAGAACTTCATCTTCGGGTTGATTTAGGTCAATAAATCGTATTGCATTGCTATCAAAGGCTTTACTTTTCTTGTATAAAGTTGCCGCATGTTAAATAAATGTACTAATTTTGCCAACGATAAATTTGTGTTTATTGTTCCATTCAGCGTACAAAACACTTCAATTTTATAACTATGGCAGAAAAGAAAGCAACAAAAAGCGTTGAAGAGGCTAAAACCTCGACAGCGAAAAAGCCCGCAGCAAAGAAAACTGCAACAAAGAAAGTTACACAGCCCGCTTGGGTGATAGACGCAGAAAGCGTTGGTTTTAGAGCCGGCGACGTTTATCAAGCCCTATCGGCAGCAGGTAAACCTCTTAGTGTAGCAGAGATTGCCAAGGTTTCTGATAAGAGCGAAGAAGAAGTTTTGCTCGGTATCGGATGGCTCTTTAAAGAAGGAAAGATTAAAGGTGAAGACAAACTCGTCACTTTAGCTTAACAAGATAAGGGCCACCAAATAATATGGTGGCCCTTATTTTGTGTGTTTTGTATGTCTGCCATTAAATACGAACAAGAAATTTTTAGGGTGTTAACCGAGGCTGGAGAAGAAGGTCTCGCCGTGCAAAAAATAACCCTGCATGTGTACAACGCTTGTAACTCGCTTTTCAATCCCGTGAGTTACGAAGAGGTGCATGCGTTTGTTTCGCGATTTCTCATTACTAAATCGCGCATGCCCCATTCGCTTATCGAGCGCACCGCCTATCGGGGTGTGTACCATTTAAACTTTAATTTGAAAGAAACGCAGCAACTGGTGCTGCAATTTAAGCAGGAAACGGATGTTGAAGAACCCAAGGCACCGACTGTGGACATGTCGCTTTCGCTGTTTTAGGCAGAAAGCTTTTGTTTCCTTTTAGTGTTCGTATAAGAAGGCTTGCACTTGATGTTTACACCCGATAATGTGCAAACTCGCCCATAAGACCATTCATTCCAAAACTAATTCTTTTTGCCTTTAAGCGTATTTAATACCATCTTTTTGTATCTAACTAATGCCTCTACATAATAGTAATCGGCATAAGTGAGTGGCACGTCTACCTCGGTTCCTTTTGGAAGATTGCCCACCGAGTGCATGAGAATAAAGCCTCCGTTTCTTCCTTTCTTTGCAAGATACTGGACAGACGTGAGTGAACGTAACTGCATTTCGGCCATGTTGAGGCATTGCTTGGAGAAGTTGGGGTCTTTTTTTGTTAGAGTACTCAATTCAATAAAGGCCGATGCCATGATGGCTGCGGCAGAAGCATCGCGCTTGGCATGAGGTATGTCGGGCGCATTGAAGTCCCAATAGGGCACCTTGTCTTTGGGCATATTGGGGTGCGACATGATGAAACGGGCTATACCTTTGGCGTGATGTAGGTAGCTTGAGTCTCCCGTTTCACGAAACATCATCGTATATCCATAGAGTCCCCATGCTTGTCCACGTGCCCAAGCCGACTCGTGCGCATAGCCTTGATGGGTGTTTCGCTTTTCAACCTGCCCTGTTTCGGGGTCGTAGCCAATGACATGGTAAGAACTAAAATCCTTACGGAAGTGATTTTTCATTGTCAGCTTGGCATGACTTGATGCTATTTTAGCGAATTTGGTGCTGTCGGAATATTGGGCAGCCCACTCCAATAACTCCAAGTTCATCATGTTGTCGATGATAACGGGATAGCGCCACTTATCTGTTTTAGTGTCCCAAGAGCGAATAAGTCCAACAACGGGCTTGAAACGAGTGGACAAAGACTGTGCCCCGTTAAGCAAGATAAGAACATAACTTGGCGTTTTCTATTGTCTTACTTTCATAGCCCACAAAAGTAAATTGCACTTTGTTCTTTCCCTTCGGTACAGACAATAAGGTGTATTTACCATTCACATCCGTAATGGTTTTGGTGTTCGTTTCTTTCAGCCAGACAGTAGCGCCGGGCAGAAAAGACTTCTCTTCGTCTACCACAGTACCTGTGATAATGCCATTCTGAGCCATTGCATGCAAGCATAATGCCAACATGAAGAGCATCATTAATAGTCGTTTTATGGTTTTCATATAGCTGTGTCTTTACCTTATATCCTGTCCGTGCCAGTGGTATAGGTAGTAACTTTATTTCCGTCTACGTGCCACATCTTGCCCGTTTCACCACCAATCCAAAAGGTGGAATCGGCATCAGTAGAAACAGATGCCAACCTTTCACCTATATAATACTTGTTCTCTCCGAGTGTCTTCATCTGTTTAGAATCAGAGCAACCGAAGAGCAAGGGTAGGGTAATGATCTTTGTCCAAACTTTCTTTTGCATGGGCAGTGGGGTGATGTTGTTGTGCAAAGATAAGTAGAAGTTTTTACATGTACCGAGTTGTACCAATCTGATTTGGGTAAAATGTGTTTAGTTTTACGAATTAAAAGAGTTGCGTTAAGGTTGGTTCAAAATTACCATCGTAGGCTTTTTAGGTTTTATCCGAGCCAATTTGCCACTTTATGGTTAAAGGGAATGGATTTTATGCAGTTGTTTGCATATCCCACTTTGCCATCAACGTATCAGCACAATAGCCTTTGCAGTGTTGCAAAAAGCCTTTTATTTTGATAGTGCAATGCCGTTTGTAGTGGGGCTACAAGCATCTTGTAGTTGCGCTACAAGCGGCTTGTAGTGTCTGTACAAGCGGCTTGTAGTGTCAGTACAAAGCCCCTTGTACTGATGTTTGTGCCTGATGTGCCAGCTCGTTCATAAGGCAATCAATTCCGAAACTAATCCTTTTCGCGTTATAACACGCATGTCTTCACTCCGTGTAACACGCTTGATGCAGAACATTTAAGAAAACAAAGGGCGTTTGGTTGGCGAGTAAACAAGTAGGTAAGTTGACGGATTAACAAGTAGCTGGGTTAACAAGTAGCTGGGCAAACAGGTTGATAAGTCCGCCGATAAATGCGTTTACAGGTGCTCCTTTTGTTAACCATTCCCCTCGTCTAACCCGCGTTTCCACTTTCTCGTTTCGCCAAAAATTGCTACCTTTGCATAAGGCAAGCGCGAAAGCGAGGTGCAAAAAGCAAGCATCTTGCCGTTTGTTTGCATGCCATTGTTCAAGTTTAGCTTTGTTAAAGTAAGCCGCAATGCCACTACGCATCCCCGACAAGTTACCCGCAATAGACATTCTTATGCGTGAGAATATCTTCGTGATGGACAGTTCGAGAGCCACCACGCAAGACATTCGGCCGCTTAGGATTGTTGTTCTCAACCTCATGCCGTTGAAAATAACAACCGAAACCGACCTTATACGCCTGCTTTCTAACACGCCCCTGCAACTGGAAGTGAGCTTTATGAAACTGCAAAGCCACACGCCGAAGAATACGCCCATTGAACACATGATGAGCTTTTACGAAGATTTCGCCGCTATGCGCAACCAAAAGTTCGACGGCATGATTGTTACGGGCGCACCAGTAGAGCATCTGCCGTTTGAGGAAGTGAGCTATTGGACCGAGGTTACCGAGATTTTCGAGTGGGCCAAAACGCATGTAACCAGTACACTTTACATTTGTTGGGCTGCCCAAGCTGGGCTATATTACCATTATGGTATAGCCAAGCACCCATTAGACGAGAAGATGTTCGGCGTGTTTGAACAAACCCCACTGTTGCCCTTGCTACCCATCTTCCGCGGTTTCGATAATCGTTTCAACATGCCGCATAGCAGACACACCGAAGTTAGGCGCGAAGACATCGTGCAAAACGAGGACTTAACGCTCGTTGTTGAGTCTGAACACAGTGGCGTGGGCATGGTAATGGCGCGCGGCGGACGAGAGTTTTTCATCATGGGGCATTTGGAATACGCGCCCAACACACTTGATACAGAGTTTAAACGCGATTGGGGAAAGCGCGCAGACGTGTCTGTTCCGCAGCATTATTACCCCAACGACGACCCCACACTGCCACCTCTGGTTACGTGGCGAGCGCATGCCAACCTGCTGTTTAGCAATTGGATAAACTATTATGTATATCAGGAAACCCCATATAACATCAACGACATTAGATAAATCACAGGCGAATGAGACACTTAGAGCTACTTGCACCTGCCAAGAACCTTGAATGCGGTAGGGCTGCCGTTGACCACGGAGCCGATGCCGTGTACATCGGTGCGAGCCGATTTGGCGCAAGGGCCGCTGCTGGAAACAGCGTTGCCGACATCGCCGAGCTGTGCACCTACGCCCATCGCTTTGGCGTGAAGGTGTATGTTACGGTAAATACCATCGTGTACGAAGACGAGTTGGACGATACGCAACGCCTTATATGGGACTTGTATCGTGCAGGAGCCGATGCCATATTGGTGCAAGACATGGGTCTACTTAAAATGCAGCTGCCCCCAATAGCCTTGCACGCCAGCACGCAGACCGACAACCGTTCGGCCGAGAAGGTGAATTGGCTGCTGGGTCATGGCTTTGAGCGCGTAGTTCTTGCGCGAGAGCTTTCGATAGACGAGATTAGGGAGATACACGAGCAACTGCCGCAGGCCGAACTTGAAGTGTTTGTGCACGGTGCGCTGTGTGTTAGTTATTCGGGTGTGTGCTATGTGTCGCAACATTGTTTTTCGCGCAGTGCCAATCGCGGTGCTTGCGCGCAGTTCTGCCGCATGAAGTTCGACTTGATTGATGCTACGGGGCAGGTTATCGAACGCCAACGCTACCTGCTTTCGATGAAAGACCTTAGCCAGATAGACCATTTGGAGGAACTGGCAGAGGCAGGGGCCACTTCGTTTAAGATTGAAGGGCGACTTAAAGACATGGCCTATGTTAAGAATGTGGTGTCGGCTTACAGTCAAAAGCTCAACCAATTGGTGCGAAAATATCCGCAACGCTACTGCCGTGCATCGCTTGGCAAGGTGGAATATGCCTTCGAACCCAGCCTTAAAAAGACCTTTAACCGCGGCTATACCGACTATTTTGCCAACGGAAGGCAGCAGGGCATAGCCTCGTTTGATACACCTAAGGCTATGGGCGAGCATGTGGGGCATGTTAAGGAATTGCGTGGCAACTCGTTTAACGTGGCCTCTACGGCCAGTTTTGCCAACGGCGACGGGCTTTGCTTTATCAATGCCGACCGCGAACTGGTGGGTTTCAGGGTGAACCGAGCCGAGGGAAACCGACTTTTCCCGCTGAAAATGCCCGAAGGTTTGAAACCGGGAATGTCGCTCTATCGTAACAACGATGAGGCTTTCGGCAAGGTGTTGGCTCGCCAAACGGCCGTGCGAAAAGTGCCTTTGCACATGAAGTTGCGGTTGACGAACGATGGAGTGGAACTTGAAACGGCCATTGTTCATGGTGGCGAATGCGTGCAAAGTCGCGTAGACCGCTTGCAATGCGAACATCAGCAGGCGCAAAAGCCACAACGCGAAAACATCGTTAGGCAGCTAACTAAGCTTGGAAGTACGCCTTACACCTGTTCGGAGGTTGATTTAGACCCCGCGGTTGAAGGGCTTTTCATTCCTTCTAGTCTGTTGGCCGACTTGCGTAGGCGAGCCACAGATGCCCTGATGAACCCGCCATTGCACCTTACCGACCAGCCACGAACGTTGCCTACGCCCTCCGAACGCAAGCAAACATTGGCATGGACGCCCATGTATAAGCGGCATTCGTACCTTTATAATGCCTCCAACCACTTGTCGAAGGCGTTTTATGAAGCAGAAGGGATGCCTGAAATTGGCGATGCTTTCGAGGTGAAAAAGCCCCAACCCAAGGATGCTTTGCTGATGCAATGCCGCCATTGCATACGTTTCTCGTTGGGGCATTGTGTGAAACATGGTGGTACAAAGCCCACATGGAAAGAGCCACTTTACCTGCAATTGGGCGACAATAGGCGGTTTAGGCTCGATTTTAATTGTGCTGAGTGTCAAATGGACTTATATGCAGAATGATATGAAAAAGGGTTTGTTGCTTAACATCGTGTCCTTATTAGCGTTGCTGTTGCTGCTTTCGGGCTGTTACCATCAACCGCCAACGCATAACGAAGGAACAGCCGACTTAACCGAAGAACAACTCGATTCGCTTTCGTTTTCGGCCTCTCACCACTATTCTAACAATTATAACTTCGTGGTAAAGGCCGACTCGCTGCCCCTCGTTAGGCAGCAACCCGAAGAGCTTGTTACCGATGTTGTGCTCGACACGCTTTACATTAAACGTCACGACCACGTGGTTGTGGCCGACATCCGCATCGTTCCTGCAAGCGGAGAAGACTCTGTTTGGGTGCAGTTGGCGCGCGACCAGTCTACCTTTGGTTGGATAAACGAGACGCAACTTTTGCCCAATGTCGTTCCCGACGACCCCATTTCGCAGTTTATTTCCACCTTCTCGGATGTGCATTTGCTCATCTTTCTCGTGGTGATATGTGTCATAGGCATGTTGTATTTGGCGCTTAAAATTGTTCGTGCGAAAGCCTTTTTGGTGCATGTTCGCGACATCGACTCGTTTTATCCCACGCTCTTGGCCTTGCTTGTAGCTGCATCGGCCACGTTTTATGCCAGCATTCAGCTCTTCGCGGCCGACACTTGGCGGCATTTTTACTATCATCCCACACTCAATCCGTTCACAGTTCCGCTGTTGCTTTCTGTCTTTCTTGCCTCGGTTTGGGCAATTCTCATCATCGGTTTAGCCACCATAGACGATGTTCGGCATAAGCTACCGTTTAGCGATGCCATGCTTTATCTGTGTGGTTTGGCAGGTGTTTGTGCGGTAAACTACATCGTTTTCAGCATTAGCACGCTTTATTATGTGGGTTATCCCTTGCTTTTGGCCTATGGTTATTGGGCCATTAGGCGATATTTGGCCTACAACCGCAGTCGCTATGTCTGCGGAAACTGCGGTGCAGCACTGCATTCCAAGGGGCGTTGTCCACGTTGTGGGTCGTTTAATCAGTAACGATTAAGGGTTGTACACCTATTAAGGAGCATCCCCCTTATTGGCCAATGGTCAGCATGGGGGATGTTTCTTTTTTACCTTTTCTTCTGTTATTGTATTACGTTTGCTGCAAAGCCTTTACGCCCTCGATGCGTTTGAAGAGGTAAGTTTGTATCAATCCGCGGCTGGCAAGGTAGAGAATGAAGGCCAACCACAAGGCATGGTTGCCAAGAAAAGGCCTTAACAGGTAGAAAGTGGCAAAGAAAAGCAGGGCGGCTAAGGCCGACGAGGTGAGCATTCCGCGTGTGGCTGTGATGCCAATAAACACGCCATCCCACACAAAAGCGGCCATACCAGCAAGCGGGAGGGCGATGGTCCAACCGAAATAGGGTAGGGCAGAGGCGATCACTTGTTGGTCGTTGGTGAGCAATTCCAGGAAACTACGTCCGCCTGACGTATATAATAAGGTGAACGCAAGCACCATTGCGCCGCCCCAAACGAACAAACGGCGGATGGTATCGTTGAAGGCCAGCTTGTTTTTTGCACCATAATACTTGCCGCCTACGGCCTCGCCAGCATACGCAAAGCCGTCCATGAAGTACGAAAAAATGGTGTGCAGTTGAAGTAACAGCGTGTTTACGGCTAGTATCATTGTGCCTTGTGCCGAGCCTGCCGACGTAAAGAAGAAGTTAACTGCCACAAGGAAGAGGGTGCGAAGAAAGATGTCGCGGTTAACTTTGAAAAAGGAGGCCATGGCAGTATGGGTAATTACACCCCTCATGTTAAAGTGCATGCGCAGCTTGGGGCGGTATTGTGTGAGGAAAAACGCAACGGCTGCGAGCATCCCCGACCACTGAGCAACCAACGTTCCGATGGCAACGCCCTCGATATTCATGCCTGCAAAGAGCACCAAAGCTAGGCTAACGCAGATGTTTACAACGTTTTGCATGATGGAGATAAACATGGGTATGCGCGTGTTTTGCATGCCAATGAACCATCCCATGAAACCATATAGCCCCAACATGGCAGGTGCGCCCCAGATGCAGACGTTGAAATAGCGTTGCGCCATTTGGCTGATTTCGGGTGTGGGCCGCATCAAGAACAATGCGCCTTGTGCGATGGGGTATTGCAAAAGGATGATGACGAGGGCGATAAGCAGGCCGATAAGCTGAGAACGAAGTAACAGTTTGGTCACCTCTTCAAGGTTTCGCGCTCCGTATGCTTGCGAGGTCATGCCGCTTGTTCCCATTCGCAAGAATCCGAACAGCCAGTAAATAACGTTGAAAATCATGCTGCCCACGGCAATGGCACCGATGTATGCGGCATTACCTAGGTGTCCCATGATGGCTACATCCACCATTCCGAGCAGCGGAACGGTGATGTTTGATATGATGGAGGGAATGGCTATGTTCAGTATTTCTTTGTCGCGCGGTTTCATTTTCTTTATTTCAAAGGGCTATTGCTTGTTTATTTCAAAGGGCTAATGCTTGCTTATTTCGCTCACGGCACCATCTGTTTGGAGTGCCTTTACAAGGCTTGCCTGTTTCGATGTGCGAAGTTAGCCATATTCAGACGAGTGCGCAAGTTTTGTCGGCAGAAAATGTTGAGATGTGCAACTGTTGGTGTTGTGAGTTTGTTTTCTTCTTCCTTACAATTCTCCTTAATGGCTGTCGAAATGTTAAAACTTTACATTTGCATGCTATTTTCTTCGTAAAACACTTGGTTTATATTATAAACTTATTTATCTTTGCAATGGAAATAGTTCCTAAAAGGTGCGTTCCAATATTTTTTTCGCTGCTAAGTTTATAACGTAAACTTGTTTATTGTCCTACGAATGGCTACTCGGCCGAAGCTTATTAGTGGGAAAGGCGTTCAAAAGAAGTGTAACTTTTAAAAATTATGAGTGATGGAAGAGAAGAAAATTACCGAGCAAGAGAGTTTGGAACTGATTGCTCGGATGATAGAGTCGACGAAAGAAAACCTCGAAGTAGGTCGCGGAAACCGATTTCTCTATTTTGGTTATTTCGCATTTGTTCTTAGTATAGTGGTGTTCGCCTGTGTTAAGTTAACCCATAACAATCAGTTTTCGGGACTGTGGTGGCTCATGTTTATGTGTTGGGGCATTGTGTCGTGGAAGTCTAAAAAGCCAAGGGTGGTTACCTATACAGACCGTGCACTTAATAGCGTTTGGATGGTTGTGGGGTTGATGTTCTGCTTTTCTACTGTGTATTTGATGGCTTCAGCCTTCATTACCCATAGCACCGACATGTCGCTTATGATGCCCTTCTCACTCTTGTTTGTGAGTGTTGGCACCTCGATGACGGGCGTAATTGTTCGCAATCATGCCATAACCTATCTGCCATTAGTTTCTGTAATCGTCTCGTTCTACATGCTAAACAGCCTGCTATTTGGCCACCCTAACGTGTGGTGGCACTTACTTTTTGGTTTCGCCTCGGTCTTCAACATGATTATACCAGGCCATTTGCTTAACATGAAAACGTGTAAATGATGTTCAGAGAGTTAGACCCGTTGTTGCATTCGCAACTTCGACTGGCCATAATCTCTTTGCTCGTGGGACTTGATGAGGCCGACTTCGTTTACTTAAAAGAGCGAACAGAAGCCACGGCGGGTAATCTGAGTGTGCAAATTGATAAGTTAAGCCAGGCAGGATACATAGAAGTGGAGAAGGGCTTTGAAGGCAAACGTCCACGAACCGTTTGCCGAATAACTGCCCAAGGACGAACGGCTTTTGCCGAATATGTAGATGCGTTGAAAGATTATATACGTAAGTAACAATCGCGCAAGATAAAAAGGTGCAAGTTGTTGGCTTAGAAAAAGCCATGTAACTTGCACCTTTTTTGTAGTCGATAATTGTTTTTCTCGCTATTGATTTACGTCACCTTAGTGTCAATTGCTGTGAATAGGTTTGGTTATGAGCTTTGGGAGTGATGACTTTGAGCCAGTTTGAGAGAAATACAACACATAAACTCACAACCTCGTCAACTTGTCAACTTGTCAGCTTGTAGACTAACAACCTTGTGAACTAGTCAACTTGTAAACTCGTCAACTCGTGAACTAGTCAACTTGTTAACTCGTTATCTTGTGAACTTGTAATCCCGTTAACTAGTCAATTTCTAGCCCCATAAACCTTTATCACCTAAAATTCTAATCTAAATCCCTTTTGCTTTAACTCGTTGTAACTTTCCTTATTAAAGCGGTAAAGGCGTGCTTCGCGTTTTGGGGTAGGCCTTACAGTCTCGTCTAGTGGCGTGAGAATGTTGAAGTGGAGCATCTTTTTCGAGAAGTTACCACGGTCGAAATGCACATCGAGAATAGACTCGTAGAGGTTTTGTAGCTGTCGCATGGTGAACTTTTCGGGCAGCAACTCAAAGCCGATAGGCTGAAAATGGATGCGTTCGCGCAGATGTTTCAGCGCATCGCGAAGAATAACATCGTGGTCGAAAGCCAACTGTGGCACCTCGTCAATGGCAAACCATTGCGCCTTACGGGCATCATCGCCTGCCTTCACCTCTTGTAAACGAACCAGTGCGAGGAAAGCAACGGTGATTACCCTTTCGCGTGGGTCGCGGTTAGGGTCGCTGTAAGTGTGAAACTGTTGCACCGCCATTCCTTTCAGTGCTGTTTCTTCTTCCAGTTCGCGCAACGCACCATCTTCGCACGATTCATCCATTTGTACGAACCCACCAGGGAACGCCCATTTGCCTTTATATGGGTCCTGACCTCGCTCTATAAGCAGAACTTTCAGCTTTCCGCCATCGAAACCGAAGATAATACAATCGGTTGTAACCGACGGATGTGGGTATTTGTACGCATACTTTTTCTCTTCCATAAGTATTACTTGTGTATTTATTACATCGCAAAGTTAGCTATTTGTTTTCGTACCACCAAATAAATAAGGTGTAATTTACACGAGATAGCATGCTGCCTATGTGTAAACAGCTAATAAACCCCTTCTTTGTTTCGTTCGGAATGGAAATTAATTTGCCCAAACTCGCCCATAACTATTAGGCTAAAACCTCGTAAACTTAATGGCATACAAACTTACCAACTCATAAACTTATCAACTCGACACCTTATAACCTCATGAACTCATGGCCTTACAAACTTACTAACTCATAAACTTGTCAACTCAACACCTCATCAGCTCATCAACTCACAATCTTAAAACTTTGCGATATATTTTACAAAACATACTCTGTTTGCCGCACCATTCTAGCGAAAATAATGGTTGAAAAGTAGGTAAAAAGCCACTATTTCTAGTCTTTCAAGCCTTGGGGTTTGTCTATTTTTAAGCCAAGAACCTGCATTTTGCACCATTTCGCCTTTCTATTTTGTTGCCGACTTACGATTTTTTCAACCCCAATTACCAGCATTTAGCCCCTAAAACTCCACTTTTTAATGGCCATTTTGCCCTTTTTAGCCATGTTTTTATTGGTTCAGAAAGGTTTTATTTATACCGTTCCTACGTATTTTTATGCTTTTCGCCTTGCATTTAGCAGCATTTTGCCTTACGTTTTGCCGCAAAATGCCTTGCATTTAGCACCAAAACGCACTTCATTTAGCGGCAAAACGCACCGCATTTAGCAGCAAAACGCATTGCATTTAGCAGCAAAATGCACTGTATTTAGCTGAAAATAGCCTAAAAACTGGTGTAAACGGCGGTTTATGTAAATAAAAATACATTTTGACTGCATTCACAGACCACCCCCTTTTGCATCAAAATCAACCCTCGCGAGAATCGATTATTTGCGGTCGGGTGGGCGGTTGGTGACTTACAAGGGCACTCATAATGTTAAAATT
>ERZ773056.437-NODE-437-length-22104-cov-6.141322_pt1 | contig 22104 bp, 12 predicted proteins | sample MGYA00580857_ERZ773056 | MGnify/ENA primary metagenome ERZ773056 (study PRJEB29015, sample SAMEA2737996) | human oral metagenome | biome: human oral; feature: human-associated habitat; material: dental | place: China | collected 2114 ... | reverse complement strand
ACCCACGACCTTTTGGCTGCCAGCCAAACGCTCTAGCCAACTGAGCTACATCCCCGTTTACAAGCGCAAAGGTAAAATATTTTTTCTAATTACCAAACCTATTTGCGAAAAAAGTTATACTTTTGCCATAAATTTATAATAACAATGACTGATAGATTGCAAGGTTCGTTATATACGAAAATAGATAAAAAACTGGCTGTTACTACTTTTGGACATCCTAATGCGAACTCCTTTCCTTTGGAGTTGCTAAACAGACTTACCAAAGAAATTGATGCGCTTTCTGAAAATGAAGAAGTAAGCATTATACTTCTCAAGAGTGAAGGAGATAGATCCTTTTGTGCAGGAGCTTCTTTTGACGAACTCTTAGCCGTTAGTAATGAAGAAGAAGGAAAACGTTTCTTTGAGGGCTTTGCGCATCTTTTTTTGGCGATGCGTCGCTGTAAAAAACTTATTATTGGGCGCGCTCAAGGCAAGGCTGTTGGCGGAGGAGTGGGCTTACTCGCTACCTTAGACTATGTGTTTGCTACCGAAGCAGCGAGTATCAAGCTGTCGGAACTCTCACTGGGTATAGGTCCTTTTGTGATTGCTCCTGCAATCTTACGTAAAGCCGGACAAGCAACGCTCAACGAGCTTTTTATGGCTCCTGACCAATGGAAAAGTGCTTATTGGGCTCAACAGAAAGGGTTGATTGCTCGCGTGTTCGAAAATACAAAAGATATGGACGAAGCGATAGACCTTTTTATAGATACGCTTCTGAAATCCAACCCAGTAGCTTTGTCGGAAATGAAACGCATCACTTGGCAACACACTGAGCATTGGGAACAAGAGCTCATAAATAACGCAGCTATTTCAGGAAAATTAGTACTTTCAGAGCAAACAAGATTAATGTTAGAAAAATTGAAGAATAAATGAAAACAGAAGAAACCGTTTTAGAAATTAACCTTACCGCCTTAGAAAAAAACATTCTTTACTTAAAAAGCCGACTCAAACCTACAACTTTGTTTTTGGGAGTGGTAAAAGCTTCTTCTTATGGGAATAATTCAGTGCCTATAGCTTTACATTTGCAAAAGAAAGGATTGGCGAATTACTTTGCAGTTGCCTACACTTCCGAAGGTAAAGCTTTGAGAGAAGCAGGTATTACACTTCCTATATTGGTGTTACACCCACAACCTATTAATTTTGATGATATTGTAAAATATCAATTAGAACCGACATTATATTCACAACGTATTACAAAGCTATTCTTGGAGTATGCTGAGAAACACCATTTGGTAAGATATCCTGTGCACCTTAAATGTAACACAGGGCTTAATCGCTTGGGGTTTGATTTAAATGAAATAGACCAAGAGCTTACTTTGTTAAAAAATAATACTACGGTGACAGTGAAAACGGCTTATTCTCATTTAGCGGCTTCAGAGGATATGAATGAGAAAGAGTTTACTGAAAATCAGATTAAGACTTTTGTTGCTTTTCAAGAAAAGATAAACAAAACTTTCTCTCATAAAGTAATTTACCACCAGTGTAATACTTCAGGTATACTGAATTATGCCCACGCTCAGTTTGATATGGTGCGTTGTGGTATAGGAATGTACGGCTTTGCCAATGACGCTCAGCTACAACAATATCTTACGCCTATTATGACTCTCAAAAGCGTCATCTCACAAATACACACTTTGCAAGTAGGTGATAGTTTAGGCTATAATCGCGGTTACATTGCTGACCATATTACTAAAACAGCTACTATACCGGTAGGTCACGCTGATGGAATCAACCGTATTTACGGTAAGGGGAAAGGCTTTGTATTTATCAATGGGAAGAAGGCGCCTATTATAGGTAATGTGTGTATGGATATGATATTGGTAGATGTTACTAATATTCCTTGTGAAGAGGGAGGAGAGGTAATTGTATTTGATAAAGACCATACAGCTGAGACATTAGCTGAATCGGCAGGTACAATTTCGTATGAACTTATTACCTCTATGGCGCACAGAATCAAGAGAGTATATATAGAAGAGTGAAAAGTGTAAAAAATAATACCTAAAAAATTTTGGTATATAAAAAAAAGGTTGTACTTTTGCACCCAGAAATCGCGGGATAGAGCAGTAGGTAGCTCGTCGGGCTCATAACCCGAAGGTCACTGGTTCGAGTCCAGTTCCCGCTACTAAGCTAAAAACCTAATAAAAATACGCCTTAGAGCGTATTTTTTTATGTCTACACTTTACCGACTTATACAAAGCGAGTATAAAACCGAGTATATTTCCGAGTATACAAAATTGAAAGAACTTATGGAGAAGAAGAAATATTCTGTTCCTAAAATTTATCCAAAAATTATTTCTGAAAAAAGACTTTCAGCTTTTTCTTAAAGAGAAAAAGAAGAGATTCTAAAAAAGCACAAACGATGGTATGTGTATTACTATTTCAGAAATGAAGACGGCAAAATGATAAAACAGCCTTCTATCTTCTTTAAGATAAACCAAGAGCACAAGGATTTTGATAGCAGGTATATAAAAATCCACTCTTTGCGAAATATCATAGAGAATATTTTGGAGAGTGGTTATACTCCTAATGCTGAACAACCTGAAATTAGTCCTGAAACCATTGCTCAAAACAGTGGGTATACTGCAATCTCAGCCCTTGATTTTGCTTTAAACCTAAAGAAAAGTAGTGTTTCGGACAAGACCTTTTCCGATTACAAATATAGGATAGGTCAGTTTCAAAAGTTTCTAAAAAGTAATGGATTAGAAAATACTCCTATAGGTAATATTACTAAGAAAGAAATAAATGACTTTCTCAATTCAGTACTGTTAAAATCAAGTCCTCGTAACCGAAATAACACTCTTGCGGTACTGAATGCTATTTTTAGTACGTTAGAAGAAAATGAGATTATTCAGTATAATAATGTTGAAAAAATCAAGAAGTTACAAGCTAAACCTGAACGTAACAAAACCTATACTCAAAATCAGCAAGATGATATTTTTACTCTTATGGAAGAGAAAGATAGAGATTTACTACTATTTGTAAAATTCGTTTCTTATAATTTTTTGCGTCCTATTGAAGTTTGCAGATTACAAGTTAAAGATATTGATTTTGATGGTGCTAAACTAAACGTGAGAGCTAAAAATAAGTTGGTAAAAATAAAAATCATACCTGAAATTTTACTCAATGAAATCCAACATTTTAAGGGACTTAGTCCTAATCATTATTTATTTACTCCTACTGGTGTAGGAGATTGGCAAACTGAAGAAATGAATAAACGGGATTATTGGACTAAAAGGTTTAAGAAAGTAAAAGACGAATTAAATTTAGGTAAAGATTATGGTCTTTACTCTTTTAGACATACCTTTATCACGAAACTATATCGAGAGTTACGCACACAATATTCTCAATATGAAACTTATGATAGATTAATGCTCATTACAGGGCACGCTACCCTTTCAGCTTTGCAACAATATTTGAGAGAAATAGATGCAGAACTTCCTGAGGATTACTCTCACTTATTACAAAATTCTTAAGACCTGCGTAAAATAGTGCAGGGTATCCCAAAAAGGGTGCGTGAAATAATATAGGGTCAATTGCTAACCTGCGTAAAATAGTGCAGGGTATCCCAAAAGGGGTGCGTAAAATGATATAAGGTCAATTGCTAACCTGCGTAAAATAGTACAGGGTATCCCCAAGGGGGTGCGTAAAATGATATAGGGTCAATTGCTAAACCTGCGTAAAATAGTATAGGGGTTAATTCATTAAATATCTGACTTATATTTGTTTATGAAATTTACAAGAAAATTCCTATATTATATATTATATTTATATAAAAACATATAGTACACCGACCTCCCATTTCTTCTTTTTCTGCAACTAAAATCCTCTAGAACTATAACTCATTATTAATCAATTATATTCTTCAGTTTTGTATTCAGTCGCGGTTTTGGGAGCAAGATGTGTCTTTGTATATACATAGTTTTTGAAAAAACGGTATACAAAGACTCATCTTGCCCTTTAGCTTCTTTAAAAATTTAGCCTATCGTCTGCATTTTTACAAAGAAGCTAAAAGGTTAGAAAAACTGCGGAACTTGTTTTTCTAATAAAAAAGTCTATTGATAGAATGCTACAGCTCTTATTTTGTTTTTTTCTTTCTTATATTTTTTTATCAGCTCTCTATCATACAAAATCTTTAGCAAAGCTTCATTGTCTTCAGTATCTTGAAAACAAGGTCTTCTTTTGGGTAAAAATAATTTTTCATATTCTTGTCCAATACCTCCTACTAATTCTTTCATTTCTTCATTGTCAATATCTTTATTATAGAGAATGATAAGTTTTATTTTATCTTCCTCTTTTACTATATTTTGATACAAAGATTCTATTACTTCATAGGGAAAATCAATTTTATATGATTTGCTTATAATTAATTCTGCTATTTTTTTACTGATAGAATTATCTTTTAGAATAAACTCTTCTTCTATTTCAAAAATATAAGTAAGTTTTTGTTCTATACTTATTTTCTTTGAATTTAGAATTAATGACACATCTTCTTCATCTACCTCAAAATTATCTATGCTTTCAAGAAAAGAGTCAAAATAGTTTTCTACTAATATGATATGTTTATTAGGAAAACTCATTCTTAATGTATAGTAGTTGTTTTCAGACATTGAGAGTTTACAAGCTTCTAATAAGTAATCTACTTTATTTTCACTTAGATCTTTAAAATCTAATTCCTTGTATACTGATTCAATACTTTCAATGATTTTATGATATGCTTCATCAGAAATGTCATTACAAACTAATATATCACTTTCTAAGTCTTTATAAGATGCATTGATTTTCTCATTTGATAATGCTGAATAAACATCATTATTATTTAAAAAGTTTATCAACTCCTTTTCCAATGAGTTTTCACAAGATTTATAGTAATCTTCAATATTTTCCCAAGTAGGGAGTACTCTTTTATTTTCTAAGAGTGCTTTTTTAATAGGTAAACTTTTTAAGTCTTTTAACTCCGACATAGAAGTTTCTACTTTTTCTATAATTTGAACTTTTATTTCTTGGTCAAGATTCTCATTCTTTAAAAGTTCCTTAAACTTATATTCATCCTCTTGTTGTGTGTTTGGTAATTTAAGATATACTTCTGTAATATATTCTTGAATATTTGAATTTATATACTCTATTAAATGATTACATCTTGATTCTGAAATGGTGGTGTAATTAGCAATGTCAAAAGATGCTCTAATATTTTCCTTATCGCTTTTTTGTAGAAAAATAATTATATTCTCTTCTGTAATTTGATAAAAATTTTTATAGTATATTCTTTCATAGAAATATTCATCTTTGCCATTGAGTCTTTCTATTTTTTTTATTTTAGGTTTCAATAAATCTAATAAATTATCTACTTGTCCCTCAAAAGTAAATTTATTTTCAGGGGCATAATGATAAAGATAAAGAACATCATTCTCTACCAATTTTTTTATCAGATCTTTTCCTTGTATTTGTAAAAATTCTTTTATATCTTCTACACATAAAAGGATTTGCTCAAAAAGTTCATACTTTTCATTCATAGAATAATTACTTTTTTCAAAAATGTACTCACAAAGTCCTGGCCATTCTTTAAGAAGTGCAGTTAAGAAATCCTTTTTATCTTCTCTTTGAGCAATATATTCATTAATGAATCTGAGAGATGTTTCACTTTCGTTACAAAGTAATTTTATAAAGAGTTTATATTTACTATTATATATTGATTGATTGACTAGTAAAAAATCAAGTATATCAAAGTTAAAGATTTCTTTCCTTTCAAAATACTTCTCTCCAATTTTCTTAACCACTCCTTCTACTTTTTCTAATTTATAATTAAATTCAGACATTTCCCTACTTTTTACCTTTACTTCAAAGGCTTTGTCTTTTTGGGATATCGTCCCCTCGTGAAACAATGAGATATAATCAATATAATTCTCATTGATATACCCTTGTGTAATTAAATTTCTCAATAGTCTATTAACAATACTACCTTCTTGTTCTGTTCTTAAGGGAATATAATCATTAATATCTACTACATCTTCTTTAAAAATTTCTTTTAAATTCCAGTTTTTAATTGCTTTTTTCTGTCGTTGTAGTTCTTGTATTTCGTCTTTTATTCTTTTTACTTCATCATTCTGTTTATTTTGTATTAGTTCTTTCCTCTCTTCATATGATAGATTGGGATTGACTTGCTTTTCTATTTCTGAAAAATTGAAAGAATACTTTCCTTCACTCCTGCTGTAGTAATCTCTATAATGATATTTAATATTTTCTTTACTAATTACATCATCAAAATCACTAAGTGCTTCTTGAAAATCATTACTTTCATAAGAACTTATTTCTTTAAAAATATGAGATAGATATATTATTTTTAATTCTTCAATATTTTTAGGGTACTCTATACTAATTCTTTCAATATAATTTTCAATATATTTTTCTTTTTTACTAATTTCTTTATCAATTTCCTCTATAAAATTTCTTACATACTTATCTTTGTCATTGAGTAAAGAAAATAATTTTCCCTGTCTACTTCCTAATTTATTAAAATCTTCAGGAGCTATGTTTTTATAGGTAATAATAGCAAATAATTGTTCATTAACAGGATTAATTTTACCCACAATATCCTTATAAACCAAAAATTCTTGAAAAATATTGACTAACAAACGCATATCAATATCATCTATAAAAGGCGTAATATCAGATATAAAATCATCAGAAAATATATTTTCTTCTAATCCAGAATCCTTTATCAGCTTTTTTAACTGTTCCTCTGCATTGGAATAGTTTATAAAAGGAATGATAGGAATCATATATTCAAAAAACTTAACTCTTTCTTTTTTATCCGTAAAAAAATCATCACTAATAGCATATATGAAACTTATTTTCTCTTTTATTAGGTTAGAATTATTCAATAAGATGTTTATTTCTCTAAGTTTTGTAAAAATATTGGTATTTTCAAACCTATCTAAGTCTTCAATAATTAGAATGTTATACTTTGTTTTTTGAAAGAAATATATTATTTCATCTAAATATTGATTAAAAATAGATTTATCTTCATTCTCATTATTGTTAAGTTCTATCTCTCCTTGTATACTAACTCTACTTATTTTAGAGTTTCTAAAAAGATCTATAATTTTATAAGACAAAAAAGAAAATCCTATAAAAGTTATGATTGAAATAATTATCCCTATCCATTCAAGATTTTTATAAATAGACCAATTATTAGGATTGACAATTTCTATATAGTTATTTTTCCAAAAGAGTAATAAACAAAGAACCCAAAGTGTTATAAGAAAAGCTATTATTCTTTTTCTCCATAAAGGAATATTTAGTATTCTCTTAAAGTGTGAATTAGGAATTTTGTTAGGACTTACACTATAAATGATTTGTTGTAATATACTAATTTCCAATAATCTTTCTAATTTTTCAGAATCTTTGCTACTTTCATTATTTATTTTATTAAATGAAGCTAAGGAAACATTTAAGAAACGGAAATAACTTTTATACTCTTCTTGAAAGGTTTTTAAAATAGTACTTTTTCCTGAACCGTAACTCCCTGTAATAGCAATGTTATTAACATCTTTAGTATTTATAGCTTTTATAAGACTATCTAAATAAGGTTTTATTTTCTCTTTTTCGCTTTCTTCTGTTATGACTTTAGGAGCGAGGGAAATAGAGAGTACTTCCTTCTTATTTTCACACTTAAATAAATTTAAAAGCTTTTTCATAGTAACGTAGTTTTATAAATAGTAGATTCTTTCTGCAAAAATATGTCTTTCTCTAAAATAAAAAAAGTTTTTGTACTACAAGGTCTAAAAAAGCTTAAAATAGATTAATACTCACAGATAATAGTACAACATATTACAAGATAGTTTAAGACGGCACAATCACTACTCTTCTCTATTGCAAATCAGCTTTTTATAGTATTATCTTTGCTCAAAATTTAAACCTAAAAGCGTTGGAAAAGACAGCTCTTAACAAATCAAAATACCTTATTCTTAGAATTACTGAAAGTCAGAAAGAACGGTGGAAAAGGTTAAGTGCAGAAAGAAAAACTACCCTCACTGATTTGATAATATCAGCAGTGGAAGGTAATATGAACGCACAAGAACGACGTGAGGTTTTAAAGTTCATTGAAAAGCAAGACAACATTTTTGCCAAGATTGAAAACAATATCAATCAGTTCGCTTATGTAGCCAACGTCAAGAAGGTGGTACACCGAGCAGAGCTCATTGCCTTTACTCAGCGTTTAGACGAGATTGTAAAGCTCAAGGCTGAACAAAACCAAATCTTTAGGCAGATATATAAACTCATTGCGAATGATAGTAAAAATTTTTAGCTCAGCAAGCAGGGACTTTCACGGAGTAAAGTACAACGACAAGAAAGTACATAACGAAAAAGGCGAGCTAATGTTGATGAAAAACTTTCCTTCATTTATCAATGAGAGCAGCTCTCAAGAGGAAGTCAGAGATTACTTTAAAGCCATCTCAGAAAGTGAACGTACCCGAAAACCACAATTTCACGCGGTAATATCCACAAAGTACCAAAAACACAGTAAGGAGCAGAGCTCACTGAGATAGCCGATAATTTCATGCAAGAGATGGGGCTATGGGCAGCAACCTTACCTTGTAGTCTTTCACAAAGACACTGAAAACAACCACGTGCATATTGTTTCTACCCGTGTAGATAAAAGTACCGGCAAGAAGATAAACGATAGCTTCGAGCGACTTAAATCCCAACAAGCCTTAGCAAAGGCAATGGAAAAGGTATTAGGCATAAATCATCAAGCTACTATAGAGAAGCTTTTGCAATATAGGTTTAGCAACCTTCAGCAGTTAGAAATGCTACTCACACGTAATGGTTTTAAAGTAGTGCAAAGTGATGACAACCCTAATCAGGTGGATATATTGTGCAATGGCGTTGTTCAGAAAACACTTTTTAGTGATAAACTCCATTACCAAGAGAAGCAAAAAGGCGACAAGCGCATTAAGCAAATCAAAGCCTTTATAGATAAATACAAGGACTTGTACAGCAATAAAGTTTTTAAGGTGATAGATGAGTTCAGCAGGGACTATACGAGCGAAACATTCTACCTCAAGAGCCTATTCCGCCACAGATAGAATATGTGAGCGAGTTACAAGAAAAACTGCGCCAAATCTTTGGAATAGACATCGCTTTTCACTTTAAAGACGATAAACAGCCTTTTGGCTATACGCTTATTGACAATAAAAACCAACAAATATATAAAGGCAGTGAGATAGCTAAGATGAAAGACATCTTTGACTTTACGGAAGATAGTATCGACAAAAAAGAGTTTGAACGCCTAAAGGACTACAATCTGAGAAGCGATAAAGAAAAGCAAATACTTATACAGTACTTGCTCATAGAAGGAGTAGGAGTTAAAGATTTTATGTTGTTTGAAAACAAACGCTTTAAAAGCAAAGAGAGCAATCCTGATTTTCAGCAGCTCAAAGAAGATGTAAGACAACATATTCATAATGCATAGGACGATGATTTTGTCATTCTAGAACAAGACAATAACGGAGCCTATTACGTCATACACGAGCGTTATCACCAAATACATAAACTATCCTTTCTTTTAGGCAAAGAGGAATATCAAGCATTTATCGTAGGAATATTCATACACAATACCTCTGAGATGAGAAGCCAAACTGACCTCAAACACAGCCCAAGCGGAAAAATCTCAGAGGTTTTAAACGATGTAGCAGATATCTTTGTTGTGCAGGTTTTTCTGCAATAACTTCTGCTGTACCTACCCAAGTTCCCAACAGCTTATTGTTATCTCCACTATTCATAGGAGTGTCATCAGATTTAGAGCAGGCAGTCATTCCTATTGCCATAAAGGTGAGTAAAAATATTTTCTTTATCATTGTTGTTAAGTATTAAAATGTTAACGTTAAGTTACTAATTTGATTGTGCAAAGATACACATTTTATTAGTAAATTCAAAAAACATTCTTTTAGATTACACAATTAACGGTGAGATAGAGAAAAATTGAAACAATTTCTATAAATAGAATACAATAAATACATTTATGAAGTGTTTTAGAAATGTTTTTTTATCTTTTTCAAATAAGAAATAAATTATATTTTATTGAATTACAAAGTTTTGTATTTTTATAACAAAATATATTTCAATTTTATTCGAGAATATATTTGTAATTAAAAAATTAATGTATAATTTTGTGGCATTTAAAATATTACTATACTTTTGATATGCTATAAGTATGAAAAAAGCCTTATTTCTTATCTGCTTTTGGGTAGTAAATTGGTCTTTTGCTCAATTGTCTGATATTACTCCTTCAGTAATGCTCAAGTCCTACGTTCAAAAAGATAGAATACTGCTCCGTTGGGCGGTAAATACTCCTATTGAATGGCAGAAAGCAAATCAAAGAGGCTTTGTTCTTCACAAAATACTCCTCAAAAAAGATGGTAATCTCCTCGAAAACCCTGAAAAACAAACTATAGCCACTTTAAAACCTGATAAACAAGAAGATTGGATAGACTTCATTCAAAAAGATAATTATGGTGCTATCATTGCTCAGGCACTATATGGTGAATCTTTTTCTGTAGAACAAGATAGTAAAAATGGTATATCTAAAATTGTAAATATAGCAGAGGAGCTAAACCAGCGTCATACTTTTGCTCTTTTTGCAGCAGATATGTCATTTGTAGCAGCTCAGAAAGCAGGTTGGGGATTTATAGATACCGATGTAAAAGCGGGAGAAACCTATATTTATCAGGTAGAAGTTCTCGGAATGCCCGAAATAGAGTCGTCTGCGGTGATGGTAGGGCTTTCTGATGTTGAAACACTTCCTAAAATTCACGATTTCACAGCTATCCCCGATGATAAAAAGGTGCTCTTCTCGTGGGGAATCACTTATTTAAAAGATATATATACTTCTTATATCATAGAACGTTCTGAAAATGGCACTGACTTTCAGCCCATTTCTTCCACACCTATTGTAGATATGAATGGAACAAGTAAAAAACAAATGTTCTATGCGACTACTTTAGAAACAAATGATACGCCTTACTTCTTTCGCATCTATGGTATCAATGCCTTTGGCGAAAAAGGTACTCCTTCAGCCCCTATAAAAGTACAAGGCATTTCTGCTACTACAGCTGTCCCTCGTATATCCGATTATAATTTCATTAACGAAGGGGTAGAACTTATTTGGGAATACCCTAAAGAAGCTGAAAAAGCTACTGAAAAATTTGAACTTTGGCAAAATAGCAAAGAAGATGCAAACTATCAAAAAGTAGTGGACAATATCAAAAAAGAAGACAGAAAACTGATATATAAGAAACTTTCAGCGTCTAACTACTTCAAAATAGCCTCAGTTGATAAACAACAAAAACGACATTTTTCACATAGTACTTTAGTGCAACCATCCGATTCTATTCCTCCCGACCGACCTATAGGGCTACAAGGAAAAATTGATAGTTTAGGTGTGGTTACTCTTTCGTGGAAAGCTAATACAGAGGCTGACTTGGCAGGCTATAGAGTACTGAGAGCCAATACCGATAAAGAAGAATTTGTAGATATCTTTAATCATATCATTACTGAAAATACAGCCCGTGATACAGTGAGTTTTTCTCTTTCTAATAAAAAGGTGTATTACAAAATTTTAGCCGAAGATTTGCGTTACAATCGCTCTCCTTTTTCTGAAGTAATAGTAGTTGAGAAACCTGATAAAATCCCACCTACTGCCCCTATTTTTAATAATTTCACTACCGAAAACGGAAAGATAACACTGTATTGGATAAGCAGTTCAAGTGATGATGTAGAAAGTTATACACTAAGTAGAAGAGAAAAAGGAACAGAAAAATGGCAACTGCTACAAGTATTTCTCAAAGAAACCAATACATTTATTGATGAAACTACTGAAAGTGGCAAAACGTATGAGTATTTCATTCAAGCAAAGGACAAAGCAGGATTATGGTCAAGTGCAGACAATGCAACCATAACTATAAAAGCACCAGTAAGATCTGATAAAGTAATAAAAAGCGTAGATTTTGTAGCCGATAGGAACGCTCGTTCTATCTCTTTGTTTTGGAAATATCAAAAAAATGCTAAAGTAATTGAGATTCAGATTTACAAAAATGTAAAAGGTACACCACCCTCGCTCTGGAAAGTGCTCACCCCCAAGCAACAACACATCACCGATAAAGACATACATATCAATACAATATATGAATATTACTTTTTACCTTCATTAGCTAATGGCAAACCCACACAAGGTGAAAAAGTAGAAGTTAATTATTAATTTTTAAACACTTACACTATGAAAAAAGTATTTTTATTAATTGCCTTAGTAGCAACCGTATTTACAAGTAATAACAGAAATATATTGTTTTCACTAAAAATAAATTCTAAAAAATGAGATATTATACACTTTTCATAATATTTTTATGTACCTCATATTGTTTTTCACAACAATATGAAGTTAGAATACTTGACTTTGATTATAGGGCACATACGACAGGGAGTAGATGTGGAACTAATGAAATGTGGTTAGATATTCATTTAAAAGATGGAAATAAAGACAGAGTTTTTAGTAGTAATGGAACAACAACAACAGAACCTAAGTCTATAATAAAAACTTATTATTCAGGTATATCAAGCATTAATTTTCATAGTTTTATACATTCTGATATGGTCTTAGACTGGTGGAGACCTTTTCCAAGTTGTAATGGCCCCAGTGTTTCTATTGACGAAAATATTTCAATTGAAAAAGTTTGTATTGGAAAAACTTCATATAGTAATAGAATTGAAAAATCTGACTCAGGGGAAAGAGCTTATACAAGTATTCTATTTTACTATGAAATAAATCCTGTTACAAAACTCATCCAAACTTCCTATGAAATAGGGTATAATGATTATCTAACCTTAGAAATAGATAATGATAGTAAAAATCTACCTTCTGAACTATTTAGGTATCAATTTATTCTCGTATCTAATTCTGATCCCAATGATTGGAAAGATTTACCTGCTGAATATCAAGGAAGAAAAAACCCTAAAATTAGATTAAGAGATTTTTTATCTGATAATGTTATAAAAGACAAAATTAAGATTAAAACTATTCGCCCTTGTGGAGGAAGATATGTTCCTGAAAATGAAAAAGAAGTATTTTATGAAATCAAAAATTCCCTTCCAATTCTTAAAAATGATAATAACGATATTATCATAACTAATTGTTATGGTGATAAAGCTAACTATACGCTACGCTTTGATCGTCCTTTAAAAGAAGGTGAAAAAATATCTTTCAATATTAAAAAGAATGGAAGTTTATTAGCTTCTTATAATAAAGAAAAATTAGATGAGGGCAATACTTTTACTTTTGAAGATTTAGAAGCAGGAACCTATGCAGTTTCTTACATAGGAAATAGCTCTGCAAATACTTATACTCCTTACACAGATGGACATCCTTTTATATTTACTATTAAAAACCCTAGACAAGTAGAATTTTATAACGAAGCCATTATATCTCCTTTTTGTTTTGCAGGAAATGATGGTAGCATTACTATTACAGCTCAAGGAGGAAAAGGTTCTTATCAAATTAGAAAAAATAATGAGGAATGGACTGATTTTTCTAATGAAAATAAACATATTTTTTCAAATCTTCCTGAAGGTACTTATACAATTAGTGTAAGAGATATAAAAGGGTGTGTAGGAAAAGTCATAGGTCAAAATAATGAAATTAAGGTAATTAAATTAATAGCTCCCTCACCTATTAGAGTTTCTTATCCTGCAGAATTACAAACAAGACCTAAATTTCCTAATTCTACTCAAGGGAGTATCACAGCAGTTGTTGAGGGAGGTATTGTTTATCCTATTCAGAGATATTTTTTCTCTTGGAAGCAGAAGAAACAAGATAAAACAGAAGAAGATATTACTTCACGTGCAAATACTTACTATGATATAACAGAGAAAAAATATTATATCACGGTGGATAATCTTCCTCAAGGAGATTATTATTTAACTGTTTGGGATGTAAATTATTTTTCTCGTCCTTTAGAACGAGCCAATTGTTTAGTTCAGGACAGCCATTTTAAGTTAGAAGCTATGCCTCCTCTAACTACTAAAATTATTCCCAAATCCATCTCCTGCAACTCTCAAAACGAATTTGGCAATGATAGAGATCGAAATCTCGACGGTCAGCGTGATGAAAGTCAGAATGGTGAACTGAAAATTGAGGCTTCAGGAGGGACTCCTTTTACAGGTACTCAAAATGGTGGTAAACCTTACATTTACACTTGGAAAAAACAAGACAACAATGGCAATTGGGTAACCTTGCCTAACAATACTGACACAGCTGAACACCTTTCTGCGGGTAAATACGCTATTAATATACAAGATGCCAATGGTATTGTATTGGGTGAATACAATACCCATACAGTAACCAAAGTGGTAGATGTGGTTTATGAACTCAAAGAACCTGCCAAACTAACCCTTACCCTCCAAAAAACAGATGCTACTTGCAAGGGTAACGATGGCAAAATTACCGCTACCCCTGCTGGGGGTACACCTCCTTATACTTATCTGTGGTCTAATGGAGCTACTACTGCCTCCATCGAAAACTTGCTACCTATGCCTTATACTGTTGAAATCAAAGATAAGGCAGGATGTATGGTACAAGGAAGTACGGCTGTTCTGCAACCCAATAGCCTTACGGTTACGGGCACTATCACCCCGCTTCGTTGCCATAATGCCGCCAATGCCTCCATAGCACTTGCCGTACAAGGAGGTACTGCTCCTTATCAATATCTGTGGAATACAGGAGCTACTACAGCAAATATAAACAACCTCCCCTCAGGAGAGTACAAGGTAAAAATGACCGATGCTCAAGGTTGTGCTCACTTTAAAACTTTCACTATCGAAAATCCTTCTAAATTTGAGATTGACTTAGGTGAGAATCGCACGCTTTGCAACGGACAAACACTTACCTTAAATATAGCTATTAATGATCCACAAGCTACTTACTTGTGGACTGGTGACAATGGTTTTTCTTCTAATATGCCTCAAGTAACTTTATCCGAAAAAGGTACTTATAGGGCTACGGTAACTACCAAAGATGGTTGTACAGCAACAGATGTTATTACTATTGAAAGTGCAAATACTCAAATAGCTTCTGAGTTCTTACTCACTACCCAAGCCTATGAGAATGAAGAGGTAATATTAGTAAACACCAGTAGTCCTAAAGGAGAAACTACTGAGTGGTTAGTACCCGAAAATGAAGCTATTGAAATCACTAATAAAAATGATGACTATATCTCTCTCATCTTCAAAGCAAAAGGTGAATACCGCATAGGCATCAAGCAAACACAAGGCAATTGCTTTGAGTTGTTCTACAAGAATATCATTGTAGAACCCGTTACCGATTTACCTAAAACTCAAAAAAACAATGAGGCTTTTGTAAGAGAATTTGAAGTCGCACCTAACCCTAACGATGGCAAATTCAAAGCCAAAGTAGTTTTAGAAAAAGCAGGGGCTATCAAATTCCGCCTATATAGTATTACAGGGCAATTAGTGAGCGAGAAAAACTCAGCTTCAGCTACTGAACACTGGGTTGATTTTCAAGACCCGCTACCAGCTGCTACCTATATATTGGTTTTAGAAACTTCTTACCAACGATTAAGTAAAAAAATCATTATTATTCCTTAAGTACAATGCGCCTATTCTCTTACATATTCCTCTTTCTGCTCACAACGTGGCAGCTCATAGCACAAACCTACCCTGTGCAGGTAGTGCCTGTGCTCACACCTCCGTATAGCAGTAAGATTGCCGACTATGCCAACCCAATGGCTAATAGGGTACAACTGCAACTCATCACTACCGACTTAAGTGTGCAGAACCGCCCCGTACAATTATATGTAGAGATTAAAGGCAATGGACTTACAGCAGCCTCAGCCCCTGTACTTTCAGGTGTTTCACCCTTGCGTATCAGTGGAGGCGAAATCCTCCGCCTCACCAATGCCGAGCTGGCAAGCTACTTCCAGTTGCGCAACCTGCAAGGTATCACCTCACAACAATACGCCTCTGCCTTGCCCGATGGGATGTACTCGTTCTGCTTTAGGGTAAAAGATGTGCTCAGTGGTCGTTGGCTGTCACAAAGCCATTGTGCCATTGCCTATCTAATGCTCAACGACCCTCCAATCCTGAATATTCCCTCTGATAATGAACAAGTAGCTGTAACCGATTTTCAAAACATTATTTTCAGTTGGACACCCCGTCAAATCAATGCGATCAATGTAACCTATTCCTTTGAATTACGTGAGATTTTAGACCCTACCCTCGACCCTCGTTTTGCTTTTGAAGTAAGCCGACGCATACTCAAAGAAGACGATTTGCGAATGACCACCTTCGTCTACGATGTGAGCAAACCTAACCTCATCCCTGGCAGACGCTATGCGTGGCGTGTAAGAGCTATCTCCACAGGAGGATTGGCAGAAAACAGTGTCTTTAAAAACGATGGTTATAGCGAGGTACACACGTTTGTCTACGCCGTAAACTGTAGCAAACCGCTCTTTTTGCTAAGTGAACAGCAGGGTAAAAGTCGTACCAAACTACTCTGGCAAGGGCACACACTGCACCAAAAATACCATATCCAATACCGTAAGAAAAACGTAGAAGGCGCACAGTGGTTCGAGACCTTTACCCGAAATACCCAAACCCTCATCGCCGACTTGGAGGCGGGTGAGTACGAGTTTCGCGTAGGGGCTTCTTGCGAGGGCGAACGCTATGGTATTACTCCCAGCTATGTGTATTCGGATATACAGACTTTCAAAATAGAGAAAACACCCAACACCACTGAGCAAGGGTATAACTGCGGAATTGTACCCAAAATAACGATTACAAACCAAAAGCCTCTCAATAGTTTGGTAACCAATGAAGTGTTTACCGCAGGTGATTTTGCGGTTACCCTTTTGGAGGTGAGTGGTAGCAATGGTGTATTTTCAGGTAAAGGCTTTATAAAAGTGCCTTACCTGAACGATACAAAGTTGGCGGTAGAATTTGAAAACGTCAAAATCAACAGTGATTACCAGCTCACAGACGGAGTAGTGAAAACTACTTATGATGCCGATTGGAAAAATGTACAGTTCATAGAAAACCTCATAGGTCAAGGCAAAAAATCTAATGAGATAAATGTACCTTTTGAGATTGATAAGGTAGAAACTCGCAATGGTGAAATAGTAGTTACAGGTAAAGACGGACGTAAAGAGGTATTCCCTTTTGGAGGCAATGATTCCACTGTTAAGGGAAAAGTTACCACTACTACCAATGGAGTAACCTCTACCCAAGAAAAGATATATCACATAGATAAAGACGGTAAAGTATCTGAACCTCAAACAGTAGCTCAAGGAGGCAAACCTACGAAGGAAAACACCAATGGTGTTAGCAAAGGAGGTGAGGCTACAGCCCTTACCGCCAAAGGTATTGAGGTAACTTTTGAGAATACAGCCGACTCTAAATACGCTTATGAAGTCCCTACCAAAGCCTATAGTAAGGACTACCAAAAGCTTGACGGTAAGTACATTCCGTTTAAAGCGGTGGTAAAAGGCGAAACAGAACCTTTCTTAGCCAAAGTACAGATTACCGATAAGAATATTAGCGCTGATAGCCTTATCTTCAAAACCGATAAAGGCGCACTCATCGAATCCAAACGAGTAGAAGGTTCTAACGACTTTTTGCTTACTCTCAAAGGTTTCCATAGCTTTGCAGTAGAACAAGTACAAGCTACTATCAAACAGGGCAAGAAGTACCAAATCGCAGGGGTGTTTAACTTGGTACATCTCTCTCCTAAAACTGCCAAGGTAATCCTTGTACCCACTTCCGAAAACATCTCTATGGATATAGATAGAGTAAAATCTATTTATAGCAAGATAGGAGTAACTTTAGACATCACTTGGGCAGCACCTTTTGACATTACCCCTTATTTGACTAATGGCGTGTTGGAAACCAAAGATGTATTTGGCGACCTTACCGATTATAGTCCGTCGCAACAGGCGCTTATCAATGCCTATAAAGCCACAGAAAAGGTAGCAAACGATACCTACTACGTGTTTATCACCAATGCCAAGAGCAGTACCGGACAAGGGGGCTATATGGCACTCGGTGGACAGTTTGGTTTTGTATTCGACCAAACCGAAAGAACTCTTGCCCACGAACTGGGTCATGGAATATTTAAACTAGCACACCCATTCAAGAAAAAACAACAAGGCAGTGTACCCTCATTAATGGACTACACCACTGATGAGAATTTACTCTTTGCCGACTGGAAGCAAATCAATGACCCTGCGTTTAAAATAGGTATTTTCCAAGGGCAAGGGGAAGGAGAGTTTGCAGGTAAAATATGGCTTACCCCTGATTGGCGACCTTTTAAATATGATAGATCCCATATCACAGCTATTGATAGAGAGGAACTATCAGAAATACCACAAGGAGCTTTGCCCGCAATTTTAGGAGAAGATAAAAAAGCCTACTACGCCGAGTTCTCTAATGAAGAATTTGTAGGTTATAAAAATTTAGATGGACTCTTTTTAAAACTTGATTATCAAACATCAATAAATGATAAAACAGAAATTTATCTATATAGAACAGGTAATTTTTGCGGTAGTGATACTTACTATAAAACTACTTGGGGATATATTAAAGATAAAAAAGGTACTGTTAGTTTTACAGTAACTCCTATTACTTTTGTAAATACAGTAACCTGTACCAATGCTAACCCGACAGTCAGTCCTTGTGACAATTTTAGAGTAATTAAAACCTCTGACCTTGCTGAATATCAAAAAGATTTAAAAGAGTATTTAGCAAATGCTATTAAAAAAATAGCAACTTCACGAAAAAAAGAAGTTGTTGCTGTTGGGCAATACAACCATATTGTAAATAACTTTGTAACTAATGTACCTGAAAAACAACTTTATGAGTTAGAGGAAAAATTACATCTATTATCGTATTATACAAAAATAGATGTAGTACTTACATTTTTACCATTAAGAAAAAATTCCTATATACCAGAGCATATACTTTCCGATTTAGCACAAAAAGCAATAGAGGCTATTTCTGGCAATAAGTCTGATCGTAAGTTAGTATATTTAGTGGTAGCTTCCTCTGAATATGAGTCTATTTTCAAAGAAGGTACTATTAAAAAACTAAATTGCTATACAATAAGTTTTGCCCAGACAGATAATAGCATTATCCGAAGCAAATATAAAGGGAATTCCATTTTTGAAAGACTTCTTACCCTATATCAAGATATTCCTAAGCCTTTGATAATGAATAAATATTATCAATATGCTGATGGAAGTGTAAGAAATTATACCTATAAATCAAAAGAAAACTTACGAGGTTATCCTTTTATTAAAAATTTAACTTTCTATCAGTCAAAAGAGTTTAGAAGAAATAAATATTGTGTTTATACAAGCGATTATCCCGAACTTTATCAGAATTGTGAAAATCAAAACAGAAAAGCTCTTATAAAAAGTCTAAAAGCTGAATACGCACAAGATGGATTGAAAAATAAAGCACTTTGGGAAGAAGTAGACATTCATCAGTTAGGCAGGTTTAGAGAGGTGTATATGGATTATGGAATAGACAAAACACCTAATTATCCTCTCTACCTATGGCAAAACTCAGTTGATACTTGGCAGTTTAAGAATAAAGTAAAAATAGCCTTAGAAAAAGGAACGCTCCCTCCTGAAGTCTTTTATGATTTTGAAAAACTAAAGGTTTTAGACGGCGCTGTTTATGGCACTTTAGATATCATAAGCCTTATTCCAGGGGCTGATATTTTCACCGACCCTCTATGTGCCGCCTATGCCTCTGCGCGCAACGATGCTACTAATTTAACAATTTACTCAGCTGGAGCTATCTTGCCTTTTGCCAGTGGTGCCTATATAAGAGGAGGAGCAAAAGCTCTCAATGAAGAGATTATGGTTGTCGTAGCTAAAAAAGCTGACAACGAAGAGGTTGAGTTATTTTACAAAAACATAAATGATATAGCCCCTAACGAGCTCTATATCGCTACAGCTATCGACAACAAACAAACCCAAGCCTTTTTAGATGAAACTAAAAAACAGTTAGACCTTCATTCTATAAACACTCAGTTAGATAACTTAGGAAAAGCTGGAAAACAAATAGCAAACCTTGCTGAAAACCTCTCTAAAAAAACAAACAACATACTTACTAAAGCATTCTCTGAAGGCTCTAAATTTATAGATGATACAAAAACAATAGAAAAAATCACTCATTATTTAGCCCCTGAAAACGCTGAAAAACTAAAAGCTATTGGAGGTGAACAAGGATTGATAGATTTCTTGAAGAAATATAAAGATGCTCCTTGTGGTAATTGTAAAGATGCAGGAAGGAAAATTTTTGGAGGTCGTACCTTAGATGAGATGCTCGAAAACTATGTAGAAGTAGCCCATACTTTTAGAAACCGTCCTGATTTATGGAAAAAAATAGAAGAAGGCGCTTTAAGTAGCAATGCCGCTATGCGTGAAGGCACACAGCATATGCTTTCTACCTTTAAGAAAAACCCTAAAAAATATGCCCCTGAAAACATTGAGCATTTAGATATGAAGTTTGAAAAAGCTTTAGATGATATCTGTGCCAACTGCCGCTATGACGTGAAGTTCAATAGAGAAAACAATAGAAGTTTACCATTATTTGAAGAGTTCAAGAGTTATAATAGCGAAACTTGGAGTAAAATAGCTAATGATAAAGGGTTTATCAAGCAATTTGAAAGTTATTTACAAGGAGTTAACAAAATAGAAGATTTAGCTTATGTGATTAACAGTAATAAAGCTAATATAAATGAAGTAAAACAAGCTTTTAAAGAATTGTTTAATCGTAGCAGTGATGAAATTTTAAAGTTTATGAATCCTAAACTAAAGGAAAGTTTAGGTATTATAAATCCTAATGATAAAGTAAGATTAGAAAAGTTGATAAACGATACAAATTCAGCACTCTATAACTTTATAAAATCACAATAAAATGTTTAAATTAATTTCTAAAATAGATAATGTAAGAGATTATGTTATCTATAAAGGCAAACCTTATTACATCAATACATCTGATGAAATTCAATGTGGTGAAAAAAAACAAATGCTTTACAAAACGCCACTAAGTCCGCTTGTTACTTTTAATGGTAAATTCTATTGTAGTGAGTGGGAGAATAATTATAAAATCTTCGACGAAAATTTAGAGTTAATAGAAGAAGGAAAAGACAAAGCTTTTTTGTATTTATCTAAAGAGTTTTTAGAAACTTATTTTTTAGATGAACAGCAAAAAATATTCATTACAGCTCTTTTGGATAGAGAAGGGAATCTTATGGTATTGGGAAATATTGACAAATTTTCTATAAGTTTTTTCCAAATGGGTATATATATATATATATACAAAAAGGATAAAATATACGATGATGTAATGTCTATCAGAGCCTTTTCTATTCAAAAGAAAGAGCATTTATGGGAGTTTTCTCTTGCTTCATTTGGAAAGTGGAAAAATTCCTGGGATGAAGAAAGATATTTTGAGGTATATAAACTTATAGGTATATACAACAATATTTTTTGGGCTTTTATAGAGTTAGGAGGCTTTGTAGGCTTAGATATTGAAACAGGAGAATTAAAATATCGTATTCCTGAATATGATCAAGCTATAGGAAAAACTATTTGCAAAGGCAAAAATTTTTTTAGAAGTGATTATCTCTTAGACAATGAAAAAGGGAAAATTTTTGGTATGGCTATGGATCTCTTTATTGAAATAGATTTAACCCAAGAACCTCCTTTTGTTACTCAATATGGCTTACAAGAAGAGTTTGAAAAGTACAACATCAAAAAAGCAAATGATACCGCAGGAAGTTATGTTGTTCAAGATAATTTATTGTACTTTTATCTTGCTGAAAAACTAAAATTTGGTATTTTAGACATCAATACCAAGGAAATTATCTATATTTCAGAGCCTATTGCAGTAGTGGAAAGAGATGATAGTTTTACTCGCCTTAGAGATTTAAAAGTCTCAGAAAATAAGGTGTATATCTTAGATAGTAATCATACGTTGCATATTTTTGAA
>ERZ773056.436-NODE-436-length-22155-cov-12.268597_pt1 | contig 22155 bp, 22 predicted proteins | sample MGYA00580857_ERZ773056 | MGnify/ENA primary metagenome ERZ773056 (study PRJEB29015, sample SAMEA2737996) | human oral metagenome | biome: human oral; feature: human-associated habitat; material: dental | place: China | collected 2114 ... | reverse complement strand
TTCGTTTGCTTGTCGGCATCTTGCCTGTCTTATTCTCTTGACGTAGCCCGCTACGTCTTCAAAAATAAGGCAGACAATATGCTCAACAAGACAGAAAATCTGCACAGGCTCTAACGACCGATTTGGGCTAAAATGGTAAATATGTTTTACAAAACATGTTTTTATGGCCGTCACTTCTAGACAAACAAACCTGCCAAAACATATAAAAATGCGCTTACGAGGAGAAAAATGTAGCCAGCATAGCGCACTTATTCACCCCGATTTTTGCTATTTACTATGCTTTTGCATTTCTCTTTGAAGAAAAATTGCCCCAAATTAGGGTTCGAAACAACATGAAAATTCGGTTGAAACATTTGTGGTTGTAATGTGTTTTGCACCAAAACGCATTGCATTTAGCACCAAAACGCATTGCATTTAGCATCAAAACGCATTGCATTTAGCACCAAAATGCAGCACATTTAGCAGCAAATAGTCCCCAAGCAACAAACAAATAAATTATAACTACTTGCTAATAAGCGGTTTATCCTTTACCAGCTAAATGCCACTTGATGACTTTTAGCCATGCGTATAATTATGCTGAAAGCCCTGATTAAACGTTAAAAGAAAGTATATTCTTGCGCTTTTATAGATAAATGCCAGTAAACCAGTTTGTTATAAACTTCTGAAATACGCGCGTAAATTCGCCCTATGTCTGGAAATTTCGCACCGAAGGCACTCATAAAGTTAAATTGTGGTGCAAATGTTTTACATTTCATTGGCTTTGTTCTGCACATGGCGCACCCGTGTTCTAGATTTTTTAGTCAAACAGAAACGGATTTGGAAAGTCATAGGTGCATCGTAAGCAAACAAAAAGTGCTCCTTTTCTTCTGCGTAGAGGTTTATTGATGCTATGCTACACACGCCTTGCATTCTTCTAACAACTATTTTCCAACAGCAATTCTGTTTGACGATAAATAGATTGTTCACGCCTATTTGTTTTTGATTGATAGCCTGATTTCTGCCATAAGCCAGTAATGGGGCAGAGAACAGCCTTTCAAGGCAAATGTTTCAAAGTGCAAGGCGTAAAGTGGGAGAGGGAGGAGGGCGAGCTTTAGCGAGCGTTTATTCGCAGGCTCAAAACTATTATCAGTACAAGGCGTAAACTAGGAGAGGAAGGAGGGCGAGTGTAAATGCAGATTGTTTGGGTCCAAAAGAGCGTATAACCCCAATATCTATTGCCCCTTAAACAGTGGTGTTACCACCTAAAAGAAATATAGCCCACATACGCAAAAAAACGTCTAATTCGCCCAGCGTGGGGTGTTACCACCTAAAAGAAATATAGCCCACATACGTTTACATTTCTAATTTATCAACATTTAATGTGCTTAGCCGAAATTTTAACATAAAAATTTTGCGCCTCTCCATAAAAATAACTACTTTTGCACTCGCTAAAAAGGTACATAAAATTTGTTAAATACAAGTCTTTCGATGCACAATTTAGTCTTACAATGCGCTTAAACAAAGCATTACCCAAGTTTTGCTGTACGAGTGCATCTTCCATTAAAACAAGGATTAAGACTGCTTAGACAAACCACGCATTTCTCTTTCGGTGAAGTACGAGTGCATCTTCCATTAAAACAAGGATTAAGACATTCGACATCCTCATTTTTACCTAATTCAAGAAAGTGGGTACGAGTGCATCTTCCATTAAAACAAGGATTAAGACGACAAGTCTTCTTGTAGGACACTCTGCACGTCCTGCGTACGAGTGCATCTTCCATTAAAACAAGGATTAAGACAAATACACTTGGCCTTTGCCAGTCACCTTGGGCGTGTACGAGTGCATCTTCCATTAAAACAAGGATTAAGACTGGTCGCTAAGAACGTCCCAACCATTTAATCTGCTGTACGAGTGCATCTTCCATTAAAACAAGGATTAAGACTCTCGTTTACTACTGCATTATTTTCTTTTTTCATGTACGAGTGCATCTTCCATTAAAACAAGGATTAAGACTTGTGGTAACTTATTCCACCACTCAACTGCCATATTTGTACGAGTGCATCTTCCATTAAAACAAGGATTAAGACCGATTCTGTAGAAGTTTAAAAAAAAATAGAATGCCTAGTACGAGTGCATCTTCCATTAAAACAAGGATTAAGACTTTTTCTAGTTCCTCGTTGTAGAACTTTTCGGCATCTGTACGAGTGCATCTTCCATTAAAACAAGGATTAAGACATGACCTTATCACGAGCCTCTTTATTACCAGCTAGATAGTACGAGTGCATCTTCCATTAAAACAAGGATTAAGACGGTAATTTATCAACTTTATTACTTTGATGATACTAGGGGTACGAGTGCATCTTCCATTAAAACAAGGATTAAGACTTTTTTTCATGCTTGACCTCCTTCCGTTTTTACAAGTACGAGTGCATCTTCCATTAAAACAAGGATTAAGACCAGCCATTAGGCCACCATACTTGAGTGCCTTCTTGTACGAGTGCATCTTCCATTAAAACAAGGATTAAGACTTTCTTAATGTACATTTTTATCATCTTTTTGTGAGTACGAGTGCATCTTCCATTAAAACAAGGATTAAGACACAATAACTTTCATCTTTTTATGTGTTTAAAATTTTAAATGTACGAGTGCATCTTCCATTAAAACAAGGATTAAGACAATTCTCTAAACTAACTAGTATTTTTTGTCTCCAAACCTGTACGAGTGCATCTTCCATTAAAACAAGGATTAAGACACTTGAACTAGAGAATCTATACTTCACCATCTTTGTGTACGAGTGCATCTTCCATTAAAACAAGGATTAAGACCATTGACATACCGTTCTTTACAAGTTAACATCGTAATCTGGTACGAGTGCATCTTCCATTAAAACAAGGATTAAGACATAGACTTGCCCTTTCTTGCCAATAAAGTTTTACGTGTACGAGTGCATCTTCCATTAAAACAAGGATTAAGACAGAGGGTGAGCAACTTGGCATTAGCCAAGTTGACTGTACGAGTGCATCTTCCATTAAAACAAGGATTAAGACATCCCCCCAGATTTCATATGGAAACAAATGGAAGCGTACGAGTGCATCTTCCATTAAAACAAGGATTAAGACTAGGGCATAACTGGCCTCACTCATACATTAACTATTGGTACGAGTGCATCTTCCATTAAAACAAGGATTAAGACCTGCTTAGAGAGGGTGAGCAATTTTGCACTTGAAAGGTACGAGTGCATCTTCCATTAAAACAAGGATTAAGACGTGAGCAATTTTGCACTTGAAAGATTAACGCTGTCAGTACGAGTGCATCTTCCATTAAAACAAGGATTAAGACCAGAATGGCAGACTGCTCTTCTGCGACAAATGGGCGGGTACGAGTGCATCTTCCATTAAAACAAGGATTAAGACGATTGTCTTAATTTCTGCATAACGACTACCAAATTTAGTACGAGTGCATCTTCCATTAAAACAAGGATTAAGACTGAGAAACATAAACAATATACTAATCTAAACTCAAATAGTACGAGTGCATCTTCCATTAAAACAAGGATTAAGACAAAAAAAAGCACTTCCAAACTTTACGAAGTGCGTGGTACGAGTGCATCTTCCATTAAAACAAGGATTAAGACTTATTAATTCATTTATTATTGACATTGAAGATGTTGTACGAGTGCATCTTCCATTAAAACAAGGATTAAGACTTGGACTACTCGTCATGATTGTTAAACGAGTTATGTACGAGTGCATCTTCCATTAAAACAAGGATTAAGACTATTCTTTCCTGCCCTTTTTCTGCTTTGTTTTAAGTGTACGAGTGCATCTTCCATTAAAACAAGGATTAAGACATACCCACATCGCACCAATCCCCTGGAATACATCTGTACGAGTGCATCTTCCATTAAAACAAGGATTAAGACTTAGTGTGTAAGAGTTAGCGGAGCCAAATGCTCCCTGTACGAGTGCATCTTCCATTAAAACAAGGATTAAGACGCAAGAATTGCTTCGATTGCTACTTTGTCCTCAGGGTACGAGTGCATCTTCCATTAAAACAAGGATTAAGACATTCCCCCTCCATTCATATGAAAACATACTGAGTTGTACGAGTGCATCTTCCATTAAAACAAGGATTAAGACCCGACAAAGACAATTTCTCCAAAATTGTCTTTGCCCAAGTACGAGTGCATCTTCCATTAAAACAAGGATTAAGACGTAATCTCTTGTGTTCTTACTAGCTTTTTCATATCGTACGAGTGCATCTTCCATTAAAACAAGGATTAAGACATTTTAAGCGGTTATCTTTCTAGGCTTTCAACCGCACCGTACGAGTGCATCTTCCATTAAAACAAGGATTAAGACTTTGCTTTCTTGCAAGTTGACTAAGTTTTGAAAAGTACGAGTGCATCTTCCATTAAAACAAGGATTAAGACCCCCTTTTTGAGCTTGCTACACAATTTTATTAAAGTGGTACGAGTGCATCTTCCATTAAAACAAGGATTAAGACGGCAAGGTATTGTTTTTTGCAATGTCTGCCACTGAGTACGAGTGCATCTTCCATTAAAACAAGGATTAAGACAATTTCTTTCTTTTCTTGTTGCAAATTTTCATTGCAAGTACGAGTGCATCTTCCATTAAAACAAGGATTAAGACTGTTTAAATGAAGTCTTAAAAATTCTGGGCAACCCGAATGTACGAGTGCATCTTCCATTAAAACAAGGATTAAGACTCTTCTTGTTTTATGAAGTCTAAAAAATTCTGGGCAAGTACGAGTGCATCTTCCATTAAAACAAGGATTAAGACTGTCAAAACAAATACGTAAGGTAAAATTCTAACCGTACGAGTGCATCTTCCATTAAAACAAGGATTAAGACTTTTGTTTTTAGGTAGCAAAATCGACCAAGAAAAAGTACGAGTGCATCTTCCATTAAAACAAGGATTAAGACCAAACGTGTCTTGGCGGTACATGTTCGCAGTAACAAGGTACGAGTGCATCTTCCATTAAAACAAGGATTAAGACGCCATATCTTGTCCCCTTTTTTCTAATTTAAACTTGTACGAGTGCATCTTCCATTAAAACAAGGATTAAGACTATTCAAGTAGACCGCTATCAGATTTTATAAAACTAGTACGAGTGCATCTTCCATTAAAACAAGGATTAAGACAACACTAAAAGTTACACACGCTAAAAGAATAGAATGTACGAGTGCATCTTCCATTAAAACAAGGATTAAGACTGGTTGTCCTTCAACTCTTTGCCACACAAGCTAGTCAGTACGAGTGCATCTTCCATTAAAACAAGGATTAAGACAGGGTAAGCAGTTTTGCCTTAGATAAGTCGACACTCTCGGTACGAGTGCATCTTCCATTAAAACAAGGATTAAGACTTCATAACTTTTAAATTTAAAATGATTAATAATTAATGTACGAGTGCATCTTCCATTAAAACAAGGATTAAGACCTAAGTTCCCTCTTGCTTAGATAATCACGGATGTACTGTACGAGTGCATCTTCCATTAAAACAAGGATTAAGACTTCAAAGTAGCTTTCGTTAGTGCCGTTATATTTCTGTACGAGTGCATCTTCCATTAAAACAAGGATTAAGACACAAACGTTGTTGATGTTATTGCCCTTCAAGTGAAGTACGAGTGCATCTTCCATTAAAACAAGGATTAAGACAAAGAGCGGGTTTCTTTCACATTCCACTTACCAGCATGTACGAGTGCATCTTCCATTAAAACAAGGATTAAGACCTAATCAATAAAAACGTTATAGGGATGTCTTACTCTTGTACGAGTGCATCTTCCATTAAAACAAGGATTAAGACGGTTTCTCAAATTTTCCCACCGCATCAATTGTCGATTTCGTACGAGTGCATCTTCCATTAAAACAAGGATTAAGACAGTCATTAGAGAGGGGAATATAGGTTAGCCCACCCTCTTGTACGAGTGCATCTTCCATTAAAACAAGGATTAAGACCAATTTCCACGCCTGTTATTTTAAAACTTTGTCGTACGAGTGCATCTTCCATTAAAACAAGGATTAAGACTCACACATGCGTTCTTCAACATCCTCTCCAAACACTTGTACGAGTGCATCTTCCATTAAAACAAGGATTAAGACCCCCAAGATGACATTACTACAACATGTGTAATAGGTGCGAGTGCATCACCCATCACAACAAGGATTAGGTTGTAAACTCTTTTCACTCCTTATTATATATAGGATGCGAACGCACATCCATTGCGCAAGTTTAAGTGAGCTGTGCGTTGCGAAGGCTTTATTGCAGCTGATGTGGCTTTGGCAAACGGAGGCAACGACGCTGCGACGGCCGCTTAGTAGGGGCAGACGTTGTGCGAGCAGGTGAAAAAAGGGGAGGGAAAGGGAAAGAAAAATGTCCTTATGCGCTTCTGTGAGAAACAAGTGTTTCTGCCAGAAGCGCATAAGGACATACCGTTAGAATAAAGAGATACCCACCAAACCCCAACCGGTTATTAGGCCCTCTTATCAAATACTTTACGCTGTTAGCATTGCTTCCTGTTCATCTTTCGTTTGGATGTAGGCATATAACCTGTCTTATTAGCTTGATGTAGTGCGCTACACCTTCAAGGATAAGGCAGACAACATGCTCAACAATACACAAAACCAGTACAGGCTCTAGCTGGTTGATTGGGGTTAAAAGAACAGCGTGTTGCGGTTGTGGGTGATGATGTCGACGTCTATTTGCTGGCCAATGATGCGCATGGCGCGCAGTTGGTCGGTAGAGATGGGGCAGACGATGATGCTGTCGTGGTTGTCGTAGAGCGACTGAACCTCGGCAAGGTCGGTCTTAATCTCCTGGTAATCGGCCGTGTCTAGGTCGGCCAAGAAGATGGAACGTTGCACGCGCGTGCATCCCTTTCGTTCAAGATATTTGGCTACGTGGCGCCTTACCTTGTCGCTTTCGATGTCGTACATCACGAAGAAGAGCATGTTGGTTGGTTTTCGTTGGGGTAGGTTTACGATGCCTAGGACATGGTTTACCCGCTGTTGCAGTGTGGGTAAGCCCTCGATGTTGCCCACTTGGCGGTTTATTTCGGGCGAATGGGCAACGCCGGCGCGCGCCAATTTGCGCAACACCTCGATATAGGGTAGGGGCTTTGCCTTTTTTCTCATGTGCTGTCAGCTATTGGTTAACGAATTGTTCGATAAGCTTTGCCACCACTTCGTTCAGTTCTTCGTTAGTTCCTCGGCGTGGCGAGATAACCACACTGAAACCGCGCTTGCCGTAGAAGAGGTTTACCTCGGCATCTTTTTGGCCCATGCGCACCTTTATTTTCTTGGCGTATTGAATGTTGGCAATCTCTGTTACCACTAGCCCCGTTTGCTGAATGTGCTGTTTAAGCGGTTCAACCAGTTCGTTGAGCCGTTCGGGGACAAAGGCCTCGGATATGGGTTTGGTTGCGGCCTTGTCTTTGTTAAGCTGTTGCTTAATTCTTTGCAGCACCTCCGCATCCGGGTCTTTTAGGCGTGGTTCGGGTGAGGCGGCAAAGGTTTCTTTCTGCATTTTCTGGTGTTGTTCAAGCTCATGGCGTGTGTCGGCCACGTTTATGGGGTTGTCGGGGTTGACGAAAGCCTTGATGTTGACGGCTTCGCATTCGGGATTGTAGTAGGCGTTACGGTCTATGCTGATGAAACAGGCGCGTGCCACATCAGATGTTTTGTTGTCGATGGCCTGTTCCAAGTGGTAGCGCAGGGAGAAATCGCGTGCGAAGGCTTTGTAGAAAAGGGTGTAGATGCCAGGGTCGTAACAGCGTTCGGATAGTCGGAACATCACTTTGAGCCCGTCTTCGCCTGGTGATGCGAAGCAAAGCAGCACGCGTGTGTCGGCTTGTATCTGTTGGCGTACGGCTGTAAGGTCGAGGCTTTTCTCCGAAACATGGTCGATGTCGAGGATGAAAGTCTCGGTGTAAGCAAAGTTTTCTTTCTTTCGGAAGTTGGGTGTGAAGTGTCCGCACACCACGTAGGGCAGCGTTCGTTTAAGTGTGGCGTATTGTTTTGTGTCCATGGCATATACGATACGCAACTGTCGTATGCGCGCCTCGATGTCGGGACGCGGGTTGATGAGGCTGTGATAGAGTTGCTCTTCTTTGATTTTGAGCAGCGGGTCGGCAGCCGACTGTATGTTCTTTCCGCACGAAATCATAGGTCGAAGGATTTGAATTTCTGTGCTAGCGATTGCACGTAGAGTTTCATGGAGGTGTGGCGCGAGCGCGTTACGCCTTTGATGGTAACGGTTTCGTCCATGTAATCGTTAAGCGATTGGATGAGTACGCGCCGGCCAAGCGGTTCAAGCCAATAGGAACCGTCGGGCCTAACGGAGTAGTATTCGTCGGTAACCGCGTTTTGTGCCAGCAGGCTATACACCACATAGTCTACCCAAATGCGGTAAAGCTCAATTACATCGTACACCAAGACGGGGCGGTTGTAGTCGTCGCGGTGCATGATGCCAACGTAAGGGTCGATGCCGGCCTTAATCATTTCGCCCTCAATCTTGCCGTAAAGCAGTCCGTAGCCATAGTTAAGCAAGGCGTTGGCCACATCGGTGGCAGGGTGCTGACTTCGGTTTTCGAAGCGGTATTGTGGCGGAATAAAGGCGTTGATGGTGGCAAAGTAAATCTTCGAGGCAAGTCCTTCCCATCCGCGCAGTGTGGGTGCGATGTCGTTAACGATGTCGCCTTGCTCTGCCGCAATCTTATTGCGATAGTCTTCCAGTCGGCGTATGCTCTTGTCTACGTTGGCTTGTGGCGTGTTGGCCGTGTTGAACAGCAGCATCAGTGCCTGTTGGTTCTCAATTTTCTGGGCGATAACGCCCTTTATCCATTCAACGGCTTCGGACGAGAAGGTGAAGTTGAGCTGCCCTTTCCTGATGGTGGAGATAGAGCCGTAGCGCGGACTCCATATTCTGCCGATGGGATTTCCGCCCTTGTCCATGAACAGCACTTCTATCTCTTGTTCAACGGCCAGCATCACGGCATCGCTCGTTATCTGGGCGCCCTTGCTTATCTGTATGCTCTTGATGCCTGCGGCAGGGATGCGCTGGCGGCCATCGGCGGTGGTGATGACGAAGCCTTGGTTGTCGCGGTTGAGCGAAACGCCATAGGTGTTGAGTATTAGTTCCATTGCGGTTGTGTTTTAGGTTGTGGGTGGTTATGCGATAAAGAAGTCGTCTACGATGTGTAGTTGGTCGGCGGCGCGGGTTACAGCGGTGTAAACCCATTGGTATTGGGGCTTGCTCGTTTCAAAGCTAAACTTTCGGGGAATGTCCAGGTACACGTCTTTCCACTCTCCGCCTTGTGCTTTATGGCAGGTGAGGGCATAGCCATACACGGCTCGGATGGCGTTGAGGTAGGGGTCGGTTAGCATGAAGTCTTTAAACGCTTGCGACTTGTGGCCTATCTTTTTGTCTTTCATGCGATGATAGTAATCGATGAAGAGTGCCTGCTGGTCGTACTGTTTGAGGTTGGAGTGCGAGGAGTAGAGTATGTCTTCGATGAGCAACTGTTTAACCACACGATGCGTGAAAAGCTCCTCTACTTCCACTTCGAGGAAGGTTAAGCCAGCGCGGCGCACGCGGTTACCTATTTGGACAACCTTAACCAAGTCGCCATTCATTAGGCCCGACAGGCAGTTGTTTTGCGTTACGAGCAACAGCTCGCCAGGCATTAGCACGGACTGGTTAAAGCCAAGGGCTGGACGAACAAGGTTGGTTAGCGAAAGGCAGAGGCGGTTGGTGCCGCAAATTAAGGTGGCTGAATTGAAGCCGTTGGCCTTGATGTTGCGGATGTAGGCGTTGAGCAGTTGCAGCTGTGAGGGGTGAAGGTGCACGTGCTTGCGGTTGCGAAGTGGAAATTTACCCCACTTAACCCGTGGTGGGTTTTGGTAAAGTTGCCTTATCTTGTTGGCCGACACAATGATGTCGTTGTCTGATTGCTGGCGCATTATCTGCGTTAGCTGGTAGTGAACGGCCTCAATGTTGAACTTCTCGCGGAAGTATTGGGGCGAGAGTGCGGGCGAGAAAGGCTGCCCGATGGGGGGAAGCTGGCACTCGTCGCCCACGAAAAGGAACTTGCCTGAGGGGTCGTAGGTAAGCAGGTCGTGCAGCACGCGCCCCGAGCCGAAGAGTGCTTGCGTAGGGTTGGGGTCTTCTTCGTCGGAAATCATCGAGGCCTCGTCGATGATGTAGATGTGCTTTTTCTTTGTGGGCTCGATGCTCACGGGGGCGAATTGAAGTAGCAGTTGGCCGTCGCTCTCCATGAGTTGTTGCTTGTCAAGCTGCTCGGCCATCTTGCCGATGTCGCGATTAAAGTCGTTGAAGGTGTAGATGTTGCTGTGAACAGTGGTGGCCTTGCAGTTAGCGCGGTTGCTTAATATCTTGGCGGCACGACCTGTTGAGGCCATGAGGATGTGCTGAACGTCTTTTTTTGCCAGTTCGTCAACAAAGGCGTTCATCATTGTTGTTTTGCCCGTGCCGGCATATCCCGTGAGGATGAACACCTGTTGGGGGCTGTCGATGAAACGCAACATGTGGTCTAACACCCGTTGTTGTGTCGGGGTTAGCGTTATTTGGGGCGCGTTAGCGTTGTTGTTCATCTCTTTCAAAAATACATCTAGTTGAAAAGAATTAGTTCCAGAAATGCACCTGACAACAAGCTTTGCCTGCATCGCATCTGTACAAAGGGGCTTGTAGCGGGGCTACAAGCCTTTTGTAGTGGGGCTACAAGCACCTTGTAGTGTGGGTACAAGCACCTTGTAGTGTGGGTACAAGCCGTTTGTAGTGTGGCTACAACATGCTTGTACGAAACCGCTTGCGCGTGCTGCTGCTTGTTGTTTAAAGGCTATTGCTTATAAAATGCTATTTTTCTTTTACCTGTATGGGCATGTTCTAAAGAATCGCTCGCTAAGGTGCTTGCTCGTTTTTTTGTTTGCTTAAAAGCTTAAATCAATATTCCCTGAACTGCACAAAGGAGAACTGCGTTTCCTTTCGGTTGTCGGTTAGGTCGGTTACAATGCGTTCTGTGGTAGATGCCACACAGCGTATACCTTGGGCTTTGAGCAACTCTACGATGCGGAAAGTGAGGGTCATTTCGCCCATTACGTGGGCGGTTATGCACGTTGGCGCACCCCTGTTGATGATGTCTTGCGCATATTGGTTGGCCAGGTGGTCAACCCTTTCTGGCTTACAAAGGGCATCAACTGCTGGGAAGTCGATGTCTATTATCTCTCCATATTGCCTTGCGGCCTCTAATTGTGCGGGTTGCCATGTGGAAGAGGGATGGTTGGAGAGGTTGATGAAGAGGGCGGACTGGGGGTGGGGATGGGAGTGCAGGGTTTCAGAGGGCGCTTGTGGAAGATTGAAGTACTCAAATATTTTTTTCAATCTTTCGTCAATTTGATTGATAAGCTTTTGGGCTTTGGTGGGATTTGGGTTTTCTCCTGCATGATTATAATCGTTGCGCGTGTTCGTTGTTACGAGGAAAGTAGAGCTTAACTCCTTTAAAACAGAATAATCTAACAGCTCCTTTATGGTCTGTTTTTCGCTTAACCGTTGTTCTTCATTCTTGCCAGACAGTTTCCATTGCTCTTCTTGGGTGTTGTTAAGGTAGATGTTGAACGCCTTGTTCACCACCTCTCTTTGGGCTATGTTTGAAATGTCGAGCTTTTTTTGCAGGCAGATATACGTAACGATGTTCTCTTGCAGCGTGGTGATAGCCTGTTGATAAAGCTGATTGTTAAAGCACCATTGTGCGGCATAGAAACCGTTAAAGACGTGTTCGTTAGGGAGAAAGATTTCTAATGAATGGTTTATCTTGTCGAGAACAGGTGCCATAGGGGGAATGATAACTTTCTCTATGCGTTTGGCTTCGGTGCGTATGGCATTGATAGCTTCGCCCGATCTGATGGCTTGTGCTCTACAGTTAAGCAAATCTTTGGTGAAAGTGCTTAATGTCTTAACATATTTGTTGAGTGTTCTGGCATCTAGATTGATGTCTTTTGTGTTTTGCAACATTGGTCTGAGTTCCTCGTTTGCCAGTTCTTCTAGTTGCGTTGCCCTTCCGTTTTGAAGATAGTTTGCGGCGGCGAAGGTCCAATCTTGCAGGCTAACAAGGGGAAGCAGACTGATGATGGGGGCTTCATTTTGGGCGTTGCGCGCCTCATAGTTGCCGTAAACGATGTTCTTGATGGTGATGCCTTTAAGAAACTTGGCGTAATTGCCCAATACGAGGAGAAGCATGGGGAGGAAACGAAAGCTGTGAGTGAGGTCGAGATGCAGTTCGTCGCCCTCTTGTAGCGTGTCGTAAATGGTTTGGAACACCTCCCAAATCTCCTCTTTGTTCATCCCATCTTTTATGTCTTTGTCTTCTACTTGGGCCTTTAAGTCCATCTCTTGCAACACGGCCTCAAGTCCTTTATAGGGTTCGGGCGTGTCTTTCCCATATCGCTTTCGTTCTGCGATGTTTTTGTTCCAATTCAATTCTCTGGCTTTCTTAGTGAGGAAGATAATCACCCGGTCTTCCTTCGACCAATCATTTGCGCCAACAAACTCTAACGAGGCCTGCTGAATAAAGCGTGTTGGGGTAGATGTGAACGGCTTTTGCTCTTTCCCTTCCTCTTCCTCTTTCTCTTTTGTATAGGCACATTCTTCGTAGAAGCCTGTCCCTAATATGGATATGAATACTTTGCGTGGCATGGTGTTTTTTACTTAGTGTTGATGTTAGACATCTCGTTATCTAGCAGTGCGAAGAGTGCTTTTTCGGGGTCGATAAGACCGCCAGACTGGATGCTGAAAGGGATAATGCGGTTTTCTCGGCACTTCTCTTCAGCCTTGTTGTTCATCCTTTCTTTAGTTACGAACAGCATTTTAACGCCCATTCCGCCATATTTCTTAGCGGCCGTGGTGAATTTGTCTAGGTCTGTGAGGTTTTTTATCTGTGTTTTGCACTCCACAAACAGCAGCTTGTTGCCCATGTTCACAATGACATCTATCTCGTTTTTGGTGTCTTTGTCAGAATAGTCAAACGTTGCATTGACAATAACCTCTTGCGCTTTTTCCCATTGTGAGAGCATTTCGGCAACCTGAAATTCAAACCATCCGCTATTAAAAACGATGGGAATAACGTGTGGCGAAGAGCATCTAAGTTTATTAACGCCCCATTTGTTCTTTAACACCATGTATGCGGTGTTCGCTTTTTTGTCCCACTCCACGTACGAACCTCGGGCGGTTTCTTTCCTACCTGTTGGTTTGTACTCCACCTCTTTGTTGGCAATGGTTAGTTCGTTGAAGGCACTGGTGTTGCTCTGCCTTAATTTCTCCACGTCTTTTGCCGCTTTCAGGTCTGCCTCGGTTATGTCCTTGAAGTTGGCATACGACCCCAACGGATAGTTGTTGTACCGCAGTATGGTTTGCGTGTCGAGCTTAGAACTGATAGATTTTTTTTCTGAAGTGGTGAGGTTATACCCCACATTGTTTTGGTCTACATATATAATAGACGTGTTGGGACACTGCTGTGCAAGCAGAACGAAGGCCACAGTCCAAGGCTTTGTGCCGCCCGAAATGTTGATGATGGTTTCTGATTGCCCACATTTACCAAGCAGTTTTTCGGCTGCTTGGTAAATTTTGGGGTAGTCAACAGATTCGAATGGCTGTAGTTCGCAGGGTAAGTCCACACTCTGTTGAATGCCTTCTGCCAATTCTTTGCTTTCTTTAGAGTGAACCAATATCAGCTTATCGGCCTTAAATTCCTCGATGCCAACGTGTATGGGCATGGGTTGGCCGCCCACTAGGGCGATATGAATCTTGCTCATTAAGTACGTTTACTATTGGTTGGTGATGGTGTTGAATAGCTCTATCGTTTTATTGTGATCGCCAATAACATCTCTAAACTTCTTTATGAACTTTCCTCCTTTGGGATTACAGTCCTTCTTGTCTTTGGAAGAGGCTTCCTTATACAATTCTTTAAGCTTTTGTACAAGTGTTCCCAACTCTTCCTCATTTAGGTTTTCACGTCCATTTTCGTACTTCTTAGCTAGTCTTACCCACTTGTCGCATTGGTTGAAACATGTCGAAATAGAGTTAGCTTTGTTGAGATGTGCTTTAAAGCCATCAGTGAAAATATTCTTATCGCTTTCTACCTTTCTTTTTGCATCAATCTCTTTTTCAAGTCTGCTTCTCTCCTCTTTCCATTTGGACAGGTATTTGTTAATGATGTCCTTCAAATCCTCGTTGTCTTGTTTCTCCCTTATATCGGTACATTCTTGTATGTGTTTGTTTAACAGTTCGATGTGGGAAGGCTGTGAAGAGGAGCAAGACTCATCTTCGTTACATAGTTCTTTGTCTCGTTCTTCTAGTTCTTTTTTTAACTTGTTTATCTCTTCCACCCGTTTTTGCTCTCTTAATTCGGACTCACGAGCAGCTTCCTTTTGTTCTTCTTGCTGTGCAATTGCTTGCAAGCTTGTGGTTACTTTTTTTATCTTACTGAATGGCTTGAAAGGAGTCTTGTTTTTCTTTATGTTTTGAAACTCCTTTAAGTCCATGTAGTTAAATTGGTTCTCATTTGGATTAACAGAATTGGAAACGAGTGCTATCAGCTCTTGTATTTCTGTGCTTGTGAGCCAGTTAGACTTAAACTCGCACATTTCTTTCTCGAACTGTTCTAAGAAGAAAGCACATTCCTTATCTTCTGGCGATATTAAATCCACGTCGTACTTTACTTTGCCATATCCGTAAGGTTTTGCTTGTCCCAATTGATGAAAGCAGTTGGGGGTGTTGTGAAAAGTAAGTGCTGAGAGCAATGCCCCCAATTCAACAGGGAGGAGATTGTGATAAGTAATCTCGCACGTAAAGATACTCCCTTTTTTGAGGGGCGTTATTGTTGTGTCTGTATTATCGGTACTTGTTTTGCTTTGGCACTTATCCGTTCGTTGAACATAACGTTTCCATCCAGAAAGCTGCCCATCATCGTATGTATTATACTTGTTGTTGTTATTGTCTTGTTTTATGTACATGGGGTAGAACGAAGCTTTTGGGGAACTTAGAGTGAGTTTTACCGGCGGTTCTTCCTCTGCGTTGTTAGAAAAGGCGTGGCCAAATTGTACGCGCCCTTTTAGCATGTCTTTGTCTTTAACGTGGCCAAAGATATATTCAGCTAAGTCTAGACTTTGTGAATCTCTGTGTGCTTTCGGCAAACAGTCGTGCACGCTATTTTTAAATGGTATCTTAGTAGCGCCTTTTCTGTGTGCAAACTTCGCCCTCTCGTCCACCATCATGCGCCCGAAACTCATTATTTCAAGCACATTTCTCACTTCGCCCTTAATGCTAGTGGCGGGTATATAGAAACGGCCATCGGGTGTTTTGCTGAATGTTTGGGGCTTCTTGTCGGCATCTTGTTTGGCTGTTTGTCCGTCCTTGTTGCTATCTTTTTCTTTGTCCTGTTTCTGTCCATTGCGTATAAAGATGGGCGTTTCGGCTGTTATTCGCAGCTGTATCTTTCCGCTAACGCCATCCTTGAAGGGCACATCTTGTGATATTTTGTCGGCCCAAGTGGGCGTGTAAACCTCTTCGCTCAGCGGAACGAAGTTGTATGGCGACTTGATAATGCTATTCTTGTCCATGATTGCTTTACTTTTTAAATCCCACAAAAACCATTTTCTCTACGGTCAGCACCTCCATACCGAAACATGCCTCGTCGGGTTTGGCTGTCCAATAGCGCAGAAAGTGCAAGCGCTTACCGTCCATGCGGTGTGAATGATACGCCACCTGCGTCACCTCGGAGCTATTGAAATCGCTTTCTTGCACGTCGAAACGGTGGATGCACAGCTCTCCATCGAGCGACTTGATGCTGATGGACACGCCCTGCTCCTTATTATATAGGTAACCTTCTACTACGAAGGGGTTTTGTGTCTCTAGTGGTGTGCGGCTTATCACTGCCGCAGGAGAAAACACGCGTGGCTTGTTTTCGTTGCTCATCCAGAGGTAACCCTCATAGCAAAGCCCAAAGTCTATATCTTTAATTTCAATCTTACTCATAGATGCAGTTTCCGTCTTTTAATAGTTTTCCTTCAAATTGGCCGTAGCCTTTGTTTACGTTCCCGCCCAAGGGCAGCAAGCCTTTGCACACGTCTTTAAGAGCTTCTTCAAAGGCTAGGATGATGCGTTGGTCTTCGTTTATCCGCTCGTCTACGTCTACGAGCAGTTCTAACTCAAGCATCTCAGGCTCATCAGGATGGGCGAGTAGTGCCTCTTCGTCGAACAATGCACCCTCGATGGCTCCACCCGTAAAGCGGTCTATCTTTACGTGGTTGTGTATTTTTGCTTCTGTCTTCTTGTTTTTAAGCTTAATGATGTCGGCAAACAACACGTGTCCGCGCCGTTTCCCATCACACCTCTCCGTGGCGTTCTCCTTCTTGTTGGATTCGTATTTGTCGTCGTTCCCCTCACTTCCAAACAGTGCACACACGGCCTCGTTGTGCTTACCCGAATGGTTTGCTAATTCTTCGGCGGGTATATCGTCTGCAAAACGTTCGGCTAGTTTATTGAAATGAAAGGCCGTGCGATGTGCCAAAGCCCCTTTAACCGACGATGCCGGCACAACGAGCGAAAGGTTTTGGCTGTGCCATCGGCCGCTGTTGCCATCGCCGTCCCATGTAATATGCTGCTCTTTGATATAGCTATGGTCTACATCTTCGTTGCCAAAGCCCGACCCGAAAAACAAGAAATCTTTGGGGGTTATTTCCAGTTTGTACCGCGTATAGCGGCTCTCTTGGGGCTTTTCTAGTTCAAGAGGCTCAAATCCGTCCCACGTTTCGGCCAGACTTGCGCTCTTTTTAAGGTACAAATCTAAGTCGGCAGGCAGGCTAAGGTCTAGCTCGCGATAAAGACAAGCCTCCCCAACAACCTCTATTTTGCCAAAGCCGTTGCGACTTTTTCCGCCAACCCTGAACCCATCGGCCCTCAGCTTTCTCAGCAAATCCTTGAAGTCTTGTTTATATTCTGCAAGTTCTTCTTCGTTTTTGGGGTTGGCCATCAGCTCCATTTCAAAGCAGAAACGTGCGCCATTAGGTACCACTTCCTCGTCGAATTTCCCTTTGTCTTCGGTAACGCCGCGGTGGTTAATCTTGGCATGCTGCCTAATGGGGACGTGTTTAAAGCCGTCTAAAAACGCCCTGTCCTCATCGTCGTATGCTGTTTCAAGGTTAAGCAGCCCGTCTATGGCCTTTCCTTTGCGGTTCAGCAGCTTGGCTTCGGTTACGATGAGGCACGAACCCTCCACCTCGTACTCGTCCTTCTTGTCGTTTTTCTTTTTGATGAAGCCCATCAGGCGGTCGGCCAGCTCTTCGTCTATGGCATGTCTTATCAGTCCTGCCAGCGTTGTGCCTGGTATGAATGGCAGGTCGTTGGCATCGCGATTGATGGTGGCATCGGTCAATATCGACTTCTTGCCAGAACCAATGGCCAAGGGCGTTGCGGCCTCTATCGTTACGCGGGCGATGAGGCGCGTGTTGTATGTGGTTGTTTGCATAGCGTTCATTGTTAGTTCTTACATTTTTTGGCCATCTCCGAGGCGAGGTTAATCAGTAGTTCTTGCAGGCTGATGTTTGGCGTGTCCATAACCTCTTCTAAACATTTTCTGCGGCCGTTCTCATCCCATTGCTGTTTGGCAACGCCGTGGTCGAGGAATGTTATCACACTTTTTTCCAGTTCTGTTGCATCAGAAGTAATCATGGCCAAGCTCCGTATCGAACCCCATTGCGAGGCAAAGCGTTCGCCATTAAATTTCCCTTTGTTGTCCGTCACAAATTGGTTCACCACCTTTTGAACGTCAAACACGCGTTTTTCTTTCTCTTGCGCCCGTTTCAGATAGGCCAGCAAGGGTGTTTCCTTTACCTCTTTAGGTGGTTCATTGCTTGTTGCTTCCTTTTGTTTTCCAAAGTTAAACTTGGCTTTTCCCTCTTGGTCTGCCTTGTTTAGGCTGAGAATTTCGGGGTTGTAAACCACTCGGCCAAAGCCCTCTTGCTTGTAATGCCCAATGTAGCTGGTGGGTTTAGGCGTGTTGTTGGCCTTTACAACAAACACGCTACCTTTCTCTATGCCGCATCGTTGGCTGTCGAAGGCTTGCCGTTTAAAGTTCCAAGGCGCGTAACTAAATGTGCGCACTTGGCATTTGTGCCACAAAATTTCGCCTTCGCCCTCGAAACCAAGCTGCCGAAGTGTGGGTTGGAAGGTGGGCAGGCCATGCTCGTCTAAGAATATTAGGCGGCCGTCGGCATACACCAACACCTCTTCGTTGGCCACTGCGGCATCGCTTTTAAGTTGTTGGAACGAAGCCTGCTTTATCTCCACCAAGCCATATTGCGCCGTACGCGAACGCCCCAAATGGCGCGTTCCGCAGAGGGCGGCAGTCAGTTCCTCGGCATATTGTGTGGCATCGTCGTCAAGTTCCACTTCAAAATATAGGATAAGCCCCTTGTTCAAGGCCTCATAACCAAAGAGTTGATGGTCTTGCGAACAGCGGTTTTCGCTGTCGTAGGCCGACTTTAAGGCGAACGTCTTGCTGACATTTACTTCTGTGGCTTGTTCTCCATCAAACACATAGAAATCATCGCGGCTTTGTTTCAGCTGCTTTTCACGAATTTCTTTGGGTAGGTCTGCGGGCAAAAGGTGGTGAAAGTAGCGTTCGTCTGCTCCATCTTTAAGCTTAGGCGTAAAAACAACGGCCGGTATGCGCACGCCCCTAATGCCCGACAACGAGGGATGGGCATCGCCGAAACGCACTTTGCCGCTATGGAAAAGCAAGTGTGTTTTCTCGCTTTCTTTGTCGTAAAGCTTACTTGCGGCAATGCCAAGGAAGTTGTTTCCGGGAATGAAATCCAACGAATGGCGGTTGCCCGTTGTGGCCGAAGTCTCGCTGATTATCACGTCGGATAGCAGCGTGCATTGTAGTTGTATCGTTTTCATCGCTTTTCCTCCATGCTTATTTCACAACGTCCATAACCGCGGGTGCGACCTGCTCCCAGTCGTTTAATCATCATCAGAGCCCGTTCCACCTCGTGTGCCTCTTGGTCTTCAAGGTTCATTATTTGTCCGTATAGTGTGCAAGGCACGGTTGTTTCGGTCTTGCGCAACGACTTGTCTTTGGCAATTCCATCGTTGCCGATGGCTGTGGCCGACACCGATTGGTAAAGAAAACGCGCCAAGCTGTCTTTTACAATCACGTTTTTCTCGTCCTCGTGCAGTGTGGCATCGGTGAAAAAGGCACGTCCCTTGGTGCAGTTGTCTTTGTCTTTAAACTGTCCGCAGATGTTGGTTAGCATGCCTTTCGATTTGTTTTCTTGCGAAAGGGTGTAGGCAAGAGCCTCGCGCACCAGTCCCTTTATGGTTTTGCCTGGTACAAAAGGCAGCCCTTGTGCATCTTTAACCACCAGTGCATCAACGTCGGCACCGGCTGCCTGCCCCGAGCCGCAATGCCAATTGGTGTAAAATTGGATGCTGTATTTAAGATTTTTCATACCCTAGTTGTTGGTTTCTTGATTGTTAATGGTGTAATAAGCCAGTACGTCGTAGGCGGCGTAGTGCTCTGTTTGCTCCTCTTCGTCCGGTCTGTTTTTGCTTTTTCGGCACACAGCATCGGTAAGGTTATGCAATAACTCCGTGTCGCTGATTAAGCTTTCAAGGCGTTTACGGCGTTGTTCGGCAGCCGCTTGGCTCTCGTGCATCAAGCTTAGCCATTGCCTTACGCCTGTTTTCAGTCCTTCGTTTTCTGCTTTTCCAAGTCCCTTTACCATTTCGTTCAGCCAGTATATGGTTTTGTAGTTTTCTTGTTTATGCAGGTAATAAGGGCCGTAACACAGCGTTTCCTTGGGCGTAGCAGGTGCGTTCTGCCCGTTTTTGGCTGCCTTGTCTTCACCGTCGTCTTTGGGTTTAAGGTTCAGTTCGCGCGCCTTGATGTCTTTGTACGATTGCACAAAGCTGTCTTGCACCTTATGGAACATTAGGCACGAGGGCACGTGTTCTTTGTTTATTTCCTTAGCATCGGTCTTTGCGGCATGGCAAAGCTCCTCGGCTAGCTTGTATCCGTAGTAGAAGGGGAACGATGCCTTGATGTAAGCAATGCCCCCACAGGCCGTAAGCCCACAAGGGTTGGCCTCTTTCAGCAGTCCGCCTAGCTTGCCTTTACTGGTTTCGTCTTCAAACTCGGCGATGAATTTTTGCGCATACGGCATAGCCAAGTCGCCGCGGATGATGACCGTTAGGTCGTCGCCGCCAAGCACAACGGGGCAAAAAGGCAGCTTGTCGAGGCTAAAATTCTCTTGCGCTTTAATCGTTTCAAAGGCTTTGTTGGCTGCCTTAGTGGTGGCTTGGTCTAGCAGGTACGAAAACTCCCTGAACTTCTCGCGGTCCTTTCCTAGCTTTTGCACCACCGTCCCCAGTCCGTTTCCGTCTATATGCACAATGGCTATCCAGTCGTTTTTCCCCGTCAGGTCTTTTATGTCCAGTTCTTCTTTAAAATTGAAGTCCTTGTTGTCCTTGTTGGTTTCGCCCACCATACTTTTGATGTATAGTCTGTTGCCGCAGTCTTTCCTTGCCATCCGTTTGGCATATGTGGCGGCATCCAGTTCTTCTCCGTTCCATATTTTCACAACGGGCATGCCCGTTTTTGCCGCCCGTTGGCATCCCAGCACGCCCAGTTCGAGCGGTGTTTGGTGCAGGTTGCGTTGTGTTTTTAGTTTCTTTTCCAGCTCTTCGACGGCCTTTTCAAAGTGTTTTTCGTCGTCGAATTTAACCACTGCCTGACTGAATGTTATGCCTGGCGCACACTCTTGCACCTTGCGTGGGAAGTTTCGCACCACGTGTTCGCACTGTTCTCGTGTGTCGAACACGTACTTTACGTTGCCTGCGGCCATGATAACCGCGTTACTCTTTTCGTTGAATCCTTCGCCAACCGTCTCCTTAAACATCTTGGTGCAGATGTTCTCCACCAGTTCGCTTGCTCCGGAAATGTCGTCTAGTTGGTTGGTCTGGAAGATGAAGCCCTGAATGCCTTGTACCGAGGCTCCATATAGATATTTTTCCATAGCCTTATCGTGTTTGTTGTTAGTCGTTGTTAGTTGCAGTAAGTATGCCAAAGCCCACACTGGCGTGCTTGCCTAAGCCCACATGCTGGGGTAGGCGCACGTTAGACACGAAGCCTACGTTGGCGCAATATAGCTTTACGCCCTTAAAGGGCACGCACGCGCGTTCTTTAATGCTGGTGATGCACACTTCAATGCGCTGTTCAACCCTTATGCCCACGCCTTTGAGCATCGAAAGGATATTGCCCGTTAGTATGCGTTGCAGCATTTGCAGGCGTTGCTCGTCGTCGGCTTGTGCAAAGGCCGCGTGGTTTTCTTCGTTCAGTGGCAGCCAGTCGGTAAGTTGGTAGGCAAACACTTGCCCTTCTTCGCATGCAATGTCCACCTGTTTGGCGTTCACCTCTTCTATTTGCAGGCAATGTCGCTTGTTGCCGATGCGCACGTTGAAGTTGTTCGAGGCGAACAGCACGCCGATGTTCTCCACTCCCTCGCCAATGCAAAACAATGCGGCCTTGTTGTTCAGTCGCTTGTATTGTATCAGGGGGTAGGCATAGCGGTAGCCGCCTTCCTTGGTGTGGTTATGAAACAGCACGTCTTTCTGTGGCAGCAATTTGATAATTGCTCCCCTAAATCGTTGTATGTCGGTTTGTAGAAGTTGTGTCTCAAATTGGATGGTAAGGGTTTTTAGCTTATTCATCGGCAAATGATTGATTTAGTGTAGTTTGCGCCCCCGTCCTTGTGGTTGTTTGCGCGCTTACGTAGCTTGTGTACATCGCGTTGTTCAGCCATTAGGTTGGCGGTGTGGGGCGTGTGTCGTCTCCACTTGTTGGTTGCAGTATTGCAAACTTACACATTTTTCTTATGATTAAGAAATTTTATGGCAACTTTTTTGTGTCGCGGCTTGATAAAGGCGATAAACGTTGTAAAGGTGAAAGGGTGAAAAGGCTTATAAAGGTGAAAAAGTGAAAGGGTGAAAAGGTGAAAAAATGGCTGCGCCTTTTAAAGGTGAAAAAGTGAAAGGGTGAAAAAATGGCTAACGCCAACAAGGCATTTGGCTTAACTCCTTAA
>ERZ773056.434-NODE-434-length-22215-cov-249.737951_pt1 | contig 22215 bp, 16 predicted proteins | sample MGYA00580857_ERZ773056 | MGnify/ENA primary metagenome ERZ773056 (study PRJEB29015, sample SAMEA2737996) | human oral metagenome | biome: human oral; feature: human-associated habitat; material: dental | place: China | collected 2114 ... | reverse complement strand
TGCGTTTCACGTGAAACACATTGACATCCTTGGGACGTCGTAAAGCAAAAACAACGTTTCACGTGAAACAAATGGGTTGTTGTAAAAACGTCGTGTTTCACGTGAAACACTCCATTAAAAGCCCCATCCCCAATTCCCAACAACACCCCAAAACCATAACCACAACTGTTCCACGTGAAACACCAACCACCAACAACTAACAGAGAAGAAACAACGCTCTCAAACAACCAACCCGCGAACCGACCAACCCCACAGTGTTTCACGTGGAACACGACAACTCGCTCAATATACTCACCACTCCAACTACGCCAACTCATGTTCCACGTGAAACCAAAACTCGAAACTAAGAAGCTTATTCAACGTCCCCAATCATGACTAGTCTCTGTAAGTAAGGAAAGACAAACTAGATAGCATGTTCTTTCTGATTTTCTGCCTGTTGTCGTAGATGGATTTTCCCAGTAGCTGAATAAGCTTCCTCAATATGACCAAACAGTTTCACGTGGAACATGCTATCCACTTTGATGCCTCATAAAACAAAAGACCATGTTTCACGTGAAACCATCTCGGTAATGCTACGTAGTTTATTAAGCCCTGGGAGTCGTCGTGTGTTTGGGGATAGTTGTGTTTCACGTGAAACACGACAGGATGGTTCAACCTTATTTCAGACAAGTAGGAAAGGACCACCCTGACAAATGCTAAATCAGCAAAAGCACGCCATCTAGTCTGCGTCTCCCGGTTCTCAAAGAGAGCAAAGCCATACGCTCCAGCGACCACAAAAAGCTGGATCACACGTTTCCCCAACAATTGAATAAACTTCCACGTTTCACGTGAAACACTGCCCCTTCAACAGCACGTGGGGGAAGCGGCGCTTCTCAAATTGCCAACCCCAAGACTCAACCACCCCACCACGTTTCACGTGAAACACGCCGCCTGTCTTGGGGCGTCGTAAAGCAAGAAGCAATGTTTCACGTGAAACATCACGAAACTAGCCCCACACGCCTCGGATATAGCTAGGAGCGACCGGCCAATCTTCGGAAGGAAGGCCAAGTTCGCGGGCGGCGCGGAGGGGCCACTGGGGTTCGAAGAGCGCAGCCCGCCCAACGTCGATGGCGTCCGCCAGGCCGTCGACAAGCACCTGCTGGGCGGTGAGCGGATCCCCCAATTCACCAACGGCGACGACGGGAATGCCTGCGGCCTCACGGACAGCATTTGCCAATGGAACTTGGTAACCAGGGCCCGTAGAAATAGGGGCAGGAACGAGCCCACCACTGGAAACGTCGACCATGTCTACCCCATGTTCCTGGGCAAGCGTCGCCAACTGGATCGTTTCAGGGATACCCCACGACTCCACACCCGGCACATTCTCCAGCCAATCAGTTGCAGACAATCGAAGCAATAATGGCATGTCAGCAGGGATAACCTCGCGGATGGCATCAATAATTTCGATCACGATCCGGGCCCGATTATCAAAACTTCCACCATAATCATCAGTGCGATGATTCGACACCGGGGAAAGGAACTGGTGCAGCAGGTAGCCGTGGGCACCATGAATCTCGACCGTATCAAACCCAGCAGCAACCGCCCGGCGCGCCGCAGCCTGGAAATCCGCAACAACGGCAGCAATATCCGAAACGGTCAGCTCCTGCGGCGGCACATACCCGGGGAAAGGCTCCGGGCTGGGGGCCTTTGTCACCCAACCGCCTTCTTCCAGGGGAACCGTACCACTGGCATACCCGGGCAACCCAGGGAAACTAGAGGCCTTACGACCAGCATGAATGAGCTGCACACCGATTGCTGCCCTTAGGGAATGGGCGAATTTCACAATGGGCTTCCATGCTTCAGCCTGCTCATCGTTCCAAAGGCCGACACAGTTCGGGGAAATCCGGGCTTCCGGGGAAACGCCGGTTGCCTCAACCATGATGAGCCCGAAGCCACCAGCCGCCCGAGCGCCATAATGCACGAGGTGCCAGTCGGTAGGAATGCCGTCTTCACCAGCCTGGTATTGGCACATTGGTGGGAGGAAAATGCGATTTTTTATAGTGAGCCCGCGGAGAGTGAGGGGAGCAAAAAGGGGACTGATAGTCATTCCCTGATGCTACCTGCGATAACGGTAAGGCGCCAGTATTTCATGCAGACCCATACCGCCACCGACCCCAATATTTCCGCTGGTCAGAGTACGTAACCAGACTGTAGAATGTTACATTGACCACTATTACGGTCACCCAGCTATTGCCAGTCCGGCACCGCGGGGCGCCGCAAGCTTGGCGTACCGGGTCCACCGCCCTCGTCTCGGCGCAGCTAGGTCGATTTTGCCGCGCCGGGTCCACCTCACGGGCCACGCCACCCGCTCCCCACCACGATCCACCACACACCACAACCCACATCCCCAATCACGCACGTAACCAGCGGTTTTTCCGAGTTTTCTCACCTGACGCCATAGAATATAACTATGCTTAGCAAGTTTGGTAGCAAGATGAGTTCCAGATTTGGCAGCCTGGATCCGCTCATCATTTTTATTGTGCTGGCGGTGATTGTTGCGATCTTTTTCCCGATTTCGGGGCGGCCCGCAGAGTGGTTTAGTACCGCCACCATCGTCGCTGTGGCTGTGCTGTTTTTCCTTTACGGCGCGCGGTTATCCACCAGGGAGGCACTGGATGGGTTAACAAATTGGCGATTGCACGCAACTATTTTGGCGTTTACGTTTGTGCTGTTTCCGCTGATTGGAGTGGCATTACGGCCGGTGGGCATGGCATATAATCCAGAGCTGTACATGGGGGTGTTGTATTTGACGCTGGTCCCATCGACGGTGCAGTCGTCGGTGGCGTTCACGTCGATTGCGCGTGGCAATGTTGCGGGGGCGATCGTGAGCGCGTCGGCAAGCAATGTGCTTGGCGTGGTGGCGACACCAGCATTGGTTATGTTGCTCATGTCACAGCGCAGTGGTGGCGGCAACGGTGTGGTTATTGATGCACACGTGTTTGGTGATATTGCGCTTCAGCTGTTATTGCCGTTTATTTTGGGGCAGTTCGCCCGCCGGTGGGGGAGCGTGGCAGAGTTCGCGGCAAAGAAGGCAACGAAGCTGGTGGACCGCGGGTCGATCGTCATGGTGGTGTATTCGGCGTTTTCGGCCGGAGTGGTTGCCGGGGTGTGGTCAACAATTGGGGTGCGGGACATCATGATTTTGTGCGTATTTTCGGGGGTTTTGGTGGCCTTTATGCTGTGGTTGTCTCGGTTTGTAGCATTACGGCTAGGGTTTGACGATGCCGACATGAAGGCGATTCAGTTCTGCGGTTCGAAGAAATCATTAGCGTCTGGTTTACCTATGGCTGCGGTGATTTTCGGGAGCTCGTCGATTGGTTTATTAATTGTTCCCTTGATGATTTTCCACCAAATCCAGCTCATGATGTGTTCGTGGCTAGCCTCACGCTATGCTCAACTACCATAAGTGCTATGTCTACGTTATATATTCGGGTTGATTTGACCGTACCGCAGATTGGCGTGAGCACGCATATTGCCGAGTTGGTGGAGCAGTCGCCTCAGTTGTGCGCTATGCAACGCATCATCGAGATTGATCCCAGCGGCGCAATCCAAGGTGCCGCAACGCCCAAGGTCACCGTGGGGATGGCAAGTGCGCCCGAGCCGATTGTGCCGCACCCCGACACGTATGCAGACTTCCCCGACATTACGAGCACCCCCATTGACGTGGAGCTTTTCGACGCCCTCTGGGCCGAAGCCATCGCCAAGTTCCCCGAGCTCGCCTAATCTCCAGCCTCTAGCCTGTCGACGCCCACCTCTCGGCAATGAGAGGTGGTAGGTGGGCGACACGCCAAGAACACATGCCCTCCTGCCCTCCCATAGTTCTTTCCACATCATCCTAGGTCAAACCATACTTCAGTTGCGCTACCAAGTTAGTGTTGATTCAACACTTTATTTCACGTTTGTAATGTTTCACGTGAAACGCTGCGCGTTTCCGGCATTTCCCCAGCAAATAATAAAGTCATGTGACGTAATCGCCCCAACCCTTTTCTTTTTCCACGGTTCCCCTTCGTGATCCTTCAACAACCTCTAGCGAGCCCTCACCGCCTTCGCCTTCACTCCTTCGCTATCTGAACCGGGAGTGTTCACGAGTCCGGTGTTTCACGTGAAACACCAACCCCCGCCCAGCACCCAGTAGGGGAGAGACAATACACTTCAACCCCTATCGCCTACGCCTCAACTATCCGACCGTGTTTCACGTGAAACCACTCCCGGATTGCACACCCACCAAACTTACGTTTCACGTGAAACATCGCACCCCGCTTCACGACGCCTACAGCAACCCACCATGTTTCACGTGAAACGTGGAGAAACTAGTTCAAACACCAGGGAAACGCAACCCAGCCCCAAGACAGCTAAGACACGCTCCACCTATCCTTCGAAATAAGCTCTATGGATTTAAACATGTGGAGCGACGCTAATGCTTTCCACAAAACACGACTGTAGGTGCGGAGAATATTGCTTGTAGAAATGCCGATGTTCCACGTGAAACATGACGGGGCGACGAGAAGGATTCTTTCCATTAGCGGAATGGTTTCACGTGAAACATCAATCCTCACAACAGCTAGTAGGGGAGGGGAGCCACACCCCAAAACCATCCCCAACCCACGACGTTCCACGTGAAACCTCGAAGCTTATTCAGCCACTAGGAAAATCCATCCACATCAACAGGTAGAAAATCAGAGAGAACACACTATCTAGCTTGATCTTCCTTACCTGCAGAGACTAGTTATGTTGGAGGACGCTGAATAACCTTCCTCGAAGCTTATTCAGTCGCTAGGAAAACTCATCTACACTAACAGGTGGGAAATCAGGAAGAACATGCTATCTAGCTCGATCTTCTTTACTTACAAAGACTAGTCATGTGTGGGGATGCTGAATAAGCTTCCTCAATTGATCTTTCAAGCCGCCACACACATCTAAGTTTCAAAATCCCACAAACACATCCAAACAAGTTACCTCAATTCCAGTATCCCCCACGTTTCACGTGAAACACCGACATGTCGCCATAAATGAAATAGTGATTTCTAGGATCCCTGTTCCTTCACTTGGGGAGCAAATATAACTTATCCAAACAGAAAAGAATCACCACAACACGCCACCCGACCTACCCATTAAACATCACCATAGCTAGCCATAAAAATAGGTAGGAGAGATGTTCCACGTGAAACACCAACCACCCTCAAACACGACGAAACCACAACAACCAACCACCCCGATAAACCACCACGTTTCACGTGAAACAATCGCAATTACGAAATCACGAAAGGAAAGCCGAAAATAGCCGTTTGGAAACGCCACTCTCCCTTACCAGCTATTCCCACGATCAGTGTTTCACGTGAAACCTCATTTGATCCACCAATCTAGCCCAAAAAGAAAATTAGTCAGCCATCAAAAATACAAGATCTAACATCCCATGTAACACGTCCAAACAAGTTACCTGAATTCCAGCCTCCCCACCCACGTTTCACGTGAAACACGCTATTAAAAGACCCACCCAATCTCAGACCGCTAGCAGAAAAGAAACAACCACCCCACCCTGCGTTTCACGTGAAACATCCAAACCGTCATGAAACCAGTAACGCTTGGTCAGCTGTGAAGAGGACGCAATCCAACTTCCATATACATCCGAATATGGAAGCTTATTGAGTTTGCTGGTAACTCCATCCACGCCAATGGGGAACAAATCAAAAGAAGATACCATTCAGCTTGCTTTTCCAAACCTCCAAAGAATGGTCACGTGCATCAATGTCTTGAGAAGCTGAATCATATTTTCCCGGCAACTGAAGCTTCCATGTTCCACGTGAAACATCCACCTCCAACAAGAAAAACTAAAACCCAAAACACCACCCCCCTACAACAAAAACAACCAACGTTTCACGTAAAACAATTGGGTTGTTGTAGAAACGTCGTGTTTCACGTGAAACATCGAGAAACTTTCAAGCACCAAGAAACATGACTGCAGTCGCAAAAGATTTCCTTTACAAGCATTGCCCATGTTCCACGTGAAACCACCACATCATCATAAAACCAAAAAGAACGAAACAGCCCAGCTTCCCATAAACACACCTCCCCAACCCCAACACGTCACGCACCCACGTTTCACGTGAAACACTGACCCCTCGATAGCGTGTGGGGGAGAAGTGGTACTTTTCAAATTGCCGACCCCATAGCTCAGCCATCCCACCATGTTTCACGTGAAACACCGACTATCCCCAACCACGCAACGAGCCCCAGGACTCAATGTAGCTTGCTTATTCAATGAAGCTTATTCAGCGTTCTCAAACATGACTAGTCTCTGCAGGTAAGGAAGATCAAGCTAGATAGCATGTTCTTTCTGATTTTCCGCTTGTTAATGTAGATAGATTTTCCCAGTGGCTGAATAAGCTTCAATCATTCCCACAAACAAATTTGAATAAGTTCCACTAGTCCACCGATAATTCAGCAGAATGTTTCACGTGAAACACGACAACCCACTCAATAACCACAACACAAAACCCCTACGGTGAAACCCACCCAAAGAAACCAGCACACCAAGCAAATACATTCACAGAAAACGAATTACTAAATAGCAGTCACGCATTATGACCGACAGAGAAGTCGAACCGCATTCCTCCAACAGTCAAAAAGAACTTCCGACTATTCTCCGGTTTCACGTGAAACACCAACTCCTCGGCAACAATGGGAGGAAAACAGTTCTCAAAAACCATCCCCCCACAACTCAACCACTCCGTCCTACGTTTCACGTGAAACACATTGCCAGCCTTGAGGCGGCATAAAACAATGTTCCACGTGAAACAGCCAAACCGCCATAAACTCAGTGAAGATGCGATTTGTTGCTCCACTGCTCCGCATTCTTTCTCGGCGTTTCACGTGAAACAATTGGTTTGTTGTAGAGACGCCATGTTTCACGTGAAACATTCCGCAGAAGATCCGCCAAATCCCCAATGGCACTCCGCAGCATTCCAGCCAGCTTATCCCTGATACCGATTCCATTGCTGGGAAAAGGCTCTATTTCCTGAAGCTATGGCAACTGGGAAGAGTGAAATGGGCGACCTGTTTTCGTGATTTACCGTTTGCTTGAATGAGCTTCCCACCCACACCAAAACGTCGATGAAGCTTATTCAGCCGCTGGAAAAACCCATCTACACCAACAGGTAGAGAATCGGAGAGAACACACTATCTAGCTTGGTTTTCCTTGCTTATAGAGACTAGTCATGTTTGAGGACGCTGAATAAGCTTCAATGTTTCACGTGAAACACGGCCGGCTGCTACAGACGTCGTAAAGCAAAAATTGGTGTTTCACGTGAAACATGGGGGTTAATTCTCACCCAGGCGCACAGGAAACGTGCTGAAAAGCGGCAATGGCATAGCTTGTCGACGCATAACGTCACCCCAAATGTCCACGCTACCTGCGGCAGTGACGTCAGAGGGAAGGCAGGGGGCAACATACCATTCGCCGGCCGCAATCTCCTCGTCGAGCTGTCCGGGGCTCCACTCGGCATAGCCTATAAACATGCGCATGCCGGTAATATCCGCCTTGACCTCGGAAGGAGGTGCACCAAGGTCAACCAAAGCGAGACGGTTAGCCAGCTTCTTAAAATAGGGTCGGGAATTAATATCCAGGTCAGGCTTAGTCACGCACACGCCAACCGCCGACTGGGGGCTGACCGGGCCACCGGCATACATGGCCTGCGGCTTGGAAATGCAATCCACCCAATCGGGGAGCACATTCGCCACCGCGATGTCCATGCGGTGGGCAAGGTCGACGCCAAAGGTAGTATTGGCATCATGCTCCAGTAATAGAACAACAGTTCGAGAAAAGGCGGTCGATTGCATACCAGGGGCTGCGACTAAAAGCTTTCCTGCCGCTGGTTCTTCTCGTTCCATGCCATTAAATAACCGGTCGGCAAAAATTTCTGACACGTGATTCCTCCTTGAGAGTCTTTAGGCCTTACGTTACCGCTCATCCTGCTGGACTTGGTGGATTTGTTGGTCTTGTTGCTCCTGCTGACCTTGTCGATCCGCCCACCACGTTGTTAACACTTTGATCGCTTCGTCTCGATCCAACGGGCCCCGCTCCAGGCGAACCTCTTTCAAATACGACCATGCCTTCCCCACATCCGGGCCGGGCTGCAATCCCAAGATTGCCATGATCTCTTTCCCATCCAAGTCTGGGCGCACCTTCGCCAAGTCTTCCTTCGCCGCAAGATCAGCAATACGCTCCTCAAGCTGCGCATACATCTGCCGCAACCATGCTGCCTTTCGTTTATTCCGCGTCGTGCAATCCGCCCGCACCAATTTGTGCAGCCGCGGCAATAAATCCCCCGCATCCGTCACATACCGGCGCACCGCCGAATCCGTCCACTGGCCCTCCGAAAACCCATGGAACCGCATATGTAAATACACCAACTGGCTCACATCCCGCACCATGGCCTTCGAATACTTCAACTTCCGCATTCGATTTCGCACAAGTTTTGCCCCAACCACCTCATGCTGATGAAAACTCACCCGACCGTCCTCGGTGAACTCCCGCGTATCCGGCTTGCCGATATCGTGCACCAGTGCCGCCCACCGCAACACCAAATCCGGCTCGCCCGCAGCCTCTTGATCCATCGCCTGCCGGAGCACCTGCAAGCTATGCGCATACACATCCTTGTGTTGGTGGTGTTCATCCTGCGCCAGCTGCAACCGCGGCAACTCTGGGAACACATAATCCGCCAACCCCGTGGTTACCATGAGATCAATCCCCAACCACGGCTGCGCCCCCAACAGCATCTTATCCAACTCCACCTGCACTCGCTCCACCGTGATCCGCTGGATCTCTGAAGCCAAATCGGTCATGGCCACCCGCACCCGATCGCTCACCGCAAACCCCAACTGGGAACTAAACCGGGCAGCCCGCAGCAACCGCAATGGATCATCGGCAAAACTCTGGTCCGGTGCCGCCGGCGTATCAATCACCCCCTTCATGAGATCCGCAAACCCACCCATGGGGTCGAAAAACTCCAACTCGGCCGCGGCAGGCGTGGCACCTGCGGCATCGGGGGCCGACGTGATCTCCACCGCCATGGCATTAATCGTAAAATCGCGGCGCACCAAATCCCCCGCCAATGTGTCCCCAAACACCACCTCAGGATTGCGGGATTCCCCATCATAAATATCGGAACGAAACGTGGTAATTTCTATCTGTTGCCCCGATTTTTCCGCCGACACGGTGCCATATTCAATACCGGTATCCCAAGTGATATCGGCAAAGTGTTCTAGAATTTCTAGTATGGTTTCTGGACGAGCGTCGGTAGTGAAATCCACATCATTGCCCAGCCTGCCAAGAAGCGCATCACGAACCGATCCCCCCACCAAATACAGGTGATGACCGCGAGTGTTGAACTCAGCAGCCAAAGGCTGAATGATGGGCATCAGCGCCGAAAACGAGGCTTCAGCACGCGCAAGGACTTCGATTTCTTGTGGTTGTGTCACAGGGAATGATTCTACCCGTCTAGGGAAGGTATCATTGAATACTTCAATATTCCACAGGAAGGGCCAATACCCCACTACAACTTATTTAAGGATTACGATCACAGGATGACTGAGAAGAACAACGACACCCGCGAGGCACGCTCCACCCGACGGCGTAACCGGCGTCGATCCCGGCAGCGCACCCCTCAATCTCAGCCACCCACCACAACGCTTGTCGACGCCACAACCTCCGGCAAACAAGCCAAAACCAGCGGAAAAACCAGTGGCAAAAAACGTCGAAAAGCAACCAGCACCAACCGATCCCGGACCACAAAACCCCGCACCGCCGAAACCAGCATGGAAACCCGCAACGAGACCTCCGCCGGCGGGCTCGTTATTTCCGGCCTCTCGGAAGCTGTAGCGGCCGACGGCAGCGTAGACTTAAGTCGTGTCTACGTCGCGCTCATTGGCCGGCTGGACCGCCGTGGCCGCCTTCTATGGTCCATGCCCAAAGGACACGTCGAAACCGGGGAAGACATTACCGCAACCGCCGCCCGCGAAGTTTGGGAGGAAACCGGCATCCACGGCGAAGTCTTCGCCGAACTTGGCGTCATCGACTATTGGTTCGTCTCGGAAGGTACCCGCATCCACAAAACCGTGCACCACCACCTGCTACGCTACGTCGACGGCGAACTCAACGACGAAGACCCCGAAGTCACCGAAGTCGCCTGGATCCCCGCATCCGGCCTCATCGAACGCTTCGCCTACGCCGACGAACGCAAACTCGCCCGCATCGCCCATGATCTGCTACCCGACCTGGCCCGTGACGAGCAGGCGGCGGGGAGGTCCACACCCCGATGACCCACCATATTCCACGCCTATCAATCGGCCCACTCAACCGGATACGACGCCGACTCCACCACAGCATCATTCTCGGGCTCACCGCCCTCACCACAGCCACCGCCACCACCTTATGTAGCACCAGTGCCATCCCCGCTGCCCGCGCCGATGCACTCCCTAATTTTCCCACAAACCCCATAGCCAAAGCCCGATGGGTCAACCCAAACCTCCGCACCGGCGAAGAAACCAGCAACTACAAAATCGAAATCCTCCACGTCCCCCAACACATCAAACTCGGCGAAGAACTTAAGGTTACTCTCAAAGTTGTTAATAATTCACCCGAATCAATTGCGGGCTTCAAAATTGTTCCCGCCCACGCCGACGCCCCCAAAGATCTCGCCACCGCACGCATCGTATTATCCCAAGAACCCGGGGCATACCCTTATCAAGCCAAAACGATTAGTAGGGATGATATTATTGCACCTGGTCATAGTGTAGATATTGATGTTATTATTCCTACAGCACCCGGAGCGACGGGTGGATTCAATATCAGTGAGGCAGATTTTTATCCCGTGTTATTCGCGTTACGGTCATTAGAGAACGATGCACTGCTCTACACACAACGCTTCCTCCTCAACGTCAACGCCAAAAACACCACCGGATCGGGGGCAACCACGGGAGCCACGCACCAAGGAAACTCCGGGACAAATACCGGCAGCCAAACCGCCGACACTAATTCGAAAACCAGTTCGCAATTATCGCCTGGGGTGACCATAGTTTATCCCCTCACCGCCACCGTCGATAGTGTGGGCGGCGAAACCGGCGAAGCCCCAAACCACCCACCCCTCATCCTCGAAAGTGAACAACTAGCAGAACAGCTACGATCCGGCGGCCGCCTTGACACCCTCCTCAAAGACTATTCCACCTACACCAAGGCGTCGGAAAGCCTAGCCACCGCAACCTGCCTCGCCATCGACCCGCAACTCGTCAGCGTCGTCGAACGCATGGCCGGCGGGTACACCATCGCCCACGACCGGCCCAGCACCGTATCCCAAAAACGCCGACTCCGCGACTCCTGGGGCACCGACGACGAACCCGAATCCGGCACCCCCGGCACCGGCGCCGACGATGCCGGCCGCTGGCTCGCCGAACTACGGAAAACCGCGCAACACGCCAAATGCACCATCGCCCTCCCCTGGGGAAACACCGACCTCAACTCTGTGGCCGCCACCGGCAACGACTGGCTCATGCGAGAAGCCGTCCAAACCGGACCGGGCATTATCGCCACCATCCTCGGTATCACCCCAGAAACAAACATTGTGATCCCCGGGGCCGGCTACGTCACCACCCAAGCCGCAGGTAACCTCGGCTGGGCCGACCTCGCCCCCTACCGATCCCGCAACGAATACCCAAACATTTCCGAAGAATGGCAAACAGACTCCAAACAGGTAGGCGCCCCCGTCCCTACCGCCCCCGTAGACGTGCTAGTCGCCGACAACACCGTATGGGGAATCCCCAAGGTCGATAGGTTCGGGGTACTCGACACCGCCGGGGCAACCAAAAACGCCACCACCAACAGCAATATCGGCGGTGGCATCCGCGCCGTCACATATTTAGGATCCCTCGCCGCATCCCTCGCCGAAGCAACCGACACCGCAACAACCGTCGGATACAGCAACTATAATGCCCGCTTCAACTACGACCTGGATTCACTGCCGGCACGCCGGGCAACCGCGACTTCTGCCCTGCAAATGAGCATTATGAAGGCCAACAACGAGGGGAATATGAGCGATTCCCGGGGCGGCGGCCAGGGCGACTCGCCAGTATCCGGGGCGAGTTCACCGCAGCCACTACTGGTACAACTGCCGTCAGCGATGTCCAATACGGCACAATGGCTCGATGCTCTTGTAAAAATGTTCGAATCGAATGCGGCCACCCCCATGAAGCTGTCGGACTATGTGAACCCCTCCCTGCAACAGGTAGAGCAGTTGGCAAGTATGGCGGCGGCCACCTCAGCCGCGACCTCCGCGGCAGCTGATGCGGCAACCGAGGCGGATGAGCAACAACGGCTCACGCAGTCGGCGCAGGCGGTACAGTCAGGGAGATCTGCCCGGCTGGCGGGCTCGGTGCGGGCGGCAAGTTCGGTGGACTCCCAGCGGACACAACGGGCGCCGGCGCCCACAACAACGGCAACGGGCACGGCAAACGCTGCAACCACGGCGGAGCAGTCGCAACCAAACTCCACCCCATTTGGGGCGCCACACGAGGATCCCGGCGTGATTTCCGACTCAGAAATCTTCCGGGCCACCAGTCTCCTCGAATCAATCGACAATCTCACCCAACTTGTCATCAGCGACCCCACCATTGCCCTCACGCCCTACGGCTTCACCGAACCCCTACGACAAGATATTTTGCGGGCACTCAGCCGGGACCGACGGCGGGCCATGTCCACCTACGACACGAATGTCCGAGACGTGCAGCGCCTCCTCGACAACGAAGACATCGTACTCAAAGAACTACGCAGCTCGGTGGCCCTGATTCCGCCGGGGAATGTGTACACCCGGATCTCGGAGTCATCACCACTCCTTATTGTTGCCCGCAATGGGTTGCCATTGCCGGTTGATACGCGCATCCATTATTGGGGCCCAACGGGGGCAAAGATTAATATGCCAGAAACGATTTTCATACCAGCCAAAGGTTCAATTACGGTACAAATGACCGCCAGCTTGCCGACGGATACTGCGTGGGATGAACGCACCGATCTGAACCTATGGTTAGCCACAAATAGTGGGTCACGGTTTTCGGACGAGATTACGATTGGGGTACGAACCCGTTCGGGTGTACTTGGAACATCCGGTAGTTTAGCCAGTTTGGCAGTCATAGTGTTGTCAATTGCGCTACTAGGACGGTTAACGTTACGACGTCGTAAAGCCAAATCCGAAGCCGCAGCCGACTCAAAGAGTACAGTAAGCACAAATTCTGACTGATAATCTGAAATATTCCATAAAGATTATTAAGGAGTATCCCTTTGAATGACAACGACCAGCAATCGGGATTCCGACGTCGAATCATTCCGCCGGCACCCCCCTCGCCGGTGCCTGCTCGTCGGGAGCTTCGTCGGCGACGACCGGCAAACGACCGCTCGCTCTTAAAACAAGCCCCCTCCGCGGAGGAAGCACCTGGGCTCTTAGCGGCAATGCACAACGATGCGGCGTTCATGCCTGCCGGGACGGCGGTGAAAACTAGGCCCAGCCGGCCAGCCGCGGAGGCACCACCCGACGACGCCGACGGCGACACCGGCGACGACAACGCCTCAGACTCGGAGGTCCTGCAATCATCCGGGTCGATGGCGATTGCCACGCTGCTGAGCCGACTCACGGGTTTCCTCCGCAACATGCTCATCACCGCCTCACTGGGTGGTGCAATCGCGTCGGCGTTCAACACAGCGAATCAGCTGCCCAATATTATTACGGAAATTGTGCTGGGTGCGGTGCTGACCTCGCTGGTTGTGCCGGTGCTAGTGCGGGCGGAAAAGGAAGACCCCGACCACGGTGAAGCATTTATCCGCCGGTTATTTACCCTATCGGTGTCACTCCTAGGCGCTGTTACGATACTCTCGGTCATTCTTGCACCCAACCTGGTGAAAATGGCCCTAAGCTCCGAGAGTAAGGTGAACCTTGCTATCTCCACGAGTTTCGCCTACTGGCTGCTGCCGCAGATTTTCTTCTACGGGGTGTTTGCGTTGCTCATGGCCGTGCTGAACACGAAGAATGTGTTCAAGCCTGGGGCATGGGCTCCGGTGATTAATAATATCATCACCCTGACCGTCTTGGTGCTTTATTGGGTCTTGCCTGGGGAGCTCGACCCCAAAGACCACAGCGTGGGCATTTTCAACCCGCACGTGCTGCTGCTGGGTATCGGCACCACCACCGGCGTGATCGTACAGGCGCTCATCATGCTGCCCTACATTAGGAAATCCCGGGTATCCCTCAAACCCCTCTGGGGAATCGACTCCCGCCTGAAACAATTCGGTGGCATGGCGGCCGCAATCGTCGTCTACGTGGGTATTTCCCAATTCGGCTACTTTGTGACTTCCCGAATCGCAGCCTCCGCCGACGCGCTGGCCCCCAACATTTACCAGCAGGCATGGCTGCTGCTGCAGGTGCCCTACGGCATTATTGGTGTTACCCTGCTCACCGCAATCATGCCGCGGCTCTCCCGCAACGCCGCCGACGGTGACGACAAAGCCGTGGTCGAAGACCTGGTCATGGGCTCAAAGATGACCTATATCGCGCTCATCCCAATCGTCATCTTCTTCACCATTTTCGGCACCGACATCGCCAAAGGCCTCTTCGCCTACGGCAAATTCGACGTCGAAGCCGCAACAGTGCTGGGCTGGACGCTCAGCTTCTCTGCCTTCACCCTCCTGCCCTACTCCACGGTGCTCCTGCACCTGCGGGTGTTCTACGCCCGGGAAGAGGCCTGGACCCCCACCTTCATCATCGCCGGCATCACCGTGACCAAAGTCGCCCTGTCGTGGCTGGCAACCATGGTGGGCACCGAACCGCAGAAACTCGTTATCCTCCTGGGTGCGGCCAATGGCTTCGGCTTCGTGGCCGGCGCCCTCATCGGCGGCTTCCTATTGCGACGCCAACTAGGGGACCTCGGCACCAAACAAGTTACCCGAACATGTGTTTGGGCACTCATGTCCTCCCTCGTGGGCGGCAGCATGGCCTTCGGCCTGCACTACCTACTCAAATTCGCAATGCGGCCCGTGATTATGCGGATAGGCAGCATCGGCTTCATCCTCGACCTGGCCATCACCGGTGTGGTCTTCCTCGTGATTACCGGCATCGTGCTCTCCCGATCCGGCCTGCCCGAACTATCAGTGCTCTCCCGGGTGGCCCGCCGCATCCCCGGCCTCAGCCGGTTCATTGCCGAACCAGAACGCAACGAATACTACGAAGAAGTCGCCACCCCGCAGCTCCGGGCAGCCGCCACCTATGTGGACGACACCTTCAACGCCACCCCGGTGCCGCCGCCCATGTCGGCTGGTATTGTGCGCGGGCCGCGCCTGGTCCCCGGTGCGGAAGTGTCCGACGGATCCTTCCGCCTCCTGGCAGACCACGGTTCGGTGCCGGGTGCCCGCTTCTGGCATGCCCGGGAAAAAGCCACAGGCAAGGAAGTAGCCCTCACATTTGTGGACACCTCCGGTTTGGCCCCCATGGCCCCGGCAACCCCGGCTGCGGCCCGGGCAGCTAGCGAGCTTGTGGCGGCACGTACCATGAAACTGGGGCGAATCAATAATGCGGCCATTGCCTCAGATATCGAGGTCCGTTCCTACCGCAGTGGCTGCCTGGTCATCGCTGAGTGGGTGCCGGGCAGTTCGCTGGCGGCAGTGGCGCATGGTGATGTGAACCCGTATGCGGCAGCTCACGCCATGCAGCCCCTGGTGGAGGCATCCCAGGTTGGGGTGTTGGGCCTGGACAATCACGCCCGGATCCGCATTAACACCCAGGGGATTGCGGTGTTGGCGTTCCCCGCGGTGTTGGAGTCAGCGTCGCATGAGAAGGATCTGCGCTCCATCCGTACCGCACTCAGCTCGCTTATCGACGCCCCAACGGCGCCCCCCGGCATCCACAATCTTTTGACCTGTGAGCTGGAGGATATGCCGGAGGCCTATGCCGCCCTGATGATGAGCCCATCACCAGCCACTAATGTGGAGCAACCACTAGAAATCGAAGAAGAGGAAGTCCCACAAGTGACGGCCGCCCCCGGCTTCGGCCGAGGCTATTCCCGGATGACCACAGGCATTGTGCTGGTGGGGGCCACGATCCTGGTGATTATTGCGGCCATGCTTACTGCCTTCCTCATCACTCTATTCAACCAGAACAAGGATTCCCCGCTGCGGCAAGATTCGCTCACCTCCCGGATTGCGTCACCACCAAAGAAGCCGGACGAGTTGCTGCCAATCAAATCGGCTTCCGCCTGGGGCCTGGAGAATCCGACCGCCGCCTACACCATTGACGACAATCCGGCAACCATGTGGGAAACCGGCCCGGAAACCGGCCTGGTGTTGAGCCTGAATTCGGCCCATCGGATTAAGACCGTGGTGTTGTCCGGTGTAACCCAGGGCACAAACGTGCAGGTGATTGGTTTGGATACGACAAATCCAACCCCGAGTCCCACGAGTTCAGCCCAGATCACGTCGGCGATCAACCAACTGTTGGCGAATAATGTGATTGGTAGCACTGATGTGAACAGCACCAAGATGAATGTTGACATTAAATCCACCAAGAAGTTCAATCAGATCCTCCTGTGGGTAGTCACCCCCAATGGCAGCCCTCTGGTGATTAAGGATGTCACGGTAGTGGGCGAGCCCTAAGCGCCCTAGTTTGGTCGATCCCCGACCCTAGCCCCAGCCTTGTTCTTCGGCTGGGGTTTCGCTATGCCCGCCAGCCGCCAGCCCCGCAACCGCAAGGCTTCACAGATACTAAGCGGGGTTTCTGCGTCAAGCAGCGCCCTGTGGCCCGCCGCGAACCGGAAACCCCGCTTAGAACATTTGCAGCGGGGGAGCGGGATTGCCGTCCCGGGTCCGCTTAGCGGATATGAAGCTGGATTGGTGGGGGCCGGGAGGACGTCGTAAAGCAACCGGATGCAATAGGGAAGCATGGGGTAGAGAGATAACCACCATTAATTATACGAATGCATGTGCTATAATTTTAGAAGAGTGCTACCAGGTTGCGGCAAACATGAAGCAGTAAAATACGCATTATACCTGCGGCTTTGCGCGCGCCACTCCAGTTACAAATGTATTGGGAAATTACCTCTATTCCAGAGTGCAGTAAGCGTGGTTGAATATTAATCAAATCAATGCAGCACCTGTGTAACCAAGAGGTCAACATGAACACCAGAGAAGATGAGCGGCACCTCATCGCTCAATTGGCGGGCAAGAGTCTCTATCACCGCCTCAATAATCTGCCAAAATCCCTCACCGAACTCAGCGACAGCGAACTCGTCACCGCATACCTGGATGGCAACACCGCTGCCTTCACCGTCATCGTTTCCAGGTATTACCGGCTCATGCTGTGGGTGGCGCACAAATACACCGACCGGATCATCGACGCCGAAGACCTGCTACAAGACGCCCTGCTTCGGGCTGCGAAAGGCCTCCATATGTACCGGGGCGAATGCAGCCTCGGTGCCTGGCTTCACCGCCTTGTCGCCAACGCCGGCTACGATTACCTGCAGAAAGAGCCCACAGCACACCCGGCAGCACTAGACGACGACAACCAACGCCGCACCATCGAAGGCATGCTGGCGCACAACCCGGTCGACATGGAAATCACCGCCCTCGAAATCCGGCGGGCCATCAACTATCTCACCGGAATATCCGCCGAACTCGGGGAGGTGTTCATACTGATGGATTTAAAAGGCTACAACCAGCATGAGGCTGCCCGCATCACCGGGGTTTCCGGCAGCACCGTCAAAACCCGAAGATTTCAAGCCCGAACGTACCTGCGTGACACCCTCGCCGCATAATCCTGGGTAGGGCTGGGTGCCGGAAACAAGCCCGGCGGGAATACACCAGCATCTGGGACTGTTACTGTGGTTAGCGAAGAATAACCCATAAACAAGAACCCAGATGAAAGGTTTACCGTAACTATGACAGTGCATGATGTCATCATCATTGGCTCGGGTCCCGCCGGCTACACGGCCGCACTCTACAGCGCCCGGGCCGACCTAAAACCCCTGGTCTTTGAGGGATACGAATACGGTGGCGCGCTCATGACCACCACCGAGGTGGAGAATTTCCCCGGCTTCCCAGATGGTATTATGGGACCAGACCTCATGGAGGCAATGCGGAACCAGGCGGAACGGTTCGGCGCCGACCTGCGCCCCGAGCTGGTCACCAAGGTGGATCTTACGGGGGACACGAAAAAGGTGTGGGTTGATGACGAGGAATTTCAGGCCCGCGTCGTTATTCTCGCCACCGGTTCGGCAGCCCGCTACCTGGGGGTTCCCGGGGAACAAGAGCTCCTAGGGCATGGGGTTTCCGCCTGCGCCACCTGCGATGGGTTCTTCTTCCGGGACCATGACATTGCGGTGGTTGGGGGCGGCGATTCTGCCATGGAGGAGGCTATTTTCCTCACCAGGTTCGCCAAGTCCGTGACCATTGTGCACCGCCGGGAGGGGTTCCGGGCTTCGGCGATCATGCTGGAGCGCGCCCGGGCCAACGATAAAATCCGGTTCGCCACCAATAAGGTGGTGGAGAAAGTCCTGGGTGAGAGCGCTGTCACCGGGCTGGAGCTCCGCGACACCCAGACCGGGGAAACCTCTGTCCTGGATGTGACCGCCATGTTTGTGGCCATCGGGCATGATCCGCGCACCCAACTGTTCCGGGATGTGATCGACACCGATGAGACCGGGTATGTGACGGTCCAGCACCCCACCACCAAGACCAATATTCCCGGGGTGTTTGCCGTTGGTGATTTGGTGGATAATCACTACCAGCAGGCAATCACCGCAGCTGGCAGCGGTGCCAGGGGCGCCATTGATGCCGAACACTACCTGGCGGCGCTGTAAAACCTGTGGGCGTCGACAAGCAAAAAATAAGGAGACAACATGAAACCGATTGAAGTTACCGAAAGCACGTTCCGCTCTGTCGTGGTGGAATCCGACAAACCTGTGCTCGTGGATTTTTGGGCGGAATGGTGCGGCCCGTGCAAGAAGCTGGCGCCGGTCATTGACCAGGTGGCGGAGGAATTCGACGGGCAAGTCGTGGTAGCGAAAGTCAACGTTGATAATGAACGCAACCTGGGGGCCATGTTCCAAATCATGTCCATCCCCACCCTGCTCATCTTCAAGGACGGTAAAAAGGTCGAGCAATTCATAGCCCGCGGTTCCAAAACTGAAATCGTGGCACAATTGAAGAAACACCTTTAGGGGAACTCCACTGTGCTACCGGATTTGACTGGTATCCTGACAAACAACATAGTTCACCCGTGAGGATAGGAGAAGCGTGTCTGATGTTTTAAAGGTGGGCGATAATAGCCCCCGTGTTGCTGAAGTGCGAAAGTCGCTCGCACGTTTGGGGTTGCTACCTAACTATAATGAAAGCGGCAACCCCGACCACGCAATTTACAACGCGGACACGCTTTTCGACGACGAACTAGAAGCAGCGCTCCGCGGATTCCAGCAAGCCCGCGGCATCATCGCCAGCGGCGAAATCAACGAAATGACCCTCCGCGTCCTTAGGGAAGCATCCTACGAGCTGGGGGCCCGCGTCCTCAACTACCAGCCGCATAACGAAATGAGCGGCGACGACGTGGTCCAGCTGCAACAACAACTGCAAGAGCTCGGCTTCTACTCCGACCGCATCGACGGCCACTTTGGCGAGCACACCTACCGGGCCCTCCTGAAATATCAGATGAACTACGGGCTCAATATGGATGGCATTTGTGGACCCAACACCATCAGATCACTGAATCGGTTGGGGCGCCGCATCACCGGTGGTTCACCCCAAAAACTTAGGGAACGCGAACGCATGCGTGCCGCCGGACCCCGCCTCACCGGCAAACGCGTTGTCATCGACCCCTCCCTGGGCGGGCCGGACAAAGGCATGACCGTCCGTGGCCTCTACGGCGAAATCACCGAAGAAGAACTCATGTGGGACCTGGCATCCCGGGTGGAAGGCCGCATGATTGCCGCCGGCATGGAAACCATTGTTTCCCGACCCCGGCACGATAACCCCTCCCTCCGGCAGCGGGCCGACATCGCCAACGCCTTCAACGCCGACCTCATGATCTGCCTGCAGGCCGACCGCTACCAGAACGACAAGGCCTCCGGCTGTGCCACCTTCTACTTCGGCTCCGAACAGGGCAATTACTCCATGACCGGGGAGCTCCTCTCCGGGTTCATCCAGCGGGAGATAGCGCACCGCACCAAGCTCGTCAACTGCGGCAACCACGCCCGCACCTGGGATCTACTGCGCATGACCCAAATGCCCTGCGTGGAAGTGGTCACCGGCTACCTCACCAACCCTGGTGACGTGCGAATACTCACCAACCCCGCCAAACGCGATGCTATAGCCGAATCCATTGTGGTCGCCGTGAAACGGCTGTACCTCATGGATAACGACGATAAACCCACCGGCACCTTCAAATTCAGCGAGCTGCTGGCCCAAGAAATGCTCAGCTAGCCGGCACCCCGCTGGCGTTCAACGTTGGGGTGGGCGTTTGAGCACCTGGCGCCCACCCCGGCACCCGGCCACAGCGTGCCTGGCCCCATACCACTTGCCGCCAGTTTTGGCCACCTTCAGCACGCCTGCTTACCCCTGCCATTTACCCCCTGACACGCAGCCCCATTGGTCAACCCCGCCCTGGCACTACCATAAGGTGGTTGGTGTGGAACAGTTACAATTGGTGGCCTGGCCTAGAAAACCGCAGGTGTCGGCGTCGCAAAGCGGCGGCTGGAGTGCCTCGGACGCCTTCGAATACCGCTATATACAGCTAACAAAACGGCTGGGATCGTTACGGTTTGCCTATGAGGAGGCTCCGTATTTCCTGCGATTTCTGCTGCATATCCAGGTTGCGCAGCTGTCGTGCCGCACGGCGGTGATTAGTTGCCTGGCGGCGGCGCGGGTGCACGGGATCCCCACGCTGAACCGCGAGCACTCCACGGTGGTCGAGCTGAACCTGCCGGGCCACGGGAAGCCGTCGTCGACGTACCCGGAGATTTTTCATTACCGCTGCGCCTACCTGCCCGAATCCGACATTACGGTGGTGAATGGATACCGGGTAACAACGATAGAGCGCACCTTTGTGGACATTTGTGCGGTCAACGGCGCGCTAGAGGGGCTGGCGTTTATCGAGGCAGCGCTGCGGCAGGGCTTCCGAAAACGGCAATTCCAAATGTATTTGGATTCGCATCGAGGCAGGTGGGGGATCACGAAAGCCCAGGAGGTGCTGGACCAGGCGCTGTACGGGATTGATTCGGTGCATGAGACGCACGCCAGGTATGTGATTATGACCTGCCTGCCGCAACTCTCCGTGTCCGCCCAGGTAGTTTTCCACACCCTGAACTCGTATTATCGGGTTGATTTATTGATCGCGGACTCTTTGATCCTTGAGGTTGATGGCCGCGAGAAGTACGCCGGCCCCGACAGGCAGGCGCGCCAGGTCTACAGGAAGCAGATCGCCCGCGAGCAGTTCCTCCTCGACCTGGGCTACCACGTGGCACGCATCCACCCAGACGAGATCGCCACAAAGCTGGTGAACAAGGTGGCGTTCCTTACCAACAAGCCCCCACTAGACCGACACGTGATTGTGGACTTATACCATCAGCCACCCTGGTGGCAGCGCACCTAGCCCGCTTTACGACGTACTCTGCACCCCATCCCACAATCCGGGACCCTCCCTGGGTCCTCCGCACCCCAACCCCGCCTAGCAGATATGCTGGGCGGGGTTTTTGGGCGTTGCGCCGCCCCGGAGCTCCTGCCGCACAGGTGCTAAGCGGGGTTTCGGGGACAAACAGCACCCCACAACCCGCCCCAAGCCAGAAACCCCGCTTAGAACATATGCTACACGGGGGAGCCGGGAGGGGATCCCGCCGTGGGAGGCGTCGTAAAGCTAAAAATGCGAGGACAGCACAGGTGCTAAGCTGGGTTTCTCCGGTGAGCGGCATCCTGTGGCGCCGTTTGGGACGGAAACCCCGCTTAGCACAAGTGCAGCGGGGCGGAGGCGGGCTATACCACGATGCTATTCAGCAATTCTTCGGCGGCCTGCACGGTCAGCAGCTCGCGGGCCGGCGGCAAATCCAGGCGCAGCTTCGGCAACACCCGATGGTCTTGCGCAACCACAAACCCCGCGGCCTGGAGCA
>ERZ773056.432-NODE-432-length-22285-cov-11.896671_pt1 | contig 22285 bp, 14 predicted proteins | sample MGYA00580857_ERZ773056 | MGnify/ENA primary metagenome ERZ773056 (study PRJEB29015, sample SAMEA2737996) | human oral metagenome | biome: human oral; feature: human-associated habitat; material: dental | place: China | collected 2114 ... | reverse complement strand
GGCGTTGGCTCTGGAGTCGGTGCTGGTTTAGGCGTTGGCTCTGGAGTCGGTGCTGGCTTAGGCGTTGGCGCTGGAGTCGGTGCTGGCTTGGGCGTTGGCGCTGGTGCTGGCTCAGGGATCGGTGCTGGCTTGGGCGTTGGCTCTGGAGTCGGTGCTGGTTTGGGCGCTGGCTCTGGAGTTGGTGCTGGCTCTGGAGTCGGTGCTGGTTCAGGAGTTGGCGCTGGTTTGGGCACTGGCTCTGGAGCTGGCGCTGGTTTGGGCGTTGGCTCAGGGGTCGGTGCTGGCTTGGGCGTTGGCTCTGGAGTCAGTGCTGGCTTGGGCGTTGGCTCTGGAGTTGGCGCTGGCTTAGGATCAGAGGGTGGTACGGATTCTTGCTTTTTAGGATTGATAGTAATCACTTGGGTATGAGTAACCTGATTGCCACAAGAGTCTGTAGCAAGCCATTGATAAGTGATTTTTGTGAGTTTGCCCTCTTTCCTTTCCTCTGTTACTGAAGGGGTTACTGTAGGAATATCACAAGGGCCTACCGCCCTAAGTGTAACTTGAGCAGGAAGAGGCTCTCCCTCCTCTATGGTTTTATCTTGGGGTAAGGGAAGCACAAAGGCAAGTGGCAAGTCGTCATCTTTTTCGAGGATAAATCCGCCCCCCGCTTTAGGATTCTCATCGCTAACGGCAAAGGCTATATGGTCTATCACCTCTATCTTAATCACGCCTGCTCCTACCTCAAGCCCTGAAGAGCCATAGGGCTGTTTTCTTATCGCAATATTGGGTAGCGTAACTTCATAACTGCCAGTGTTCTCTATCCCATCAGCTAAAAGATAAGGATAGGTCTGTCCATGGTCATCTGAGAGCCAGATACGCACCTTAGTTCCTTCAAAAATAGGTTTGTCCACAGACCAAGTAAGGGTCAGTTTGCTCCCTCCTCTATAAGTCTTATTAGCAGTAGAGGTCGTAATTTTAAAGGGCGTTCCCTCTGTTACAACCACTTGGGTTTCAGCCAAATCATATTGGGTAATATAATCCTTGCCACTATGCGGCTGGGCATCACTTACGGCCAACCAAAAGGTAAAAGTACCCGTTTGCTGCTCACGAATCCAGCTATTGGCTACCTCACTACCTGTGTGCTTATGGTACTGTCGCTTAAAGGCTAGCGAAGGTATGGTCGTAGGCTGAGGAATGGTATATTGTGCTACGGAAGTCTCTTCGCCTAAGCGTACATCATGTTGCTCTGCCATATAATAGAGTTGCTGGCTATCGGGGTCCGTAGCAGGTATGGCAAAAGAGAAATAGGTATCTTTCGGGAGGGTATAGCGTGGTTTTATCTGGCTCTTATCTATACGAGGCGGAGCGGAGGCAAAGGAAACATCTTTAGAGCGATGTCCCGCCTGCTCACTGAGGTATCTTCGAATCAATTCAATACTGGATAACGAAAAGAAATCCCTTGGACTACCCGAACTCATAACCGATTGTCCCTTGTCATATTCTGTCTTTTCGCTCGCATAGTCAAAATTCACACCACTGAAAGTATGACGTGCTCCAAATAGGTGCCCTATTTCATGAGCAATCACCTCTTTAGTAGGTACTGCTACAGCAGCTCCCTTATGTTCGTTGTGATATACGCCCCCAATATGGGAAAGTCCTCGCAGTACCATGCTTTTCCTATTATTCGTAAAATAGGTTACACAGATACCTACATCATAGTTCTCGCTACCTATAAGCTCATTGATTGCCTCCGTAGCAAGTCCTATAATATAGCTAGCATTGTGTTGGCGCTTAAAGACTTCTTTTTTAGGGTCTGTTATAATCAGTCGTTCGTCCTTTACCAGCTCAAAACGTACTCCAATATCACGCATATACATTTGGTTAAGAAAGTGTTCTGTTTCTTGCCAAAACTGTTTCACCTTCTCGGTATCTTTTTCAAAAAGCCAACTGCTATACGTATTATAGGGTATATTGATCGCCAAGCGATAGACTCTTAGGGTTGGCGTATTGGCAATCGTGGGTTGCGCACTTAGTTGGGCTATCCCTAATAATAAAACACAGATAAAAAACCTCATTTTTTGGTCATTAGTTCTTTTAACTACTTAGGCTTGTTCATACTTATCATTCCAAAGCCTAACATAGGAATGTCCTTTAAGATAAAGAAATCGGTAACGGGAACTCCTTCTATATAGTAATAGGTTTTAGCAGAGGTAAAAAGAAAACTCAAAGTAATAAGAAAAGTAATCGTACAACCTACAAAAGCTAATTTACGTACTATCGGTGAGAATATCCCTACTATCAGAGCCAGTGCTATGGCTATCTCTATTACGCCTATGAGGTTGGAAACTCCTTGCAAGCTCAGTATTTTATAAAGCCATGAGAGCAGAAAGCTATGTTCTACCAATGGTTTAATTCCCTCCGCTTCAGTGTGTGTAAACTTGAATGCTCCTATCCAAAGTAGAATAGTGGCCACTCCAAAAAGGCTGATGTAATACCCTATTTTGTAATATAGGGCGGTACTGCTATTTTTCATTTTTATAATTTATTACAATTGCAAAATTACGATTTTTTAAGTAAAAAACAAATAGTAAATAATAAAATTTCTCATTCACTCAAAACTCAAGACTTAGAAATCAAAACCTGTCTGCCATTTTGTCAGTCTTGTAAGTGCGGCATTATCTTTGCTAAAAAGGAAAGAAAAAAAGCACGTATGAAAGGACAAATAAATGTTTCTGTGGAAAACATTTTTCCACTTATTAAGAAATTTCTATATAGCGACCACGAGATTTTCCTTCGTGAGCTGATCTCCAATGCTACCGATGCTACTCTTAAGCTCAAGCACCTTTGCCAAATTGGCGAAGCTAAAGTACCTTATGGCAACCCTCTTATTGAGGTAAAGGTGGATAAAGAAGGAAAAAAAATACATATCACCGACCAAGGTATTGGAATGACCGAGGAAGAGGTGGAAAAATATATCAACCAAATCGCTTTCTCAGGAGCTGAAGAGTTCCTTAACAAATACAAGGACTCAGCCAAAGATGCAGGTATCATTGGGCATTTCGGTTTGGGCTTCTATTCGGCTTTTATGGTGGCCGATAAGGTTGAAATCCTAACCCGTTCTTACCAAGAAGGAGCACAAGCCGTACGCTGGGAGTGTGATGGCTCTCCAGCCTACAGTATAGAACCTATCGAGAAAGAAGGACATGGTACCGAAATTATCCTCCATATAGCCGAAGACTCCACAGAGTTCTTGGAAGAGAACAAGATACGCCAACTTCTTGTAAAATATAACAAGTTCATGCCTATCCCTATCAAGCTAGGCATGCGCAAGGAAGCCCTTCCTCGACCTGAAAATGCCCCTGAGGACTATAAAACAGCGTATAAGGAGGTAGATAATATCATCAATAACCCTAACCCTGCTTGGACTAAACAGCCTTCAGAGCTTACCGATGAGGATTACAAGGCGTTCTATCATGAACTCTATCCTACTCAATATGAGGATCCTATGTTCAGCATTCACCTGAATGTGGATTATCCTTTCCATCTTACAGGGATTCTCTATTTCCCTAAGCTAAGCAATGACTTGCAATTGCAAAAGGACAGAATCCAGCTCTATCAGAACCAGGTCTTTGTAACCGACAATGTGGAAGGTATTGTTCCTGAGTTCTTGACCCTCTTGCGTGGGGTGATAGACTCTCCCGATATTCCGCTAAATGTCTCTCGTTCCTACCTCCAAGCCGATGGAAATGTAAAGAAGATCTCCAGCTATGTAACTCGTAAGGTAGCCGATAAACTTCAATCTCTTTTCAAAGAAAACCGCGAGGATTTTGAAAAGAAATGGAATGATATCAAAATCGTGATAGAATACGGTATGCTCTCCGAAGAAAAATTCTTTGAGAAAGCACAGAAATTTGCGCTATACCCTACCGTAAATGACAAATACTATACCTTTGAAGAGCTTTTAGAAAAGATAAAACCGCTACAAACCAATAAGGACGAGCAGACAATCATTCTTTATGCTCAAAACAAAGAAGCCCAACACAGCTATATCGCTGAAGCAGAAGCCAAAGGCTATGAGGTACTCCTTTTGGACTCCCCTCTGGTCTCTCACCTGATCCAAAAATTGGAAAGCAGCCAAGAGAAAATATCCTTTGCTCGTGTAGATGCCGATTCTATAGAGAACCTTATCAAGAAAGAGGATACTCAGATCTCCAAACTTTCTGAGGAGGAAACCGAAAAGCTCAAGGACTTTGTAACCACTGCTATAGAGAATACCGCCTATACGGTACAACCAGAAGCCTTGGATAGCGAAGCGACTCCTTTCCGCATCACCCAACCCGAATTCATTCGTCGTATGAAAGAGATGCAAGCAGTAGGCGGAGGCATGGGCTTTGGAGGTTTCCCTGAGATGTACAATTTGGTAGTAAATACCAATAGTGCCTTAGCTGGTCAAATCCTCTCCACTACTGATGAGGCTGCACGTAAGGCGCTTATCAGTCAGTCCTTTGACTTGGCACGCCTATCTCAAGGTCTGCTCAAGGGAGAAGCATTGACAGCCTTTGTTAAGCGTAGCTTCAACTTAATGACAAGTAACAAATAATGAACATTCTCCTTTACCTCAAATAGAGGAATCCTTTCTTTGTTTCCTGTTTCCCGCTATGGGTATAGGAAAGTACATAGAAATAAGTACCTGATGGGAGGCGTTGTCCACTGGCGACAACGCCTTTTACATTAGCATACCCTGTAAATAAGTCTCCTTGAGCTTGGTAATGGTCACTTTCGTATACAATAAGTCCCATTTCATTGAAGATTATCACCTCAATAGGCGTATTAGGGTCTGTATTTTCCACTTTAAAATAGTTTTCTGAACCACTTTCAGCAGAAACACCATTATACACTTGTATCTGCTTAGGCTCTTCTACTCTATCTGGAATAGGTAGCGGCTCAGGTGTTGGTTTTGATTCAGGCTTAGGTGCTGGCGCTGGCTCAGGTTTCGGTGTTGGCGCTGGCTCAGGTGTTGGCACTGGTGCTGGGTCGGGTTTCGGTTCTGGTGCTGGGTCGGGTTTCGGTGCTGGCGCTGGGTCGGGTTTCGACTCAGGCTTAGGTGTTGGTTTGGGCTCAGGTTTCGGCGCTGGTTTGGGTTTAGGAACCAGAGTGATGGTCTGGGTATGGGTAGCCTTGTTACCACAGGCATCAGTGGCTATCCACTGGTATAATACTTTGGCAGGAGTACCTTTTACTTCTGTTTTTTGGAATGTAACGGTTGCCTCTCCACAATCATCGGTTGCGGCAAGGGTTTGTTGGGCTGGTAGAGGGGTGCCTTCCTCTATACTCCTATCTTGTGGAAGCGTACCTACAAAAGCAGGAGGAGTATTATCCACTACCTTTATCAATTGGGTATAGTGTATAGCTGCACCACAGCGATCTGTGGCAGTATACATACGCATAATCGTATAGGAATGAGGACAATAACCTTGCTGTTTTATATCCTCATGAGTGAGCGTAATAGGAGGACATCCCCCCTTGGTCTGTAGTGTCACTGCCTGAGGGAGTGCCACAGCACAAGGCTGCTCTATATCCTTGGGAAAGTCTGTTGTCAAAAACCTAAGTGGTTCTCTGGGGGTAATGGTAATCGCCTGTATATGAGTGGTTCTATTCCCACAATTGTCAGTAGCTACCCATTGGTAAATCACCTTAGCGAGCTTTCCTTCCTTAAGTTGTTGCTGCTGATAGGTAGTTACCTTTACCCCTTGACAATTATCAGTAGCCGTAAGGGTAGCCTGAGCAGGTATAGGGGTTCCCTCCTCTATGGTTAAGTCCTTAGGCAAAGATTCCACAAAGACAGGAGGTTGCTCGTCCTTAACCCTAATTGTCTGTTCAAAAGTCAGTTGGTTTTGACACTCATCTGTAAAGGTATAGGTTCGCTTAAGGGCATAACAAGCCTCGGTTGTTGAGACTGACTGCTGTTGCACCCTTTCGGTAATGACCCCACACCCCCCTTGTAAGGCTATAGTGGCGGGGGTAGGAATAGCCTCCCTACAAGCAACCGTAAGCTGCTGTGGTGGCAGTGAGCCACTTACAAAAGTCAAAGGTGCTGGTTTAGGTTTAGGCTTAGGTTGTGGCTGGGGCGCAGGGTTTTCTCCGCCTTCAGGCTTAGAGGTAGGAAAACTTATCTTGTTCTCCCCTATGCGTATCAGTTGGGTATGAGTGATATAATTACCACAACTATCCTCCGCCCTGAAAGTACGTTCTATGGCTGTATTGGGTGCATAGTCCGTAGTATTGCGGTGATCTTGGTAGCTTACCACAGGCGTTGTACACCCCCCTGTAGCAGTAGGTAACTGCACGGCAGGAACATTCGCTTCTGTCCTAACTGAAATATCCTTAGGTAAGGTAGCGGCAACAAATTGTAGCGGTGCTGGCGCTTTATTATCTTTCTCTAGGATAAACCCTCCGTCCTTATAAGGCGACTTTGTAGAGAGGGCATAAGCTAAGCCGTCAATCACTTCTACCTTGATGATTCCCTGCCCCTTGGGATTGCCAAAGTAGCCATGCGTGGTACCAATGGCTACATTGGGAAGGGTAATCTCACAAGTACCATTATTGGGAGCTTCCCCCACTAGGATATACTTATAGGTCTTACCTGAATCATCAGAGAGGAGGATACGCACTTTGCTCTGTGGAGAGAAAATATTTGTATCCACTTGCCAGCGAAGCGTAAGACGATCACCTGCATGATACACCTTATTGGGCTTGTACTTGTCTCCATTATCAAAGCCTTGTATCTCAAAGGGTTTGCCTTTTACGATTTTCACTTTAGTCTCCACTACATCATACTGGGGAACATGGTGAGGATCACTCTTATCATGATCGGCTACCCCCAACCAAAAGGTAAAAGTACCAGGGTGATAGGAGACCGTACCCTTGGCCACTGCAAAGGTGTTGCGTTCTACCTCAAACCATTCCTCTTGGAAGCGGATATGATTGCTTGCTGTACCCTTATAAGTGAGGAACTGCGCATTAGACCTGGAAGAATGGAAGCGCCTATCGGCAGGATGCGCCATATAAGTAAGCGCGTCCCCTTCGGGATCGGTAGCTGTGAGGTAGAACTGGAAATAGGTATTTTGAGGTATTACATATTCCTGTTTGAGGCGTGCGCGCTCCAAGGAAGGCGGCCTATTCTGTGTCTTAACCCCATATACTAGGTTACTTCCTGTTCCCTCTACCCTCTTTCCCCTTTCCTGGGTATAGGCTCTATCGGCATAGTAGGCCATGGAATTGCCTAAGAAAGCGCGAATAATCTGAACACTGATCAGGGAGAAGAAATCACGGGGATACTCATGACCATAGCTCATGATAGACTGTCCACTATCGGTTTCTGTTTTTTCAGAGTATTGTCCTCCGTTAGAGAACGTGTGGTCGGCACCGAACATATGCCCTATCTCATGCGCTATGGTAGAGGGGCCAACGGGACGAGCGGCAGCGCAAGCCTTCTGATGCTCCTGATAGGCTGCATATACAGCGGCTAAACCATTGTAACGCTCCTTAAAATCGGTTAGAATAACCGCCAAATCGTATTTCTTTGGGTCGTATTTCTTGTTAAAGACAATGGTACCATTATTAACCACTTCATTTCCCCCTTGTATATTAGGGAAAAGAGCATCTTTGAGAGAAGTGAAGATCAATTGGTCATCGTCTATCAGTTTAAAATGAACCCCTATATCATTGCCATAGAGTTCGTTAAGGAAAGTTTCTGTGGCATACCAAAAAGCCCTTATCTTAGCCTTATCCCCATTGAAAGGTTTCTTCATGGCGTAGTAGCTATAATCCACAGGCAGGGCAAGGCGATACTCACGCCATACCCCATCGGTATGAATTAAGCTATTGGGGTAGAGCAAGTTATACGGCTTGGGTTGGGTGATAGGAGGATCGTTTTTGTCCTCATCACTTTCAGGAAACATATTACGGAAACCCACGCCACGGCTGGCCTTAGGCGTATTTTTCTTTTGAATAGCTGCTGCCCCACAACGTGTTTTTCGCTCTTGGGTGAGCTGTAGTACTCCCTTATCAGAAACCGTCAGTACATAGGCCTTCCCTCCGTAGAGGATTTCTCCAAAGAGTGTTTGCTCACTCAGGGTAAGGGTACCTACAAAGGCATCTGCATGGTAGCCTACAAAGGAGCGATACCCCTTGCTGTTGAAAGCCCCTTGGCGTTCTTGCCAATGGATAGGGAGCGGCTCCCTCATATAAGGAAGTGTAATAGACCACTCTACGAAAGAGGAGGCAAAGTGTGCATATATCGCTTGCAGATTGTCCTGTGCCTGAACTACTTGTATGCCTATAAGAAGACATAAGCAGCGTAAGATTGCTTTCATCTCAAAGAAGATTATTGAGGTGCTAATTTACGATTTTTTACTAAACAAACCTAATAACTTTTAATTTTTTATTCTTAATTTACATAAAGAGCAAAAACTCAAGGTATTTAATCATGTAAGGCACAATTTGTTTGTCATTAGTCACTTGTCACTTGTCACTTGTCATTAGTCCCTAAATCAGGGTTTATACACCAAAGGAATGGTAAGAACACTTTCGTTGCCCACTTTGTCGGAAACGGTAAGTTCAAAAGTATAGTCCTCATCGGGGGTGAAATAGCGGTCGGCAAGGGTAAATGTGAGTGTCTTATCCTTATGCTCATACTCCATAAGCACCCATTTGCCATTGATTGTAGCGGAGAATTTGCCTATACCACTGAAATCATCGGTAACGCTCACCTTGAGCTTGTCGAGCTTGGCGATATTATTCTTTACCTTAGAAAAGTTGAGTGGCTTTATCACAGGTGCTTTTGTATCGGTTGTCAATACAAAACGCCCTAAAGTCTTCACCTTAGCCGAAACAATATTGTCCTTACGATAGGTGTATTGGTAATATTTCTTAGAATTTTTACCCTTTACAGAGGCAACACATACATAAGGAAGTTGTGCTTGGGTATATTTGGAAGCATCAAATACGATATTGTATTGATTTTTGAGAGGTTGGGTAGGAGCCACAACCGAAAGAGTATCCCCATTTTGTCTTACCTCAATAAAAGTATCTTGAAAAAAGGTATCTTCGGGGATATATACGGACATGTTTTCCGTTTTATACATATTATCGCGCTTGGCAACAAGAGGTGTCCCCTTGTTTTCTGGACGAAGGCCTGTGATAGGCTCTTTCTTACCCTCTATAGTAAGGTTGAGAGTGGTCGTGTTTCTATTAAAATCCTCTATTTTGACCTCTACAAGGTAGGTCATACCGTCCTCCACTTGGATAATTCCATCACTTTCCTGTGGAGTGGTGTAGATAGAGAGCTTATTCTGAGGTTCCCTGTATAAGTGCTGCACCCTTGCACCTGTTTTTACATATAGGGGGTAGTCAATAAGGGTATTCAGGTAAGGGTCTTCACCCTTTATAAGTTCATCAAAGGTATAAGAGAGTTTCTCGCTGCCATTGACCCATAGGGAAATCTTGTACACCCCATAGGAGTTGCGAGTGCCTGTCATCTTATCCAAGGTATATATGCCCAAGCCTATACGCCCTTGAGCCGTAATCTTGGAAGTGAGGTATTCATCTGTATTCTTATCCTTGCCCAAGAGTACATTGCGCTCCTCTTGTATACCCTCAATAGCAGACTCCTCTCCTATGGGATAGGCCACGAACTTATATACCAAGGGAGCAATATCGTCCTCAGAGGGATAGCCAAAGAGCAAAGGATTGTAGGCATTGGTAGTTTGTGTATCCCGTATCTCGTAGTGCAGGTGAGGGCCAGCGCTGCCGCCTGTATTTCCACTAAGAGCTACCCAATCGCCTTTCTTGACAGGAAAGTCGGTGGGTTTGAACTCTATTTCTACATCGTATTTCTCCAACAGATACTGGCGTTCCTTGACAAATTTCTCTATTTCAGGGGCAAATTTCTGCAAGTGTGCATACACAGTGGTATAGCCATTGGGGTGGTCTATATACATCACCTTGCCATAGCCGTAAGTGCTCACCTTGATACAAGAGACAAAGCCCTCCGCAGCGGCATATACCTTAAGCCCCTCCTTGCCATCGGTTTTGATATCTAAGCCACCATGGAAGTGGTTGGGGCGCAATTCGCAGAAATTTCCTGCATAAGAAAGTGGAATATCCAAAGGTGATCCGAAATAATCCTTAGGGAACTCCCTTTGTGAGGCTGCCTGCTGTTGGGCATACAAAAGAGAAAAAGAGAAAGAAAAAAATGCAATAAGAAACCTTAGCATAATTGTTAGTTGTTAGTCGTTAGTTGTTTAAGAGAATCTATATGTTTTTCATAGGCATTCCAATCAATTTTAGTAGCGAAATACTTCGACATTTTTTCCTTAGAAATCACACTTCCTTTGCCTATAGGGGTCTCTTTCCATGTAGGTTCATTATGAGTCTTGTGCATAAGTCCAACTGCCGAATAGTCATTATATACCTCAAAAACTTCATTGAGAAGTTCCTCTTCTTCCTCTTTGAAAGAAGCTACTCCCTCAGAAGTTGGGACAAGCACTCCTTTTCCATAAGTACTGAACTTATCATAAGATTTAGGCACCACAGGTCCATATTGCCATGCCTCTATGTCCTCCTCAAAGAGGGGTTTGCCAAAGACAGCCAAATAATATCCTTGCATATAATAGAGTAATTTCTGTAATTTCAAATTGGTGATACTATCTCCATTATCTGTATTATTTGCTTTTTCTATAAGCCAGTTGGCTACTTGATTGACATTGTAACTCATAGTTCAGAATTTTCGGCAAAGGTACTAATTATTTTTCAGAACCGAGCGTATTACTATCAAAAAAATCTATAGAATTATGAGCTACAATTCCTTTTTTTGTAGTAAATTTGCTCACAAAAAAGATACCTATGAAATTTACTTGGGGCACAGGCATTCTTTTGGCTATTTTGGCCTTTGCTGGATTTATTATGTACTTTTTTATCATCACTTTAGTGGATAAAAAGTATGATCATGAGCTGGTTACTGAGAACTATTACGCTCAAGAGCTGGATTTCCAAAAGAATATAGATGCCGAAAAACAAACCTTAGAGGCTCATATGCAAGTGGATATTGCTTATACTACGGGCGCCAAAGAGGGCATTCGCCTTGATTTCCCTACTGCTGTAACAGGCAAAGAAGTCATCGGGGTGATTTTTTGCTATCGCCCATCGGATAGCAAACTGGACTTTACCCTACCGATCACAACCCTTGATGGTTGTTCGCTGCTGATTCCCGACAAGCTGCTCACAAAGGGGCGTTGGAATATCCGCGTGGAATACGGCTTTGAGGGAAAGAATTACTTGAGCTTGTTTGACAAAGTCAATTATTAGATGTACCTGCTGGCTTTCACCTTAGGCCTTGTGGGCAGCCTACACTGCGTGGGTATGTGTGGCCCTATTGCCTTGTTGATTCCTTTGCAAAGGCAGCACAAGGGCTTTCGCTACCTACAGTTAGGAGCCTATTTCATAGGCAAGACCCTCGCCTATAGCCTCATAGGGCTTCTCTTTGGCTTGGTAGGGGAAGGACTTTTTATAGCCGAATACCAGCAAGAGTTCTCTATCTTGGCAGGGCTTGTTATGGTGAGTATGGGGCTTTTTTCGCTCTTTCATATCTCACTAAGGAGCATACAGAACCCCTTGCTCAAAGGCTTTGCCCTACTGAAGAACGCTTTAGGGCGACAGCTGACAAAAAAGACACTTTCAAGTTCCTTCACTATAGGTTTTCTCAATGGATTTCTGCCTTGTGGTTTGGTCTATACCGCTCTCTTTGGTGCCTTGACTATGGGGAATCTATGGGGTAGTATGGGCTATATGACGGCTTTCGGGCTGGGTACCATTCCGCTGATGCTCCTGCTTGTACTTTTGGGAGATTTCCTACCAGTGGCCTTGCGCCGCCAGCTGAACCAGTGGCTACCTATAGTGGTCATTGTCGTTGGGATTCTCTTTATCCTACGTGGTCTGGGGCTAGGGATTCCTTACCTCTCCCCTGCTGATACGCACCTATTACTGCACCCTAAGGCTGATTGCTAACCCTTTATACTCATGAAAAATGCTTGTTATACGCTCCTTTTTTTGCTCTGCTCTTGTGGTGTCTTCCACAGAAAAATAAGCCCGCCCGATGTCTCTTCATACTCCGCACAAACACCTGTAGTAGAGAACATTAAGGATTCCTTATACTACTTTGAGGATAACTATCTTATCCGAAACCAACAAGGAATATGGGAGCTATACCTTTCGGGCAATCCTCTGCAATTGGGACTCAACTCTGGGGCTCTTACCCAAAGACTTTATCATAGACAAGACAGCTTGTTGTTCAGCAAATTAAAAGACTTTGTCCCCTCCGAGCGCAAACAGCACTTTCTCTACCGCTTCCTTAAGTGGTTCAACCGAGATATTGACCACTATATCCTCCCTATTTATAGGGCAGAACTTTATGGGCAATCCCGCTATGCCGATAGCCTTTTCAACTACATTGCCCCCAAGTACGAACGCAGTCTGTACCTACACTCAGCTCATGACATAGGCCACGCCTTAGAAGATTTAATGCTGGTAGGCTGTTCCTCCTTGGCTGCTTGGGGAACTCATACCCAAGGCGGCAAACTGCTTATTGGCCGCAATTTTGACTTTTACCTCTCAGACGATTTTGCTACTGAGAAGCTCGTCCGTTTTGTTCGTCCCACGGAGGGTTATCCCTTTATGTCCTATGCGTGGGGAGGTATGATCGGAGTCATGTCGGGCATGAATACCGAAGGGCTTACGGTAACCATCAATGCTGGTAAGTCCAATATACCCCTGAAGGCACGCACCCCTATTTCGCTCCTATGTAGGGAAATATTGCAATTTGCCTCCACTACTGAGGAAGCTATTGCTATTGCCAAAAAACGAAAAGTATTTGTCTCCGAGGCGATTATGGTAGGTAGTGCCAAAGAAAAGAAGGCTGTCATCATAGAAGTATCCCCGAAGAAATTCGGTGTATATGAGGTCGATAATGGGCTACTACTCTGTACCAATCACTTCCAAAGTACCTCCTATGCCAAGGATAAAAAGAACCGCAAGCAAATCCAACAAACCCATACCGCCTACCGCTATAAGAAGCTACAAGAATTCACCCAAGGCGATACTCTCACCCCTACCCATATAGCTGCTATCCTACGCAATACCGAAGGGCTAAAGGGCAAAGCTATAGGTTATGGCAATGAGAAGGCACTGAACCAACTCTTGGCCTATCATAGTGTGATCTTCTCACCCGAAGAGCGCATCGCTTGGGTATCCACTGCCCCCTATCAGCTGGGCGAATACATAGCCTATGACCTCAAGGAGATTTTCAAAGGAGAAACATTCGCTCCCCATACGGTATATCCACAGACCCAGCGGAATATCCCTGCTGATCCTTTTGTGCAAACCCAAGCCTATAAGAATTATGAGCAATACCGACAGCTGGAAGAGAGGCTTACTAAGCAATTGCGAGAGAAAGCACTTATAGAACCCTCTGATTATCGGGATCTTACGAGCCTAAACCCCGATTATTGGAAAGCTTATTACCTATTGGGAGAAGCCTATTGGGCAAATGGACAATACAAAGAGGCTCAAGAGCAGTATAAAATAGCACTCACCAAGGAGATTCCTTATACTGTAGAACGAGAGCAAATAGAAAAGCGCATTCTTCTCTACCATCCTTCGTCTTCTTCTTCGTCTCCTTCTTCTTCTCCATAGCCAAAGTAGTACTCTTCAAAAGAAAAATGTTCAAAAGGAATCTCACCAAAGTCTTTTGTGGAGAATTGTTGTTCTTTTTTTCCGTCTTTGTAGGAGATGATCCCCAAGCGATGTAGTAACGCCTTGTCTTTTTCTACTTGGAAGGTGATATAATAATCTTGGTTATCATCACTATCCTCTTCTAAGTTCTTAATCTGGTGTTCTATAGTAAAATATTTCCCCTTAGTTACCAAATTGAAGTGATTACTATATTTCTGCTTGGAAGGGTAATAGCAGAGATCATAAAGCAGTCGGTAGTTGTCCTCTCCTTCACTTAGCAGCAATGCATACAAGGAGGCTTCTACCCCTTCTCCTTGGGGTGTGAAGACAAAGATATGATCTTTGTAGCCATCACCATTGAGGTCTGCCGCTTTTTCTTGGTCTTTTCTATAGTCACCTGCCGACTCTATACGCCTAACAAATGCGGGGATATCGGTTATATGCACCCTATCCACATCAGGTTTCATCAGCAGTTTCCATTGCTCATCTATGGATACTATATAGTTATAAATCTTCCATAACTTATCGGATATCTCAATCAAGGGAGCTTTTGTCCATTTGCCATCCTTAAGACTATAGATGGCATACTTAGCTGGAATTTTGGCTTCATAGCCCGATGGGTCAGAAGAGGGCTGTAAATATTTTTTATCCATGACGACAAGCATCACATTGAAATGCTGAGCGATCTGCTCAGCAGACATGTCTTTTATTGGATCAAAGACTGTATCCACCCACTTTTGTTCATCACCTCTGTACATAGCCGCCTGTACTACTTTCAGATCAAACTGCTCATCTTTAGGAAAAAGGTACACATCTACCCAGCCGAAAGGATTCCCTTCTATAGGGCAAGCATTATAAACATAGTAATAACCAGATTCCTCAAATTCTGCTCGCTTATCTAAGTCAAAACGCGCACAACTGATGAGGTTATAGAGCTTTTGCTCTATCTCATCGGTCAGAGGCAATTCCGTAATGGTAGGTGTATGCTTGGGGCATCCCCACAAAAGGAGTGCTAAAAAAACAAGGAGGATTCTATACATATTATAATTTTATTTTATAAGGCACAACAAATAGAGATATCATAAATATCTACAAATAAAGACGCAATAAACTCACGTCTCTACCTTGTTTACGCAATTTTGCCCCTACACCTGCTCATATCATTTTTTCACAACCCGCTTCCGATTGTCTATAACTCTTCACCCACATACCCAGCTCCAAGTATTCGCTGGCTTTACTTTTCACTCTTCATTTTTCACTTTTCACTTAAAAGTATTCTATCTGTCGTTCGATAATCGTTGTGGGTTTGCCATCTTGGTATTCAAAGCGTCCTATCCAATTGCCTTTTTTATCATATTTGTACTCAAAACTCTTCTTCTGAGCAAAATTTCTATTGAGCAGCGAGAGGATTCGATCACAATCCCCATGGCTATTGTAGCGATATTTGGCTTTATTGAGAATATTCTCCCCCTTATCCACTATATTTTGCTCCTGTTCTAAGAGCCGCCCTCTATGGTCATAGGTAGAGATGAACTTAGCCGAGAAATCCTCCCTGAGGAAATTGCTTTCGGTCTGTCGTCCTGCATCATCATAGACAAAAAAGGCAGAATAGAGCAAAACCCCTTCCCCGTCATAGGTTTCTTCTTTGGTTACATTGCCACTCCCATCACAGTTGAACACTGTAATGCCTACTTTCTCCCTTTGAGGATCCAAATGTAGTTTGTATTTCTTTACCTTCTGCTTGCTATAGGTATATTCGTAGCGCAAGGTCTCTGCATTGCGCTCGTCAAAGAATATTTCCTTGACAATGTTACCCTGTGCATCAAAGGTCTTTTCTATGTTCATCTCGGCCAGAAGCGCCCCCTTTTGAGCTACTGCCCCATTTTCCTTGACATGGTAGCCCCTGATACGAAGTGTTTTTACCCCCTTGTGTAGAAATTCACGCTCCCAATCTGTCCTCTCTTGTGCATAAGAGTAACAGACTAAAGCAAATAGGCTAAGTACATGTAACCAATGGCTTGTATTCATTTCATTTACAAATCGTTTTGTGTATTTAACTTGCGCTGATGTGCGGCTCTTATACGCTTAAGGCGAATCATTACCTCGTCTCTGTGCAAGGCATCTTTGGCTACTTTACCCACGGTAAGTCCCTGTACCAAAATAGAGAAGAGCACCACTATATAAGTAACCTGCAAGAGGGTTTCCTTCATCACTCCCTGATCCTGAGGGATAGAAAGCACCAAAGCAATAGAAACGCCGCCACGTACCCCACCCCATACCATGGTAATAAGGGAACCTCGCGAATAGGAGCTAACCTTGCGCAAGATTGTCTGAGCTGGAATATAAATGGCCAAGGCACGACCCAAAAGACATACCACAATGGCAATCCCGCCCAAGAGGAATTGTTTGTCTAAATTATCTATCAAAAGCATCTCAAACCCGATAAAGAGGAAGAGAATAGCGTTCATGATCTCATCCACAATCGCCCAAAACTTACTCAGGTAATCCCTATTCTCCTCACTGCTGGCCTTCTTGCCTACATTACCTACAAAAAGCCCTGCAATAACCATCGCCAAAGGCGAAGACACATGGGAAGCCTTGGCTATCAAGAAACCACCCATCACCACCGCAAGGGTTACCAAAACACTCACATGGTAGTCATCGGCCTTCTTCATCATCTCAGAGGCAATCCAACCCAAGATAGCCCCTAAAAATATCCCCCCTCCTGCTTCCAAAAGGAAAAGCTTGGTTATAGCATTAAACGAAGGTTCAAAAGTGGCGTCGGTAGCCAGCTTAAGCACTACGGCAAACATCACTACGGCTACCCCATCGTTGAAGAGAGATTCACCTGTGATCTTTGTCTCAATACGCTTAGGTACATCGGCCTGCTTGAGTACTCCCAAAACCACAATAGGGTCGGTAGGTGAGATGAGCGTACCAAAAAGTAAGCAATAGACATAAGGGATATCTATCCCTATCCAAGAGGCAATATAGTAGAGTAATCCTGAGATGAAGAAAGCCGAAAGTACCACACTTATCGTCGCATAAGTGAGGATCGGGAGCTTATATTCTTTCAGGTCAGAGACATTGATATGCAAGGCCGCTGCAAAAAGTAGGAAGTTAAGCATGGCACTCATTAGGATTTCTGTAAAATTAAACCCCTCTAAAAATGCTTCCAACCTGTGTGCCAAACCTGAAAAGATAGCCCCCCCGAAAAGGCGAATCCCTACCGATACCATCATGGCAATCACCATGATCCCAATGGTCATCGGGAGCTTTACATACCTGACATTCAGATAAGAGAACACAGCAGCTAAAACAATAATTACTGAAAAGGCGTAGTATAATTCCATAGAGTCTTTTATTTTGTTGCAAAAATACAAAAATAATAATAAATGACAAACGACTAAAGAGAATTTTATTCCTTAGTAATACGCTATTTCGTATCTAGATAATTCTACGGGGGAATCAATTATAATAAGACTTTCTATAGGATTATGATATGTATCTTCTTGATAATAGTGCTGCCTTCTATAAGTTTCTCTTTCTTGACTGACATAAACCTCTTCTACAAGGTGCTGACACTCATCATAACATTCTCGCCAACGAAGTTTCCCATCTCCAAAATTAGACTTACATAATAGATTCCCTTCTGAATCATACGCATAATAAGTATGTCCTTCAGTAGCACCTTGAGCTATTATACTATCACTAAGATATTGATCTATTATATCAACCAGTTTTCCTTTGTCATTATACTTATAATATCTTATAGCATTATTATATATAAGTGCTCCTTCTTCATATTGAGTTTAACTTAATTCATAGACATATTCTTCAATAATTCTCCCTAAATTATCATACTTCCATGTGTTATTTTTTATTTTATCTTTATATTTATCTATTACATATTCCTTTTTATAACTTATCCTACGATTTTCAGTATTGTATTCATACATTTCTTTATAAAAATGATTATCTTTATCAGTAAATGAAATTTTTTCTGTAATATTACCATACTCGTCATAAGTATATATAACTTTTTCCTCTTTGAGTAAATCCGAATCGCATTCTTCTTCCTCTATTAGCCTATTTTTACCATCGTAAATATAATTCGTATAATATATATGCTTATATTGATTATTATCTGTTTTAGAAAAATCTCCTTCTTTGAAGATTTTTTGCATCAATTTTCCTTTCTCATTATACAAATATTTACTCTCGGATATATAATACAAAGAATCCATTTGCCCTTTCACTTGCTGACATTCCTTTACTATATTTCCTTTGGGATCAAAGAGGTATTCTATCTCAAAGTAAGGTGTCTCACTCCATTGGGAAAAAATAGAATCCTTTTGAGATAGCTTTTGGAAGATAGGGGTATAACTACGCTCCTTATAACGCTTTACCTGCCCTTTGAGTGAGGGCTTATTGGGGATTTTTGTTATAACCTCTTCTTGGTGCGATAAATCCTCTTCTTTGTAGGAGGTCACTATCTGTCGGGAAGCACAACCCAAAAGGGAAAGATAAACCATTATAAGAGCTGTCTTTTTCATAATTGCTTTTTGGGCAAAGATAATAAAAAATAAGTTCAAGTTTTTCAAATTATACAACTATAATCTCCTATACAGAAGAGTCTGGCGGTGTACTTTTAGACTTTGTCTTTTTACTTAATTTGGCTTGTGTTTTTTTAGCTTTCTCTTCAAGTAACAGCTTTTCAAGTAATTCATTTTGAGCAAACCACTCCTGATAAGTACGTCTGTAACTGATTGTAGGTTTTGTTGTCTGTTGAGGTGTATTGGTTACCTGCTGAGGCGTATTGGTTGTCTGCTGAGCTATATTCACTGTTTTTTGAGGCGTTCTCACTACTTCAGAATCCGAGGATTGTGCGGTAGAGGTATCTTTAGTAGTGCAAGGCAAGACTTGGAGAGCGGGCTTTTCGTCCTCTATAGAGCCTACAGAAGGCAGCTCCTCCCAGTCTTCTAAGGACATAAGCATCTTGATCGCACTGAGTTGTTCTCGTATGGAGGGATAGACTGTTTTCTCTCCTTGTTGTTGGGGTTGCCCATTGGCTACTGCCCAAAGGGCTTGAATGAGTTGTTTTTTCATGAGTTATAGTTAGTTAAGGATTTCAGGGATCAGGGTCTGTCTGCTATAACCCTTTACCTTTTAATTTTCAGAATGCAAAATTACAACATTTTAGAGGTAAAAACAATTCTTTATAATAATAAAACGAAGTTAATTAACAATGGTTAGTTGTTATCAATATGTGATCAGTGTCGTAACTCAAAATTCAGAACTCAAAACTCAAAACTTGTTTGCCTTTTATCATTATATTTCGTATTTTTGCCCCTTAGGAAAACACTCAAAAAATGCTTAAAAAACTTACGCAATTCCTTATTTCTACTCGCCTGATGGCGGTGCTTTTCTTGGCCTATGGGGCTGCCCTTGCTATGGGTACTTTTGTGGAAACTTGGTATAATACCGACACAGCCAAAATCTGGATCTATAACGCTTGGTGGTTTGAACTCATCATGGCGCTTTTTGTCATCAACTTTATCGGGAATATTGGCCGCTATCGCCTGCTCAAGCGCGAAAATTGGGCGGTTTTCGTCCTGCATGCCTCTTGGATCTTCATCATCGTGGGGGCTGCCGTTACCCGCTACATCAGCGACGAAGGCAAGCTCGCCCTACGCGAGGGAGAGGAGGCTGACTTCTATACCTCGGAGCTAACCTATATCACCGCCCAGGTAGATGGCACCTATGAGGGACAACCCCTACGCAAAGCCAAACAAACCGAGGTGCTCTTCTCCGAATTTACTTCCAATTCCTATAGCTGGTCTTCTGACTTCAAGGGAAAGGATTTCCGTATAGACCTCAAGCGATTTATCGCTCATGCCGAGGCTACCTTTGTAGCGGATCCTCAGGGGGAATCCTATCTGAAGATTGTAGAGGCCGCTGGCGGAGAGGGACACGAGCACTACCTCAAGAGTGGCGCTACTGAAAACTTCCATGGCCTGCCCATCTCGCTGAACAACCCTACCGAGGGGGCTATCAACCTACAAATAACCCCCGAAGGGAGCTATATCCATACCCCTTATATGGGTAGTTATATGACCATGGGAGACCAAAAGGTGTTTGAGGTAGCCAAAGATAGTATGCAGCCTCTCCAATACCGCTGCTTGTACAACATAGGCGGCATGCGCTTTGTTCTGCCTGAGCCAATGCAAAAAGGGAAAATGGTCATGACCTCTATCCCTGAGAAAAAACAAAATGCAGGTGATCTCAGTGCCCTTGTGATGACTATCACCTGTGAGGGTGAAACCAAGGAAGTGGAGGTCATTGGTAGGCGTGATGAGATCAACCCTCCTACTTCAACAGAGATAGGCGGACTTACCTTCCACCTAAGCTATGGTTCGGTGCGTACGCCCCTGCCTTTCAAAGTGAAGTTGGACGACTTCATCGCTGACAAATACCCTGGCACCGAGCGTAGTTACTCCTCTTTCAAGAGTAAAGTGACCGTAACCTCACCAGAGGAGACTTTCAAATATGATATCTACATGAATAATATCCTTAACTATAAGGGCTATCGCTTCTTCCAAGCCAATTTCTTCCCCGATGAGAAAGGGACTATTCTTTCTGTCAATCATGATTTCTGGGGAACCTTGCTCACTTACATAGGCTATACCCTACTCTATATAGGTCTTATCGCCAGCATGTTCTTCGGAAAGACACGCTTTGTCCAGCTCAGTCAAAAGCTCAAAAAGCTCTATGACAAACGCCGAGGTGCTCTTACCCTCTTGGCCTTATTCTTTTCCGTAGGCGCCTATGCCCAACATGATTCTTTTGAACTGACCCCCAAGCAGATAGACTCACTTATCAAGGCCACTACCGTCAAGAAGGAACATGCCGACCGCTTTGCTCACTTGGTAATCCAAGACGAAGATGGCCGTATGAAGCCAATCAATACCTTTGCTTCTGAATTGCTCAGAAAAGTCAGCAAGGCCGATACTTTCCGGGGACTAGACGCCAATCAAGTTTTCCTCTCCATGCTGCTGAATCGTCAGCTATGGTACAACGTGGATTTCTTCTATATCAAAAAAGATAACGACAGCTTACACAAGATTTTAGGTGTAGAAAAAGGCCTTAAGCGCGTAAGAGCTTTGGATTTCTTGGATAAGGAATATAACAACAAACTCAATCCTTACTTAGTGGAGGCCTATTCCACCTCCAACCCCAACCAATTCCAAAAGGAGTTCAAGGAGGTAGATACCAAGATGCACCTTCTAGAGCGCGCCCTTTCGGGGAGTATGTTGCGTATTTTCCCGCTGAAAGACAGCCCTAACAACAAGTGGATTTCTCCATTGGATATCTACGAAAATCCTACCTATACGCAGGACACCCTCGAAGCAGGCTTTATCAAGCACGCTTTCCGCTGGTATCTCTCCTCTGTAAAAGATGCCGTGGAGACAGGCAATTACAGCGATGCGGATAAGATCCTGACTGTACTCCAGCAGAACCAGCGCGCCGTAGGTAAGGCGGTAATTCCTTCCGAAAAACAGATAGAAGCAGAGATACTTTACAACAAGTATGATGTCTTCAAAAGCCTCTTTAGCTGGTACTTATATGTAGGAACAATCATGTTTGTCGTGCTTATCGCACGTATCTTTAAGGAGCGCAAGGCACTGCGTATCACCACCCAAGTATGTACAGTACTACTCTTTTTCCTCTTTGCCCTACATACCGCTGGGCTTGCTTTCCGCTGGTATATCTCAGGCCATGCCCCATGGAGTGATGCTTATGAGAGTATGATCTATGTAGCATGGGCTACCATGGGTATTGGATTGTGTTTCGCCCGTCGCTCACCACTGAGCCTCGCTTCCACCGCCTTTGTAACCTCCATGATCCTGATGATTGCCCACTGGAACTGGCTTGACCCTTCCATAGGCAACCTACAGCCTGTACTCAACAGCTACTGGCTGATGCTCCACGTAGCGGTGATTGTAGGTAGCTATGGCCCTTTCACCTTGGGTATGATTTTAGGGGCTATCAACCTCTTACTCATGATTCTTACCACGGCGAAGAACCGAGAAAAAATCAAGGGTGTAGTAGATGAACTGACCATCGTCAATGAATTAGCCCTTACCGTGGGGCTTATCATGCTCACCATTGGAAACTTCTTGGGTGCCCAGTGGGCTAATGAGAGCTGGGGACGCTACTGGGGTTGGGATCCGAAGGAGACTTGGGCGCTGGTGAGTATCATGGTCTATGCCTTTGTCATTCACATGCGTATTGTCCCCTCCTTACGTGGCATATGGGGCTTTAACTTTGCCAGTGTGGTCGCCTTTGCCAGTATCCTGATGACCTATTTTGGGGTTAATTTCTACCTTTCAGGACTACATAGCTACGCCAGCGGAGAGAAAGTGATTACTCCAAACTTTGTCTATTATGCGGCTGTGTTTGTCATGATTTTAGGCATTGTGTCTTTTATCAGAAGGAAGAATCTAAAGGAATA
>ERZ773056.426-NODE-426-length-22403-cov-232.251387_pt1 | contig 22403 bp, 13 predicted proteins | sample MGYA00580857_ERZ773056 | MGnify/ENA primary metagenome ERZ773056 (study PRJEB29015, sample SAMEA2737996) | human oral metagenome | biome: human oral; feature: human-associated habitat; material: dental | place: China | collected 2114 ... | reverse complement strand
CTGACACGGTGCAAGGTGAAACCCCGGGAGAGTTGTTTCTTTCAGAAAGCGTGTGCGTTGGTGATGCACGTGGGGAAGCGTTAATGTACCGATTCTTTGACCCCAATGATGCTGACCGATAACCACCGGCAATGAACACATCTGAGCAGCCTATTTAGCCTGTCAAGCGTCAGGTTTTGTGGACACTTGTAGGAAGCTTATTCAGTTGCTGGGGAAATAGGGGCCGGGTGGCGGTAACATCACATCAAGCACACTTAAGATGCTGCCAGCGGCTCTGGAGACGGTTGCTTGGGAGGTTCCAAAAATGCCGGCCAGGGTTTGTTGCCGTACGCTTGGTGGCGTGGCCGGGTTTCCAGCAGCTGAATAAGCCTCAAAATATAATTTTCAGGAGGGAACTATGGAGTATTCGGAACATAGGTTTCGGCGAATTGTAGCGGAAGAAACTAAGCCGTTAGAGCAAATGGCATCATACATTCACCAGAACACTGATATGAAGCTATATTTATTCCTTACTCTGGATGACTATGCTGAATTTGAGGCTATACAAAAACACTATTATGGGCAGATTCAGTGGGTTGCCAACGGTGCTGAAATAAACCCTTTTGGTTCCATACTCCCGCCTTCATTTTATGGCTTGGTCGAATTTGATGGAAAAGATGCCAACATTAATCCGGCCAAAGCATTTTATTCCACCCGTATTTCCTTTGATGGTATGGTCATTCTGGCTGATACGCCCGATTTTCCTGAAAAAGCGAAAGAAGTGTTTTTTGCAGGTGAATTCCCAGAAACTTTTGATGAATATTTACTAGCCGTCCAAGCGGAAGAAGCCAAACCAGATCCTATCGAAGCTGAGTTACTAGCAGCTGGTGCGTCATTAATTTATTCTTTAAATTTGTCTGACACCATAACGGGTGATGCTCCAGGGGAAGTATTTCTTTCTGAGAGCGCATTTATTAGTGATGCGCGGGGTGAAGAGTTAATGTACCAATTCTTCGATCCTAAGGACACTGACTACTAAGCACTTGTGATGAACATGTTTCAGCATGGCAGTTTCCCAGGATATGCCGGCGCGGGAAGCAGGGGAGTCAACCCGATTCCAAAGTCTCGTCTTCGAAGGCAAGCTGCTTTACCAGGGAAGTGAGGGTCTCCCGGATTCCTTTACTTCCCGCTATTCCGGTATACCTACAGATGTTGGGCACCTTTGGGCGTCGTCAAGCGGGGGATGTGAAACATTACTCCAACTCAACCGGGCCGGTAATCCGGATCTCTTCGGTGTCCAACCGCTCCTGAATCGAATGCAGCACATTCATGTCGATCACGCCCTCGTTACGCAGGCGTTTGAGCACCTCACGCTGGTGACTAATGATCGCCAGCCGAAGCGTTCGCACCTGGCCCTGCAACGTTATGGCCTGCAGCTCCTCGGGGGTGAGATCGGGATTATTCTGCAAAAACCGGCAGGTCTCAATGCCGGTATCATGCTGGAAATCCAGTTCGTAGCGAACATACGCCAATGCCTCTGGGCCGACATCATTCTGGGCGGCAAGATCCTCCAGGGCATCATAGGCCTCCTTATTCATGGTACCCACCGCGTTGAGGGTTTCCTGATGCTCGGTGTCGTCGGCGGGAATCTTCGCCCACCGAATAATCGCCGGCAGAGACAGGCCCTGCACCAGCATCGACACCATGACCACGGCCGCCACCATGAAGATAATGAAATCCCGATTCGGCACCGACGTGCTCACCGACAACGCCACCGCCAGGGATACGCCACCACGCAGGCCAGCCATGGTGCTCACCACACGGTCCCGGTAAATCTCGCTCCGCACCTTAGGGTCCCGCATCGCAGCCCGGATTAGCCGGCGTAATTCATGCCGTTCGCGCAGTGACCGCTGCTCCTTTGTCTGCTCGGCCCGGTACTGTTCCTCGGCGCTGGCCTTAATGTCCGACAGCATGGCCGGCCGCATAAACAGGAACCGCACCAACAGGCTGACCAGCCATATTGCTGCCACCATGATGGCCGCGTGTGACTGCGAATAGGCGGCATTATTGTGCGCAACCTCGCTAATGTTCTGCCATGCCTCCGGCAGTTGCACGCCGACCAGCACGAAAATCGCACCATTCATGAGGTACGACATGTAGGCCCAAATGGGCAACCCATAGAACCGATTCTGCGGTTTAATGGTGTCCACACCGTAATACGTCAGGTAGAACGCGGAAACCACCACCGCCACCACGCCGGAGCCCTTTATTCCCTCGGAAATCTCGATGGATTCCGAGAGGAGGAAAGCGACAAACGGAATCGTCATCATGTAGATCACAAAATTCATGGGATTGGCGATGCGGGCACGCAGCCGGTTTGCCACCCAACCCACGGCTAGCCCCACCACAATGCCGCAGAGGAACGAGAACGCCAGCATGCCGCCCGCGTGCGACACCGACAGATCCGCGCCGTCCGCAACCTGGATGGCCAGGGCAAACACCACCAGCGTGGTCCCGTCGTTAATGAGCGATTCTGCCTTGAGCACCGTGATGGAACGCTTGGGCAGTTTACCGTTGAGCGTGGCCACGGCCGTGGCGTCCGTCGGGGCCAGGGCCGCACCAATAATCAGCGCGGTACCCCAGTCGATATGGAAGAAGTGGGTGAGCACCCCAGCCATGGCGAATGCCGTCACAATGACCAGCACGGTACCGGAGGTAATGATCGCGCGGAGACTTTTCCGTACCTCCCGCAGCGAGGTGTTGCGCGCCTCCCAAAACAGCATGATCGGCAGGAATATTTCCAAAATCACATATGACGGCAGCCCAACCTCCCGCAGCTCATGCATGGCGGGCAGCAGCGCCAACGCCAGCCCGAGGAAAATAAGCAGGATCGCCGGAGTGACGCGGATCCGGTGGGCAAGCGTGTTACCGAGGAAAATCGCTGCTGCTAAGGCAATAATGATTTCAAGCACGATATGTCCTTGTCCGAATAGATACGTTCATAATTCGATATACACGTTACCGCTTGACGACGCCCAAAGGTGAGGCACGCCACCAACACGGAACAACCATGGATGATCATCGGCTTCACGCCGGTTGGGTCGCTACCACTGCTTGTGCTGTCTCTTATTAGCACTGCCATGGTAAGTCGAGCTGGAGTTTGGTTCGTAGCCGGACCAGTTCATCCCTACTGGATCGAGAAAGTCAAGCTCAGCAAGTGTGCTGAGCCTGGGTATACGGTCAATCTCGGTGTTGTCCGTCCCTTCATTCACCGAAACCCTAGCTCAGTAAGCATGAAGCTAGGCTGATGACGTGGTATTCCCGCTCGCCGAGTGAAACAGCATTTGTTCTAAGCTTGGCTTTGGGGTGCTGGGTCGTTGCTGCGCCGGGGTGTGTGCTGCGATATTGAACAAGTCAGGTTCCTAACCCAGCTCAAAATCCAGATATCGCAGCACAGTAGTAAACCGCACCATCATCATGATTGTTCGCAATCGTCACAGCCACCCGGTTGCTTCCAACCATTTTCGGTAATGCTTCTGACTTTGCCGATCCCGAATCTGGGCAGTGGCAAGCACCATGGCCAGCGGGGCCTTCGGGAACGGTCGTTTCCCCTTACTCAACCGGTGCAGCTGATGCTGCACCTGCACCAAACTCGCATACGAATTAATAGCCTTATCCTTAAACCGGGGTACGGGCATTGTTGGGGCCGCAGCTTCCCGAACCCGCCACGTGTTCGGCAGCCCCGGGTCCAGCGACAACGCCGTACCCATGCCCACCATATCCACCTCGGTCGCCAACACCCGCTCCGCGGTGGCGCGCCGGGTGATCCCACCGGTCACCATGATCGGCATGGGGGCAACCTTAGCGATCTGCTCCGCGAACGTGAGGAAGTACGCCTCCCGATCCAAGGTTCGCTGATCCTTGGCGACCCCCTGCATGCCCTGCATAGCGGGGCTTTCGTAGGTGCCACCCGACACCTCCACAAGATCCACACCCAGGTCACCCAGCATGCGGACTACTGCTGTGGCGTCGTCAACATCAAAACCGCCGCGCTGAAAATCCGCCGAATTCAGCTTCACCGCTACCGCGGCACTATCCTGCACGGCCGCCCGGATTCGGGTAATGATCTCCCGAAGCAGGCGGCTACGATTCTTCAAGTCGCCGCCCCACCGGTCGGTTCGCCGATTCACCAGCGGGGACAGGAACTGCGACAATAAATAGCCGTGCGCCGCATGCACCTGCACCCCATCGAAACCGCTCTCAATCGCCCGGGTTGCGGTGGTCACAAACATGCCGATGACTTCTTCAATCTGCTCTTCCGTCATGGCGATTGGGGTAGCAAAAATTTTCGAATGGGCACCCATGTTCACGGGGATTGCCGACGGCGCGAGCTTAATGCCCGGCAGGCTGGCCGGCACCTGGCGACCCGGATGGTTAATCTGCATCCACACCTTCGTGTCAGTCGTGCCATTCGCGTGGGCGGCCGCGGCCCACTCCTGGAACGGCTCCAGTAGGCTGTCCTCGTTGAGGATAATGCCGTCGCCATTGGTGACGGCCCGGTAATCAACCATGACGTTCCCGGTGATGATGAGCCCCACCCCGCCGCGCGCCCACGTGCGGTACAGGTTGAAAATCCCCTGGCTGGGCAACATATTTTCGGTGCCCAACTGTTCCTCCATGGCGGCCTTAGCCAGCCGGTTCGGCAGCGGGCCACCATGCTTGAGAGGCAGCGGTTCGAAGATCGAGGTCATAAACGGTGTCCTTACTATTAGGGAGTGTCGGGTTCAGAATGCCTCGCGGGGTCGCCGGGCGGAGGCGTGTTGTTAGCCGATATCGTCGAGCAAACAGTGGGCGAGGGCTTCGCTGGAAGCCGGATTCTGCCCAGTGTACAGGTGACGATCCTGCACGATGAATGGCCGAAACGGGATGCGTGCCTTGTGATAGTACACGCCGATTTCCGCCAGCCTGTCCTCCAAAAACCAGGGGATTTTCCTGCCGAAGGGGTTCAGCTTCTCCTCCACGGTGGATGTTCCCGTGACCTGGTAGTCGGCGAATGGTGATGGCGCGCGGGGATTGTGCGGATTCTTCGCCGTGAGGATTGCCGCCACACCATGACCCAGCAACGCCAAGGGAGCACTGGATCGCAGGCGCCGGGTAAGCAGACTGCCGGACGTTTCATCGAAAGCTAGATCCACCATGACTCCATGGCCACCCGGGTAAAACACCAGATCATACTGGGTTTCATCCACCCGATCCAGCGGAATGGGGTGCGCAAGATCCGCCGCGATAGCGTCAAGATAGGCGGTGACTCGCCTGCGGTGACCGGGCATCCCGCCGGCAATGCCGAGGCTAGACTTCTCTGCTGTGGGCGCGACACTGCCTGGGGTCGCAATATCAATGCTCCAGCCGGCTTCGCTGAAAATGCGGTGCGGCGTGGCCAGCTCCTCTGCCCAATAGCCGGTCGGGTGGCGAGTACCGTCGGTCAACTCCCACATTCGCGCGGTAGACACAACGAAAAGCACAGAAGTCATACAACAAAAGTGTAATAAGCATCAGTGCTTTACGCTTTACGACGGGTGGGTGGGCGGAGGATGAAGAAAGGTTGAAATGGGATTGGTGATCCCCCGCTTATTTAGCTGTCGGGAAACCCATCCATACCGATAGGTAGCAAGTTGGAGAGTGCACGCCATCTACACCTTGGTTTTCCTTATATCTAGAGAGTAGTCATGTGTGTTAATGCCTTGAGAAGGCGAACCACATTTCCCCAACAACTGAATAAGCTTCAGTGTAGTATCTGGTGCATGAAGGAAAAAGATCAAGAACTTATGCGGATTAAATATGTTCCTCCTTTGGACCTAGCGTATCCCTATGAGATAGCCAAAATACCAGCGTTTCTTGACGCGTTGGCCGATAAAACTTGCCCAGATGATATCAATAACATTATAGAGTACTATAATGTTGTGCAATATCTTAATGATGGTCTCTCTCCATTAGCGTTAGATAGTGATGTTGATGATCATTATTCGAGTTTTACGCCGGAACTTTATCGAAAAATAGGCGCATTTTTTAAAGATATCGTTAGTGAAGATATTGACTTTTTCAAAAATACTGATCCTATCTATTATGAAGAATTATTCTTCTTAATAGAACAACAGGATCTAGATAAACGTGTAGGAATTCAGCCCGTAATTAAATTATGGAAAAGTATTGATGGGAGCCCTGAACTTTTACTGAGCAGAAAACGATTAGTCAGAGACTATGATTCAATATTTCGTGAACTTATTATTACGAATGGTAAATTCGCAGAATGTCTTATTTCTTACCATTTTTCCAAAAATAGATTTGAAGATATTTTTCTTCCTAAATCCTTATCGGATAAGGATGTGCTCAATATATTTAAGGAATACATTCAAGGCGATAATCCTAATTTAAATTATATTAAAAATATTGAGGATTCAAAATCGCATTATGGTCTTATTGTTGATGACAAAATTAAAGTTTTGGCGCGGCGTAAGAAGTACGAATTGGAAGAAATCTTATTTGGAACTGGTGGGCATAAAAGGCAATACTTTACGATAGTAATTATTCAAGATGATCTGGACTACACGCAGAAAATTCTTCGAGGGGAAAATGGTCCAGAATGCTATTATAGTTCCTCATTTATCGACCGTGCAATTTGCGATGTAGATGTACTACATATCATTATGGCAGGTTCTGGCTCACTGACTTCTGATTGTATTTCGGTAGTGACGTCATCCCAGAATGATGAAGGCTTGGCAGATCATTTGATGCATCAGGGAAATGGTGAGTACAAAAGAAATTTTGCATTTCAATTTTATTACCAAAATTTACTTAACCATGTCTATGAGTTTGAGATTTATATGAATAGCAAGGGTATCCGGTTTGAAGATATTTTCCTTAAATATTTTAATAATTTCATTGAAGAAAATTATAATATTTCCGATTTTTCATTTACCGCATCTACACTTAGTGCCAGCTATCTGGAAAAATGTAAACATTTATTTACCGAATTAGATTCGATCATTAGACAATTTAAACTCTATATGGAAGACGGGAAAATTGATCAGGATTTATTGTCAATTTCTTCTTCCCCAGTAGGTCTTTATGGTTTACCAAGTTGTACCAGTCATAAATATGTAGAGGTGAATATCGAAAGTCCTCTATGGGAAATTTTGATGTGGTTATTTTCAAAAGAATCGTTCTTGTCTGTTGCATCCAAAGGGGTGCATGCTAGAAATTTAGGTGAACTTCTAATTGAAAATAATCTAGAATTTAGAGATTTCCATGAGAGGCAACAAGAGCGCATAGAGAAACTGATTGATTGGGGGGTATTGCTGGTCGTAGATAAATATCTTAAGTTCCGATCTAAAGGGTTAACGTATCTTCTTTGGCAACTTTATAATGTGGGTGCATTAAATTATTCCCATTATGATGGGGAATTAAAGCTAGAGATCGATAAATTGGTTGATCGAGGTTGGTTGGTATGGAAAAATTCTCTCCTCACCTCAAGGGAGGAAGATTTCTATAGTTATCATTTAAATAAGCAAAAGTATAGTAATGCGTTGGAACTTCGCAATCGATATGCTCATGGCGTCTTTAATAAAGAAGAAAAGGAAAATGATGGATTACACTATCACAATTATATTATAATTTTGATGTTGTATATCATTTTAATAAATAAAATCGATGATGAGTTAAGCAGTCATAAGGTTCATTTGGTTATTGATAATTAAATTAACCCCTTGCCTCTGCCTCCACTAAGCTAAATGCGTGCTTGCTGCTATTGCTGAAACACCCGGCCCCATCGACACCGTGGTGATCCGTGATGTCCCTGAACCTGGGGAACTCCGCGCCGGGGAAGTGGTGGTGCGCATGTTGGTCAGCACCTTCAACCCCTCCGATGCGGTGACGGTCTCCGGTGTATATGCGTCCCGCACTGCATTTCCTCTCGTCCCCGGCTTTGAAGGCGTTGGCATCATCGACCGCATTGGCCCTGGCGTCCCTACCAGCGCGCTCGGCCAACGCGTACTACCCATCGGTTCACCCGGCGCGTGGCAAGAATACAAACGCATCGACCATTCCTGGTGTATCCCCGTTCCCGATGACATCACCACCGACGTTGCATGCTTCGCCTACATTAATCCCCTCACTGCATCCCTCATGGTCGAACGCTTTTGCCATGGTGTGCAGTCTGCGCTTGTCGACGCTGCTACGACCACCATTGCTGGTCACCTGAAAACCTTATTGGAACAGCGAGACATAGAAACGGTGATGGTGGGGCGGACGTGGGGAACGGTGGGCGTCGATAAGCAATTCGATGTTGCTTTCGACTGTGTTGGTGGGGAGATGGGTCGTAGGGTGGCGCGGGCGGGCAAACCCGATGGTGTGGTTGTGCACTATGGTTTGTTGTCGGGTGAGCCGTTGGGGGAGACTGGACGGCGGGTTGAGATGTTTCGGTTGCGCGATGTGGTGCATGCGTGTCCGCGTTCGGAGCTGCTGGAGTTATTTTCGGACGTGTTTGCTCAGCTACGGGCAGGTCGGTTGTGTAGTCGGGTGGCGAAGGAGGTTCATTTGGGGGATGTGCCGGCGGCGTTGCGGGAGTATCAGCCACGGGAGGGAAAATTGCTCATTAGGATTGGGCATTAAAGGAGGGTATTCATGGTGGCAGAACTGTTTCCGGTTGGGGAATTTTTGGTAGGGAAACTTGCAGCTCGTGGCTTGGTCTCCACGACGATTATTTAGCTTGGCAGGGGACTCAAAGCGCGAATGAATAGTGCGTATCATTCATGACTGTTTTTGCTTGTTTACCATGTTCGTAAAGTGCAGAACCTATGTTGAGTAGGGGATAGTTGTGTATTTGATGGGTTAGGTCGAGGGTGGCGATCGTACTTATCAATAGGTGATTGTCAAAAGGAAACGCATGCTAGGAACCATATGGTTGCCGCCTATTTCTCGTGACTATGGTGCAGGGCCTTGGAGCAGCAAACGGTAACAATCACGCTTTGCAACATGACGAGAATATAGATTGGCAGTATTATCAGAGGTATAGTTTTCGTGACAAAGAGGATGACGCCACACACTACAGTGCTAATGCTCATCCAAATGATAAAGAACTTCATGGCAGAGCGACTATTTAAGGCCATGACGGCTATGATTCCCCACAACACAATGGCAATGAAAACCGATAATAAAAATACTATGCCGGAGAATCTTCCATAAGCGGGGTGCCATATCATGTCCTGGTCACCAAAATCGCTGGGAGCCCAGACAGCATTGGCGACAACGGCAAATAGGTACCAGGAAAGACGGTAAAGCCGTGGCATTCGATCAGGATTGCGTTTCTTGAGGTAGGAGAGGAAGCAGGTCATTATTGTGCTCTGAATGATGATAATGACGAGCATATAGGGGATAGTCATGATGAAAAATAATCCCAGCCAGCCATCAAGTCCTGAGCCAAGTCGGAATATGAATCCCAGAGAAACTGCTAGGACACTACCACCAGTCCACGGGAGAAATAACTTCAGGCTGTTTATGATGTCTTGTTTGTGTTGATGCAGTGGGTTGTTATGTTTTGTGCGTGAGGTCATGGTTTTATTGGCTTCCTAAGAGGATGGCTATGGCGATCCATAGGCCAATGGTGCTAAGAGTTGAGATGATGGCGATTGGACGTGGAAATTTATGTGGTCGATTGTCTGTGTTCAAATCTTCAGATAAAAATTTGTAGGTGGCGCCGTAAAACATACTGGTTGCGGTTGCAAAAAGGATCCAGGAAAGAATATGGATTTGTGACATTTGGTCAGGGTCTGGGTGGCGCATATTGGCGAAAAAATAGGTCATGGCCAGACCTTGAATGATGAAAACAGCAAAGAAGGGGGTGGATAAGGGGTAGATTGCGCAAACAAGAATACCCTTGACAGTATCGGTGGGCTTGAAGGTGCGTTTACGGATCTGGCTGACAATGCTGACAAGGCTGACAAGGCCGATAAAGCCGATACTCGTGATGGGCGTTAGTATGCTCATTCCGGTCCATTGGAAAAAGAATTTGGTGTTGGCATCCATGATGTTCCCGTTTCCCCTTCCTACGAGAAGGAGAGCTATGGTGATCCATAGGGCAATGGTGCCGAGGGCAGATAAAATGAATACCAGGAATGAAAACTCACTTACGTCGGTACCAAAAAATTTACTAATTGGACCATAGAGTGGGTGTGTACTTTTGTTGCCGCTACTCTCGCTTGATGCCCAAGCGGTATGGATCACAGCGAGGACGAGGACCCATGAGAGCGTGTAGATCCGTGACATCTGGTCAGGACTTGGTTGGTGAGTGACGAAAAGATAGGTTATGACCAAGCTTTGAACGATAATGACAACTAAAGTGAGCGGGGTAGCCATTACATAGAACGAGCTCCCAATTCCATCCAGGCCAGAAATGATTCGAAAATAGAGTCCCACAATGACTGTCAGAATGCTAACGCAGGTCCAGCATAGAAAGAACCTGGTGCCAGTGTTTATAATTTTATCTAGTAGGAAATATCCCAAGAGTAGTGTTATGCAGGACCCGCCACCGACGCAGTGGAAGGACTTGCTGATCTTACCAGGATGATGAAATTTATGTTTCTTATTCATGATGCTGTCCGTACCTCATAACATTTATTGCCTGACCATGAGGGTCGCTATGGTGATCCATAGGATGCTTGCCCCAAAAGCTGATAGTGGCATGATGAGTTTTGACAATTGTGCAAAATTAATACCAATTGATCGGCTAATGGCCTCATAGGGCGTATTTTCGAAGTCGCAGCCCCATACCCAGAGAGTGTGGATAATGGTGGCGAAGAGGATCCACGAGAGCATGTAGATTCGTGACATTTGGTCGGGGCCTGGTTGGTAGGTTGCGAACAGGTAGGTCATGATGAGACTTTGGCCGATGGCGCCAACGAGAATAACCGGGGTGTATTTTTTGCCAGGAAAATGATTGACACCCATTAAAGTAGAGAAGAACTGGAATAAAAGCCCGATAGTAACTGTCAAAATGCTGGCACAGGTCCAGCGGAGAAAGAACTCAGTAGTGGCGTTCACGCTGTTTTTGAACATGAAGTACGCTAAGAAAAACCCCAAAGGGCTCAAAATACAGATCAGCAAAATGAATAAAACGATTACACCGCGGATTATGTTGATAATTGATTTCGGGGAAAGTTTTTGCTTCTCCATGATGCTCCTTGCTTTGCCATGAGGGCGGCTATGACGGTCTACGGTCTTATGCTGATGATGGCAACCCAAACCACCCACTCTTACGCGGACTCGAACCGCTGCCGACCATCATCTTTTCGAAAAATACACTCTCCATATACCTATTCTACAGCAATGAAATAGCTGGTCAGATCAATTTTTTGCATGTCTGTTGTCAGAAGGGTGATATCTGAAGTCTCTGGTGCGTACACTAGGTTGATGAACAAGAATAATCCGCCGCTCACCCTTGACCAGCTACGCAATGGCCAGCGGGTCCGCGGCATTGTTCCAAACCAGACGGTCACTATCAAACATGTGGATCGACTCGATGATGTTACCGCCGAGGTAATTTACTGTGATGAGGCTGGGCATTACTCGCCGGTTATCCTCACCCCGGATCGCCTCGCCAGAGTGGCAATCGTTACCGAATCGGGCGATATACCTGCTTTCGACGGTAACGCCGATGATTTCCGGCTCGTCGCCGAGGCACTGCGCATCACCTATGCGGCCCGCCACGACCCCATGGTTGCCGTTAACAGTTCCGACGTCGACCCGCTGCCGCACCAGATTCGGGCCGTGTATGAGGAACTGCTGCCTAGAGTCCCCCTGCGGTTTTTGCTTGCCGACGACCCCGGCGCAGGAAAAACCATTATGGCCGGACTCTATCTGAAGGAACTTATTCTGCGCTCCAGTTGTGAGCGCGCCATCATTGTGGTGCCGGGCGGCCTGGTGGAGCAGTGGCGGGATGAGCTCGCCCAAAAATTCGACCTCCACTTCGAGGTTTTCAATGCTGCCAGCGACGATTCCGCCGGCAAGAACCCCTTTGAAGCGCACCCTTATCTCATCGTGCGCATGGACCAGATTGCACGCAATGATCGCCTGATGCGGTTGCTGGAACAGGTGAAGTGGGATGTCGCTATCGTCGATGAGGCGCACCGCATGTCCGCCCACTATTCCCTGTGGGCCGGGGAAATCAACGCCACCAAACGGTTCAAGCTGGGGCAATTGTTGTCGGAAACCTCCCATAACTTTCTACTCATGACCGCCACCCCACACTCGGGGAAGGAGGAAGACTTCCAATCGTTCATGTCTCTGCTGGACAGAGACCGATTCGAAGGCCAGTACCGGCAGGGCATTCACCGGACGGACACCAAGGGCCTCATGCGCCGCATGGTGAAAGAAGACCTGCTCACGCTTGAGGGCCGGCCCCTGTTTCCCGAGCGGCGGGCCTACACCGTTCCCTACGAGTTGAGTCGTGCCGAGCGTGACCTGTACGAGCAGGTGTCCGACTACGTGCGTGACGAAATGGGGAAGGCTGACGCCATTCAGGATGGGAAGCGCCGCAACAATGTGGGGTTCGCGTTGATGGTGCTGCAACGGAGGTTGGCGTCGTCCCCGGAGGCGATTTTGCGGTCGTTAGAGCGTCGTAAAGCAAAACTGCGACGAAGTCGGAGAGAATACGACGCCCCCAATGACTACGACAGCGCCGTGTTGGAAACCAATTGGGCGGAGCTGGAGCATCAGGTCGACGAGGTTGTGGATCGCGCGACCGCGGCCCAAGACCAGGTGCAGCTCACGCACGAAATCACCGTGCTGGACGGGCTCATTGCGACGGCTCGGCGGGTGCGCAACCAGGACGAGGATCGGAAGTGGGTGGAGCTGCGCAAAATCCTGGAAAGCAAGGTGCTGACCGGCACGAATGGGGAAAACCGCAAGATCATTATCTTCACCGAACACCGCGATACCCTCACCTACCTGGAGGATAAAATCAGCACCCAACTGGGCAGCACCGACGCTGTTGTCACCATTCATGGAGGCACGCCGCGGCATCTTCGCCAGGCCATCCGCGAACAATTCGCGCATGACCCTCGTACCCTCGTGCTGCTTGCTACCGACGCCGCTGGCGAGGGGCTCAATCTGCAACGTGCCCACCTTATGGTTAACTATGACCTGCCCTGGAATCCCAATCGCATCGAACAAAGATTCGGTCGTATTCACCGTATTGGTCAGCGTGAGGTCTGCCACCTCTGGAACTTGGTTGCCCGCAATACCCGCGAAGGTGACGTGTTTAACCGACTGCTCGAAAAAATCGAGGTCATGTCCGAGGCCTATAACGGCAACCTCTTCAACGTGCTGGGTGACACGGACTCCTTCGACGGCCGCCCCCTCAAAGACCTGCTTATCGAGGCTATTCGCTACGGCGACAAACCAGAAATCAAGCAGCAGCTCGACAAAGTCATCGACGCCAGCGTCTCCAAAGGGCTTGATGAACTCCGCGCCAAACGCGCCCTCAGCGAAGACATATTCAGCAGCCGCGAACTCGACCAAGTGCGAAACACCATGCGGGACGCCGAAGAACGCAAACTTCAACCCGGATTCATCCGTTCCTTCTTTATTCCCGCATTCAAACGTTTGCGCGGATTGATTGATAAACGAGAATCCGGTTGCTACAAGGTCACGTATGTGCCGCCGCTGCTTCGGGACATTGCCAGCCGCCAGTACGAGTGCGTCACCTTTGATGTTGACTACAGGCACCCTGCCGGTACCCACCACGATGCCGCCCTCATCGCGCCGGGACACCCGCTGCTCGACGCGGTGCTGGTCCGCACTACCGAAGACCTGAAACCAACCCTGGCCCAGGGCACCATTTTCGTGGACCGGAGCAGCAAACAACTCGCCACTCCGGCGCTGCTCTACATTGTGGAACAGCGCATCACCGCAGGTGGGGACAAGGACACGCTCTACCACCATTTCGACTACCTGCTGGTCCCCCAAGACAGTGACACCAATGTGAATGTCCCAAATAATGGGGGCATTACCGTGACCACGACGCCGCCGTTCCTCGACTACGACACCCCCAAGGAGGAAGAACGCGCCATCATCCAGAACCTCATGCGCGACCCCATGCTCCGATCCTGGCTGCGCAAGGATCACGGCAGGATCGTGACATTGTGGGCGACCAGGGAAGGAATACAGCCGCGCATGAAAGAACTGGAGCAGCAACGCCACGCAGAAACCCAGCGGGTGTGGGATCAGGTAGAAAACCGACTGACCACCGAAATCAACTATTGGGAACGAATGATCAGCGAGCTGCGGTACCAGGAGCGAAACGGGCACGTGAACCAACGCCTCGGATCCAAGGATGCGGCGGCCAAGGTCGCCGACCTGGAGCAGCGGCTGGAGCTGCGGAAACGCGAGAAACAGCAGGCGTCATGGTTGAATGCGGGCACACCCTTGATTCGCGGCGTGGCCCTGGTGATTCCCGGCCATCTCATTGACGCACACTCGGCGCCTAACACGAAGAAGCAGGCGGCGACGTTCGCTAAGGAAACCCAGGAGGTGGAGCGTCGGGCAGTGGAAGCTACCCTTGCCGCCGAGCGTGCCTTGGGTCGGGTGCCGGAGGAAATGCCGCGCAATAATCCCGGCTTCGACATTCGCTCCACCGACCCTGCCGACCCGCTTGCTCACCGGTACTACCTGGAGGTCAAGGGCCGCATCGCAGGCTCGAACACGTTTACGATTACCAATTCGGAGATTAATTTCGCCCAAAACCATAAGGACACCCACCGCCTGGTGTTAGTGTCCGTACACCCCGATGGGCCAGAGTTTGATGAGGTGCGCTATGTCACGCATGCGTTCGATGACATGGAGGCGTCCATGAGCACGCATTCCCGCAACGAGAAATGGTCCCACTATTGGGGGCAAGGTGGTGCACCAGTATAGTTATTGTTCAGCCACTTGATGATCCCTAAGGAAGACCGACATGACCACCGTGAAGAAGAAGCTGATCGAGACGTCACTACCGCTCGAAGCTATTAATGCGGCATCCGCGCGCGAGAAATCCATCCGCCACGGTCACCCCTCTACGCTGCATTTATATTGGTCCCGCAAGCCTTTGGCTACAGCGCGGGCCGTGCTTTTCGCCCAGCTTGTCGACGACCCGGCGTCGCGGCCCGACGAGTTTCCCACGGTGGAATCCCAGGATGCGGAGCGGGCTCGTCTTCATGCTCTTATGGAAAAACTTATCATTTGGGAAAACAGCAATGATGAGAAACTCCTGGAGCAGGCCCGGGAAGAGATACGCAAGAGTAATAACGGGAAATTGCCCGCGGTTGTGGATCCGTTTGCGGGTGGCGGCTCGATTCCGCTAGAGGCCCAACGCCTGGGATTGGAGTCACACGCCAGCGACCTCAACCCGTTGGCGGTGCTGATTAATAAGGCGCTCATTGAGATTCCCCCGAAGTTCGCTGGCTGGTCACCGGTGTTCCCCGGGGTGGCGGAGGAACAATCATCATGGCTGCGCGCCGAGGGCCTGGCTGCTGACGTGCAACACTACGGTCAGTGGTTGCGGGACGAGGCAGAGAAACGCATCGGACACCTATACCCGAAGGTCACAGCTCCCGGCGGCACCGAGCATACCGTGATTGCTTGGAAGTGGGCCCGAACCGTCATTAGCCCTAACCCTGCCAACCCGATTGAAACACCGTTGGTGAACTCCTGGTGGTTGAGCAAGAGGAAGGGCAAGGAAGCCTGGGTGAAGGCCGCCGTTGTGGACGGGCAAGTGCAGTACGAAGTGCAGCATAATGCGGATGGGCCGAAGGGTGATGCCGACGGAACCATTAACCGTAGAGGGGCGGTGTCGATTGCAGATGGAACGCCCATTGATTTCAAGTACATTCGTGCTGAGTCCCGAGCTGGGCGGATGGGTGCCCACCTTATAGCTGTTGTTGCCGATGGTGGTAAGGGGCGCGTGTACGTATCGCCTAATGAGAAGCATACGTCTGTGGCTCAAGTTCCTAGGCCTGATGATCTCCCGGTATCTGAATTGCCCGAGAAAGCCCTTAGTTTCCGAGTACAGGTTTATGGTTTTAAGCAATGGGTGGATCTTTTTACCAACCGCCAACTTGTGGCTCTCACCACCTTGAGCGAACTGGTTTCCGAGGCACGCGGTAAGATTCTTGAAGACGCATTAGCTGCAGGTATTCCTGCAGGTGAACGCCTAGAAGACGGTGGTGCGGGAGCTGAAGCATACGCTGATGCGGTGGCGACGTATTTGGGGTTGGCGGTGAGCCGCACAACAGATCGGTCATCATCATTGGCTAGTTGGGATTCATCAAATCCTAAGGTGCGGAATACCTTTGGTAGGCAGGCTTTGCCTATGGTGTGGGATTATGCAGAGGCTAATATTTTGTCTCATTCTACAGGCGGATTACAAAGTCAGTTGCAGTATATTTCACGTGCCATTGCCCATACGCCTGCTGCAGCAAAAAGTGAAGCAGCGCAAATCAGCGCCATGTCACGTGATTATGCTGATTTGGTTGTGTCTACTGATCCGCCTTATTACGACAATATCGGGTACTCGGATCTGTCAGATTTCTTCTACGTGTGGCTACGGAAATCATTGCGAACGATTCATCCCTCCGTTGTGGGGACCATGCTCACTCCCAAGGCTGATGAGTTGGTGGCCAACCCGTATCGACACGATGGTAAACAAGGTGCGGAAAGATTCTTCATCGAAGGCTTTAACTCCGTGTTCCACCGTATCCGAGAAGACGACGCCAACTCCGACGTGCCTATGACCGTGTACTACGCTTATAAGCAACAAGACAGTGGCAAAGACGGCACCTCATCTACTGGCTGGCACACCCTGCTAGACGGGCTCATCCAATCAGGGTGGGAGATCACCGCCACCTGGCCCATGCGTAGCGAACTAAAAAACCGCATGCTCTCCCATGGTACCAACGCCCTCGCGTCCTCCATCCTTCTGGCCTGCCGGCCCCGTCCCGCAGAAGCCCGGGCCGTGGCGCGCCGGGCCTTCGTGGCGGCACTGAAATCCGAGCTCCCCGAAGCGCTCCGCACCCTCATGCAGGGCGCCATTGCCCCCGTGGATTTGGCCCAAGCGGCCATCGGGCCAGGGATTTCCGTGTTCTCCCGGTACGCCAAAGTGCGGGAAGCCGACGGGTCGGACATGAGCGTCAGGGATGCGCTGCAACTCATCAACGCTACCCTCGATGAGGTGCTGGGTGAGCAAGAATCCGACCTGGATTCGGACACCCGGTTCGCTGTGCGCTGGTACCGCCAATACGGCTGGCAGGCTGACAGCTCCGGCATCGCCGACCAGCTGGCCCGCAGCTCCGACACCTCCCTCGCCGAACTACAGCGTGGCGGCATCTTCGAGGCCAAGGGCGGCAAGGCCCGGCTGCTGTCGCCAACCCAATTGAACGAGGGGTGGGATCCGGCCGCGGACGAACACGTGAGCGTGTGGGAAGCCACCGTGCGGCTGGCCGCGGTGCTGGCGAAAGACGGCGTGGACAAGGTTGCGGAACTTCTGCCCGCGGTAGGGGAGAAGGTGAGCTTGGACGCGGTGAAAGAACTCGGCTTCCTGCTGTTCCACGAGGCAGAGAAAAACAAAGACACCGACGACGCCATCCTGTTCAACGGCCTGGTGAGTTCCTGGGGCGACCTCAACGAGCAGGCTCGTCAGATTGTGGCACATCCGAAAGCCCAACAAGAAGCCCTCACATTCGAAGAAGACTAGGACGCAATGAATCATGGCACTCAATAACCGGGAACGCATCACCAGAGCATTCGACCTGCTCCAGGAGGGTCTGCATGACCTTGTGGACGAGGTGATGACCAGGTATTTTCACACCAGTGACTGGCCGGAACGGATGGCCGCCCAGGACGCGCAGCGTTACGGCCGGGAGCGCCGCAGGCTAGAGAAAACCGACCCGCAGGTGCAGTTGCGGGCGATCACTGAGTACGGCCGGGAGTTCAGCAGGGAACTGTCCCGGGGGCAGCAAAGCTTAGCTTCGGAACTGCGGGATACCCGAAACGAGTGGGCGCACGGCGGTGCATTCAACTCTGATGATACAGGCCGTGCCCTGGACACGATCGAACGCCTGCTGCGGGCGGTCAACTCGATGGATTCCGCCAATGACGTGCGCAAACTACGCGAAGACCTGCAGCGCACGGTGTACGAGGACCGGACCCGGAAGCGGTCAAAGCCCACGAACGCGGCGTCGATAAGCGCAAGTAAGGGGCTGAAACCGTGGCGGGAAATCATTCACCCGCACGACGATGTGGCGCGCGGTGATTTTACCGCGTCCGAATTCGCCGCGGACCTCCACGACGTGAGTAAGGGGCAGGCGAGCAGTGAATACGGCGACCCGATCGAGTTTTTCAGCCGCACCTACCTGACTGAGGGGCTGCGGGACCTGCTCACTCGTGCTTTGCGACGCCTCAGCGGGGACGCCAACGCCAGCCCCGTGGTGAACCTGCAAACCAACTTCGGCGGCGGGAAAACCCACTCCATGCTGGCCCTTTACCACCTGTTTAGCGGCACCAAGAAGGACGATTTTCCGCAGGAGATACAGGACCTGATTCAAGACGCCGGCAACCCGCAGCTGGATGACCTGGGGGTACGGCGCGTCACCCTGGTGGGCACGTATTTGCAGGCGGGGTCGCCAAGCATCAAAAAAGACGGCACCGAGGTGCACACGCTGTGGGGCGAACTCGCATGGCAGCTGGGCGGTCGAGATGCCTATAACATTGTGGCCGGTGCGGACAGGTCCGGCACCAACCCCGGCGAAGCATTGCACACACTCATTAGTGCCCACGGACCGGTCCTCATCCTCATCGACGAATGGGTGGCGTACGCGCGCCAACTTGTCACCGACAAGGAGCTGCCCGCGGGCTCGTTCGATACTCAATTCACTTTCGCGCAATCATTAACGGAGACCGTGCGGGGCATCCCCGGGGCGATGCTCGTGGTGTCCATCCCCGCCTCCGATGGCGGGAAAGACGGGCGCGGCACCGACATCGAGGTCGGCGGCACCAACGGACAACTTGCCCTCGAACGGTTGCAGAACGTGATCCGGCGTGTCGCCGACCAGTGGCGGCCCTCAAGCCGGGACGAATCCTTCGAAATCGTGCGTCGGCGACTCTTCAAGGAACCTGATGCGCAGGGCCTCGCCGACATCGCGGTGGTGGCCCGCCAATTCGTCACCATGTACCGTAATAATGCGCCCTCATTCCCGCGGGACGTGGCCACCACCAACGACTACGAACACCGCATTCGGGCCTCCTACCCGCTGCATCCCGAACTGCTGGATCGTTTGTACGAAGACTGGTCCACCCTGGAGCGATTCCAACGCACCCGTGGCGTGCTCAAGCTCGTGTCCTCCATTGTGCACGAACTCTGGGTCAACAACAACGATGCGGCGCCGCTGATCCTGCCCGGCAATGTGCCGCTGTCCGCCACCCGGGTGAACACCGACCTCACCCAATACTTGGAAGACCAGTGGAAACCCATCATCGACTCCGACATTGATGGTGTCGGCTCCACCGCGCAGCGTATCGACGCGGACCGCCCCGCGCTGGGAGAACGGTCGATCACGCAACGCATCGCCCGCACCATCTTCATCGGGGCGGCCCCGCGCAGCAAAACCTCCCACAAGGGCCTGGACAAGCAATATTTGTGGCTGGGCACCGCAATTCCGGGCGACCCGCTCGGCAACTTCGGTACCGCGGTCGAACAGATTTCCCAACGCTCCACCTACTTCTACGAAGAACAGGGCCTGTACTGGTTCGACACCCAGCCGTCGGTGGCGAAAGCCGCGCGCGACCATGCGGAACAGCTGCGGGAGGACCCGGACACCGCATGGAATGAAATCGTCCGCCGGCTGAAGGCCGCGGAGGGCAAAGGTCGGGGATTCTTCAGCCACATCCACATCGCGCCCGACACAGCCGCCGACATTCCCGACATGGACACTGTTCGGCTTGTGATCGTGCACCCCCGGCTGCGGCGTCGCAAGAATGATGGGGCGGAATCCGAGGTGGTCAAGTGGATTCGCGCCGCAGTGGAATCCAAAGGCGCGGCCCAACGAACCCACCGCAACACGCTGATCTTCCTGGTTGCCGACTCCGACGAGCTGGAACGCCTCGAAAACACCACCCGCAACTACCTGGGGTGGAAAATGGTGCAAGACGATGCGGACCAACTCAACCTATCCAAGCAGCAAAGCAACCAGGCTGACAGCTGGGTGAAACGACTCAACGACACCATTAACAGCAACATCCGCAGCACCTACATGTGGATGCTCTACCCAGAACAGGTTGATCCCACCCGGCCCTTCGAACTGGTAGCCGAAAAAACCTCCGACTCCGACGGCAAGACACTCACCGAACGAGTGTTCACCAAGATCAAGCGTGACGGCCAACTGATTACCGAGCTCGCCCCCACCATGCTGGGCATGACCCTGCACAGCGAATTGGGTGCTCTATGGGATCGGGTAGACGACATGACCGTGGGCGACCTGTGGGGGTACTTCACCCAATACGCCTACATGCCCCGCTTGGCCTCCCGAACCGTGCTTGACGACGCCCTCCGGTCGGTCATCGACGTCATGCTCATGCCCGGGGAACAGTTCGCGCTGGCCACAGGAAAGGACAGTGGGGATTCCGGGCAGGGTCTGGGCGGCCTGGGTGCCGGGGCTGCTGGGGTTGCCGGGGAAGGAGCGGCCCATTACCAGGGACTCATCCTGCCGCCATCCAGCGCCGCCACCGCACCAGTCATTACCGACAACACACTTGTGGTCAAGTGGGAAGTGGCCAAAGCACAGGCTGATGCTGATGATGCCTTGGAAGCAGCATATGAAGATAGTGAGGTCATCATGGCCTCAGATCATAGCGAGACTACCATTGTGTCATGGCCGGCTTCACGTGTGACTGTTGTAAATAATGATGCAGTGTCAGGCGTGGGGGTTTCTGAAGTCGGGGCTTCGTCTACGGCAGCTGTAGAGCTACCAGATATCCATTACACCGGGTCCGTCGTCATCAAATCCGATCGGTACGTGCGCATGGTCAACAACATCATCGAAGAAGTCATCGACCGGCTAGCCGGCAGCGGTGCTGACCTCGAAATCACCATGAACATCCACGCCACTAAACCCAAAGGATTCACCGAAACCGAAAAACGCATCATCAGCGAAAACTCCCAAACACTCAAATTTGGGTACTACGGGTTTGAGAGGGGGTAGTAGCTGGGTTAGGGAGATTGTGGGTTAGTAAGTAGGGTTGGGGTGCCGGCTGCGGCCCCGGTCTTGGCTCAAGTAAAAGTAGGGTGCCTGCGCGCTGGTGATTGTGCGGGCGTGTGGGCGCCCTGCATTTACCAATGAAATTGAAGAAACGAGTCACATAGGTGAATGGAGGAATTTATAGCATGAATATATATGAGCATCACGAAATTAAAGGATGGTTTTTCTTGCCGGAAGACCCAGATAACAGGGTGCCAGGTGTTTTGAAATGGGATCCATCAGATGGTGGCAGAGCTACCGTAGAACTCATTGGTGGGTTTTTGCCAGCAGAGGCTACAGAAAACAATATGCTTAAGCGGACAATATATCTCGAAACGGTGAGAGGTGAAAAGTATTCGGTTTGGGATGGGGTATCAACCAACTCATTGTCAAATGGAACAAAAACATATGAGGAGCATTGGTATTCAAACCAGATATATTTTGGTGATCACATATTACCTACAGACGCGAGCTTCACCAAAGCTACTTTTGAACTTGATGAATTATATTATGTAGCAGATGATCAACGGATTTTTAAACCTGAAAAGGGACAAGGCAAGATTTGGGAGCAAATAGGACAAAACTCATACAGTAGACCTTTTTTGTCATTCTTCAAATTACCAATCTTAAGTGGCAATCATCGGGGAAAATTTACGGGCAGTACAAAAGACGCGCAATATTGAAGCTTATTCAAGCGTTTTTAAATAGGGCCCTCACTACCCGGTGAACGATCACCCCCGAAAGCATAGGAAAACGAGGCCGGTAGTGTACTTATAGTAAGTGTGTACAAAAATAAAATACTCTATCGACCCCGCACCGCTGATCCTAGCACACTCACCACAGATAATCTCCTCACCCTAGCCAATATCATCACCACATCAGGAATAGACCACCACTGCCCACCAAGCCTCGGAGTCTTCACCAGCGTGCAGATCACCATGCTCTACCTGCAAGAAAACCTAAGGCAACAAACCCTAGCTGGTATTTTTGGCACGTCCCAACCCACTATCTCCAGGGCGATTAATACTGTGTTGAACATCCTTGATGTAGTGCTTCCACCCCCACCACAACCAGTGGACCTTAACCCTAATAGGTTGTATGTGC
>ERZ773056.425-NODE-425-length-22409-cov-10.731279_pt1 | contig 22409 bp, 13 predicted proteins | sample MGYA00580857_ERZ773056 | MGnify/ENA primary metagenome ERZ773056 (study PRJEB29015, sample SAMEA2737996) | human oral metagenome | biome: human oral; feature: human-associated habitat; material: dental | place: China | collected 2114 ... | reverse complement strand
ATCAGGAGTTGTCTTAGCCAGCGTTAGGGTAGAGACGCAATTTATTGCGTCTTAAGAAGTTAGTAAATAATATTTTAACTATTGATTCGAATTATTAATCATTAATCATTGCTGGCGTTAATCATTAATCATTGTTGGCATTAATCATTAATCATTATTGGCATTAATCATTGATATAAATTTCTCTGTTGCTCCAGTATTAGAAACTATATAATTGTAGTTAAGTATGCCGGCTTTCTTGCGTTGAATGACGTCTGTGAAGAGAAAAGTAGCAATTTGGGTGAATTCTTCAGTGTTTTTGATAGAAAAAACACCTTCACGACGAATAAGTTCTTTGGCTTCGTTGAACTTATCGTAATTTTTACCGATAACAACAGGAATACTGAACACAGCAGGTTCCAAAATGTTATGCAAACCTTTGTTTCCCATGCCTCCACCTACGTACGCAATCGCTGCATAACTGTAAATCTTGGTAAGTAGCCCGATTTTATCCACTATAAGTACTTCATAAGGGAAGAGATCCTTGCCTTCTACCTCGGAGAGTATAGCCACATGCTTGCGTAGACTATCTCTTAGTGCATGTATTTTCTCCTTGTCATGTACCTCATGGGGAGCAATGATGAATTTCATATTGCCTTTATAAGCGTTTAGGAAAGGTATGTATACCTGTTCGTCTTCCCGCCATGAGCTGCCAAAAACCATACAAGGCGCCCCAGAGAGAAAGCGCTCTACAAAAGGCAGCTTGTTGTCACGAGAGAGAATCTCCATCACACGATCAAAACGTGTATCACCACTTACGGTAATATTGGTAATTCCTATAGATTGTAAAAGAAGTTTGGCGCTTTCATTCTGTACAAAAAAGTGTGTAAAGCAAGGAAGTACCGCACGCATACCCCAACTCCTTTTCTTGAAGAACAACTGATCTTTGCGGAATACGCCTGAGACCAAATAGGTAGGGATGCCTCTATCTTTTAAGGCTAGCAAATAGTTCGGCCAAAACTCATATTTGACAAAGATAGCCATCTGAGGGTGCAACAGATCTAGAAAACGATCCACTCGCCTAGGTAGGTCAAGCGGTAGGTAGAGGATCACATCGGCCTCTTTGCTATGCTTCTTGGCTTCGTAGCCTGAGGGAGAAAAGAAAGTAACCACGAGTTTTTTCTCAGGATATAGCTCCCTTAGACGCTTGAGTATAGGCAGTCCTTGTTCGTATTCGCCTAAGGAAGCTGCATGTAGCCAGATCACTTGATCGTCAGCGCTTATGTGAGTTTGCAAGATCCGAAAGCTCTCTCGGCGTCCTTTGTAGAAGAGTCTGATTTTTCGGTTGAATACAGCCAATAAAGGCAACATACAAGCTACCCAGCGAATGGCAAGAGTGTAGAGAAAATTCATGAGGTGAAAAATTTTACAAATGTACATATTTTTTGCTGAGTGAAAAAATTAAAAAAAACTTTTTTATCGCAGCTATTTGATATTTATTTATTACCTTTGCGTCTTAATACCAAGTATAATCCATATGAAAAAGACCTTTACTTTGTCCATAGCAGCCTTGGCCTTTGCTGCATGTAACAACAGCACACCACAGCAGACAGACAATGCAGCTGAAGAGCCTACAACACCACAGCAGGAAATGTTGGAAGGGGGTGACAGAGATGAGCACGGCTGTATAGGCAGTGCTGGCTACACTTGGAGTGCCCTCCGTGGGGAGTGTATCCAAGTCTTTGAAGTAGGTACCCGTCTTAATCCTGTGGATGTGGAGCAGGAAGAGGCTGTAATCAGTGCTTTTATTGTCTCCAAAGAGGGTGACAACAGCCAAGTAGAGTTATTTATCACAGGTGAAGACCAGAACCCTATTCTAAAAAAGGAAGCCGACGGCACTTTCAAGAATGGTAAATACACCTACAACGCTCAAACCAATGAACTTTCCGTGGACGGAAAAGTAGCGTACAAGCAGTAATCAATGATTAATGCCAATAATGATTAATACTAACAATAGTTAATTAATCATTAATGCGAATCAATAGTTAAAAATATCTGTATAATCTAATTTGTTAAGACGCAATAAATTGCGTCTCTACGGATAACTATGCTTATCAGGAGTTGTCTTAGCCAGCGTTAGGGTAGAGACGCAATTTATTGCTTCTTAGAAAGTTAGCAAATAATATTTTAACTGTTGATTCGAATTAATAATTAATAATTAACAATTAACAATTGATAAGGATGCTTCTCTTTTTTAAAAACAAAAACACTATTTATACTGTCGCTACAGAGACGCCCTTGAGTGAGGCGAATCTTGGCAAACTCAAATGGCTCTTTGGCAATGCTGAGCAACTCACAAGTAAGACCCTTGAAGGGACTTTCATAGGCCCTCGTGCGGCTATGGTTACTCCTTGGAGTACCAATGCGGTAGAGATTACCCAGAATATGGATATTCAGGGCATCAGCCGTATAGAGGAATTCCACGAGGTAGCGGCCGACTTTACCGACTTTGACCCTATGCTCTTTGAAAAATATAAGGGCTTGGGACAAGATATATTTACTATAGCTATAGAACCGCTCTCCACGATTGAGATTGATGATATTGCTGCCTACAACCAGCAGGAGGGGCTCTCCCTTAGTTCTGAAGAAGTGGCTTATTTGGAAAAACTCTCTAAGCAGTTGGGACGAAAGCTCACCGATTCTGAGGTGTTTGGCTTCTCACAAATCAACTCCGAACACTGTCGCCATAAGATATTCAATGGTACTTTTATCATAGACGGAGAGCAGCAGCCTTCTTCGCTTTTTAAGCTGATCAAGAAAACCTCCCAGACTCACCCCAATGGTATTGTCTCTGCTTATAAAGACAATGTGGCTTTTATCAAAGGGGCTACCGTGGAACAGCTGGCACCTAAGAGCGCGGATAAGCCTGATTTCTACCAAGTACAGCCCTTCGAGGCGGTACTTTCTCTTAAGGCGGAAACGCACAACTTCCCCACTACAGTGGAGCCTTTCAATGGAGCGGCTACAGGTTCAGGAGGAGAGATTCGTGACCGATTGGCAGGCGGACAGGGGTCGTTGCCTCTGGCAGGAACAGCAGTCTATATGACAGCTTACCCACGCTTGGAGGAAGATCGTCCTTGGGAAAAGGGAATGGCCGAGCGCGCTTGGCTCTATCAAACGCCTATGGATATACTGATTAAGGCTTCCAACGGAGCAAGTGATTTTGGCAACAAATTTGGTCAGCCACTCATCGCTGGTTCTGTCTTTACTTTTGAACATGAGGAGGGCGGACGCAAATTAGGCTTTGACAAGGTAATCATGCAAGCGGGGGGCGTGGGCTATGCCAAGGCTTCCCAAGCTATCAAACATACTCCCCATGAAGGGGACAAAATTGTGATTCTCGGTGGGGATAACTATCGTATTGGTATGGGAGGTGCAGCTGTCTCCTCAGCCAATACAGGGGCTTTCGGCTCTGGGATTGAACTGAATGCTATCCAGCGTTCCAACCCTGAGATGCAAAAGCGTGTGGCTAACGCCATTCGTGCCCTTGTGGAATCCAAAGAAAACCCGATTGTCTCTATCCATGATCATGGGGCTGGCGGACACCTCAATTGTCTTTCCGAACTGATAGAAGAGACAGGGGGGCGTATCGACTTGGATGCACTTCCAGTGGGTGACCCGACACTCTCGGATAAGGAGATCATCGGCAACGAATCCCAAGAACGTATGGGCTTGGTATTGCCCGAAAAGGCTTTGAACGAGCTTAAGGCTATTGCCGAGCGAGAACGTGCCCCTATCTATGAAGTGGGAGAGGTAACTGCCGATAAGCACTTTAGTATCACCTCCCAAAAGAAAGGTTCTCGTCCTATGGACTTAGACCTCTCTGCCCTTTTTGGTAGTTCGCCCAAAACGGTGATGACGGACAAAAAAGTGTCTGTTCAGTATGAGGATCTTACCTATTACCCCAGCCAAGTATACACCTATCTAAGCCAAGTGCTACAGCTCGAAAGTGTAGCTTGTAAGGACTGGCTGACCAACAAGGTGGATCGTTGTGTGGGGGGCAAGGTAGCCAAGCAACAATGCGTAGGAGCGCTTCAACTACCGCTGAACAATGTGGGGGTAATGGCACTCGACTATCAGGGCAAAGAGGGTATTGCTACCAGTATTGGTCATTCGCCCTTAACTGCCCTTATCAGCCCTACCGCAGGTAGCCGCAACGCTATAGCGGAGGCTTTGACCAATATCCTCTTTGCTCCTTTGGAAAATGGACTGGCGGGAGTTTCTCTTTCAGCCAATTGGATGTGGCCTTGTCGCAATCCTGGCGAAGACGCTCGGTTGTACGAGGCTGTACAAGCAGCTTCTGACTTTGCTATAGAGCTGGGTATCAATATTCCTACAGGTAAGGATTCCCTTTCTATGAAACAAAAATATCCTGATGGGGGCGATGTGATGGCCCCTGGTACAGTGATCATTTCGGCTGCTGCCCATTGTACTGATATACAGAAGGTAGTGGAACCTGTATTGAAAAAGGACGGCGGTGCGCTCTATTATATCAATTTCTCTGGTGATAACTATCAGTTGGGTGGTTCAGCCTTTGCGCAGATATTAGGTAAAGTAGGAGCTACAGCACCTACTGTGAAGGATGCCGCTGAGTTTAAAAAGGCTTTCAATGCCGTACAAGCGCTCATCAGCGAAGGGAAGATACAGGCAGGACATGATGTAGGAAGTGGGGGACTCATTACTACTCTTTTGGAGATGTGCTTTGCCGACAATGAGTTGGCTGCCGAGATTGACCTAACGGCTTTAGCGGAAGAGGATCTTCTCAAAGTGCTCTTTGCCGAGAATGTAGCCGTGGTACTCCAAGCGGATCAATCCATAGAGGACGATCTCAAGGCTCAAGGGGTTCGCTATGCTAAGATAGGAACAGTGACCCAAGGCGAGGAGCTTATCCTTACACATCAGGGACAAACCTATAGGTTCAATATAGCCGAGTGCCGCGATGTATGGTACTTGACCTCTTATCTGTTAGACAAACAACAAACGGCTAATGACAAGGCAACTGAGCGTTACCAAAACTACTCAGAACAGCCTTTGCAATATACTTTCCCTGTGCATTTTACAGGGGAAAAACCAGTGAGACCTCAGGGCAAGCGACCTGTGGCTGCTGTTATCCGTGAAAAGGGTAGCAACTCTGAACGAGAAATGGCCAATGCGCTCTATTTGGCAGGCTTTGATGTGAAGGACGTACATACAACCGACCTGACCTCTGGCCGTGAGACCCTCGAAGAGGTACAGTTTATAGGTGCCGTAGGGGGCTTCTCTAACTCCGATGTACTGGGTAGTGCCAAGGGTTGGGCTGGTGCCTTGCTCTATAACGAAAAGGCAAAGAAGGCGCTGGACAATTTCTTTGCGCGCCCCGACACGCTTTCTGTGGGGATTTGCAATGGCTGCCAGCTATTTATGGAATTGGAACTGATTAACCCCGAACATAGCGAGCACGGCAAAATGAAGCACAACGATAGCCATAAGCACGAAACGGGCTTTGTCTCAGTAACGATTCCTGAGAATAACTCGGTGATGCTTTCTACTTTGGCAGGTACTACCTTAGGGGTATGGATCTCCCATGGTGAGGGTAAGTTCTATCTACCTATGGAAGAAAAGGATTATAATATAGTGGGCAAATATACCTACGAGGGCTACCCTGCCAATCCGAATGGCTCTGACTATCAGGCGGCTATGCTCTGTGATAAGACAGGCCGACACTTGGTAACCATGCCCCATATAGAGCGCTCCGTATTCCCTTGGCAATGGCCTTATTATGTAGGGCTAAGAGGAGCGGTAACCCCATGGCTCGAAGCCTTTGTCAATGCTCGTAAGTGGATAGAAGCTCAGAATGCACAACAGCAATAGCCGATGGAACGGATATTAGTGGTATATTACTCCCAATCGGGTCAGCTCAAACAGATAGTGGATCACTTTGTGGCTCCCTTCATAGGGGCAGGTATATCAGTGGACTACTATGAGATAGAAATGGAAACTCCCTTTCCCTTTCCATGGAACAACGAGGCTTTCTTTGGGGCTTTCCCTGAGTCTTTCCTCCAGATTCCCCAGCCAATAAAGCCTCTACCTGCCGCTATAATGGAGCAGCAGTACAGTCTTGTCGTCTTGGCTTATCAGGTGTGGTACCTTTCACCCTCTATCCCGATAACCTCCTTCCTCAAGAGTGAGCAGGCTGCGCACTTGCTTAGTGGAAAGCCCGTGGTTACCCTCTCTGGTACGCGCAATATGTGGATCAAGGCCCAAGAGAAAATAGGACAGATGCTTCAAAAGTACAACGCAACTATATTGGCTAATATCGCTCTGACGGATAGGCATCATAACCATATCAGCGTGCTGACCATCGTTCATTGGCTCTTTACAGGGGAAAAAGATAGGTATTTGGGTATTTTCCCCCTTCCTGGGGTATCAGACAGAGATATTGCCAGCGCTACCCAATATGGAGAAATTGTATTAAAGCACAAGCAAATAGCAGATCACAGTCCTGCTTTACAAAAAGAGATAGTCGCTCAAGGAGGAGTGCAAGTAAAGCCCTTCCTGCTCTCGGCCGAGAAGAAAGCCAATCGTCTCTTTGGTATATGGGCAAGGCTCATTTACGGAAGTCCTCGCCGAAAGTTCCTTCTCAAGTGCTTTCATGTCTATCTATATTTTGCTATATGGATACTTATGCCTATTGTCTGGCTATTCTATTGGCTTACCTATCCGTTTTTCTATAAGAAAATCACCCGCCAGGTACTCAATGTTCAGCAGTCGGTAGTCAGCGGTCAGTAGTCAGCGGTCAGTAGTCAGTAGTCAGCGGTCAGTAATCAGCGGTCAGCAGCTAGTCACTAATCACTAACCACTAACCACTAACCACTAACCACTAATCACTAATCACTAACCACTAATCATTAACAATTGACAATTAACAATTAACAATTAAAAAAATGTCTTTCATACAGACCATTAAGTCTTACAACCCTACTTTTTGGGTGGCAAATTTCTTACAAATCATCGAGCGTGGCGCATGGTTTGGTGTTTTTTCCCTCTTGGGTCTTTACTTAGTAGCCTCCACTGATGAGGGGGGATTAGGACTAAGCCATATACAGAAAGGAAACATATTGGCCAATGTAACAGCGATACAGTTCTTTCTACCGCTTTTCTTTGGGGTAATAGCCGACCGTATTGGTTACAAGCTCTCTCTTATAATTGCCTTTGTGATTATAGGAGTAGGCTATTACCTCATGGGTACGGTTGATAGCTATTGGGCAATCTATTTAGCGTTTTTGTTTGCTGCTATGGGAGGGAGCTTCTTCAAGCCTGTGGCCTCTGGAATTATCGCTCGCACTACCGATGAGAAGACGAGCACTATGGGTTTTGGTCTCTTTTATCTGATGGCCAACATAGGGGGCTTCTTCGGCCCTGCTTTTTCCTCTTACTTGCGTACCACTATGGGTTGGCGTATCATTTTCCTACAGGGGGCTGCGATGATCTTAGTCAATCTCTTAATAGTGCTCTTTTTCTATAAAGAGAAAAAAGTTAATAGAGAATACAATGTCCCCATTCTTGACGAAATAAAGGGATCTTTCCACAATATCATCGAGGCGCTCAAGGATACCAAGCTTTCGGTACTTCTGATTCTGATGGTGGGTTATTGGTTGGTCTATAACCAGCTTTTTTATACCTTGCCCAACTTTATAGAGGACTGGGTGGATTCCTCCACTCAGAGTGCTTGGATCAATAAGTATATTCCTTTCTTAGGGACAACCCTTACCGAGAACGGACAAGTCAAGGCCGAATGGTTTGGTAATTTGGATTCGGTGATGATTATCATTTTCCAAGTGCTTATCTCTTATATAATTATGCGAATGAAGCAGGTCAGCGCCCTAATTCGTGGTACAGTGATTGCAACACTTGGGGTGGTGCTTACTTTTCTTTTTAACAATGTATGGTTTACCATTATAGGTACGGCAATTTTTGCCACTGGGGAGATGATGGCAGGCCCTACCCTCTATGCCTATGTAGCACAGATTACCCCTAAGGGAAAAGAAGCGCTCTATCAGGGTACCTTGTTTTTACCTGTGGCAGTGGCCAATTACCTCATAGGCTTTGTTACAGGCGACCTCTACCAGCTTTGGTCGGATAAGTATTCTCTCCTTCAGCGGGAACTTACCTCTCGCCAGATAACTCTTCCTGAGGGCTTGAGTAAGCGACAGTTCTTTGAACAAGCACAAGAAAAACTCCAAATGACCCATACTCAGCTTACGGATTATCTCTGGAATACCTATCAGCCCAATAAGATGTGGTATATAACACTGGCCATGGGAGCTTTTACAGCTATTTCTGTCTTTATCTATAACAAAATTGTCGTGAAAAAACAGTAGTCAGTGGTCAGTAGTCAGTTACTAATCACTAACCACTAACCACTAACCACTAATCACTAACCACTAACCCCTAACCACTAATCACTAACCCCTAACCCCTAACCACTAATCACTAACCCCTGATCACTAAACATTAATTTTGATGGCTGAACAAAAAAGATCTTATACACAAACTCTCAAATCTTTTTCCTCTACCTTTTGGGTAGGGAATTTACTACAACTAACGGAGCGTTGGGCTTATTTTAGTATCTTTTCACTGCTTGCTCTCTATCTGGTAGCAGGTACTGATGAGGGGGGCTTAGGCCTTACCCATACCCAGAAGGGAAATATTATGGCGCATATTACCGCTATTCTGTATCTCTTACCATTGTTCTTTGGGGTAATTGCCGATAGGATTGGTTACAAACTCTCTTTGCTTATTTCTTGTGTCATCATGGGAGGAGGCTATTATCTGATGAGTGTTGCCAGTAGCTATTGGGATACCTATTTTGCTTTTCTCTTAGCTTCTGTGGGGTGTAGCTTTTTTCGTCCTGTAGTACAAGGGATCATAGCACGCCATACCGATGAGGGTAATAGCACCTTAGGGTTCGGTTTTTTCTATATGATGGGTAATATAGGAGGTCTATTAGGGCCTGCCATGTCGTCCTACCTGCGTACTACTATGGGGTGGAAGGTGATTTTTATACAGGCAGTGGTGGTAATTATCTTTAATCTTATTGTGATTCTCTTCTTCTATAAGGAACCCAAAGCGGAAAGAAAATACAATATCCCCTTACTAACTGAGATAAAAGGCTCTGTACAGAACATAGTTGGAGCCTTAAAAGATAAGAAACTAACAATACTGTTGCTTCTTATGGTAGGGTTTTGGACGGTTTTTAATCAATTGTTCTATACTTTGCCCAATTTTATAGAAGATTGGGTGGATTCCTCTAAGCAAAGTGATTGGATCAATCGTAATATATCTTTTTTGGGAACTACTTTTACCGAAAACGGACGGATAAAAGCGGAATGGTTTGGCAATATAGACTGTATAATGATTATCCTAACCCAGATGTCTATCTCCTATTTCGTTATGAAAATGGATCAGGTCTCAGCCATGATTCGTGGAACTATAGTGATGACCATAGGGGTTACCCTTACTTTTATGTTTAAGGAGGTTACTTTTACAGTATTGGGAACAGCTATTTTTGCCATAGGAGAAATAGCCGTAGGGCCTACCATTTCTGCCTTTATAGCAAAAATTACCCCTAAGGGAAAGGAAGCGCTCTACCAAGGAACCTATTTCTTACCTATAGCAGTGGGCAGCTATATTACAGGTTTTTTCTCAGGAAACTTATATGATAAGTGGTCAGATAAGCATTCTTTGCTTAAAATGGAATTGGACAAACGGGCGATCACCTTACCTGAAGGCCTCAACAAAAAGGAATACTTTGAACAAGCCCAAGAAAAGTTACACCTCTCCGCTACGGAGCTTTCAGACCTATTATGGAACACATATCACCCTAATAAGTTTTGGTATATAATCTTCGCAATGGGTATACTTACCGCCTTTTTTATATACCTCTTTAACCGTTATCTAAAAAAGTCCACTAACCACTAACCACTAATAACTAACCACTAACAACTAACCTACCCCCCTAATGCCTAAATACCTCTTTTGGCTACTTTGGAGAGCTTGGTTTTATATATTGGTAACCACTCTTATAGTACTTCTATTGCCACTCTTGTTCCTGCTTACTGCACATAGGCAGTGGTATCGTGCCTTGTATTGGGTTATGCGACACCTATGGGCAACTCCTATCCTTTATGGCATGGGCTTTTTGCCCAAGATCAGAAGGGAATATAAGGTAGCTAATGACCATAATAGCTATATGCTCGTGGCCAATCATTGTAGTATGATGGATATTATGCTGATGTTCTATTGTAGTGAGAATCCTTTTGTATTTGTAGGGAAAAAGGAATTAGCCGCTTTGCCTTTGTTTGGCTACTTCTACAGGCGAGTGGCTATATTAGTGGATAGGAAAAGCCCACAGAGTAGAAAGCAGGTATATGTGCAGGCTAAGGAGCGTATAGCTGATAAGCTGAGCATTTGCATTTTTCCCGAAGGAGGTGTTCCCGATGATGAGTCGATCGTCTTGGATAGTTTTAAGGACGGGGCTTTTCGCATCGCTATTGAGTGCCAAATTCCCATAGTACCTATGGTCTTCTATGATGCTAAAAAGCGTTTCCCTTTTCGTTGCTTTGCAGGTAGTATGGGTGTTATGCGGGTAGATGTATTAGCTCCTATCTACACTCAGGGCAAAACCCTTGAGGACAAAGAAGCACTACGCGAAGAGGTACGCACCCTCATATTAGAACGTCTAACAAAGATGATTATCTTTTAATACTCATTAGCCAATCAGCTTGCTGTCTCATTGACAATCATTTTAGTGGCTAGGATATGCTTGCACAGACCGCGATTTGTCTGGTGATTGGTATACCAATTGCAGGTACATTGGGCATGGTCGCCATCTATGATGACCGTATGGGTAACACCTCCTGTACCTTTTACATGGGCTTTGACAAAATCATCGTGCTGTTCTATGATCTGTACCTCGTTGTTCTTAGTGAGTTTCTTAGCATTTTCCAAACGTGGATTGAGGCTTGCCAAGCGCTCTGGCTTGAAGGGCAGGCGACGGTAGAAATAATTCCTATCCAAAAGATTATAGCCTAATAGCCCAATACTAGATAAGGAAGCTTGCAGCGTATTCATGGTTCCCAAATTAATATCGTTCTCAATAGAAACCATAGTAGGGGAGAATACCTCATTGGTTTTGAAGAAGTTGTTGATACCTACCAGCCACTCCATAGGTACATCCTCTATCATATTTTCTAAATAGCGTCCGTCTCCTGAAAAACCGCGATATACATTGTCCGAAAGTAAGAAAAGCATCTCTACCCCCTTGAAGTTGAGCACAAAAGCTACTGTTTGCTCACTGGGATTGCGGTAGATAAAAAGGCTATCGGCAAGCAGTAGTAAGCCCTGCAAGAGGTTCAGGCGGTGTGCGCCTCCTATCTTAATAGCTCCAGCAGTAGGGGTAGGGGCAAAGGCATAGCTGACACCCCGCTTGACTAAATAATAATCAGTCTTTACCGCTTGTTTTGGCAAGGAGCGGAAGAGCTGTATAGCCTCGGCCTTATTCAGGCGATAGGCTAGTTCCATTTCTGAAAGATATACCTGTACATTGCCCAATCCTTTAATCCATCGGTTGGGAAGGGTTACTTTCTTTTCTACTGTTTTATGCTTGTCAGTGATAAAGTGGGTTTGTTTTTGTCCCACGCCCAAGATCATTTGCTCTGAGGCGGTTACCGCATTGAAAGCACGTACAGTAGCATCATTGAAGTCAATATTGGTACAGCCACTTTTGAGAAACTCCCCATCGAGGACCTCATTATGGAGCGATACGCGTGCATACACGCTATTGCAGGAGGAAAAAGCCTCAAAAAGCAGCTGTTGGTTCCCTACCGATATGATAGGGTCGCGCAGCTTGGCCAACACCCCTGGGGCAATAGCGAATTGAGAAGCTACTGTTTTGGCCAGTGTAGCTAGGCACTTAGCCACTACAAAGGGTTGGGTGATATGCCCCCAAAAAAAGCAAGGCACCGCATTGTCTTCTTTCAGTTCCGAACAGTGAGAAAAGATAAAGTTCTTTTGGTGTGCCGTCCCCTCTTCTATCACAGAGGCAAACGGATAAGCGTATTGAAAATCATTCATTTTTAATCATTAATCGTTAGTCATTAGTCGTTAGTCATTGCTCATTAGTCATTAATCGTTAGTCATTAGTCACTGGTCGTTAGTCGTTAGTCACTGGTCATTAGTCGTTAGTCACTGGTCATTAGTCATTAATCATTATCTCATTAAAGGAAGTGCCATCTAAGTAGCCTTTTATTCCGCCTCTTTCAAAGCGATAGAAAGAAGCACTTACTTGCTCTAAATGGTCATAGATAGGGTCTTTTTGGGGAGGATAGAAACCCTTTTTACCCTCTTTTTCTATATAGAAGAAAGGCTGATGGTTAAAAGTAGCATGGTAGTATATTGCATCATAAGCCATAGGGAGTAGCTCACGGCCTGTAATTTTTTCATCTTTCCCTTCAGTGAAGTGGTACATATAAAGGCCTTTACAGCCATTTTTCTTAACAGAAAGATAGACTTGAATCGTGTTGTCATTCCCTTTGATAGCTTCTAATTTTTGTGCCTCCTCATCGGGGGAGCGGTCAGTAAGCAGGTGCTTATAAGCTCCAAAAGTTCTTTCAAGGCTATAGCCTGTATCCTTATACCTTGTAAGAGAATAGTCCCAGCTTCCTGTACCACACATGGGGATACTTGTATTGGGGAATTCTTTTACCACTTGACTAAAGACATTGTAATAATTAACCCCATGTTCGTTAAGCACTTCCACCCCTTTGTCATAGAAGTGAGCCGCTTTTACAGTCCCTACGTTCATTTTTTGATGATACCCGTTATAGATGTCTATATCCTTGCCATCTTCAGCTATAATGATATAGCCATTTGTAGATATATAAGGGTAGGACTTAGGGAGTAACCTTTGTCCAAAGTGATTGATAAGATTGCTCCTGCCTCCCTCACAGACTTTCAGAAAGGAATTGATGGGATTATTGTCTAAGTCAATGCAATAATTGACCTCCGTAGCGACCGCTTCCAAACGGCCATAATAGGGAAAAGTGAGGGTTTGCTCCTCAAGTGGAATAAAGCTATAGATAGGCGGATCTCTATCCACATCAGGGTTTTCTATCAGAGGACAATAGAAATAGGCTCTTTTGCCAGCGCCAAAGTCCATCGTAAGTACGCCAAAGTCATACAGGTAGTGTTCCCTCTTTATATTTATAGTGGGATAGCTTAGGAAAGATTTTGTGCCTTGAGCCGTTGGTATTTGATAGCTAAAGGCTTCTTTTCCCTTACCTTCTCTTAGCGCTTGCCAAGCAATGGTAGAGGGGGTTAAGAAGCGGATAATATCCGTAAGATCTGATTTATTGGTTTTGACAGTCCATACTTTCCCTTGAAAATCACTATATAAGGTAGGGCGAATAGCTTTGGTATAGATAAGAATTTTGTTCTTTGAAATTGTTTTTAAGGAGAGAGGTTTGTTTTGTGATTTCCAAAAAGCACTATAGGTCTTATAAGGTCGGTTAAAAGCATTGTGTTCTGTATAGGTTTTTTCAGTCCTAAATGCCAACTCATACGCAATAAAAGCCTTTCCTTGCTGCTTGTAGAAGGAGGTTTTTCCATCGGTAGTGTCCAAGGCAATCACATTTATTTGCTCGGAGGGGAGGATATATTCTCCAGGCAGTAAGGGGGCTATATAGGACAAGAGAAAAGAGAGTACAAGCATGATTTAGTTTTGAGTGTTGATTTTTTGGTTTTGAGTGCAAATATAGAATATAATTGGCAAAATAGCAAATTAGTAAACAAATAAATTAACTTATTGAATTATTAACATCAAAAGATAGACATAAGAAAATCAATAAGTTAATATGTTTGACAAAAATATTTTTATTTTGGATATAAAAAAAAGGAGTCTTTTGTTTGTTTTATCCAAGAAAAAACGTACTTTTGTGGCATAAATACGTATTTTTATCTCCTAAATAGGTTTTGTGGATTTTTGGATAAGTTATAAAAACGCTAATAACAAACAAATATTTGTCAATAACCTATTTAAAAAGCACTACCAAAGCATTTTTTAATTGTTAAACAACTGGAATATGAACAACAAAAAAGGATTACTATTGATTTTAGTCTTCTTCCCTTTATGGCTTTTAGGCCAAGAGATGAAAATAAAAGGGAATGTCAAGGACGATGAAGGCTCAGGTATGTTGGGCGTTTCTGTGGTAGTCAAAGGGACTACCAAGGGAGTGGCTACGGACAACGACGGTAACTTTGAACTAAAAGTGAACCGAAACGATGTGCTTGTGTTCTCAAGTGTGGGTTATACAACACAGGAGGTGAAAGTAGGGAAAAACACCCATCTAAAAGTGGTGATGTTCCCCGATGTAGAGGAACTGGTAGGATTTGAGAAGGTAGCTGTAGCCTATGGTACAGCCGATAAGAAATCCTTTACAGGTTCTATGGCTACCGTGAAAGCCGAAGAGATACAGAACAAACAAACTACCGACGTGGCCAAGGCGCTCGAAGGGAGTGTCTCTGGGGTACAGATCTCTACTTCTACAGGACAACCTGGGGAGAGTAGTAGTATTCGTATCCGTGGGATCGGTTCTATCAATGCCAACAGTAACCCTCTCATTATTGTAGATGGGGTACCTTTCGCAGGGAGCTTGAGTGCTATTAACAACAACGATATTGAGTCGGTCAATGTGCTCAAAGATGCGGCTTCTTCTGCCCTATATGGGGCACGTGGTGCCAATGGGGTGGTGATCATCACGACCAAATCAGGAGCACGAGGCAAGCTCTCCATACAAGTGGATACACGTGCAGGGTTCAACTATCGCGGTATTCCTGAGTATGACATCATCAAGTCTCCTGCCGAATATTACGAGACCCTTTGGAATGCGCTCTATAACCAAAACTATTTCCAGGCCAGAGGGGGTGGGGATGCGGCTGCTGCTGCGGCTTTTGCCTCCAAAAACCTTATTCCTAATGTGGGAAGGGGCTACAATATTTATGATGTGCCAGATAACCAACTAGTGGGAGCCGACGGAAAGCTCAACCCACAAGCTACACTGCGCTACAAGGATGCTGATTTTAACAACTGGGAAAAAGCCTTGTTCAACACCCGTGTACGTAAGGAACATAACCTAAGCCTAACCAAAGGAACAGAGTTCAATAGTTTCTATTTCTCCCTTGGTTATTTAGGTGATGAGGGGTACAATATGAACTCTTATTTTAACCGCTATACCATGCGCTTTTCTTACAAAGGAGAAATAGCTCCATGGCTCAAGGTTAATACCTCTTCCATGCTCTCTCATACACAACAACAAGGGACAGAGAAACAAAACTCTTATTCCAACCCATTCTCATGGACACGTAATATAGCTCCTATCTATCCTGTATATAGGCATGATGCCAATGGCAATCCTACAGGAGAGTATGACTTTGGGGAATCACGTAAGTATAACGAAAATACCAACCCTGTGGCTACCCAGAATGAGGACATTGACCTATATAAGGACTACTATTTCAACCAAGCACTTTCCTTGGATATGAGTATTGTGGAGGGATTGAAGTTCTCCACTACAGGAAATTTCTATGGGGATTTCTATAATTCTAACGAATATACGACTCCTATAGGAGGCGCAGGAAAGACTTATAACGGGTCTTCTACTAAGTATAGCTCCAATGATATAGTGATGACCTTCAACCAACTCCTAAGGTATAACAAGGATTGGACTGATTATGCCCTAGAAGCTCTCTTAGGACACGAAACCTATAAAAAACGCTTGGGTACTATGGCAGGAACCAAGAATAATTTCGTAGATCCGAGCAATTCCGCCTTTGACAATGCAGCAGTGACCACAGCTCTTTCGTCCTATGACCGTACTTATGCTGTGGAAGGCTACTTTGGCCAGCTCAACGGAAACTACAAACAGAAGTATTTCCTCTCTGCCAGTTTACGTCGCGATGCTTCTTCCGTATTTGCGCCTGAAAATCGCTGGGGTACGTTCTGGTCAGTAGGTGGCTCATGGCTCTTGAGCAATGAGAAATTCTTGGAAAAGGTAAGCTTTATCAATAGCTTGAAACTCAAAGCCAGCTATGGGGTACAGGGTAATGACTATATTTATTTGCCTGGAACCAGTACCCGTTCTTATACCCCTTATATGTCCTTGTATAGTGTGAGTTCTGATGGTAAAAATCCAGGACTTAAGGCACTCTACAAAGGTAATAGAAATATTACTTGGGAAGAGAGTGGCAACTTCAATACAGGGGTGGAAGCTGCCCTATGGGATAACCGCCTAACTATAGAAGCCGACTTTTTCTATAAAAAGACCAATGATTTGTTATTTAATATGCCTGTACCAGCTTCCACTGGTTTTACCTCTGAGCCTCGTAATGTGGCGGATATGAAGAATCAAGGGGTTGAGTTCTCCATAGGGCTAACTCCTGTGAAGACAGATAGAGTTACTTGGACTGTCAATTTCAACGGTTTGCACTATAAGAATACAGTTACAAGACTTCCTGAGGAACTCAGAGAAAAGGGCTTTACTCGTGGCAACCAGATTATGAAAGAGGGAGGAAGTATCTATGACTTCTATATGGTCAAATGGGGTGGAGTAAATCCTGATAACGGAGATGCTCAATATTGGATAAAGAATCAAGCAACAGGACAATTTGAATTAAAGCAAAGTGCTGATTATGAGTCTGTCAATAGCTTGCAGTATGCAGGTAGCGCTATACCTGATTTGCAAGGAGGTTTCGGTACTACGCTACATTTCTATAACTTTGATTTGGCCTTGCAATTCTCTTACCAGTTGGGTGGTAAGTTCTATGATTCTCAGTATTTAGGACTTATGCAGACAGGTGGGAATGGTCGAGGCTGGCATACCGATATTCGCAAGCGCTGGACACCAGAGAACCGCAATACCGATGTACCTCGCTTACAATTCAATAGCCAAAATATAGTAACCACTTCCGATCGTTTCCTTATAGATGCCTCTTATCTCTCTTTAAGAAACTTGAGTTTGGGCTATACCTTTGCTCCTGAGGTAACTGAAAAACTAAAATTAAGCAGATTGCGTTACTATATCTCTGCCGATAATGTGTATTTGTGGAGCAAACGCCAAGGCTTAGATCCTCGTGCAAGTATAGCAGGAACCAATACCTATGCGGTATATAGTCCTATTCGTACCGTTTCTATGGGATTATCTGTTAGTTTTTAAAATTTTGACCTATGAAAAAAGAAATAAAGAAAATAGCTTCCATGGCCCTACTCTCTGTTTTGTTTGTAGGGTGTGCTAAGGACTTTTTTGACCCAGAGGTGAATGAATATTTGACCGACCAAAGGAAAAAAGAACTCCAAGGCAATGCAAAAAATAAAAAACAACTCTTGGAGATAGAACTCAGAGGGATTTATAATAACAATGCTGCCACACAGAATACCAATCATGATGGTTTCGGTCTCAAGGCGGTAGATGCAGGTTTTGACCATACAGGCTTAGACCTTGTACAGGCTTCTCGTAGCTGGTTTATCTTTGACTATAATTTTGATAATAAGAAAGCCAATTTCCGTCGTCCTGCTTTTGTATGGAATTTCTTGTACAAGCAGATCAGTTCTATCAATACCGTATTGGCAGATTATTTTCCAACAGCTCCTACGGCTGCTACCGATCAGGAAGTGTTCCAAAAGTATGGAGAACTGAAGACCATGCGCGCCATTTTTTATTACTATCTGGTAAATACCTTTGCCAAGACCTATGTAGGGAATCAGGGAAGTTTAGGAGTGCCCCTTATGCTTAACCCTGGGGACGACAAGCTCCCTCGTGCTACGGTGCAACAAGTCTATGACCAGATGCTCAGCGATCTCAAGATAGTGGTAGATGATGATCGCTTTCAGATTACCCCTGACAATAAAGCAGATGCAGACAAGGCAGTAGGGGCTGCCTATTTGGCCAAAATCTATGCCTGCCAAGGAAATTGGACAGAGGTACAGCGCTATGCACTGGTTGCTACTGAAGGGGATAGACCTTCGCTTACCTCCAGCGCGGACGTACAGGCTGGGAAATGGGATATCAGTATGAACTCTTGGCTTTGGGGATTTGATATTACTCAAGAGACTAACACCTATTGGAATTCTTTCTATGCACACATGGACAACAGTATGCCTAGTAGTTATGCAGGTGGGGGTGCTTTCAAGCTTATCTATAGCAATCTCTATGCAAAAATAGGCGACCAAGATGTACGTAAAAAGTTGTATATCAACGAAACCTTGTTTCCTGATATAGCAGCTAAGTACCGAGCCATGAATCCGCACTTGCCTAAGTATGCCAATGTGAAGTATGTAACCAATTCGGACTTTACCAGCGACTATTGCTACCTTCGTAGGGAAGATCCTTACCTACTCTATATAGAGGCTTTGGTAGAACAAGGCAATCTCACAGGAGCAAAAACAGCTTTGGAATATTTGGTAAGGGACAACCGAGAAGATACAGCCTATAACCTTTCAGCTCTTACCACTCAGGAGCAACTCCGTGAGGAGGTACATACCCAACGCCGTATAGAGCTATGGGGAGAGGGTACGTCTTTCTTTGACTGGAAACGCTGGAAGACAGGTATCAACCGCTATGAGGCAGGCTCTAACCACTTGCTCAAGGTAGAAGTACCCGCAGAAAGTGAAAAATGGACTTACCAAATTCCTAAAGCCGAAATGGAATCCAATCCTAATATGATACAAAACGAGTAATCAATTAGCTGATTTGTCGATTAGCTGATTTGTCGATTTGCCAATTAGCTGATTTGTCAATTTGCCAATGAGTCAATGGATAATTGACAAATTGGCAAATTGACTCATTGGCAAATTGACTCATTGCCTCATTGGTAAATTGTCTCATTGTCTAATTGGCAAATTGACTCAATTTCTTATGGTTACGTGGGAGCTTGTCTTGCTTTTTGACTTCCTCCAAGTAGAGTGCTACTACTTCCTTTCCAAAGGCTTTTACCGCTGGTGGATTAGGGCGGTCTAAGAACTCTATAAAGCGGGGGATAGGTAGGTAATCCCAAGCCAGTACTTGGGCAAGGTAAGTCTTTAAGTAAGTGAGGTCTTCCCCACGAGCAATAGACTGACAGAGATATTCATACGCTAAATCACGGGACGGACGTTTCTCAAAGAGCAAACACGCACCTATATACAACCAACCGCTGTGGCGCACACGCAGGTTGTAGCGCAGTACAGCCTCCAAAGGTAGGGTCATATCGCGTATATTTTCGGCTTCATTCATTGTCGCAGACGGGGCAATATAAGCACAGAGGAGCGCATCGGGATAGTGTGGGTTGAGGCTTAGTTTATATTCTGCCTCTTGAGCTGAAGTACATTTCCCTTCATTGGCATTGTAATAGTTGTAAAGAGTAGGACGGCTTTTATCTTTGCCATATTTGTAATAATGATTGCAGTGATAGGTGAACTCTTCGCCTACTTCACCATTGGCATAAGTTCTTTTCTCCCAACCATAACGGATATAGAAAGGCTTTACTACACTAAGTATATCCTTTGCCTGAGTATTTTCAAATACTTTGAATTCTGCGTCGGGGTGTTTTAGGCGGGTGATTTGCGTCCATAGTGGTAAAAGCGCTTCATTTAATTGTATTTCATCGGTAAGACCTAAGTAATACTGAATAGCAGGCGCATAGTCGCCTTTGAGCTGTTGAGCTTTTTCTTTGGCTGCTGCCGAAACCTCCCAAAAGAGCAGACGATTGCAGGCAACAATTAGGTCGTCGACGTCGGGGGCTTTCCCTTGGGCTTCGTATTGCAAGAGTTTATTCACCAATATCTCCGCTTCTATATAGAATGGTTCGTGTGTAGGGGTAGAGAGGAACGGTAGGGTATCTTTTTCTTTGAGTTTTTTGAGGGTGTGGGCGATCTTATGGAAGAGATAAGGAAAGGTTTCCTTTGCCTTATTTGCCCCATAGTGTATCACTCTTAGTTTATCGAGTTTGTCGGCTTGTGAATATTTTTCCTCTTTGTAGAGCCTACGAATTTCCTTCCATTCCTTATCTATATCATAGATAAGGGGTTCGATACTTTGGTTACTCCACGAGTCTAAAAATAAGTATAGTAAGGGCATTGTACCCATAGACCATTCGCGAGCGAGGAGCTGCTTGAGATAGGGCTTTACTTGCTCTGGGTAATCCACAGGGATTTGGTCTTGCAAGCGTACCAGCGCATCAAAGAAAACATCAATAGTAGCGGCTGATTTCTCACGGATACAATCGCCAAGGAAGAAAAGAAGTTTTTCAGGTGTTAGATTATGGGTTATAGGGGTTAGGGTGCGAGCCGCACAAGCAGTTTGGGAGTTCTCAGAATTTTCTGAAGGACTTAGGGTGACAAGAAGTTCTTGGGCTTTGCCTTTTAGATAGTCCTTATAGGGTGCTACCACTTCCGCTAAGCCCTCATCAGCGAAATAAGTGGTGAGTAGTTCAGCTACAGCTTCTTGTAGTTTCACATCGGGTTGGGTAAAGAGTACCGCTAATTGTTCGCGGTAGCTCAGGTCGGTAGGAGGGTGTTTTTTGAACTCCTTTGCCAAAATCTCTACTCCTTGAAGGAGTGTTTTAGGTTGCTTCTCTACGGTAAAGGCAAGCGGGAATTGTTGCATAAAGCTCTCAAAATCAAACTTTGGCGCATTAGCAATAGAGACGATGTATTCCATAATGGTCTTTACCACACTGCCTACTCCAGTGCCTAAAACGGCAAAGAGCGTTTGTTGGTGTGTTAGTAGCTCTGCCTTAGTAGGAGCAAGCCATTTGAGCAAACGACAATGCCAATCAAGGTGGGGTTTCTTCCATTGGTTGAGTAGTGACTCCAAGAGTTGCCCTACAAAACTACGAGGGATTTGGTAGCCATAATGTATCAATAATTCAAATACCTCATCCCAATAGGTAGTTACTTTGGCAACACCAGAGGTACTGATTTTGCTTGAGGGGTTATCACTTTTCCACTTGGAAAGGTCGAGTACTTTGGTCTCAATACGGTAGAGCTGTAACAGTACTTTTTCAATGGCTTCGGGGTATTGGAAGAGGAATTGGGCATCGGCAGTTACTGAGCGGCTACCCATATTAATTTCTAATAAATCCTTTACAAAACGCTCTTCTTCAAAGGGAATCCAGCCTTTTTTGTAGAAATACCATTGGAACCCAAAGGAGAGTCCGTTATATTCCTTAGTATATCTGTCTTTGAGTACTTTTTTGATATAGTTATCTGGCGGAAATTGTGTAAAGTAGTTTATTACAGGTTCAAAATAAAAAGAACCTAAGATGGCATAAGGAGTTACTTGATAAGGTTCACCAAAATAATTCTCTTTATCAATCATCACTTTGGCGATATCGCTTTCTTCGCGCACCATAGTAATAAGGGTGTAGTTATGAGCTTGAAAAACTTTATAGTTATGGCGGTAAGTATTCTTTTTATCAATATTCTTTCGCGGGAAATCTTTTTTTGAACAGGGGTCTAATACCCTAATAGCTGCTATAGTTTCATAACGCTCACTATCTGTAAGCTGGCTTGTAATGTTTAGAATAGCCGAAAAATTACCTTCGGCAATAGCGGTGATGAGTGCTGGATTCATTTTCTTTAGGGTTTTAAGTTTTGAATATAGACCAAGTAATCGGATTAGTTGGCAAAGATAGTAATTTTATTTTGATCTTGAAATCTAATCACCAAAAGCAGCTAATTTCTTATGATAGCGAGGGAGTTTTTCCTGCTTCTTCACTTCCTCTAAGTAGAGCGCTACTACTTCCTTTCCAAAGGCTTTTACCGCTGGTGGATTGGGGCGATCCAAGAACTCTATAAAGCGGGGAATAGGCAGAAAGTCCCAAGCGAGTACCTGAGCAAGGTAAGTCTTTAAGTAAGTGAGATCTTCCCCGCGGGCGATGGCCTGACAGAGATATTCATACGCCAAATCTCGCGAAGGACGTTTCTCAAAGAGCAAGGCCGTACCTATATAGAGCCAACCGCTATGGCGTACCCTGATGTCATAGCACAAAAGCACTTCCAAAGGAAGGGACATATTGCGAATTTCTCGCACCTCGTTACCCGTAACCCAAGTGCTGATATAGTCACACAACATCGCATCGGGGTAGTGAGGGTTGAGACTTAGCTTATATTCAAAAATAGTACTGATAGGCGAGTTCCCTCCATTAGCATTGTAATAGCGATATGGGAAAGCATTCTTTAGGTCGGTATAACTTACCCCTACCCACTCGGTGTGGTATCCAAAAGTAAATTTTTTATGAACGTCATTTTCCTTCCAGCCATAGTCAATTAGGTAAGGCTTCACTACCCCCAGAATATC
>ERZ773056.422-NODE-422-length-22521-cov-209.857117_pt1 | contig 22521 bp, 16 predicted proteins | sample MGYA00580857_ERZ773056 | MGnify/ENA primary metagenome ERZ773056 (study PRJEB29015, sample SAMEA2737996) | human oral metagenome | biome: human oral; feature: human-associated habitat; material: dental | place: China | collected 2114 ... | reverse complement strand
GCCGCCCGGCGGGGATGCCCACGGTCCAGGCGGATTTGTTGCGTATGAGCAGGTTGTCTAGTCATTGCTTTCCGATGCGCTGCAAACTGATAACCACGACACTTGGTTGGCTTAAAGCGCTTTACGACACCGGGTATCCGCTCTGGACCTCCATGTTCCCGGGGATAAATTCCGATACACGCTTCTTACAGGGCCCAGCGACACAGAAGATTTCGGCCCCTGGCAAATTGGGTGGGAAGGCAATAACTAGCCTTTGGCAACGGCTGGGTTCCAGACGATAGCTGACTAAAATATTCCTCATTACCCTTGAACTCGACCCCGAACATGATCCCGAGCTCGCATTCGAAGCGCCATTCTAACCTCATCATAAATAGTGGTTGAAGTTTGTTCCGCAGTCTCAACTGATGCCACTAAAGCATACTTAATCTCTTCTTTTTTGCGAAGATGCTGCGCATCATCCATGCATTCAACATGAATAGAGAAAGCATCTCCCTCTGCAAAAGTCATGGCACGAGTTCCTTCAATTATTTCATGCTGAAGGCTGCCTTTTTTTACCATATTAGGCTCCGCCTCAGAACGCTTAGCCGTTTTCGTACCATCTTCCTTATATTCAAAATATACTTTTGAACCACGATATTGATTAAGCGTACCGACTGTTGGCGCTGCAAATGCAAGTGTAACTGTAAAGCGATGCCATTCTGCTTTGGAACGAAGCGACAGGGGCAATGGAAGACTGTAAGTATGCCGTTGATCTTTAGTAATGCTTCCGCCTGCAATCACCACTGCTCTATTCCTTGCCGAAAAACCTAAGCGGCTAGGATCAAGACAACCATAGCCCAGAAGTGGAGTTAATTGTTTTCGAATTTGTCCTTTGGGTAGATCAAGATCTTTACCAAGATCTTTTTTCCATTCTCCCCAACTACTGGCATGTGCCAAAAGAGCACGGACAAGGAGGGGATGATATAGGGCATCGGGTAAATTGTTCTCCGAATTTCCTTCTTCCAAAATATCGAAAAGCTTGCTAGCTTCATGTGTCACTAAAGCCGCAGCATTACTCGTTCCAATGCAAAACTTTGTGCCATTGATTACACCCCCTCGACTAGGAACGGCGGCACGCACCCCTGGCCCAACTACAGAGGAATCTGCAATCTCTAAATCAATATTTCCTTGCTGTTCTGATGTTATTACTGGGCGTTCATACACCACACGTCCACCCATATAATACAAATCTGGTTTAATAGATCGATTAATACCAGGCCCTCGCCCACTATAGTGTGCAGGAAAATTAGCACGAGTAATATCTAGAATGGTATCCGGGACATCAATACTATCTGCCTTATCATTATGTGTAGCACCTATAGTTAAGGCGTTGATGGCATCACCTGGCGAAAGAATTCCCAACAACAAGGAATTATTAAAGGTTGCTTGAGCTGCTGCAGTTCGCGCGGATTCAATATTGCTCAGGGCCTCAACAGGGATCGTGATCGGGATTTCATTATGGTTACCAGCACTCACGATAAATAATAAATTATAATTAACTGCAAGCCAATCAAGCATTCTTCCGCCGGGACTCATCCTGCGAGTAAGCACGCGGGCTGGGTCACCAATAGAAAGATTAATAATACGTACGCTAGGCGCCACAGCCTCACTATCCCCATCGCCCTCCATGATCCTTCTAACTGCTCTAATCAACAGATCAGGAAATAAAATATTGGAGATTACCTGTTCTGTGCAACCAATGCCTTCTACAGACTCCATAATTGGACGTACATAAAGAGGCCTATCCAATGGGGAATCAGGCTCATTTAAATCCCCATGGATAATTAGTGACGCCATCTCAGTACCATGCTGACGCTTTATTACCGGATAATGATTTTCAAGATCATCGGGATCATCTATTATTAATCGTCCTCGGAGGGCACCATGATTCGAAACAGGCAATCCATCAAGCAATGCAACCCTTGGCTTTCCTTGAATTCGCTCCCCCTCATTAAGAGCAATGCCTTTTATTAAATCATCATCAGCGATTGAATCATTATCTTGCCACCCAAGAGCCATTGGCCTATATGGGCTGACAAACATGATCTCATCAACTGTCAATAGTTGTACAGATTCAGCACCTTCAGCTAAAAACAATTCCACTTGCTGTATTGGCAACTCAACTAAAAGCGCATGGTAGTTAATTTCTGGGATTAGGGCTCTGCTGATGACTTTTCCAGCCACATTCGATACATTATTCCTAACAATCTCTTCAGCTTTAATCTGCTTGATTTTATCTTGTCGATACCATAATTCCACTTCGACTTGAACAAAACTCTGGGAGTTTCCAATTACTTCAAGTTGTTCTTTCCATTCCTCATAGAGACCTGTTTCTTGAATCCGATCTTGTGGGCCCCAATGTCTAATAGCAACAAGTTGTTGAAACATTTCTTTGAATTTATAAAGCCCACGATCCAATGTCACCTTTGGATCCGACTTCCATTTTTCAAAAAGCTGCAAGAGCTCCTCAATAGCCGTCATGTTGGACATTACTAGATACAAGGAATGTGATACCGGCTTATCAGTTTTGCGTCCTTCTTTATCCTTCGTATAGAAATCATCATCTGGTTCCGTATCATCACCTACGAATTCAGATAGGAATTCGAGTCCCTCAATCTTGTTGATGGCATTGCAAAAATCTTTGACGCTACCAGCGAGGTCAAACACAATAACTAAATTTGGATCGACTTCACCCGGGATACCAACCCCCATTTTTGCCCGCTGAGCCTCGAAAGCAGTAACAAGCTTACGAAATTGCGGTTCAATCCGACTTGCTTGGCGACTTGGATTTGGCTTACCTAAATTCGAACGACCTCTTCCAGGTTTTTTGGGTCGTTTTCCCACTATCGCGGGCCCAAAGGTTAGAAGTGGTCTTGATTCACTGGTCATTGTGTCACCTGTTCACGACGATGCTCAATACGTTCTCGTGCAATACGACGCAAATCAGCGTCTGGAGATTCCAAAATTGCACGACGGCGAACGTCCAAGGCAAATTCTTCTAGTTCAGCAAAGCTAGCACCAGCAAGTTTATCAGCTAGAGTTCGTGGTGCGTACCCAAGATCTCCACCAAATCGAGAGGCAAGTTTTTCCAAAAACCTGACAGCCTGCGCACGTGTAGGCGTCGCAAGTTTAACCTTAATTTGGAAGCGCCGCCATGCTGCACGATCCAACAATTCGCTGTGATTGGTCGCCCCGATGAAAATGACATGCGCCGGAAGTCGATCGATCTGCAGCAAAAAGGTCGATACTACGCGTTTGATTTCGCCTGTTTCATGCTCATCAGAGCGTTCTTTCGCAATGGTGTCAAGTTCATCAAAGAACAACACGCACCGACGAGTCCGTACAAATTCGAATGCATCATCCAAGCGAGCCGCAGTTTCACCAAGAAAACTAGAGATAATATTTTCGTACCGAATAACATAAAGTGGCAGCATCAATTCAGCCGCAATCACTTCAGCTATAGTTGTCTTTCCATTACCTGGTGGACCTGACAGCAGCAGTCGATTCCGAGGCTCAACACCATAGCTACGAAGCAGATCACCACGTTGTTGCTCCTCGATAAGCTCAGTCACCACACGACGTGGAATGGGTGCCAATTCCATATCATTTAGCCGCCACTCGGGGGTGACTTTATAAACGAGATCATGCACTGTAGCAGTGCGATCATCACTCATGCCCTGGCTACTTTGCCCTGTTGTGGTAATAATTTCAGATAATCGATCAGCAAGAAGATGATGCTGCTTAGCCCGCTCCTCTGCGATTACCGACTCGACGAGAACTTTGAAACGCTCCCGGTCACCTTGTTTTTCTGCTGTTACAAGGTCCAGAAGCAGGTCAGCACGTGCCACAATCCCTGCCTCCTTCAAATAGATATTCCGCTTAACTCTCGTGTGAGTTTACCGACAAGCGCGTAATTTTACTGGTAAGCCGCACTATAACACCCCCGTAAGACATTTTTCTAGCAGCTACTTTGCCACTTCAATTTCCCGGCTCTTGGCTATCCTCTCCCCCATATCCGCTACCCGCCCACGATGACACGCCGCGTGAGCCCCCGCCGCCCGGCGCGGATGCCCACGGTCCAGGCGGATTTGTTACGTATGAGCAGGTTATCTAGTTCGTCGGCGCTGGCGTCGGGCAAGCGGGCGAGGAGATAGTCTGCCACTTGGAGACCGTCAGCCTGGTTATGCAGGATGTACATTGCGGTGGCTATGTGTTGGCGGCCCATCCGGGAATTGTTGCCGGAGCCAATGCCCCACACGCGGTAGTCGTCGAGGGGGACACTGAGTTCTCGGCAGAGTGTTTCCATCAGGGTGTTGTTGAGGGCGATGGTGTAGCCGTGGTGGCCTGCGGATTGTCGGTGTTCGGTGAGTGCGGCTTGGATCCATTCCCAGAGGGCGGACGCCATCTGTTTGGGAATACCCTCGTACAGGGCTTTGCAGGTGACGTACTTTGTGGAGTTGGTTTCCAGCGGTCGCCAGATTTCGTCCATGAGTCACCCTGCCATCTTGTCGCTTCCGTGCTTTGGCTTCACTCCCACCCTACCTGTTGTGGGTGACGGATGAGTGCTTTTGTTGGCTGATGGTGTCGCGGCGTGGCGCGGGTGGGGCCTGTTAGGTTTAGAGCAGGAGTTGCATGGCTGCTTGTTCCTGCTTCGCCAAGGATTTCAGCAGTTCTGATGCTTGTTCGACGTGGGTTCGGTCACCGGTTGCGCCAACCTGTTCGAATAGCGCGATCACTTGGGACCAATCGTGCGCAATGTTTACGAAGGCGCTGTGGGCCGCATTGATGTTCTCCGCCCCGGTGAGCTGGTGGGCTTCCTGCAAGAAATCCCGGTACATGTTGCGGAAGAGGGCCCCACCGGTGCCGGCACGCTCCATGAGCATGGCGGTGGTAGCAAACTCTTCCTGCACGTTATCGGAGGTGTCGTACCAGCACAGGATCTCCCGACTAGTTTTCTCGATACCCTTATAGCACAGGTTTTTAATGGGTGGGTTGAGGTAGGTCGCGGCGTTCTTGCGAATCGCAGTGGCGACCGTCTCCGCAAAGGTTTCGCGGGTCATGGGGTGCGGACGCTCGGGGTCGATGGCCAGGGTGAAGTACCGGTTTCGTGATGACATGGGCCCTTTCTCATTGCGGGCCAGGGCCAGGCTTTCCAGGGATGTCACCGCGGTCGTGCCTTGCTGCTGTGTGTCCACCAGAAACGCCTGGTGGTCGTCGTATCCGCGGATGGCAACATAGTGACCGGCAAAGTGGGTGGGTTGCGAGAAATATTCCAGATAATAGCAGTCCAGCTTCAGGCCGACCACGTGGCCGGCGTCGAGAAGCTCTTTGACCATCCGCCACGCTTTGGCCTGCGAGGTTGTTTCTTTAACCGTGAGCAATAGACCAAGGTTTGTGGCAATGTTTTCGGTGATAAGATCTGGTTTTATGCGACCGCCAAGGAAGGGGAAGTCCATGGTTTTCATTTTCCATATGGTGTAGGCCAGCCCCTCCCCCAGGCCGAAGAGCATGGGTTCGCTCAGGTGTATGCCGAGTTGCCCCAGCAGGGTTCCCACAGTGGTGGTTTCGCAGTGTTGACCCACGAATGGTTGCGTGTCGATCATCACGATTCTTGCTTTCCTTCCGATTGCGCAATTTCGTCTGGTCCGCGCGCCACCAAACGTTGGCGTGTGACTACCGCCGACGTTAGCAAGCGGGGCGGACATGAAACGTGGTGGGGCGCTGTGGGCTGCGGATCTTTACCATCTCCCACACCGCTTTACGACGCAAGCTTGACGGTTTTCAGTACCTTCACCACCAGACCTGGGACTTTTCGACGCCCTGAACGCCTACATCAACAGTATTTTCGCCCATAACGGTAAGCTTTACGACGTTCGGGCTGGCACCTCTAGTATGCCTGATGACGTGAAAACACCATGGCTGCTTCCCACCGTGGGTGAATGGCTTGCCACGATTTCTTGTGAGTTAAGACTGATGAGCTTTGTGGTCTTTTGGGCTTTTAGGGTTTACAAGACCACACCAAAAATCAGAGTTATTCTTATATTGTTTAACCAATTTTGGTAATTCTGGGTTCAGAAGTTTACCTGATGTATCCATAACTTTACCCCGCACACATATATCGTCAAGTGACGCGATGACATCAACTACTGATCGGTTTCCAAACTGACCAGCTATTCGTTTGGCTTTTTTCCGCACGTTATTTGGTGTGGGACCAGCATCAATAACAGAATGATGCCATAACCGACCATAATGCGCACAACGATTCCGAAGATAAACGAGGGCTTTTATCCGAGAGGCAAAACCGCCCTTAGCGATGCAAATACTTGCAGCAACAGAATCCGCTAAGGATCCTTGACCACCATATTCAATAACTTTAGACAAGGTTCCAAATGACCATGCTTCTACAGCAGACCATACAGGTAGCTCATCAAAGTTATGATTGCCACCAGCATCATTACGATAATGACGAATATGACGTTCTTTACTTCGTTCAATATCATGTAAACATGAATCTCGGATCATCTGTCGATTATTAGTATCAACATAAAAATCTTCTTCTAGATAGCTATGATATGGGCCATACTCTTTTCCAATGATATGGGCAACATGTGAACGAAGCATAAGTTCTACACACGAGAGTGGCTTCAGCAAGTTAGTGCGTAATTCTTCATCTGCATAATATATTTCACGAATCTTATTAAACGAAGTGCCCGGATAAAAATCATTATTGTCTTCGTGCGGCGCGATCTGGAAGTACCTAGCATAGCCTGAAAAACGATAATAATTGACTGTAGTCAGGAAGCGAATGCACTCGGCTTCATCCTCAATGACGAGACCTCTATCTGACATGAGCTTCACTTGTTTTTGCCAGGAAAGATATGGTTTCATGTTGCTCCATAAAAACCGGCCCCTCCCATTTGAGCATCTAACAGAGAGGCTTGGGAGGGGGACAATCAAGTAAAATAATAGTCCCCCAATTAACAATCAGCAAGCAGAATTCCCGTGAAGAATCACACACTTGTCAAATATTGGTGTCCTTGGACACACCTCACCCTGGGCTACAGCTATCCGGATAATTAACATGATGTCAAGCAATCGCATGTGCCTAGCAAGAAACGCTCCCATCAAGTTATGTGTGAACCCCACCAACAGCATTACTGAAGCTGTCGTTGAATGAATATTGTCGAGATTTAATCCATCCAATCTCTCACCCAGCAAATATTAAGCGCCCCAACCAGGTCAACCTCGATACCCTTAGGCCTAACCCAAGCCGACCAACCCCCAAACCAGACACGCGCAGCCCAACAATGCATCAAATCACACCTTAGCAGCGTTGACCTTGCTCCAGCGCTGGTAAGCAACCGTCGCAGCTAGCACCAGGATGCCGCCTACCCAGAAATGCGGCATCCACAGGAATATCCGCCACCAGCCGTAACGTGAGAGTGATTCCCCTGCCAGGAGCTTTATGATTCCCGGCACGGAACCGACCAGTCCATAGGCCATAAGCAGAATCCCCGAGACCCAGCCGAAGGCCAGCCGCAGCCAGCGAGGCACCCTAATAATGTCCGGGTATAGGAGGGCGCACCCGAAGGCGACAAAACCCAGTTTCACCAGCCCAGAGATGAATACAACGACAACGAACCAGGTGGGTCGTTCCTGGGCCAGCCGCAGCCCATTTCCTTGAAGGACCGTGTCGACCAACCATGGGGAGCCCAACGCCCAGGATAGGCTGACGCTACCGAAAAAGCCCCACCATAGCATCATGGTAATGACCACTGCCCGGAACCACCCTGGCATTTCAACCTCTCTCCTTACGGCTTAGTTACTGCACACACCACAGCATACCCGAGGCTACCAGCAGGGCTGCAAAGCTGAGGTTATTTGTAACTAATAGTAAACCCACTCCCCTACGCCTACCTGTTGCATTTGAATTCCATTTCACAGTCATTAGTCTTCAAGTTGGTATATTTTTTCATTTTAGACCACCGCCTTCAACAGTAAGATCCTGGGTATAGTAAAGATTGTTACCGAAAAACCACACATCAATGATGATTTCAACTCTCCACCACATTTTTCCGAATATAGTGCTCAATTTCTTCAACCGATGATAGGCCAACCCTAATGTCAGACCACCAACGACTCTCATCTTTGTTATATAAACCATACAGGCCATTTTCCATCTTGACTCTCGTAACAACAAGGCCATGACGAGCTCGGGAGAGCATAACAATGAGCACTCGCAGTTCTTCAGCTAGTGCATCTCCGTGCTTGTTTTGTTTGTATGGCAGATGGTCTTCTTCCAATCCAACAACGAATACCCAGTCGAACTGCTGACCTTTGCCTGTATGTGCGTTAAGGAGATGAACTCCTGGACCGATAGTTTGCTTCGGGTCCGAGACTCGAATGGATTGAATCGCTGCTCTTGCTGTAGATACATCACTCTGTTTTAAGACATCGAAGGCTTCATCGACCTGCTCACGTGTGTCAATATCAGCTGGGTCAATCACGTTGAGAACCGCGAGTCGCGCGTCTCCGACGCTCGCACCACGCGGAAGCATAGCCACTGTAGACCGAATCAAATCAACAATCTTTGGATCTTCGATTGCCATGTCCCAATAGCGCACAGGAAATCGCGTCTCTTTAGTGAAAACTTGATCTATATCCCCCCTGCGCCATTTAATCCGACATATGATTCCCACAGATGCCTTGGAATCACGACTGAGTATCTCAGCTGCCAAATCCGACAGAATCTTGGCCTCTTGAATGCGATTTTGGAATACGAGAGCTGCGGAGCAACCTCCATCAGACCATTGTGTCGGTTGCGCAGAGATCAGTTTTGATCCAGGATCAACTTGCTCATTGATCGAATTCACTGTATCAAGCACCTTTGGCGAGGAACGGTATGATTCATGCAATCGAACAATTTGCGCGCCACTCTTGCGAATTTCCGCCTCAACTTTAGCAGGATCCGCTCCTGCCCAAGAAAAGATACCTTGAAGCGGATCGCCCGCGAACGTCTGCCGCGATGTACAGCTAAGTCGTGCCAGGTCGAGTTGTTGGAGTGAAAGGTCTTGAAACTCATCTACCAGCACTGCCCCAAAATGGGCTTGGTACAACCGTGCGATTGCTGGAATGTGCAAGAGACATTGTGCATGTCGGAGAAGATCGTCATAGTGTAGTTGGTTCGCTTGTTGCCTCGCATCCTCAACTTTCAAGGCGAGTTTACACCCCTGCTTTTGTGAATGTCGAAGATGCTCCAGCACTTCGGCGTCGGAGACAGGGTGACGCTTGATCTCACCGAGCAGTTGCTTAGCAGGGTACATCAAAGAATCTGTACCACTCATTTCTACCATTGCATTGTGTATTGCATTGTGTAAGGTATTAGTTTTGGGAAATTGGAGATCCTCTACTTTCAGACCGATGGTCCGCCCATGCGCACGGATAACCTGAGCCGCGAATCCGTGAAAGTTTCGGACAACAATACGCTGACGGGTTCGCGTTTGTCCTAATACCGACCTCAATCGCTCTTCGAGATTCGACCGCGCTTTGTTAGTGAACGTCAATACGAGCACACGTTGGTTCTTCTCCAGCGAACCAATGAGGTGTGCCGCACGATGCGCCAGGACCTCTGTTTTCCCGCAACCGGGAGGTGCGACGATCATCAAATGGTCGGAATCAGAAGTCACCGCTTCCGATTGTTCTGGAGTTAAAACGAACTTACTCATTGAACACTCAGCTCTTCGAGGGCATGCAGAAGTCTTGATACCGACCCGATCTTCTCCGCAGTTTCCTTAGACAGGGCTTCGGCGATACACCTTGCGGCATCAACCTTTTTATTTCGGCAGAACTTTGCTACCGCTTCTGGTGTCACATCATCAAGTTTCGAAACTCTAGCTGCTTGCAAAATCCTGTCTTCACGATACAATCCGCTGTCTACAAGTGCCCGCACTGATGCAGGGCCTCCGAGAGCCCGCGTGTATTCGTCCTCAAGGTCCACCGCAGAAATGAATATCTTCTTATCAACGATTGTCGTAGGCTTCTTCTCAAACGCATTGACCCACTTACTGCTCTCCTTCTCGTCTACAAGCCCCAGGAGCGTTGGACCGAAACCATCGGGACCTACAAGGGGAAAGATATTTTTGAATTTTTCGGCACCATCGAGTTCAATAACAACAGCACCAAGCCGGTCGAGGTCAACTCCGAGAGCCTCCGCTACAGCCTCCACAATCACCCGATCAGCATCACCCTCAACCACAATCACAAACCTGGATGTCAGTGCTTCAAGAAGCCGCGGTGACCACCAGTGAGCGCGAACTTTCTCAATCTTCGAAAACTGTATGGGCTTGATCTGATGACACTTCCCATGTCGATCAACAGCAATGACTTCTGCAGGCTCAAAACGATGGAGAATATAAGGGGAGTGTGTAACTATAATTTTCTGGTTACCTTCACCACTCAGCAAGTCCGCCGCTGTTCGTTGACTGGTCGGATGTAGGTGGAGTTCTGGCTCATCAATTGCAAGCACATTAGCCGTGCCCTCCGCTAGGTCGAAAAGGGTCATCGACATAAGTTGTCGTACCCCATCCGACTGTTCCAACAACGAAGCCTGCTTTCCATCACGGTTGAGGAAAATCGACACATCCTGGAGTACGTCGTTTGACGGATCGGTAACGCTCCTCACGGCAAAATCGTCCCGGCTAACATTTCTCGGCATAGCTCGGTTGAGATGATTGGCTACCCGATTAAGAAGCTCAATGACGGATTCATCTCCAGACAGTTCTTCATTGAACTGGTTGAGTAGATTCTTCAAGTTCTCCTCATTTTTGCCAAGATCAGCTGCAGCCAGAAGAGCTCTCACTGGACTATGAGCACCTTCTATCATGGAGGAGCCCCGAGTTGCACGCAAATAGCGCCATCCGAACTCTTCGAGTTGTTCACGACTAGGTACACGCTCATGTCCGCTCTCCGGAAACCACCTACGCACAGTAATCTCATCTACATTTTCAGGATGAATCTCCACAAGCATCTGAACCCAGAGAGACTCCGTCTCTTGATCCTCAGCAATGCTGATCTCATCAGGGAAGGAGCGGCGATTTTGCTCTGTGAAGTCAGTCCACCAAACATTAACTACCATAGGCTTGTCAGGATCTCGTAAATCACCAGGAGTGAGCGCCTGGTAGAGACCCGTCGTACTTGAACCCAGGGTAAGGTTCAGGATGCGGAGGATTGACGACTTACCAACATCGTTTGCACCAACAATAACAGCATGTCTACGAATGTCGATGTCAAGATCTTGAATACGACTGTGGTTGGTTATTACCACCCTTGAGATACGCAACGCTACTCCATTCTTTTACCGTGTTCATCGGCATCACCAATTGAGCGATATCAAAACTGTGTTCTTGTTCCTGACGGTTGGCCAAAACCATACCCGCTTAAGGGTTTGGTCTCACTAACAACCTCATTCCAGCAATCAAAACGGTTTACTTCTTCTTCCCCCCAGACGCACGCCCTGATTTGAATTCGACCACGTCCCCATCGGCCATCACATATTCTTTACCTTCCTGCCGTACTTTACCTGCGGCGCGGGCGGCAGCCATGGAGCCGGCGGCGTCGAGGTCGTCGAAGGACACGATTTCGGCTTTGATGAAGGCCTGTTCGAAATCGGTGTGGATCACGCCAGCAGCCTTGGGGGCGGTGTCGCCCTGGTGGATGGTCCAGGCGCGGGCCTCCTTGGGACCGGCGGTGAGGTAGGTTTGCAGGCCCAGGGTGTTAAAACCCGCCTTGGCGAGTGAGTGGAGGCCGGGTTCGGTTTGGCCGATGGATTCGAGGAGTTCCTGCGCTTCGTCGTCGTCAAGCTCTAGCAGTTCGGCCTCGGTTTTGGCATCGAGGAACACGCAGTCGGCGGGGGCCACCAGGTCGCGGAGCTCTTGCTTTTTAGCCTCGTCGGTCAGGACTGCTTCGTCGGAGTTGAACACATATAGGAACGGTTTGGCGGTCATGAGGTGCAGGTCGCGGACGAGCGCCAGGTCGATTTCGCCGGAGCGAGCGGCGCTATAGAGGGTGCGGCCATCCTCCAGGATGGTTTGCGCGGTTTTGGTTGCGGCCACGGTGTCGGCAAGCTCTTTGTTTTTCCGGGCTTCCTTCTCCAGCCGCGGTAGGGCTTTTTCGATGGTTTGCAGGTCGGCGAGAATCAGTTCGGTATTGATAGTATCAATATCGCTGGTGGGGTTGACTTTGCCGTCCACGTGAATGACGTTTTCGTCGGCGAAGGCCCGAACCACCTGGCAAATGGCGTCGGCTTCCCGAATATTGGCGAGGAAGGCGTTACCGCGGCCCTCGCCGTGGGAAGCGCCCTTGACGATGCCGGCGATGTCGACAAAGGACACGGTGGCGGGCAGAATGCGTTCGGAGGAAAAAATTTCGGCGAGCCGCGCAAGGCGGGCGTCGGGCAGTTCGACCAGCCCAATATTGGGGTCGATGGTGGCAAAGGGATAGTTGGCGGCCAAGACATCGCTACGGGTCAGGGCGTTAAAAAGAGTTGATTTGCCAACGTTGGGCAGTCCGACGATTCCTAGGGTTAAGCTCACGGGCACAAATTTTATCACGCTTATTGGCGCCCACCCACGGCAACGGTCGTCGACAAGCGATGCACCCATTTGGAGCTAACCACCTATTGCCACAGATTCACTAACAGGGGTAGTTTAGGGGCAAAGCTATTCTCATAAAGTGGGACAGAGTTTCCATTTTTTGGGACAGAGTGACTAGAATCAGCACGATATCCCGCAAGGGAGTCCTGGCACAAAATTACTGGAAAGGGTGTCTCATGACACAAGAAGCTGCTCCCACCCAACGGAGAGAGGTCTTTTCGACCCGTTGGGTATTTGTGCTTGCCGCTATCGGTTCCGCAGTGGGGTTAGGCAATATTTGGCGCTTCCCCTACGTGGCCTTTGAAAACGGCGGTGGCGCATTCCTTATTCCTTACCTCATTGCTCTGCTCACCGCCGGCATTCCCCTGCTCTTTCTCGACTATGCGATGGGGCACCGGTATCGCGGGTCCGCGCCGCTCATCTTCCGACGGTTTAAGAAATGGTCAGAACCCGCCGGCTGGATCCAGGTGGGAATCTGCTTCTTCATCACCATTTACTACGCAGCAATCATTGCCTGGGCAGCCCTCTACACCATCAAATCCATCACCCTAGCCTGGGGTGACCAGCCGGAACAATATTTCCAGAAAGAATTCCTCCACCAGGACGCCACCCATGTGCTGTCCACCGAATTCGTGTGGCCCATCTTTATCGCCCTTGCCGTCGTGTGGATCGCCTCTATCATCGTGCTTGCCATGGGTGTGGATTCGGGCATCGGGAAGGCATCGAAGATCTTCATGCCCATCCTGACCGTGCTCTTCGTCATTGTAGTGATTCGCGCCCTGTTCCTGGAGGGCTCCGCCGACGGCTTGAACGCCTTCTTCACGCCCAACTGGTCGGCACTTTCCAACCCATCGGTGTGGGTCGCCGCATACGGGCAGATTTTCTACTCGCTGTCGGTGAGTTTCGGCATCATGATGACCTACGCCTCCTATCTCAAGCCACGTACCAACCTGACCGGTACCGGCATGGTGACCGCGTTCGCTAACTCCTCGTTCGAAGTGTTGGCAGGCATCGGTGTGTTCTCGGCACTGGGGTTCATGGCAGCCCAAAGCGGCACCACCGTGAAAGATGCGGCCTCCAGCGGCATCGGCCTGGCGTTTATCGCCTTCCCCACCATCATTAATGAGATGCCGGGCGGCGCCATTTTCGGTGTGCTGTTCTTCGGCTCGCTCACCATCGCCGGCTTCACCTCGTTGTTCTCCCTGTTCGAGGTCGTGGTGTCGGCCGTGCGCGACAAGCTGAACCTGCCGCGGAAGCAAACTGCCATCACCATGGGTGTCATCATGGCGGTCTTGTCGCTGGCACTCTTCGCCAATACCGGCGGCATCGTCAACCTCGACATCATGGACAAGTTCACCAACAACGTTGGCATCGTGTCCATCGCCCTCATCCTGATCGTGATCCTGGACTGGGTGCTGCGCCGCATCGACGAATTCTCCACCCACCTCAACATGGTGTCGTCCTTCCGGGTGGGCACCATGTGGCGGATTTGCGTGGTCAATATCACCACCCTGGTGCTGGGCTTCACCCTGTTCCAAGAACTATTCGGCCTGCTCAAGGAGCCATACGGTGGCTACACCACCACCCAGGTGGGCATCTATGGTTGGGGCGTGCTCGTCATTATCCTGGTGGCAGCGGCCATCCTCACCACAATGAAATGGCCCGAGGGTGTGCCGCTTGACGGCCCACCCGGCTCGGACTTCGGCGTCGACCCCGAGGTGGAACGGGTGCCGAAGATCCCGCAGCAATACAAGCACGACGAGCGGCCCCGGATCGCCGGCTTCGCTATCGAACAATACACAGACGAGGAGTTGCACTCATGACCGGCATCGCAATCACCATGATGATTATGTTCATGATCGTCATTTGGGGTGGGCTGGCAGCCACGCTGGTGCATTTACAACGCCACCCCGACGAACAATCCGGCCACTTTGGCACACACCCGCTCACCACGGATGAGGTGCTCATCGCCCAGGAAATCCGCGACGACGTGTAACGTAGAGCCCAACCAGGCGCCCGGGTGGCCCCACCACCCGGTTATGACCGCCACAATCAATGCCCATGCGATGGACCTGGGCACCGTGGGGGCGTCGATAAGCGACCGGCCACCGCGGACCCCGGCGATGATATGAATAAGCGACACCGAAATAAATGTGGCATAAATCAATGTAATTAATAATAGATCGCCAAAATGCTCCATATTTGCAGCCCCAATTGGTACCCCCAATCCAAAAACCATCGCACCAACCAGCACAATCCCATATAGCGGAATTGGATAGCGCCCCATCTAGTCACTGCCGTTAACAATCCAATGGCCAATTACTCCTTTCGTGGGGGTTAAATTTACGCAATATTGCCCCCACCAGCATGGCTGCAAACTTGTTACACACCCGAGGTTGACCCCATTCGGTGAATTTTTTGCCACAATGTAGTGATGTGAGTGAGTACCAGTCGACGACCCCGGAAACCATACCGGAAATGCCCGAGCAGTTAGATGCCGCGCAATTCTTTGAGCAATTACAACCGGAGGATCCCGTCGCCCACATCGACCGTGCCGAAATCATCGGCAACGGCATTAAACACCTTGCCTCATGGTGCCTACGCCTGCTGATTATTGCCGCCGCCGCTTTCGTCATCTGGCACATCCTCAGCCAAGTGTGGCGCGGGGGCCTGCCCATCGTCCTGGCCATCATTGTGTGCACCGTGCTGTGGCCGCCGGTGGCCTGGCTCCGCAAACACGGTATCCCCGCAGGTCTGGCCGCCATGATCGCCATCCTGGGTTCCTTTGGCGGTTTCGGCTTCCTCATCTGGCTGATCGCCCCCTCGGTGGTCAACCAGTCACAAACCCTCTATTTCCAGGCTTTCGAAGGGGTGCAGCGCCTGCAACTCTGGCTTCAGGGACCGCCCATGAACCTCGACCCCAGCGACCTGGACGACCGCATCGACACCGCCGCCCAATGGCTGCAATCCAAAGCGGGCTCTATCGCCTCGGAAGTGTTTTCCGGCCTCGGCATTGCCAGCTCGGTCATGGTCACCATGCTGGTAGTGCTGGTGCTCACGTTTTTCTTCCTCAAGGACGGCGATAAATTCCTGCCTTGGCTGCGCGGCATGGTGGGGCAACGCGCCGGTTGGCACCTCACCGAACTGCTGACCCGCGGCTGGATCACCCTCAGCGGTTTTATCCGGGCCCAGGCGCTCGTGTCGCTGGTGGACGCAGTCTTCATCGGATCGGGCCTTATCATCCTCGGCGTGCCTTTAGCACTAGCGCTGGCGGTCCTCACGTTTATCACCGGGTTCATTCCCATCGTGGGGGCGTTCATCGCCGGCACCCTATCGGTAACGGTGGCCCTGGTCTCCCTGGGCGTGACCGAGGCCGTCATCACGCTCATCATTGTGCTCCTGGTGCAGCAGCTCGAAGGCAATATTCTCTCGCCACTGCTGCAATCCAAAGCCGTCAACCTGCACCCGGTGGTGGTGCTGATCTCCGTGACGGTCGGCGGCTCGCTCTTTAATATTGCTGGCGCATTCCTGGCCGTACCGTTTGCCGCCATGGCCGCCGTGCTCTTCCGTTACCTCCACGACATGACCGCCCTGCGCGCCGGCGAAAAAACCGCCGCCCAAATTCGCTTTGCGACGACCGCAGGTTCGCTCAGTGGCATGCAAAACGAGGCCGTAGCAAAACGCCTCCTGGCGGCCCGGCAGGCCTATATCCGCAACGACGAGGCCGCCAAGCAAGCGGAAGCGGAGGCACAGGCCGCCGAAGACACCGCCAATAATTCATTGGAAAAACCGACCACTGTATCCAAAGTACAGCATATTGGGGGGTTAGCATTCTCCACAATAACCCGCATAGGCAAAGCCGGCATAGCAGCAGTCAAAGCGTTCTACCGGACCTAAAATATGGTAACTACCAGGTGAATCTTACCTAGTTTCCCGACAGATCTGATACCTACCACATGGTTAAAGAGAATCGGGAAAACCCCAGTTAAGTCCTAGTTGTCTATTAAGTCAAAGCAAAGATTATGCTGAAAATCCGGTGTGGCTCGTGGTGCGCCGAATCCCGCTTTTCATGATAAATCGGTAACATGAATATTCGTGTCTAATGTCTCCGAGAAAAACCGCAGCCGCTCATCTGGCGCGAAGTTTTTTGGCATCCCATTATGGATGTCACTCGCGGTGCTCTGCGGCGGGTTATTGGTGGGGTCGCTCATCAGCCTGGCCAGCGGCAAACTCGGATTGCCATTCGTCCTTTGTTTTATTATTGGTGTTGTTTTTTCCGTCCTGCTCACCGAACCACGATCCCTGTTTCTCTCGGTTGTGAGCATACCCATTTTCTTCTCGATCGCGGCCGGCGCCACCGGCTGGTTCCTCAACCAGCAGATCAGTAGGCCCAACGGATCCGGGGGCATATCAAAAACCCAGATCCTTTCAGCAATCTATCCCCTGCTGCAACAGTTCCCGGTAATGGCCATAGCCACCATCGGCGCTGGCATCATTGCGTATCTCCGATGGCACCTCGTCACCCGCTATGTGCAGCAATCAGAGAAGAAAGCAGCCGAGGACCGCCGGCGAGATACCGAGACTCAGAAGCGCGCCATGAAGCAGGCGAATCGGGTGCGGACGGCCGCGCATAACACTGCCGAACCAGCCGACGAACCAGAGCAGACCAGCGGCCCTGCCCATCCCCCCAGCACGGGCAGCATCACGGTGGCGGAACTCATTAAACGGAATCAACGAGCCGCCCAAAAGGGCCAACGGCGCCGGACGGAGCCGCCAAAACCAGCGACACCAGCCTCGGCAAAACCTGCGCCCGCGCAGGCGGCGGCGCGCTCTCCAGAGGACGACCCGGCCACCCCAGAGAAACCACGCCGCACACCCGCCACCCCCAGGGGCCAACAACCCCGCACTCCCCGCCAAACCACCAACACCACCGGTCAGGCCACAACCTCCCGCCACAATCCACGTCAGACTTCCTCCCAGCAGATCCCACCGCAACGGCAGACCCAGCAGCCACAACGGTCGGCGACTCCTCAACCACAACGCCAAAACCCGCCGCAACGGCAGGCCGCGAGGCGCGCAACGCCACAACAGCGACCGGTCCGCCCCGCCACTGCGGCCCGGGGTGGACAACAACCGCCCCAATCCGATGCCCGGCAATCCCGACCCGGCAATAATCTCACCGCCCGCCAGGGAAACCCCCGGCAGCAACAACGCAGCCAAGCCGCCAGTCAGTCCGGGAGTGGGCAGCATAGCAGCGGCCAGCAGCCCCGGCAACAACAATCACGGATGCAGCGCAACCAGCAAGCCACCCCGCAGGCGTCACGTCAACAATCCAGCCGTCAACAACCCAGCTCGCGTTCCGCCCACGCCAGCAATCGGCCAGCAGGCACGCCTCGCTCCTCAGCGGCAAGCGGTACCCATTCGGCGGCTTCCCAGGCTTCCCAGGCCAGCACCGGGCGGCGCGCCGCCCGTCAGGCTGGGCATCAGGCCAATCGCCAGTCGACCCAACAGCCACAGAAACGCACCCAACGTACCCAGCGCACCGGGCAGCCAGCCCAGCGCCGGGCTGCAACCCCCAACCAACCCGCGAGTCGTCGGGCCGCTACCACGAGCAATGGGTCCCGAAGCAGTCGACAAGATCGACAAAACCCACGGCAGGATCATCACGATCCACAAAAATCCACGGGTAGCACCCCACCCAAGCCCAGGGTGCGCCGCCGCCGGGCACTCAACGATGACCTATATAGCTGACACATCCAATCGCCGGTTTGTTCTATCCTTTAAGAGAACTTAACCACTACGACGATTGGATGAGCCAGTGAGCGAAGAATTAGCCGTACCTTCCAGCAACGAACCAGACATTCCCCGCACCCGCATTAGGTCACAACAACGAGACGCCCTCGTGTACGGCCTCAATCTTGCCCTGGACGATGGACAATTAGATTACGAGGAAACCCAAAAACGCGCCACCATTGCTAACCGCGCCACCTATATGGATGAGGTTATGCCGCTACTGAGTGACCTCAACTTCGGCCGGAATCTTCCGGCCACCACAAACCCACAAATCCTGGATGTGCTGACCCAAGCCCAACAGCAGGGTCTCACCGAAATTGCCGCAATTGACGCAGCAACCACCGCGATGACGCAGCCCCAAAACCAGGCACTCACCAACTACTCAAATGCCTCTAAAAACACCGCATCAATAGCAATATTCAGTGGTTCATCGAAGCGGGGACCCTGGTTGGTGGGCCCCAAGCACAATGTATTTGGCGCCTTTGGCGGAGTCCATATTGACCTACGGCAGGCTCAATTAGCAGGGCCGGTCACCACGATCAGAACAGCCATGTGTTTCGGTGGTGTCAACATTAAAGTGCCGGAAAATTATCGCATCATCGAAAGTGTTTTCCCCCTATTTGGCGGTGTCTCTATCACTGACGGGAAGGGGGTTACCTTAAAACTCTCAGACCTTCCTCCGGATGCTCCGGTCATTGATCTTCGGGGGATAATGGCCTTCGGCGGTTTGGAAATCAAACGGGTGCCAATAAACAAATAGCAACAAGATTGCTACCCCCATGCTGGGGTCCTGGACTGAGTGTACATAGTGGAATGGGCGCACACGGATGCAGCTTCATGTTCGAAATCGCCCATCCTACGGCCGGGTTGCCGCAATCGCATTATTGCTGCCAGCACCAACGGAATGTGCCCGGAACTGTCTGCCTCATTCATTCTGACGACTCCCCAGAATCCGCCAACCCGGCTCGCACCGGTATTAAGCAACATGGCCTAGTGTCCCATGGTCGCCATCTGGGGTTATCCCACCACCAATGGTCCCCACAGAATATGGGTAACAATCCGGTATTATCCACCCAACAAACACATGTGGATAAACTGCTAATAGCCGTGGGCGATCTCGATTCGGTGGTAATATCCCCGCCACCACCGATTCGAATATTTTTTCGATATTGGTCGCGGCGCGTCAAGATAAAGACCCCCTCCCACCACGAGGTTTATGACGCACACGGGTGGGCGTCGAAAAGCTTCTTAGGACTTCGCGCGGGGCGGACGCAGCTCACGGGGAAGCGCAAACACCGTCTTTTCCGTGACCGTCGTCACCTCCTCCACCGAGGTGAACCCGCGCTCGGCCAGCCACTCCAGCACCCCATTCACCAGGATTTCCGGCACCGACGCACCCGACGTCACCCCAATGGTCGAAACCCCATCAAGCCACGACTCGTCAATCTGGTGAGCGTAATCCACCAGGTAGGACCGCTTCGCCCCCGCCTGCAACGCCACCTCAACCAGCCGCTTCGAATTCGACGAATTCCGCGACCCCACCACGATCACTAGGTCGGCGTTTTCCGAAATCACCTTCACCGCCCCCTGCCGATTCTGCGTGGCATAGCAAATATCGTCACTCGGCGGATCCTGCAGCTGCGGGAACCGATTGTGCAGCTCTGTGACGATCTCCATCGTCTCGTCCACCGACAATGTGGTCTGCGACAACCACACCAGGTTCTCCACCTCGTGCAGGAACTCCGGCAGCTTCGCCACACCCGCCACCCCATCAACCAGGTGCGTCACCTCCGGCGCTTCCCCCGCCGTGCCTTCCACTTCCTCATGCCCCTCATGCCCCACCAATAAAATGTGGTACCCGTGCTTCGCAAACCGTTTCGCCTCGTTATGTACCTTTGTCACCAGCGGGCAGGTGGCGTCCAAGGTTTTCAGCGACAGCTTTGCCGCCTCCGCATGCACCGCCGGGCTCACCCCATGAGCGGAAAAAATCACATGCGCCCCCTCCGGCACCTCATCGGTTTCTTGCACAAAAATCGCACCCCGCTCCGTGAGCGTCTCCACCACATACCGGTTGTGCACAATCTCCTTGCGGACATAGACCGGCGCACCATATTTTTCTAGCGCCCGCTCCACGGTTTCCACCGCCCTGTCCACCCCCGCGCAGTATCCTCGGGGGGCAGCAACAAGAACTTTTTTCGTCTTCGTTATTGTCGCCGGCGCATCGGCCGCATCAGTCGCATCAACATCGGTGGCAGAAACAGGAGAAACGGGGGAAGTCATGAGCTACAGCTTAAACTACTTTACAGATACACCAAACACCCGCATCCCAACGGCTCATTTACAAGGAAAACCATGGCAAACCACACCACGCCGGAAACCGCCTGGCCCGTCCGCGAGCTCAATTCCAAGGTCAAAGGCTGGATCGAACGGCTCGGCTACGTCTGGGTGGAAGGACAAATCACCCAATACAAGGCAAATAACCGGTGGAAATTCTCCTACCTCACCCTCCGCGACCCGGAAATCGAAGCCAGCATCCAAATCACCTGCAATACCACGCTGCTGACCAGCGCTGACAATCCCATCGCCCAGGGTGACCGTGTTGTGGTCTACGGCAAACCATCCTTCTATGAAGGCCGCGGCTCGTTCTCCCTATGGGTGACCGAGATTCGACCGGTGGGCATTGGCGCCATGCTGGCCCGCATCGAACAGCTCCGACGCAGACTCGCCACCGAGGGGCTTTTCGACGACTCCCGCAAACACCCCCTCCCCTTCCTGCCCAATAATATTGGGCTCATCACCGGGCGCGGCTCCGCCGCCGAACGCGACGTACTCTCCGTCTCTCAAGGTCGCTGGCCCGACGTCCAGTTCACCATTATCAACACCGCGGTCCAGGGGGCCCGGGCCGTGCCGGAAATCATTGCAGCCCTCGCCGAACTCGACGCCAACCCCGACGTGGATGTGATTATCATTGCCCGCGGCGGCGGTTCCGTCGAAGACCTCCTCCCATTCTCGGAAGAAGCCCTGCAATACGCGGTCGCCGAATGCCGCACCCCGGTGGTGTCCGCCATCGGCCACGAACCCGACAATCCCATTCTCGACAATGTTGCCGACCTGCGGGCCGCCACCCCCACCGACGCCGCCAAACGTGTTGTGCCGGACGTCCTGGCGGAGCTGCAACAAGTCCGGGAGCTTCGCGGTCGGGCCGCCGCGGCCCTCCGGGGTTGGGTGTCCCGCGAACAGCAACAACTCACGGCCATTCGTTCCCGACCGGTGCTCAACGATCCGCTCACTGGCCTGCGACAACGCTGGATCGACGTGCACCAGCACATCACCGCGGCACGGCGGGAAATCCAGCACCTGCTCACGACCGAAACCAACCAGGTGACGGCCCTGCGCACCCAGGTGGCCACTCTGGGCCCGGCGGCCACCCTGGCCCGCGGCTACGCTGTTGTTCAGGTGGTGCCCCGGGATGGCCGCCCCGCCGAGGTGGTCATGAGCATTGACCAGTCGCCGCCGGGCAGCCAACTGCGCATCCGGGTGGGTGATGGCTCTATCACCGCGGCCGCCATGCAAACCACACCCGCCGACTAGCCGCCGACCGGCCGGTGTTCGGCCCGGAATGCCCGACAAGGCCCAGCTGACCCCTCAGCAAGGCCTAACCTAGACACCGGCTGGTATCCCGCATCATCACGAATCGGGCGTGCGAGAACGATACGCGGAATCAGCTCGTGGGAACGGATTTGCCGGAAACCGCATACCCGTTCACCCACCCCTGGCACCGCACCCCGCAACCACCCCTCACCATCAACAAACGTCTCATCACTATATTTTTAAGGAGTAACCACCATGAGCAGCACCACTGTTTTCGGTCAAGGTACCGGCGATAACGCTTTCGACCCGGTTGAAAGCCTCAACTACGAGCAGGCCCGCGATGAACTCATCGAGGTCGTGCGCATCCTCGAACTGGGCCAAATGGGTTTGGATGAATCCCTCAAATATTGGGAACGCGGGGAAGCGTTGGCAAAACGCTGCGAGGAGC
>ERZ773056.420-NODE-420-length-22606-cov-5.678373_pt1 | contig 22606 bp, 31 predicted proteins | sample MGYA00580857_ERZ773056 | MGnify/ENA primary metagenome ERZ773056 (study PRJEB29015, sample SAMEA2737996) | human oral metagenome | biome: human oral; feature: human-associated habitat; material: dental | place: China | collected 2114 ... | reverse complement strand
CCCAGCTTTTCATCGGCCAGTTTTTTGCCCATCGCGGCCGACAAGGCATCATCCGTCGCCGTGCCGGTCAGCGTATTGGCCACTCTGACTATGCCGCGTGCGGTAGATGAGGCTCGGGGCAGTTTGTGGCTGTGGGTATTGCTGACGGCCACGCTCTCGCTGGTTTCGGTCAGGTCGGCAGGCTGCCCCAGGGAGATGGTGCGGTTGGCCGCCAGCGTGCCGCCGCCCGTCAGGCCTGCACCTGCGGTGATTTGGCCGGTTTTTAAGGCGTAAGCCTGAGCTGCCTCGGTTTTATTTGCGCCAATCTGGGCAACGGCTTTGGCCAGTTCGGTTTTCAGCCACAGGGTACGGTTGGCCAGTTCGCGCGGTGCGCGGTTGTCGATGCCGTTGGGGCCGCCCATCACGGGGTCGGAGGTTTCCAGCTGGTAGATGCCCGCTTCCCAGCGGTTGGTTTCGGTTAAATTTGCCATCTGTCAGTTCCTTTATGCGGTTCCTCTGTTGAATTTGCCGTCGCGCAAGGCGCGGCCGTTGTGCCTTAAGGCGGCATGTTGGTAATCGAGTGCGGCTAAAACGCAGCGTGCCGGTGCAAATGCATTCAGGGTGTGCCGCAGCAGATCGGCCTGGTCATTGGTGATGGCATGAGGCATCGTGATGCGGTAGTGCGCCCAGCGGTCGCTGTGGCCGTAGGCATGTCGGCCGTTGCGTACGATTTCGCCGTTATGCCGTTTGTTGCCATAGCCTTCGGTAATTTCGACTTCTCCGAACCCGAGACGGCGCACAATCTCGTGTATGGCCCAGGGCGTGCCTTTGTAGCGGTGCAGCAGGTACGCGCCTTTAATCAGTTTTCGGCGCGTTTGGTCGCTCTCGGCCAGCCAGTAGCCGTCGGCACCCAAGATGCTGCGGCTCTCGGCCAACAGTTCCAAGTGCTCGGGGGCGACCAGCTCCGTCAAACGCGGCATCAGTTTTACCGCGTCAATGTCGCTCATCCTCAAGCCCAAATCGGCCAGCATCCGATAACGCTGGTCGCGTTCGATGATTTCGGCGTAAGTCAGTTCGGCCATGTACTACCCTTCCGCCGTCTCGGACGACGTGCCGATATTGATGGAGGTACAACGCGACCATTGATCCGGTTTGATGACCGTCAATGTCGGTTTTTTCAGGATGACGTTGTAAACACCGTCAACTTTGAGGATGGACTGGATATCCAAAGGTACGATGTCCAACCCCAGTTTTTCGCGGCGGGCGGCCTCGTATGCCGCCCATGCCTGTTTTGCGGCAGCGACCACTTCGGCCGTGTTTGCCCCGGTAAATAAAACCAGCTCGGCATCCAGCGTGTAATCCACTACGGACGGGGCCGCAACGGTTACCGTGTCGCACAGCGGACGGACGCGCTCCCCGGACAAGGCTCTTTGCACCTCGTTAATCAACTCCAATGACGGCAGGCCGGTCTTAGTCAATACCGTTACCAGAACCTGTCCGCCTATCGGCGCGCCGTCGGAACTTTGCAGATTGCCCACATGGACGTCGCAAATCACGGGGCTGACACGGCGGGCAAAATACTCATAAGCCCCGACAGGGCCTGCAACGCTGAAGCTCTCAGGTGCGAGCAGGATGCGCCGGCGGTAGGCATCGTCAGACTCTTCTGCCGCACCGCCGGCCGACACCGTGATGTTGGCAGCCGATACGCCGTCAATCGGATTGACGGGCGCGTTGATTTGTCCGGCGGAAAAACCATTGCCGGACACACCCGTCTGCAGGCAGACCGCTTCCAAATCCAAAGTGCGGCTGGCCGGTGAGAGCGTACCGGACGAGGTGGTCTGAAACACGGTTGCCCCGGCTGCAATCTGAGTGCCTTGTGCAATCAAAACGGTCCCGCCTTGTCCGGCAGCCAACGTAAAACGGATGGTGCATCGGGCGGCGGTGGCGGAAAGCCGCGGGGTGTTGACGTCGTCGCCGCACAAATCCAGCATCAGCCCCGTGGCAAAGCGCGGGTGCTGCTGGCGGTAGGCTTCATTGACCGCTTTGCGCGCCAATGTCTCGCGGTAGGCATAGGTATTGATCAGCAGCCGTTCGATATGGGCGGGCTGCAGGGTTTTGCCGCTACGGGCTTCATAATCGGCGATGGTTTGCGCCAAGATTTCGGACAGATCGTCCGAAACCACTTTGACGTCCTCGCGTTTTAGCTTGTTCAAATCCATGACGCCTGCTCCAATCTGATGTCTGTCGTATAAATCTCGCCCGCCACCTCATCGGCGACGCGCCAATAAACCGTCATCGTCAGATGCGGTGCAGCCCCGCCGAAAACGACGTTTTCAACCGCTACCCGCTTTTCCCATGTCTGTATGGCCAGCACGGTTTCGCGCACGATATTGGGGACAAACACGTCTTCCGGCGTGTCCAGCCATTTGTAATGGTCGGAGCCGAAATCAGGACGGGTAACGTCCGCGCCTTTGCGGGTGGACAGGATGTTGCGGATGCATTGGTCGATGTCGTCCGCACCTTGAACCACGCCCGAGCCTTCGGGCGCGAGCTGCCAGTGTTTCGAGATAGGTGCGGCGTAGAACATCAAAAAATCCCTGTATCGCTTATCGATACAGGGATTGTAGAGAAGGCCGTCTGAAACGCCTTTTAATGCGGTTTAATGATTTTTCGGCCCACCGGTTTGCCCGCCGGAATCGCCGTCATGGATGTGCTTGCCGATGTTGATGCCGTTGACGATGAGGTCGCCGGTGATGTTGACTGTACCTTTTATATTTGCCGCTGCACCGCCGCCGGCATTGCTGGCCGTCAAACCTGCGGTATAGGTCAACAGCCCGTTTACCGTCGCATTACCCGTGATTTCGGTTTCTGGGGACTGGATATCCACCTTCTGCGCCGCTTTGATTTTGACTTTGCCCGGCGTCTCAACGACCACCTCGCCGCTGCGGCGGTCGTGCGAGATGACCGTGCCGTTGGTAAACCGTTTGACCCATTTGTTTTGGTCGGACACCGGCGGCTTGTCGGCGGCGTTGTAAATCGCGCCGATAACGCAGCCGGTCTCACCCCGCGCATCCAGCAGGCAGACAACCAGTTCGCCCACATCGGGGAGGCTGTAAAACCGGTTGCCGCCCGCCGCCGGTGTCGCCATAGGCAGCCAGTCGGTTACCATGTCGTCGAGTACGGGGATTTTTACCCGCAAACTGTGCGACGCCGCATCAATCGCCGACACAATGCCGAATTGCAACGTTGCCGTAAAATCATGGGTTTGGGTTTGCATTTGCATTTGCATCCGCCTGCTCCTCGTCTGCGACATACTCCGTCATTTTGATTTCCAATTCGGTCGTCCAGCCCCGGTGGCGCGTGAAAGCGTGTCTTGATTGCTTGACCAGGTATTTGCCCGAAAACTTGCCGAATCCTTTAAGCCGTACCATTTGACCTGCCACCAACAATGCATTTCCGACCAGTGTAACGGTGCCTGCACATTGGTCGTCCTGCGCATCCGCCAATTTGGCATCTGCCCTGGCGTTTAATTGGGCGGTACTCTCACCCTTATTCGGCACGATACGCAGTGTATCGCCCGTGCTGCCGTGTTTGGCTTTGCCGCGTCTTGATTTGCTGCTGCGGCTGGCCGACACGGTCTGTTTGGATTTCGGATCGTAGCCTTTGACATCTACTTTGGACGGCACACCCTTAATCAAATCGCGCAGGCGGATACGGATGATGTCCTCGGACAGCAATACGGCAACGGCAGGACGCTGTTTTAATTCGGCATTATCGGCAAATACCAGTTTGTTGCCGACGATTTTAAAGCTGTGGCCGTACTCCTGCGCCAAACGTGCTAAAAACTCAATATCACGTTCCTGATACTGCGTCACCCGTTTGATGGGGATGTTTTTGACCGTACCCGTTACCTCCAGCTTCAGACGGCCTGCCACCTGACGGACAATGGCGGCCAAAGTCGTATTTTCATACGCCTTACCGCGCAAAGTGCGGCTGGACTTGGTAATCCCGGTCGATAGGGCCTTCAGGCTGACCGTCGACGGCGGATGGTTGTATTCAATCTCGGCAATTTCAAATTTGCCGAAAGAGACCAGCCCGGTAAATTGGTCGCCTAGGCTCAAAGACAAAGCATCGCCCTGTTCGGGATACCAATGACGCAGCCAGCGGCCGTCCGTATCCTCAAAATCGACCTGCAATTCGTCCGACTGCCCCTCAAGGTAATCGGTATAGCTGAACGAAATCAGATAAGGCGCGACGTCTGCCGTTATATCCTTGTCTTCGTAAGACAGGACAAAATCGGGCATGGTAACCGGATGGGTACTGCCGCCGCCGTCAAGGCCTTTTGATTTTAAAAACGCGCCTAACGCATCCACGGCGGCAGCTCCTCTTGGTTGTTCTTCGGTTTGGTTTCAAGGACGGGGACAAAGACCGTCAGGCCGCCCGTAAACTCCTCCGCCAACGGCAAGTGCGGATTGGCCGCAATCAGGCTGTCAATCAACAGCGCGTTGCCGTAATGCTTGTGCGCGATTAAGTCCCAACGGTCGCCGTCTTGGGTGGTGTAACGTATGACCGCACTCATCATTTATCCTTTCTTTCTTGCCGCCAGCCAGCCGGTCAAAGCCTGGGCGGCGGCAGAGCCGTTCGCCAGCGCATCCGATGCTTCGGCCACACCGTCCCCGACGGCAGTCAGCCAGCCGCCGATGGTGCCGCTCTCATACCCGGCACGCAATGCGCCGACGGCACCGCCCAGCCTGTTGGCCGCTTGCCCGGCCTGCAATGCAAATTCAGCCGCGCCTTTCAGGTCACCGAAAACCGCCGTTACTTCCGGCAAGGCATTGAGCCGTCCCAAAGTGCCGCCGCCGATATTGAGTGCGTCCCCCAACAGGTTTAATGCACCGGCCGGGTCGTTTTTCAGATTTTTGGCAGCCTGTATCAGATTCTGCATATCGCCGATACCCGCTTCGGCGGCGCGGTAAATTTTCACGCCTTTTTCCACCGCCGAAATCAATTTGCCCGCTTTTGCCTGCACGCTCTCCGGCAATAAGGACAGGAGCGGATTTTGCCCGCCCGACTTGACGGCAGGAGTCGGGAGCGGATTATTCGGGTCGCCGACAAACTGGGTCAGCTCCACATCCAATTCCCGCGCCGCCGTCCGGCCTTGCGCGTCCTGAATCAACGTGCGCTCCGTCAGCCGCTCAAGCACAAACCATCCGACAAAACGGCCGCTACCGTAGACCAAAGACACCGCCTGCTGCGCTTCCAAAGCCGATAGCAGTCCCTTATAAGCCGTGTCGGGATTGCCCAGCCGCCAATGCAGCTTGAGCGAAAAACGCAGCGTCGTCAGCTCGTTTTGCAAGGCCTGCAGGCGCGGGCGGCCTTTCAAGACCTCATGTTTGGCAAAATTGGCGGCATGCTGAGTTTCCAAAGACGTAAAGCTGTTTAAAAGCTCAAAGCGTACCTCGCCCAACATCGCATACATCAATAAGCCCTCCGTGCTTTGTCGTCCATCATGCGGCGGAACATTGTTTCAAACTCTTGCAAACCCATCTGTAACGCCGCCTCAATCTGCTGCGGATTACCGCCCGGCGCATGGATGGTCGGCGAAAAATGTACCGTTATCCCTCCCGCTGCGGCCGCGCCCTGCCGTGCGGCAGAGAGTTCGGCACTGTTAGCGGCCATTGAGGCGGCCAAGGATGAGGTGTGGTTTGTGAAACGCTGTTGCAAATCCGAAGCCACGCCGCCGATGGCGTTGAGCGGGCGCGGTGCGCCCTGATTGATGCCGATTTGCAGGCCCTCCATCATCCAGCCGCCGAAACGGCGGAATACCCGGCTGGGCGAGTGGATGTCCATCACGCCCGCAAACGTGTTTTTCAGGGCGGCGGCCTTTTCCGCCAACCAAGCCCGTACCGCCTCGAATTTCGCCTGCAATCCGTTCCACAGCCCCTGAATGATGTTGCTGCCGAACTCGGTAAATCTGGCCGGCAAGTCAATGCCGAACCATGACAGTACGGCGGCAAAGGCCGAATAGAACGCGCCAATGGGCGACCAGTTGAGAATCAGGCCGAGGATGCCGAGCAGTCCGCCGTCAAAGGCGGTTTTGATTTGTGTCCATGCCGAATCGGCCAATGAGAAGATGCCGTCGAAAATCATCCGCCAACCGTCCACTATCATGGTGCCGACAGAAACGACGGTATTGACCACCGAAGCCAAAGCCGAGCCGACCGACTCCCCCCAGCTGCGGGCGTTGCCTTCGCCTGCCTGAGTCAGGTTGAAAAAGTCGCCGAACCAATCCAAAACAGGTTGCAGATAAGGCTGTACGGCCGTCCAAATGCCGCTCAATGTGCCGACAAACGCATCAAACAGCGGCGTCAGCGGTTCCAAGCCTTTAGTCAGTCCCTCCCAAAATCCGGCAAAGAAGGCTTTCAGGGGCTTCCAGTATTTATAGATGACAAAAGCCACGGCAGCCACAGCGGCCACGGCCAAAACCACCGGCCACAAGGCAGCCAGTGATGACAGGCCGAAACCCGCTATCACGGTTCGGGCGGCGGCAAACCCCCTCATGACGGTGCCCAAGGTGCCCGATATGGCCGACAACCCCAAACCGCCCTGCATCACGGTTTTGGTCAAAACAACCGTCGCCTTCAAAGAAAGCAAACCGCTTTTCAAAGCCAAATAAGCCGCGTGAGACCGGTTGGCAATGACCATCGCACCAAACATACCGACTTTAAAAGCCAGCAGCGAAGCGGCCGTACCGACAATCCCTTTCGTCAATACGGGATGCTTTTCCGCCCAGTCTGAAATCATGCTTGTCAGCTTGATACATTTGCTTAAAAAATCATTTACGGCAGGCAAAACAATCGAGCCCAGCCGGATTCCGAGTTCCGAAATCCCGTTTTTGAAAATTTGGATTTGGTTCGCCGTCGTTGCGGATCGGTTGGCAAATTCACGCTGCATAGAGCCGAGATACTTCAAGTTTCCCGATGCATCCCGTTCCTCCAACAACGCCAGTTGGCGGTTGTACTCACCGACATTGTTTGCCAACATCATGGCGTCATCGGCATAGTTTTGACCGAACATCTTCAACAGCATTGGAAACTGTTCGGCCTTTGGCAGCTGTTTGACCCGATCCAAGAGATTCAGCATTGCACGATTGGCATCTTTGTCCATTGCGGCGGCGAATTCCTTGGTAGTCAGCCCCAATGCGGCAAGCTCTTTTTTCGCACCACCGGCCTTCATGACTGACATCGATGTGATCATGCCCTTCATTGCCTGAGCTGCAAGTTCGGGAGCCTTACCCATGCTTAAAAAGGTACTGCCCCATGCCGCACCTTGGTTTTCCGTCATGCCCAACTGCTTGATGTCACTGCCCACGCGGGTCAGGACATTAACGATATCTGCCGCTTTGGAGTTCGCATTGTCCGAAAGGTGGTTGATGGCATCACCCAATGTGCCGATTTTGGGAATAGGAATCTGCAATACGTTGGACAACGTTGCCATAGATTCGCCTGCCTGCCCCGCCGCCATGTCGAATGCCACCCCCATTTTGGCGGCTTTTTCAGCAAAACCGGTTAGATTCTCACGGGCAACACCCGATTGCCCTCCGGCAGCGACGATGGCGGCAATGTCCTTGCCGGCCATAGGAATGGTACGTGTCATCTTCAGGATGTCCCGCTCCATATCCTTAAATTGCTGCGGCGTATCGAAATTAACCACCTTTTTGACATCAGCCATTGCCGATTCAAATTCAATCGAGACTTTGACAGGCAAAATTAATGTACCTGCGGCGGCAAGTGCGCCCTGCCACTGTCCTTTGATGTCCACCCATTGGCTGTTGACAGCCTCTCTTTGCGCACGGACCGCATTGAGTTTTTTGTATTGCTGGGTCAGCTTGCTGACAGCAAGGCCGATTTTGTCGTATTCCTGCCATAATTGTTTGGCAGATGACACACCCAAGCGGTCTTTGTTGCGCTCCAATACTTTCCCCAACTCTTTCTGATGTTCGGATAAGGTTTTGGTCGTTGATTTCAGTGTGTCCATTGCTTTACCGATATTGGTTAAACCCGATAAAGCACCACCGACAACGGCAGAAACACTGATTGATATACCTAAATCGCTTTTCATCTGGTAATATCCTAGAAAGTCTGTGGGAAGGGAAAAGAAAGATGGGCGGAGCGGTTGTCATTGCCGCATTGGCATTTATGTTATTGATGGTGGGAGGCTTCCCTTTGCTTCTTCTGGCATTGGGTCTGTTTTTTGTATGGTTTGTTTGGTCGATATTCCGTAAAGAGCCTGATGAACCGTCAAACGGTTGGTGTCGTGAGTTGCAGCGCGAAATCGAAGCAGAACGCCGACACCAAATCTGAATTACATCCCCTTCTGATAACCCGCCTTCATTTGGCGGGTTACTTCTTTCTGCCAGTCCTCAAACTCATCCAAGCTCAGTGCGTAAACCTCGGCCACGCTCCAACCGAACCACCAAGCCAAATCGGCAGCGGCAGACAGCAGTTGCCGTTGAATTTCCTCCCTTGAAAGAGGCGGTTTATTTGCCGTCCGGCTCGGTTTCTGTGAAGCGGCGAAACGTCTCCTGCATCTGTTTCCAGTCCGCCAAATCCAAGCAGTCCAAGTCTTCGGGAATCATGCCTGTCATACGGGCAAACAGGGCCAGCTCCTGTTCCGCTTCGTTCGTCAGATGGGAAACAGCGCGCAAATCACCTACGCACAAGCGGCGAAGCGTTACTTGCTCCAACATCTGCCCCGTTGCCAGCCTCACCGGATATTTCAATTTCACAACGGCATTCACACCCAAATCACCTTGCAACTTCTTGGCTTCATTCATTTTTCCATCTCCAAAATATTGAACAAAAATAAAAAATCACCGTATCGGTAAAGATACGGTGATTATTCCAAAGGCCGTCTGAAATGCCTTTTAATGCGGTTTAATGATTACGCCCCCATGTTTCTGCGCATTTCTTTTAAGACATCCTGACCGTCCACACGGTAGATGTTTTTGAACGCGTTGTAGTACAGCACTTCGCGCCCGCCGACGACTTGGCGGACTTCTGTTGTCTGGTAGGTTGAACCAAATTCCGCCTTTTCCTTCGGCTTGTGGCCGCCTAAAGCGTTTTTTGAAAACATTGCCGTTACCGTAGTAACGATAGGGACTTCTTCCGCCAAACCTGCCGCATTGAAGGTTTGCAGGTTGCCGCGCACCATCAGTTGCACGGCCTTGAATGGGTTGGATGCCTTCTTCGCCACCTCGGGATAAAAGCTGTTCCAAGTGACTTCGCCTTCCAGGGCTTCTACGCCGTTTGGCAGTTTGATGGTGCCGACCAATCCTAAGCCGGTGTATTCGTCCTGCCCGAACTCAAACTCAGGCAGTTTGAATTCTGAAGCATTACCCAACAGGCTGTTACCGTTGATATAAACGTTGGCATTGTAGATTGCATTGATTGTAGACATATTTTTTCCTTTTCAGACGGCCTTAGTTAGCCGATACCAAATTGGCCAGATACTTGCGGGTCATCACGCTGGTATTGGTCAGACGCTCGGCCGGCAGCTTCGGCGTGTAGTCGTAAACAATCGGCACTTGGCCTTTGCTGAACGCATCGGGCAGGTCGTAGTCATAGTCCAAACCGACCGAAAAACCCACGATGGAAGGCAGCGTACCCAAATAGGTGCGTACCGTCTCAATCAAACTGTCGATTAACGCATCATCAATCGGACGGTCGACATATTGCAGCTCTGCGCGGCGTATGGATTCGTCGATGATGTCGCCGGTGCGTTGTGCCACTTCGAAATTTTTGATATGCGAAGTCGTTGGGAAGCAGGCGAGGCGGTTGCCCCACATACGATAGCCCGTACCATAGCTGTTGAATACAGTCGTAATGCCTTTTTCATTCAGACGGTTGGTTTCGGACTGCGGGTCGTCCGCACGGGCAGTCAAACCGATTTCCACCCCCGTCACACCCAAGAGCTCGCGGTTGGAGATGCTGAACCAGTAGCCCTGTTCCACATCGGTTTTCATCCGCAATCCTGCCGCATGGGTGGCGAGGCTTTCCAAACCCAATAAACCGGACACATAAGGGAAGAAGAGCTGCACACGGTCGGACGAGGTTTGGAAATTGATGCTGCCCAACGGCCCGCGTCCTTCCAAAGCCTTGCTCAATGTCGTGCCTTTCGGCGCGGCTGCATAGGCAATGGCTTTGAGCTTTCCGGCAACGACTTCCATCGCCCCTCGGACGGTGGCGGTTTTGTCGTATTCCGGCACAACGATGATTTTCGCGTCTGCACCCTGGCGGGTGAAGCCTTCGGTCAATAGTTCCAGCCCCGTGCGTTTGCCGGTCGCCGCCACATACGCGCCGATGATGTCGGCTTCGGTCACTTTCGTCGGGTCGGTATAGGTGTAGCTGATTTTTGGAGCGGTCGGCTTGGTTTTGTAGGTAATCTCACCGATCAGCGTATTGATGGTGTAGTGCGTGTTTTCGGTCAGCGCATTACTGCCGTCCGTCAGCGTGTAGCCGCTTTGCAAAGCGGGCTTGGCGGTTTTGGCCGTCAAGGTGTTAGGATCAACCGTCAATACTTCATTGCTGACGGTTGTCTTATGTTTGGCGGGGTCGCAAACATTGACGACATAGGCAACACCGCTACCGTAGCGCGTCCAAATGTGTGCGGCATCCGGCAGGGTAAAGCCTTGAGCGGTCAGCTCGCCGCCGAATTGGCCAAAGTCTTTTTTAGTTTGACATACCGTCAGCTCATTGACCGCGCCGACCGGCGCAGTGCCGACGATGGCGGTAATTGCGCCGTCAACGGTATAGACGGGGTTGGAACCGCCGTCGATGCGGATGGTCTCCGTGCCGTGATGGTAGGCTGCTGCCATGATGGATACTCCTATTTTTTAGGTTTTAAATCTGGATTGAGGTCTTGGCCGGGTCGGCGGTAGTGAGCAGCAGTGAAGAGCGGGCGTTTTTCTTCACGGCAGACTTCGACCTGCTGGGTTTCGGTCTGCAAGACCAGCTGATACTGCCATGCGCCCGCATCCTCGGCTAAAAACTCCTCGCTGATTAGGTGGCACGGCTGGCAGTTCGGTGGCGCGAAACCAACCATAGCAAGGCGTACCTCATCTAAAATCGCCAGCGTGCCGTCATCCGCATTCAGGCTGCTGCCAAAAACGGTTAACATCAGCCTGAGATCGCGCTGCTGGGCAATGCGCCCGAGCTGCTCAATATCGCCAAATTTGCTGCCGCCGTAACCGACCAAGATTGCCCCGACGGGATGGATAAATTGGTATTCAGACGGACGCTCAGGGAAAGCCTCAACGCTGACCCACGGGATAGCGGCCTGCAAATGCTCTACTACCGCATCAATAATCGGACGTGTCGCGCTCATCAGTAGCCCCCCAAATCCATTTTTTCTCTCGCGCGGACGTGATATGCGCCCGGCTCGGGTTGCGGCGGCTTGTCCAATGCGGCAATGCCGATGTGGATTTTGCCGTCGCGGATGGCTTCCAGCGTCTTAATGGTCGCGTTGTAGGCGGTTTCCAGCGGTTTCGGAAAGTCGGCGCGGTTGATGCGGCGGCTGTGCAAAAAATGGCGCGCGATGTTGATGCATAAAGGCTGCAACACCGTCGGCGTGTCCGCCAAAGGCAGCACATATCTGCCCCGCAGGTATCCGTCCACCAAATCACAGGCATAACGCACTGCCGACTCAATGACCTGAGCGTCGGGTTCCGTCCCGCGCGCATTGTCGTTGGTCAGTTGTACCAACTCCGTTTTGCCCATCGCGGCCATCAAATCATCCGCACCGATATACATGGATTACTCCCCTTCTCCCGTTTCACCGCCCAACCATTCCGGCACATTGTCTGTCGGTGCTTCGGTCGGTAGGGCATAGCTTTCGCGCAGTTGCTCGCAGTCCAAAATAATTTGATTGAGCGTGCCGACCATCTTCGCGCGGTGGTCAAATCCATGCGCCTCGCCGTGAGCCGCCATCTGTTCAAACATCTCGCGCAATCGGCTGATTTGCGAGCGGATACCGACTTCCAAGCTGCCAAGCTGCATCGTCAGCTCGATGCCCACATCCGCAGGTTTAGGCTCTTTGACACCCGTCTGCTTTTTCGACAGCTTTTCCGCCAGCTCATCGACCTTTTTATTTTTATCGGCAATTACCTTATCTTTCGCTTCCGCCGTTTCGCGGCTTTCGCGCAGGGCGACGCGCAGCTCCTTGACCGTCATACGGTCGACATCGTCAAAAGTGTTGCCGTTGACCTCGCCGCCTTCGGCAAGCTCCAACAAAGTGTCGTCGTCTTCTACCAGCAGCTCGAGCAGTTTGGATTTGCCCAGCGTCATCAGCTTAGGTTGCGCCTGTTTCATTTTCGGGTCGATAAATCGGAGGGTGGCATTCATCAATCTTTGAGATTCCCGCCGCCCGAGGCCGAATTCTTTTTCAGCGATTTCGGCAAACCGCCCATGCGGCGTATGTTCTTTGATGATGATCAGCGCGCGTCCCAGCTCAAACATCCCTTCCATCGTTTGGCGTACCGCAAATCGTCCGCGCTCAATCCATACCGTCTCGTTGTAGGCCTCGCCGTTCGAAAACTTGTCCATGACCTCCATGCTGTGGAGAGCCAGTTCGTTTGCCGTCACGCCGACCGTATGCCCTAAAATTTCAGTTGCCATTTCTTTTGCTCCTCAAATGCGACGACGACGTCGTATTTATTAAATTCGGTTTTCCAATTCTTGCAAGCGCGCATTCAGCCGCTCTTGCTGTTTTCTAAATCGCTCGGCGATTTGCAGGGTTTTGATACCGTAGGCGTAGTTGCCGTTTTCAAGCCTGATGACCAAACCGGAGGCAACCAAATCATCAATATCCCTGCTGACTTGCGATGGCGTCAGCCCCAGTCCGGCCGATAAATCCTTATTGCTCAGACCAATAATCGGATGCTCATCAAGCGCAATAAAGACCCTCAATAGCCGTTGTACCCTTTTACTTTCAGCCATATCGACTCCTACGCTGCGTCTTGCTTGGATTTAAGACCAAGCTCTTGCGCGATTCGGTGGGCTTTCCCCCGATTTGCCTTGACGTTGCCGTTCAAAATCCGAGACACATAAGTCGGGTCATAACCACGCGCGATACACCACTCTTTAATCGTTTCACCGCGCTCTCGGAAACCTTCTTTTACTTTTTCTGCTTTCACGGAATATCTCCTGTTTCGTTATCGTGCTAAAATTCAACTTGTTTAAATATTTAAACAATCTTGTATCAAAGATGGCGCAAGTATATTTGGAATATTTCCATAATGCAAGACTATTTCTATATTTTATTGAGGGATTTATTCTATGAGTTTGATTTTTACAGGAAATATTCGGAAAATAATTGCAAAAGAAGATTTGACTATTAGCGAATTTGCTGATTTAATTGGCGAAAAAGTCTCAAGGATCAATGATGTATTGAGCGGCAAGCAACGCCCGCCATTTGACATGCTGGAAAAAATCCTACAAAAATTTAATGTTGATGCAAATTGGCTGATTACTGGAAAAGAAACAGCACCAATTGAGAATATTTCCATTAACACAACGATTTTAGACGATTACTCTTTCATTCCCATGTACGATGTAGAAGTTTCCGCCGGTAACGGTGCGGCTGCCTATGGCGTAACTGAACCGGCCAGGCATTTGGCGTTTAGAAAAGACTGGCTTAAATCACGCGGCCTGTATGCAAAAGACCTCAACTGCGTCATCGCACGCGGCGACAGCATGGAGCCGACCATCAGCAGCAAAGACACGCTGCTGGTCGACACCTCCAAAACCAATCCGCGCGACGGTCATATCTACGTCATCCGCAGCAGCGATGTGTTATGGGTAAAGCGTGTCCAACGCCAAATCGACGGCAACCTGCTCTTGATTTCCGACAACGCAACCTATCCGTCTATGCCCTTGGCACTGGCGGAACACCCCGATATTCAAATCATTGGACAGGTAGTGCAGGTATCCAAGGACTTGAATTGAAAAGATGGCCGCAGAAGATACGAAAAAAAGGATTGCGGCATTTGACGCACTCAAAGCCGCACGAAAAGAGGCGTTGAGAAAATACCGTTTTTAAAACTTCAATAAAAGGAAACATTATGGCTGAATTAACGCCCCTGCTTGCTTGGACTTTTACCGAAGAATGTCCGATTCCTGCCGATGTCGGCGAGCTGTTGGTCGCAGGAGAACAGCCCATTGCGGCGTATAAAACCATACGCGATAGTGCCATTTTTACTGACAAACGGTTGATTGTTCGTGATGCACAAGGCCTGCGCGGGAAAAAAGTAGAAATCTATTCGTTGCCTTATGCCAATATCAACATGTGGTCTAGTGAAAATGCTGCGGGCTTTTTGGATTTTTCAGCCGAATTGGAACTTTGGACCCGCGCCGGACACATCAAAGTCAATCTGCTTAAAGGTATTGATGTCCGAAAATTGGACAAACTTATTGCCGATTGTGTTTTGAGGTAAACAATCCGATTAAAGATGGGTTTTAACCTCCATTAAAAGCCCCTTCAGACGGCCTTTCCTACAATCCCTGTATTGATTTCCAACTCAATACAGGGATTTTTCCATGTCAGACAAATTCACCCAATTCATCGAACGCGTCCTCTCCCACGAGGGCGGTTACGTCAACCACCCTCAAGACCCCGGCGGCGAAACCAACTGGGGCATCACCAAGCGTACCGCAATGGCAAATGGCTTTAACGGTTCCATGCGCGCCATGACGCGCGAGCAGGCCGTCGGCATTTACCGCCAAGCGTTTTGGGAGCGTTACCACGCCGACCAAATGCCCGAAGCGGTTGCTTTCCAATTCTTCGATGCCTGCATCAACCACGGCTACGGCAATGCCGCCCGTATGCTGCAACGCGCCGCAGGCGTGCCGGACGACGGCGTTATCGGCGAAATCAGTCTCAAAGCCATCAATTCACTTCCTGAAAATGACCTCCTGCTCCGTTTCAACGCCGAGCGTCTGGTCTTCTATACCAAGCTCGGCACGTTCACGTCTTTCGGCAAGGGTTGGGTACGCCGTGTGGCGCAAAACCTGATTCACGCAGCAGCGGACAATACCGATTAAATTTCAGGCCGTCTGAAAAACGATTGCCTAATCCCAAAGGTGTTTTTCAGCCGGCCGGCCCATACGACGGAAATAAAAATGAGATTCTTCAAATGGCTTTCCGGCTTGGTCTCCAATCCGGCCACGGGAAATATCAGCCACACCAAACTCTGGGCCAATGTTGCCGCCGGCACGATGACCTTCAAATTTATGCAGACAGCCGATGCCCCCGAATGGCTTTGGTGGGCATACGGCGCAATGGTCGGCGGTTATGCCCTGATTAAGCGCGGCCTGTCAGTCATTCCGCAAGTAGCGGAAATCAAGCGGCGCGAAGGAGGCGAAAATGTGGACGGTGATTAAGGCATGGCCGGCCGCATTGCTCGCCGCCGTATTACTGGGCGGCACATATGGTGCAGGCTACGTCCGTGCCAAACATACCTGCACGGCGGAGACGACGCAGATGCAGCTGATCCATACGGCGCAACGTTTGGCTGCCGAGCAGGCATACGGCGAGAAGCTGGCTGCAGCGGCGGCTGAAAAGCAACATTGGTATGACTTATCGCAACGACAAAGCAAAGAGTTGGCCGAGGCACAGGCCGAATTGGAGAAATCCCGCAACACCTTACAGGAGCAAACCCGTGCAGCAGTGGATAAAGACGGCAGCAGCTTTAACGGTATCGGCCCTAACAGCCTGTACCTCTACAAACGCGCCTTCGGATACACCGATTAAAACCGTGGAGGCGGCTGTTTTGCCGCCCGTATCTTCCGGGTTGCTGGTCAAATACGAACGCCCCGAGCGTCCGACCGGCGGCTCACCCGAACAACTTTTAAACCACGTTATCCGCTATGGCGAATACTGCCAAAAGCTGGAAGTGCAAATCTCCGGCTGGCAGGCGTGGTATTCGAAAGGCCGTCTGAAAGATGACTGATTTTGCCGACCAAGCCGCCGAATACGAAGCCGTCTTTTTGAGCGAGGCTTTATCCAAACATCAAACCAAACCTCAACATTCCGTCAGCCTGAGCCACTGTGAAGATTGCGGCAGCCCGATACCTGAAGCCAGGCAAAAAGCCGTCCAAGGCTGTACGCGCTGTGTGTTGTGTCAAGAATATTACGAGAGGGGTTATCCCTAATGGAAAAAACGTTTATCCACATCGAATTTTGGCAGTTGGTCGGATTCCTCCTGTCCTTCCTCGGCATCTGTTTTACCTTCGGCAAAATGCTGCTGGCGCAATTCCGCGAGCAGCAGGACGAACGCCAAAAACAGCAGGAACGCCTGCAAGGCAAAGTCGAAACCATGGAAAACAAACTGGCGGAATTCAACGCCGGTCTGCCCCTGACCTATGTTTTGCGGGAAGACTACATCCGCAATCAGGTCGTCCTCGAAGCCAAGCTCGACAACGTCGCCGAAAAACTCACCGAAATATACAAGATGGAAAGCGTAAAGAAATGATTAGCCAAGAATTGATTGCCAAACAACGCCGCGAGGGGATGCGTTGGAACATCATCAACACCCTTAATAAAGCCCGCCCGCACACCACCAGCGAGACCTTCCTACTGGACATCATGAATGCGATTTACCCGCAGACCACCGCCACCGAACTGCGCCAGCAGCTCGACTACCTTGCCGACCGCAAAATGGTCGAGCTGAATAAAGCACCGCACGGCTTGTGGTTTGCCGACCTGACCAGTTTGGGTGTCGATATTGCCGAATACACGGTCGAATGCCGCGCCGGTATCGCCCGCCCCGAAAAAGTGTGGAGCTGATATGGCAAAACGCAGCGTCATCGACCAACTCCCCGAAGCCGTACGCCACGAGTTCGAACGGAAACTCGTCGAAAACGGCTTCGCCGACTATCAGGCATTATCCGAATGGTTGCAGCAACAGGGATACGAAATCAGCCGCTCCGCCGCCCATCGGTACGGCCAAAAAGTACAGCGTCGGTTTGCCGCCATCAAAAACAGTACCGAAGCGGCACGCCTGATTGCCGAAGGCGCGGCAGACGAGGGGGATACCCGCTCCGAAGCCTTGATGGCGATGTTGCAGACAGAGTTGTTTGAGGCATTGGTGCAGATTGGCGAGATGCCCGAAGACGAGTTAAACGCGCTTGACCGCTTCGGGATTATGAGCGAGGGCGCGCGCAAAATCAGCGGGCTGATTACCGCCGGTACGCGCCTGAAGGAATATCAGGCAAAAGTTAAAGCCAAAGTCGAAGCCGCCGCCGAAAACGTGGCCAAGCAGGCAAAAAAAGGCGGGCTGTCCGACGCGGCTGCCGAAGCCATCCGCAAACAGATTTTAGGTATCGCATCATGACGACCAAAACCGAAGACCGCACGCCATCGGCATTGCTTCCTTATCAGCAGCGTTGGTGCGCCGATAACTCTCCCGTCAAACTCTGCGAAAAATCCCGACGCATCGGTCTGAGCTGGGGCGAGGCTGCCGATACCGCCTTACTTGCCGCCTCATCGGGCGGCATGGACGCATGGTACATAGGCTACAACAAAGACATGGCTTTGGAGTTTATCCGCGATTGTGCCAACTGGGCGAAATTCTACGGTTTGGCTGCAGGCGAAATTGAAGAAACCGAAGAGGTGTTCGTCGAGGGGGACGACAAAAAATCCGTCCTCGCCTTCGTCATCCGTTTCGCCTCCGGCTGGCGCGTTACCGCCTTATCCAGCCGCCCCTCAAACCTTCGCGGTAAGCAGGGGCGCGTCATCATCGACGAGGCGGCGTTCCATGAGCAGCTCGGCGAGCTGCTCAAAGCGGCAATGGCATTGCTGATGTGGGGCGGGCAGGTACACATCATCTCTACCCATGACGGCGTGGACAATCCGTTCAACGAGCTGATTACCGACATTCGTGCGGGCAAAAAGCCGTACTCCATCCACCGCATTACTTTCGACGAGGCCGTTTCAGACGGCCTCTACCGCCGCATCTGCCTGCGTTTGGGCAAGGAGTGGACACCCCAAGGCGAAGCCGCGTGGTGCAAGGAAATCCGCGATTTCTACGGTGAAGATGCCAGCGAAGAGTTGGACTGTATCCCTAAAAACGGCGGCGGCAAATGGCTCAACCGCGCCTTAATCGAAAGCCGTATGAGTCCTTATACACCGGTTATCCGGTACGACCAAAGCGATGAGTTCGGCCTCTTGCCCGAGCCGCGCCGCGCTGCCGAAGTGGCGGACTGGATAGCCGACACACTGCAACCGCTACTCGACGGTTTGGATAAAACCCGCACCAGCTTTGTCGGCGAAGACTTTGCCCGCAGCGGCGACCGTACCGTCATCGTCCCTTTATTGCAGCAGCCTAATTTAAGCCTTAAGCCGCCGTTCGTGTTGGAGTTGGGCAATATGCCGTTTGCCCAACAAGAGCAAATCATGAAACACCTGTTGCACGGCTTACCCAATCTGCGCGGAGCAGCATTGGACGCGCGCGGCAACGGTCAGTCAATAGCCGAAGCCATGCGCGACGAATTTGGCGCGGAGGTATGCGAGTCGGTCATGCTCTCGGAAAACTGGTACCGCACCCATACCGCGCCGTTCAAAGCCGCCCTCGAGGACGGCACGTTGGACGCAATCCCCAAAGACGAAGACATCCTGACCGACCTGCGCGCCTTCGAGCTGGTCAGAGGCGTGCCGCGCATCCCCGATGTACGCACCAAAGGTCAAGACGGCAAAAAACGCCACGGCGACGCGGCGATTGCCTTTGTCCTTGCCCATTACGCCAGCCTCGAGCTGAATACCGGACCGATACGCGTAGCCAGCCGCCGAATCCGCCGAAAAAGCGCATTAACCAAAGGTTATTGATATGAATGATAAAACCATTGAGAAAATTATTTTCACCCTGTGTTTACCCGTATTGGTGGCAATTACGCTTATTGCATCACTGCCTTTTACAGTATTGCTTGTAGCAAGATTCATAATTTTTCTAATGCTACTCGCTTCTTACCCTCTACTTCTGATACTGGCAAAACTACCGTCTAAACATTGGAATCCGCACAGTCCTTTCAAGTTTATAAAAGATACGGCTCAATCATTGCCATATCTCTGGCGAAAAATATATGAATTGTGCTTACCTTTTTGATAGAAAGTTTTATTCATGCCCAAGCCCCACCTCAAACTCAAAACCAGTCAAGGCATCATGACCTTCAAGCCGCAGGATTTATCTGCCCATCTCGCCGTTTCCCGCCCGTTTTTCAGCGGTTTTGACGGCTGGCTGCCTAATCCCGACCCTGTTTTGCGCAAAATGGGCAGGCAAATCTCCGTTTACCGCGAGCTGATGCGCGACCCCTTGGTCGGCTCGCTGGTGCGCCGCCGAAAAGCCGTCGTCGCCCGCCTCGAATGGCGGCTTGAGGGCGACGATACGCCTAAAAATGTCCGGGATTTTATCGATAGCTGGCTGGCTGAAACCGATGTTTACCGCCTGATTAAAGACGTTTTAAACGCCGTTTTTTACGGTTACCAGCCCATCGAGCTGATTTGGCGTACAGATTCTGCATGGCTGCCTGACAAAATCATCGCCAAGCCGCAAGAATGGTTCGCCTTCAACGACGAAGGCGAGCTGCATTACATCCAAAACGGACTGACCGATACCGTTCCCCCGCCTTATAAGTTCCTCTGCCCGACACACGAGGCAGATTATCTCAACCCCTACGGTTTGGGTGATTTGGGCTTGGTTTTTTGGCTGGTCACCTTCAAACGCGGCGGCCTTAAATTTTGGATGCAGTTCACCGAAAAATACGGCGCGCCTTGGCTGATTGGTAAAGAGCCGCGTTCCAATACCCCGCAGGATACCGACAAGCTGCTGGACGCGCTCGAAGCCCTGATCGGCAACAGCGTCGGCACCATTCCCAACGATTCCAGCGTCGAGATACATGAGGCAAGCGGCAAGGCCTCATCTATTGATGCCTACGACAAGCTCATCCGATATTGCCGCTCCGAAATCAGCATTGCGCTGCTTGGACAAGACCAAACCACCGAAAAAGACAGTACCCACGCCAGCGCGACCGCAGGCTTGGAAGTAACGGACGACATCCGCGACAGCGACAAACGAATCGTGGAGACAACGTTCAATCAGTTGATAGAGTGGGTGGTAGAGATAAATTTCGGAGACGTTGCCCGCCCGAAATTCGTGCTGTTCGAAAATGAGGAAAGCGGCACCAGAGAGCGTGCCGAACGGGATAAGATGATGGTGGATGCTGGTGCCAAGTTCACCAACCAATACTGGCAGCGTACATACGGTTTGAGAGAGGGCGATTTGGTTGAGGATGTTCAAGCAACCCCGGAGGCAAAAGCTGCCGACTTCACCGAGGGCGATTTGACAGACGCAGGTTTGGTCATCGACGGACTCGCCCCCGACACAGGCCGTCTGAATGAACAGGGCGAACGGCTGACTGCCGTCCTAGTGTCCGAATTAAGGCAGGGCGAAACCGCCGAAAATCTGCTCGACCGTCTGACCGCCGCCTATCCGAACATGGACGATACCGCCTTGCAAAACGAGTTGGCACGCCTGATTTTCCTTTCCGACTTGGTCGGCAGGATTGAAGTGGTACAGGAGCTTAAATCATGAACCCCGAAGAGATTAAAGCCGTCTTCGGCATGAAACCCGAAGCCGCCGTCGCCTATCTCAAGCAAAAAGGCATTGCCGTATCTTGGGACTGGCAGGATATATTAGACGACGCGCACGCCACTGCCTTTACCGTTGCCAAAACCGCCAAAATGGATGTGCTCTCCGACATCTATTCCGCCGTCGTCGATGCCGCCGAACAAGGGCGGACACTGGAAGAATTCAGCCGCGAACTCGCCCCCGTCTTACAACGTAAAGGCTGGTGGGGCAGGAAGGAAGTTCAAAATCCCGAAGGGGAAACCCAAAGCGTACAGCTCGGCAGTCCGCACCGCCTGAAAACCATCTATCTGACCAACATGCAGTCGGCCTACATGGCAGGTCGCTACGCCGAAATGATGGACTCCATCGACACACACCCTTATTGGCAGTATGTCGCCATCAACGACAGCCGCACCCGCGAAACCCACCGTATGTTACACGGTCGCGTCTATGCAGCCGACGACCCGGTGTGGGACAGCCTGTATCCGCCCTTGGATTATCGCTGCCGCTGCCGGGTTCGCCCTCTGTCGCGCGGTATGGGTGAGAGCCGCGTTCAAGCCAGACCGACTCTTGAGTCCGTCACCGTCGATATAGGTTCAAACCCTTATACCGGGGAGGCACGCTATGCCCGGCGCACCGGCATCCGCATCAACAACAAATTTATCGCCCCCAATGCGGGCTTCAATGCCAACCAAGGCAAATCCATGTTGTCCCGCATGGCGCAAATCGCCGTGGAGAAGGCGCAGGCAACCCATCCGGATATCGCCCGGATTGCCATCAAAACCATGATGGTTAATCAGAAATTCAAAAACGCCCTAACCCCCGAATCGTTGGCATGGGTGCGCGAATTATTGAGGGGCTGACCATGCTTGAGATTAAATTAGACGCAGAGCGGCTCGACCACGGCTTGAATACGCTGCTCAAAAACGCCACCAATACCCGCGCCATGATGCGGGGCATCACCACCGAGTTGCTGTCTATGACCGAAGAAAACTTCGAATCCGAAGGTTGGGGCGGACAGCGATGGAAACAAAGCCGGCGCGCCGCAGATGAGGGAGGCAAGACCCTGCAAAAAAGCGGGCAACTCGCCGCCAGCCTGACCACACAGGTCGGCAGCAACTATGCCCGCATCGGCAGCAACAAAAAATATGCCGCCATCCACCACCTCGGCGGTCAAGCAGGCCGCGGGCACAAAACCAACCTCCCGGCACGCCCCTATCTCCCCATCAACGGCAACAACCAACTCCAACCCGATGCCGAACGCAGAATCCTCGACATCGCCATCACCGCCCTCAAAAAAGGACTCTGACAATAAAAAAACGGACGATAAAATGTCGTCCGTTTCTTGTTGCACTATTTGCAACTCCATTTCACTTTTTCCATCCCGCCTCATCCCCCATCATCCCACTTCTTCCCATTTATCTCATCATTCCTATATATTTATCTCATTGGGTTTCAATCGGGCAAGGGAATTTGGTTGTCTATACCTGAACTACGGCATGATTGCAGAGGATGAAAGCGGTATTGCCGAATTGGCGGGCAACATCGTTTCCCTATTGCAGCAGCAAGGCTTCGATGCGGAATGGAGCGGCAATCCCGATGATTGCATCAATGTATGGCTGCAACCGTTTTACGCCGCCCTCAAGGATTAACCGCCGGCTTTACCGTTTTTCTTTCATGCCGTCCGCTCCCGACTTTTGCATCGGCGGCATACGATAGAAGGCCGTCTGAAAACGATGCTTCTGCAAGGAGGCTCAGTTTTCAGACGGCCTTTTGAGTATTGGCCTCGAACGGTTTGTCCAACCCAAAACCCAATTCGGGTTCGATTTATACGTCTTTCCTTATCAGGACGGTATCGGCAGGACGGGTGGAAACGGTAACCGCATCCGCTTCGTTTATTTCCGTTTTCCCGCTGCGAAGGCCGTTTTAACGCCGTAAATTTCGCAGAGG
>ERZ773056.414-NODE-414-length-22715-cov-8.371227_pt1 | contig 22715 bp, 28 predicted proteins | sample MGYA00580857_ERZ773056 | MGnify/ENA primary metagenome ERZ773056 (study PRJEB29015, sample SAMEA2737996) | human oral metagenome | biome: human oral; feature: human-associated habitat; material: dental | place: China | collected 2114 ... | reverse complement strand
TAAAATTGCAAAAGAATATAATGTAAAAGCAATGGGATTTATTGGAGGAAAACTTGGACCAAAATCATTGCTAAGATGATACCAATATTCAAATTCTTAGGAATTTTTATTAAAAATATGAAACCTATACATATTGATAATGTAGTTAATGAATTAATAAAAAAATTAAGGAAGTAGAGAGATGAAAATTAGTAAAAGTTTAGAACAAGCAATTTTTGTGTTATTAATGTTAGCACTTCAGAAAGATAAAACAACAGTAAAAAGTTTTATTTTAAGTAAAAAATTAGAAATATCTGATTCTTATTTAAAAAAATATTAAGAAAAATGGTAGTTGCAGATTTAATTGTATCAAATGCTAGTAAAGATGGAGGATTTCAATTAAAAAAGTCCATTGAAGAAATAAGCCTTTATGATGTTTACAAAGCAATAGAAACAACTGAAATAACAGATTTTAAATCTGAAATTGCTAGAAAACTTTTCAAAGATGAAGAGCATATAAAAAATAGTGAAGATAGAATAATTGATACCATTAATAAAGCAGAAGACACATTAAAAAAATTAAAATTATCTGCACTATTGGATAGTAAAAAGTATAAAAATAGTGATATTGATTGGTATAAAACTGATGAAAAAATATAATAAAAATAACCGACTGGACAAAATTTCCAATCGGTTTTTCCTTTTTAATTACCACTACTTATAACAGGTGCTTTTGGAGTATATCCACCAGCTTTATTGAATACCTTTCTAATAAACTTAGTTATAGGATATTCAAAATTACTGTCATCTTTTTGTTTTTTAGTATAAAGTTTTTCTAATTCTTCCTTATAAGCTTCAACATCTTTTGGATTAGGATCACTTATAGGAACTTTTTTAAGATTAGGATATTCTCTATCAAGAACAGCATTCCATTGTTCAACTTGATCTTTAAATAATGATAAAATAAAGTCTCCATTTTCAGAAATTTTAACTTCTTTAACAACATCTCCCATTTCTAATTTTCTAATTTTTTGGAAATCTCCTTCTGATCTAACTTCACCAAAAACTGTATGTACTCCATTTAACCAATCAGCTGGAGCAAATGTAAAGAAGAATTGAGAACCACCAGTATTAGGTCCAGCATTTGCCATAGCTAACATTCCTGGTTGATAGAAATCTAACCATTCAACAAATTCATCTGGTATAGTATACCCTGGTCCACCCATTCCAGTTCCAGTAGGGTCTCCACCTTGTACTATGAAGTTATCAACAGAACGAGTGAATTTTGTATTATCATAAAATCCTCTTTTTGCAAGGTTAATAAAGTTAGCAACTGTTAAAGGAGCTGCTTCTGGGTATAAGAAGAAAGTTATTTCTCCTTGTGTTGTAACAAAAGTGACAGTTACATTATTATATTTTGTAGGACTTTTAAAAACACTTGTAAAAGATTTCATTGTAGATTTTAGCGAGCTACAACTTACTAAAAATATAAGTGATAAGGCTAAAATACTGAATAATTTAAATATTTTTTTCATCAAAACCTCCTAAATTTTATTTAGCTACTTTATTATTATACTATATTTTTAGAAAAAAAACTATTTTATGAAATTTTTTTGTAATTTCTTTGTTGATAATGTTAGCAAAATTGAGATAACAATCAATATCACAGAGAGAGCATTTACAACAGGAGACACTCCTAATCTTATCATAGAATAAATTCTAAGTGGTAAAGTTGAAGAACCTGGACCTGAAACAAAGAATGTTATTACAAAGTCATCAAAAGATAATGTTAAAGCCATTAAAAATGCTGAAATTATAGCTGGCAATAACATTGGAATAATAACCTTTGTTAAAGTTTGTCTATTTGTTGCTCCTAAATCATAGGCAGCTTCAACAATAGAATAATCAAATTCATCAAGTCTTGAAAGAACTATAAATAAGACATAGGGAATATTAAATGTTGTGTGTGCAATAAAAATTGTTGTAATTCCCAATTTAAATTTTAATGTAGCAAACATAATAAGAAGTGAGACTCCAATTATTATATCTGGTACTACAAGAGGCAAAACACTTAGGTTTTTTAAATACTTTTTACCCTTAAAGTCAAACCATTTCAAAGCAATAGCACCAAAAGTACCTATAACTGTTGAGACAAAAGATGAAATAAGAGCAATAAAGATACTATAATAAAATGCTTTCCAGATATTACTAGAATGTTTGAATAGTTCTTTGTACCATCTTAAAGAAAAACCATTCCAAACCATTCCTTTACCATCATTAAAAGAATAAATAACCAATACTATCAATGGTAAATAAAAAAATATCATAGTGAAAATAAAAATTATTAAAGATGTTTTTCTTCTATCTAGCTTATTAGACATTATTTTCACCTACTTTGTTTTCTTTTTCTTCATATTTTGAAAATAACCATACAACTATACTTGTTAAAACTATTAAAGCACCTGAGATTGTTGAAGCCAAAGGCCAGTTTCTAGTAACAGTTAAATGTTGAGCAATAACATTTCCAAGCATAAGTGAGTTTGTCCCCCCAACTAACTTAGGAACTGCATAAGAACCTAATGCTGGAATTAATGTAAAAATAGTTGAAGTTATTATTCCTGCCTTTATATTAGGAATAAAAACTTTTCTAAAAGCTTGAAAATTTGTTGCACCTAAATCTCTTGCTGCATCTAAAAGAGAAAAATCAAATTTTTCAACAACTGCATATAAAGGTAAAATTGCAAAAGGTAAACTTGTATATATAGAGATTATTACAACAGCAGGAACATTGTATAGCATTTTTATAGGCTCATTAATTATATGAAGTTTCATAAGAAAATGGTTAATAAAACCATTATTCCCTAAAAGTGCTATCCAAGAATATATTCTTACTAAAAAATTTGTCCAAAAAGGTATTATTATTAAGAACAAAAGTTCTTGTTTATGTCTTGACCTAGCTATATAGTATGAAATAGGAATAGCAAGTAAGACAGTAAAAATAGTTATTAATATAGAAATATATATAGTGTTTATAAGTATTGTTAAAAATACTTTATCAACAAATATATTAAAAGTTTCAAATGAAAGTTTAAATTCTACTCCACCATAAGTTCCTCTTTTTAAAAAAGAATATGACAGAATAATTAAAATAGGAATAAGAAAAAATACTGTTAACCAAATATTTATTGGTAAAGAATAACTTAAACCTAACTTACTATTTTTTTTCACTTTCCACCTCCACTAGATAACCATCATAGGCATCCCAAGTGATGTAAGCATCTTCATCCCACCATATAGCTTTCTCATCATTATCATCAAAGAAAGCAGCATGTTGCATAAAGATTTTAAATTTTAAATTTTCATTATTTTTTAAATGTACATAGTATTTACTTTGGAAACCAGAATAAATATATTCATCAACATAAACAGCTGCACTATTTACAAAGTTTTTAGTATTTTTTATTTCATTTTTAGAAAGCCTAATTTTTTCAGGTCTTAAAGAGATAGTGACTTTATCCCCAATTTTTACCTTTTTATCCAATTCAATAATTATTTCTCCTATACCTTCTAAATTTATTTTAGCTAATTCTTCATTTATTATCTCAGTAACTTTTCCACTGAAAAAATTATTTTCTCCTAAGAAATCTGCAACAAAAGTATCAGCAGGAGCTTCATAGACTTCAGCAGGAGTACCTACTTGTAAAACTTTTCCTGCATTCATAACAGCTATTCTATCTGAGATAGAAAGGGCTTCTTGTTGGTCATGAGTAATAAATATAAAAGTAATTCCAACTTCATCATGAATTAAATCAAGCTCTATTAAAAGATTTTGTCTTAATTTTGCATCAAGAGCTGATAGAGGTTCATCTAGCAATAAAACTCCTGGTTTATTGATTAAGGCTCTTGCTATTGAAACTCTTTGTTGTTGTCCTCCTGATAATTGGCTAACTTTTTTAGAACTATGCTCTTCTAATCCAACAAGTTTTAGATATTTATTAACTTCTTCATTTATTGTTTTTTCATCAACTTTTTTAAGTCTTAAAGGAAATGCTACATTTTCAAAAACGTTCAAATGTGGAAAAAGAGCATATTTTTGAAATATAGTATTTACATTTCTAAGATTTGGTGGTAAGTCAACTATATTTTCATCACCAAGATATATAGCTCCACTGTCTGGTGAAATAAAACCAGCTATCATTCTTAAAAGTGTGGTTTTACCACAACCTGATGGACCTATTATAGAAAAAAATTCTCCTTGCTCTATCTTTAAATTAATGTCTTTTAGAATTTGAACTCCATCAAAACTTTTATTTACATTAACTATATTTATATCTTTTTTTTCCAATTTTTCTTTTACCTCCCCAATTCTTAAATTAGCATATTTTTATTATTCTATCATTAAATCTTAACATTTTCAATCATTCATTATAGTCTAATAAAAATAGGTTAGTTATAATTTTAAATTTTTCTTGAAAGGATAGCTAAATAACTTTTAAATGAAACTACTGCGACGTCCTATAATGTTGAAAGAGCCTTTTATGAGCTCGAGAGACATTATAGGCTGGCAAGTAGTTGACATATATTAATAGAAATTTTTTATAATTCTATTTCAAGAAAAATTATACTGTAACAAACTATTTTTATAGCTAATCATTTTCTTCTTCAATTAAATAATTCATTTGTTGCCAATCATAATATTCTATTAATTTATAAGGAATAGTATTATTTTTATGAGCGATAGCAATAATTTCATCAGCCCCAACTTTATATACTACATGATGCTCTTCAAAATCATCTAAAAGCATTTCTTGATATTCTTTATATTTTCCAGATTTTTTTAATTCATCTATAATTGTCTTAATTTCTTCTTGTGTTAATCTTTCCATAATTCTCACCTCATTTAATATTTATATCTATCTTATATAGTATAGGATAAATAGATTAATTGCAAATAAAAAATAAATATATTTATTGGTTTAATTTTTTATAATTAAAGATAATATTTTTACCATAAATTTTATTGACAAAGCAGAAAAAAAACTGTACTCTTATAGTATAGATATAAATTAAAAATTATATATAAATATGAAAGGATTGATGATATGACAAGCAAAACTGTTGAAATAGTAAATGAAACTGGGTTACATACAAGACCTGGAAATGAGTTTGTAAGTTTGGCAAAGACATTCTCTTCACAAATAAGTGTAGAAAATGAAGCAGGAGTAAAAGTAAATGGTACTTCATTATTAAAATTACTTTCATTAGGAATCAAAAAGGGAAGTAAAATAACTGTATATGCTGATGGTGAAGATGAAAATGAAGCAGTTGATAAATTATCATCTCTTCTTGAAAACTTAAAAGACTAATTTTTTGTGAGAGGGAGGAGGAAAACTTCTCCCTTTTATTATATGAAAATAAAAATTGGAGTGGGATATGAAACAAGATATTTTAATAAAGGGAATTCCAGCTTCACCTGGGATAGCAATAGGAAAAGCGTTCCTATATAAAGAGAATAAATTAGAAATAGTTGAAAAATCTGATTTATCTAAAGAAGAAGAAATTGAAAGATTGGTAAAAGGTAGAGAAATTGCTAAGAGTCAATTAGAAGAAATTAAAGAAAATACTTTAAAAAAATTAGGAAAAGATAAGGCTGATATTTTTGAAGGACATATTACTTTATTAGAAGATGAAGAATTATTCTCTGAAATTGATTCAAAAATCTCTCAAAAAAATTGTACTGCTGAATATGCTTTAAATGAAGCCATTGATGAATATGCAACTATGCTTGCAAATTTAGAAGATGCATATTTTAAAGAAAGAGCAGGAGATTTAAGAGATATTGGGAAAAGATGGCTATATGGTGTTATGAATATACAAGTAGCTGATCTTTCTAAATTAGAGCCAGAAACAATTATTGTAGCAAAAGAATTAAATCCTTCTGATACTGCACAAATAAATTTAGACAATGTTTTAGCTTTTGTAACAGAAATTGGTGGAAAAACTGCACACTCATCTATTATGGCAAGATCATTAGAGCTACCAGCTGTTGTTGGAGTAGGAGCAGTTTTAAATGAGCTAGAAAATAATGAAACTTTAATAGTTGACGCTATAAAAGGTGAAGTAATTGTTTCACCTAATGCAGAAACTTTAGAGTTATATAAAGAAAAAAGAGAAAAATTTTTAAAAGAAAAAGAGGAATTGAAGGCTTTAAAAGATAAAGAAGTTATTTCAAAAGATGGAATAAAAGTTGATGTTTGGGGTAATATTGGTTCTCCTAATGATGTAAAAGGAATTATTTCAAATGGTGGTTTTGGAATAGGACTTTATAGAACAGAATTTTTATTTATGGAAAAAGAATCCTTTCCAACTGAAGATGAGCAATTTGAAGCATATAAAATAGTTGCAGAGGAATTAAAAGGTTATCCTGTAACTATAAGAACTATGGATATAGGTGGAGATAAATCACTTCCATATATGGAACTTCCAAAAGAAGAAAACCCATTTTTAGGTTGGAGAGCAATAAGAGTTTGTTTAGATAGAGAAGAAATTTTAAGAACTCAGTTTAAAGCACTTTTAAGAGCTTCAAAATATGGGCAAATAAAAATAATGCTTCCAATGATAATGGATATTGGAGAGATAAGAAAAGCAAAAGCTATTTTTGAAGAATGTAAAAAAGAATTACAAGAGAAAGAAATAGAATTTGATAAAAATATTATGCTAGGAATAATGGTAGAAACTCCTGCTGTTGCATTTAGAGCAAAATATTTTGCAAAAGAATGTGATTTCTTCTCAATAGGAACAAATGATTTAACTCAATATACTTTGGCAGTTGATAGAGGAAATGAAAAAATTGCAAATCTATATGATACATATAACCCAAGTGTGTTACAAGCTATAAAAATGTTAATTGATGGTGCACATGAGGGAGGAATAAAAATTTCAATGTGTGGGGAGTTTGCAGGAGATGAAAATGCTGTAGCACTTCTATTTGGAATGGGCTTAGATGCTTTTTCAATGTCAGGAATTTCAATTCCAAGAGTAAAAAGAATTATCATGAAATTAGATAAAAAAGAGTGCCAAAATTTAGTTGAAAGAGTTTTATCTCTATCAACAGCTTCAGAAATTAAAGAAGAAGTTAAAAAATTTATGGAAAAAATATAGAGAATAATATTTTTAATATATATATTATATGATGATTATTCAAATTTTAAATATGTCAAAAGATAATTCCTCTGTATTAAAAGTGAAAAAAGTTTTGTAGTTAAACGCTTATTTTAGAAAATATACAAAAGAATAAAAAATAAAATATGTATACCAATATAATTAATTTTGAAAAAAAGTCTTGATTTTTATTAAAAAATGATGTATTATAACGAAAGAAAATCAAGGAGGGATCAACAATGAAAAAATTTGCAATGTTAGCACTAGCTATGAGTTTATTCTTAGTAGCTTGTGGAGAAAAGAAAGAAGAAGAAAAACCAGCTGAACAACCTGCTGCAGAAGCAACTGCACCTGCAACAACTGAAGCACCAGCAACTGAAGCTGCTGCAGAAGCTAAAACATTCTCACTTAAAACTGAAGATGGAAAGGAATTTACATTAGTAGTTGCTGCTGATGGAGCTACTGCAACTTTAACTGATGCAGAAGGAAAAGCAACTGAATTAAAGAATGCTGAAACTGCATCTGGAGAAAGATATGCAGATGATGCTGGAAATGAAGTTGCTATGAAAGGTACAGAAGGAATCTTAACTTTAGGAGATCTTAAAGAAGTACCAGTAACTGTTGAAGCAAAATAGTTTTAAAAAGTAATTAAAAAAGGAAAGCAGGATTTTTTCCTGCTTTTTTCTTTTAAAAAATATTGATAACTGGCACCTCATAAGGATGTACTTTTTTAATTAAATAGTAAGTTAAATCAGCAAATTCTTTTTTTACTCTAAATTTCATTAATTTTTCTTTTTCAACACTTTCTTTTCCAACTTCTCCAATGAATGCCTTAGCACCTTCAAGAGTTGTCCAATGTCCTTCAACATCTATTAAAGCATAGACATCAGTATAAGATCCTTCTTTTAATAAATTATATCTTGATAAAGCTTTAACAATATCTTTGACATAGTTTTCAGGAACAAAAACTTCAAAACAAGTAAAATCATCTTCCTTAAATTTTAAATCAGAAGAAATTAAATTATCATTTTCATAATCTAATGTTAGATAGAAAAAAGAAGTATCTTTATTAAGTAAATCTAAAAATATTTTATCTCCTTCCCAAAGATTAAGATTATAGATTTCAGATTTATCTATCCATTTTAAATCTCCCTCAGAACATTCTTGAATCTCTCCTAAAAAATTTTTTGAAGTATAAAGATACATATAAAGTGGTTCATCATCATTAAAATTAAAAATTACTATTCCTCTATGAATATAGTCTACAAGAGTTAAACCTGTTTCTTCTTTAACTTCTCTAAATAAACATTGCTCAGGTGTTTCATTTTTTTCTAATTTTCCACCAACACCTAACCACTTATTTTTATTTATATCGTTTTCTTTTTTAGTTCTATGTAACATAAGATATTTATTATCTTTTTCTAAATAACATAAGGTTGTAATCATAATAACACCTACTTTTCTATACCTTTTCTTGCCATAACACCTTTTTGGAAGTAATGTTTAACTTCCTTCATTTCAGTCACTAAATCTGCCATTTCAATAAGTTCATCTGGGGCGTTTCTTCCTGTTAAAATAAGTTCTGTTGTTTCAGGTTTATTTTCAATTAAAAATTTTATCTCATCAACAGTTATTAAATCATATCTCAATGTTCCTAAGATTTCATCAGCTATAACTATATCATATTTTCCACTTAAAAGAGCATTTTTCAAACTTTCATAGCCTTCTCTCATAAGTTTTTTATCTTCATCAGTTACATATTCTTTACTTCTTATAAAAACTCCTCTACCATATCTTTCATGAGTAACAGTTTCAAATTTTTTTAATGTATGAAGTTCCCCATAATCTCTCCCCTTTAAAAATTGACAGAAAAATATTTTAAAGTTACTGCCCACTGCTCTTGTAATAAGTCCTAAGGCAGCAGTTGTTTTTCCTTTTCCATTTCCAGTATATATTTGAGTGTATCCTTTTTGCATAAGTCCTCCTTTCAGTTCAACTCTCTTGTGACATTATTAATCCATTTTTTACTTTTATATCTCCAAATAATAAGTGGCTGCTTAATAATTTCATCTGACATTATTAAAAGATAAATTAGTTTTGCAGGTAAATTCAAATAGAAGGCTGCAATAGCTGAAATTAACACAGAACCAAACCAAAGAGGCAAAACATCTGCAACCAGTGCAAATTTTGTATCTCCTCCAGCTCTAAAAACTCCAACAATTAAAACTGCTGAAATACTTTGTAAAGGTATATAGTAAAATAAAATATTTAAAGTAAGATTTAAATAATCCTCTACTTCTGAATTTAAAGCAAATTTTTTTATAATAAAAGGTTTTGCAATAAAAAGTAGAGCAACAGTAAATAAACAAGAAAGAAAAGAATATAATAAAAGTTTTTTTGCATAAATTTCTGCTGTATGGAAATCTTTTTTACCAATTTCTTTTCCAACCATAATTGCAGCTGTATTTGCAAGTCCAAAAGCAAAAACCATTGCTAACTGTCTAACAACAGAAGTTATTGAGTTAGCAGCAACGATAGAATTTCCTAATCTACCTAAGATAGCAATTCCAGCAGCTGTTCCACCTGCCCATAGAAGTTCATTCATCATAGTGGGAGCAGAGTATTTTATAAAATCCTTTTTTAAAATAGGGTCTAAACTTTTTATATATTTCCATTTTATAGAAACAAAATGATGATTTTTAGAGTTATAATAAAATACTATTCCAAGTTCAATAAGTCTTGCAACAAGAGTTCCTATTGCAGCTCCTTTTACTCCCATTTTAGGAAAGCCAAAATTTCCAAAAATTAAAAGGTAGTTAATTATAAAGTTGCTGACAAATGAAGTTGCATAAGTGATTGTTGATACAGTGACTCTTTCAACACTTCTCATAGTAACCAAATAAACAATAGAAATAGAAGTTGTTAAATATGAAAAACTAACTATTTTTAAATATTTAATTCCTTCCAGGATAGTAGTTTCATCATTAGTAAATAAGCTAATAGCATTTCTTGAAAAGAAAAATGCAAATATAAAGAAAAATAAACTTAAACCAAATGCTATTTTTATACCAATAGCTAAAATCTTTTCTATGGTCTTAGTATCTTTCTTACCCCAATACTGTGCAGTTAAAACTGTTGCACCAGAGCCTATACCAAAGAATAGTAAAATTAAAATAAATTGTACTTGTCCTGCAAGTGAAGAGGCTGATAGTGCTACCTCACTATATCTTCCAAGCATAATAACATCTGTACTTGAGATAGCAACATTTATTAAATTTTGTATTGCTATGGGCAGTAAAAAAGTGAGTACAGATTTTCTAAAAGAGGTCTTATCTAACATTATCTTTCTCCAACAAAACTACACAATATGATTTAACTCCCGTTTCATCTCCAGTGAAACCTAATTTTTCTTCTGTTTTAGCCTTTATATTTATAAGTTCAGAATCAATTTCTAAAATTTTTGCAATATTATCTCTAATACTATCTATATATGGTCTTAATTTAGGTTTTTGTATAACTATAATAGAGTCTAAATTTACTATCTTATAGTTTTTTTCTTTCATAATATCATTTATTTTTTTTAATAAGATAGCACTATCAATATCTTTTAAATTTTCATCATTATCTGGAAAATGTAATCCTATATCTCCCAAACCTAATGCTCCAATTATTGCATCAGTTATAGCATGTAAAAGTACATCTCCATCAGAATGTCCTAAAACTCCTTTTGTATGAGGAACTTCCACACCACCTAACATCAATCTTCTACCTTCAACTAATTTATGAACATCATAACCATTACCTATTCTTAACATTTACAAACATCTCCCATATTATATATACTGTTATAAGTTTCAATCAATTCCTTTTCACTAACAGTAGAAGTACCAATCTTTCCAACTACTATTCCCCCAGCAGCATTAGCTATCTTAGCAGCCTCTTCCCAAGTTGCTCCAGCAGCCTTTGCTAAAGTAAAAACTGAAATAACTGTATCCCCTGCACCAGTTACATCATAGACTTCTTTTGCATAAGTAGGAATATTATGTATTTCTTTATCATATAAAGTCATTCCTTCTTCACTTCTTGTTATTAAAACAGTATCTAAATTATATTTTTCTTTTAATTTTTCCCCAACTATATCAATATTTTCTGATGGGCTTGCTTCAACTGCTGCATAAGCTTCTTTTTTATTTGGAGTAATAGAAGAAGCTCCCACAAAATTAGAAATATTTTTTGGTTTAGGGTCAACAGTAACAATTACATTATTTTCTCTACATAATTTTATAATTTTTTGCGAAAGAGATTTTGTTAAAAGTCCCTTATTATAATCAGATAAAATAACTGCATTCAATTCTTTTATATGATTTTTAAGATTTTCTATTATTATATTTTCTTCATCTTCATTGATATAAAATTCTTCTTCCCAATCAAGTCTTAAAAGTTGTTGATGTCCTGCAATAACTCTTTTCTTTACAATAGTAGGTCTATTTTCAACTTTTAAAATTAAATTACAATCAACATTTTTAGGAAAAGCATTGATAAGTTTTTCTGCATTTTTATCTTTTCCTACAAGTCCACCACAGTAAACATTAGCTCCTAAGGCAGCAAGGTTATTAATAACATTGGCAGCACCACCTAAAACAAATTTTTCTTCTGTAACTTTAACAACAGGAACTGGTGCTTCAGGAGAAATTCTATCCACTTTTCCCATAATATATTCATCTAACATTAAATCTCCAATAACAGCAATTTTAATATTTTTGAAATTTTCTATTAATTTACTTATCATAATAAAATCTCCCTTACATTATTCATTTTGTATTCACTTTTTTATTATAGCATAAAATATAAAACTTAAAATATTAGTAAAATAAAAAAAATTATGATAAAATTGAAAAAAATATTTTTTGGGGGCAGTTATGAAAAAAATAATATTGTTTTTATTTTTAATCTTGGGAGTAGTATCATTTGCTATACCAAACTATGTAAATACAGAAAAAATAAAAAGTTCTGGTTATGAAGTGACAGATGAAGGTGATTTTGGATTTAGAATAGCTAGACAAAAAAATAATGGTGATGCAACAGTTATCCTATATTATTTAGATTATCCAGAAGTTAGTTCTGCAAAGCAACTAAGTGAAATGAGTGTGAAAACAGCACCAGAAGAATTTAAGTTTTTAGACTCTACTGAAAATAAAAGAGCTTATATCAATAAGTTTGTAAGCCCAGAAGATAAAGGTGTTTATAGTTTTGTAGGAAAAAAATCTAAAATAAAAAATTGCTATATAGTAATTATGCATTCTACTAATAAACAACTTTCAAATAGTGAATTAACAAAAGCGGTTGATACTTTATTAGATGAAGCAGAAAACTTTTTAAAATAATAAAAGTTGGAGGGAATTAATGAAAAAAATTTTATTAGGTTTATTTTTAATATTGGGAGTAGTATCATTTGCAGCACCAGAATATGTAGATGTAAAGGGTATGGAAAAAAGTGGTTATATAATATCGGGAAATAAAAAAGACTCACTTTTAGCTTTTAAACTAACACAAAAAGATAGGATAGCAGTAACCTTATATTTTGCAAATGATGAAAAAGCTGACTATATAAGAAATACATTTAAAAGATCAGCTCCAAGTGCTATGGAATTCTTAGATGAAAGTGAAAATAATAGAGCATATATTCAAAGATTTAAAGGAGAAAATGAAGGTCTTTATTTATATAATATTGTGGCAAAAAATCAAAAAGTAAATGGATGTTATGTTACAATCTTTTTTTCAGAAGAAAAGGAATTATCAGAAGAGAATTTGAATGAAAAGATTGATAGTTTATTAAATGAAGTAGAAAGTTTTTTAAAATAGTAGAATTGGAGGAGAATAATGAAAAAAGTTTTATTAGGATTACTTTTAATCTTAGGAGTAGTGTCGTTTGCAGCACCTAAATATGTGGACAAAGTAAAATTACAAAAGAATTCTTATCAAATTATACAAGATGAAGCAGATGTTTTTTTATTTGGAAAATCAACAGAAGATGTTGGATTAACAGTTGGAATTTATAATATACAAGAAAGTAATGATATGGCAAAAAAAATTAGTGAAGAAGTTAAGACAGGTGCACCAGCTGAACAAAAATTTGTATCTTCAAGAGAAAATAAAAGAGCTTATATACTTAAATTTAAAGCAAAAGATGGTAGCTATACATATAGTTTTGTAGGGAAAAAGCCAAAAGTAAAAAATTGTTATATTTCAACTTTATATATTACAAATAAAGATTTCAAAGATAATGAATTAGATAAGATAGCTGATCAAACTTTAAATGAAATAGAAAGTTATTTAAAATAATAAGGTGGAGGAGAATAATGAAAAAAATTTTATTAGGATTATTTTTAATTTTAGGAGCAATATCATTTGCAGCACCAAGTCGTATAAACACAGCTAAAATTCAACAAGATGGAAATACAGTAATACTTGATGATAGTGATGCTTTTGCATTTGGAAAACTTATAGATCAAAGTTCAGTGTTAGCTGTAACATACTATGTTGGGAATAAAGATGTGAAAATTCTTAGTGAACAAATAAAAAATGAGCAACTAGTTGATGGTATAGATTATGTTGGTAGTGGAGAAAGTGAAGCTGGATATGTTCATAAATTATATGCACCAAAAGAAGGTGTATATTTCTATGTAGTTATAGCAAAAAGACAAAAGATTCAGAACTATATTATTACAGCAATATTACAAACACCAGAAGAATATAGCTCAAAGAGTGATTTAAAGGGAGTAATTAGTTTAGCAATTAAAGAAGGAGAAAAATACTTAAAATAACAAAAATGGAGGAACAGAATAAATGAAAAAAATAATATTAGGTCTATTTTTAATGTTAGGAGCAGTATCATTTTCAGCACCAAAATATGTAAATACAACAAAGTTAGAAAATGCTGGTTATGAAATTACAGGAGATGATGCTGATTTATTTTCGTTTGGTAAAGCTACACAGGAAGCAGGAATATCAGTTGCATTTTATCCAGTAACAGATGCAAATATGACAGCAAAGTATATAAGTGAAGGTGTAAAAGCATCAGCACCTGATGAAGTAAAATTTATATCTTCTATTGAAAATAAAAGAGCTTATGTCCTAAAATTTAAGGATGGAGAAGTATATACATATAATTTTGTACCTAAAAAACCAAAATCAAAAGATTGTCATATTTCAGTTTTATATATGACAGATAAAGATTTATCAGGAGCAAATTTAAATAAAATAGTAGATAGTTCTTTAAATGAAGCAGAAAGTTTTTTAAAATAGTAAATTAATATTTTAGGGAGGAAAGGGGTAATTATGAAAAAATTAATTTTAAGTCTATTTTTAGTGTTAGTAGCTTCTTCTTATGCTGTACCAAATTTTGTAAATTCTAAAAGAGCAGAAGAAAGAGGATATAAGGTTGTACAAGATACAGAAGGAACATTATCAATTCAAAAAGTTGATGATGAAAGTGCAACAACTATTTCTTATTGGTATGGAGTAAAAGATCCAGATGTTGCAGAATTAAATAAAGTTTTAAAAGAAGATGCAACAAGAGATTTACAAAGTAAAGGTTCTTTAAAAATGGGAAAGGCTTATGTAGAAAAGTATACTGATGGAGAAAATTTTATGTATACTCTTGTATTTAAAAATGCAAAACCAGCAGATGTTTTAACATCAGTTGCATATTATACAAAAAAAGAGATTCCTAAAAATGAGTTAAATAAATATGTAGATAAGTTACTTGCAGAATCTGAAAAATATATCAAATAAAAGTAAAAGGACTGTTACAAATGAATGTAGCAGTCCTTTTTATTATTATAAGGTTGGTATGATAACATCTTAAAAAACTTTTATAAATTTATTTTGTTTTGCAAATTAAATTTATTTATATATCTATTATATAATAAAAAAAATATTTTTGCAAGACTATTTTATCAAAAAATGTATAAAAAAAGCTACAAAGCTAAAATTAAGACTTTGTAGCTAAAAATTTTTAATCTTTCATACCAGCAAGTGCTATACCAAGAGGAGTTATATATACAGGCATATATGGTTTATAAATATTTAAGCCTAGTTCTTTTTTAAAAATACTTTCACTTTCATCAAAGCTACAAGCACCACCTACTAAATATACATCTTTAACCTTATAATCTTTTATATATTTCTTTACAATTGAAGCCATTTTTTGTAAAACAGGAGTAATTTGCACAAAAACTTCTTTTTCTTTTTTCTTATCAGTTTTTATATCCTCAGCTGTTTCAAAATCTACACCATAGCTTCCAGCTAAAACTAAAGTCATATGTGTCCCTCCAGTAGGTTCATCTGCAACAAAAACAACCTTTCCTTTTTCTAAAATACTAATTCCAGTTGTTCCTCCTCCTAAATCTACAACAACTCCATCTGTAATTCCTAAAACATAAGAGGCAGCTGTAGGTTCATCTACAACTTTTAACACATCTATTCCAGCTGATTCAATTACATTTACTATTGCTTTAACACTTCCTTGTTCAACACCAGGAGGAATAGCAGTATAACCTTCTGTAATTTGTATTCCTAATTTTTCTTCTAAATCTTCTTTTAATTTTCTAACTATTCCTATTGCTCCCATAAAGTCAACAACAATACCATCTCTTACGACTCTTGAACGCTGAGTAGCACCAGCAACAGGTTTACCATCTTTATCTAAAATAGTTATTACTATATTAGCAGTACCTAAGTCAACACCAACATAAAATTTGCTTTTATCAAAATTTGTTTTTGGTTTTTTAATTGTTTTTTCAAAATCTTTGATATATTTATTTACTTTATCTAAATTCATGATTATTTTCTCCTTTATTTTTATATTAAAAAAATACTATCTTAATAAGCAAAATTTGTCAATAATATTTTTAATTTAAAAAAAATAAAAAAAATTTTTAGCTATTTACTAAAAAATACTATAAATTAGATAGATTTTTTGCTATAATATAAAATAAACTTAGAATCTATGAATAAGGGGAATAGATGAAATCAGTAAAAGTACATATAAAAAACAAAAAAGGATTACATGCAAGACCTTCATCTCTATTTGTACAATTAGTTACAAAGTATGATTCAGATATCAGTGTTAAATCAGAAGATGAAACTGTAAATGGAAAAAGTATTATGGGACTTATGCTCTTAGCAGCAGAAGAAGGTAGAGAATTAGAATTAATAGCAGATGGGCCAGACGAAGATGCTATGCTTGAGGAACTAGTTGATTTAATAGAAGTAAAAAAATTCAATGAGGAGTAAAATATATGGAAATTATTAGGGCAAAACATATGGGTTTTTGCTTTGGAGTTTTAGAAGCCATAAATGTTTGTAACTCTTTGGTTGAAGAAAAAGGAAGAAAATATATTCTAGGTATGCTTGTTCATAATAAACAAGTTGTAGAAGATATGCAGAGAAAAGGTTTTAAGCTTGTAACAGAAGATGAATTACTTGAAGACATGGATGAATTAAAAGAAGGAGATATAGTGGTCATAAGGGCACATGGAACTTCTAAAAGTATTCATGAAAAGTTAAAAGAAAGAAAAGTTAAGGTTTTTGATGCTACTTGCATATTTGTGAATAAAATAAGACAAGAGATAGAAATAGCAAATGAAAATGGTTACAGTATCTTGTTTATGGGTGATAAAAATCATCCTGAAGTAAAAGGAATTATTTCTTTTGCTGATGATATTCAAATATTTGAAAGTTTTGAAGAAGCAAAAAAATTAAAAATTGATATAGACAAGACTTATCTATTGTCAACACAGACAACTTTAAATAAGAAAAAATTTGAAGAAATTAAAAAATATTTTAAAGAAAACTATAAAAATGTAGTAATTTTTGATAAAATATGTGGTGCAACAGCTGTTAGACAAAAAGCAGTTGAAGATTTAGCAACAAAAGTAGAAGTGATGATAATAGTTGGAGATACAAAGAGCTCAAATACAAAAAAATTATACGAAATATCTAAAAAATTAAATGATAATAGTTACCTTGTTGAAAATGAGGAGCAGTTGGATTTAACTATTTTTAGGGATAAAAAAGTAGTAGGGATTACTGCTGGAGCATCAACACCAGAAGAAACAATAATGAATATAGAAAAAAAAATAAGGGGGATATATAAAATGTCTAATGTAAATGAAAACCAAAACGAATTCTTAGAAATGTTAGAAGGATTCCTACCAAATCAAGAGAAAAGAGTTGAAGGAGTTATAGAATCTATGGATCAAAACTTCTCATATCTTGATGTTCCTGGTGAAAGAACAGCAGTTAGAGTAAGAACAGATGAATTAAAAGATTATAAAGTTGGCGACACTGTTGAAGTTTTAATAACAGGATTATCAGAAGAAGATGATGACCAAGAATACATAACTGCTTCAAGAAGAAAAATTGAAGTGGAAAAGAATTGGGAAAAAATTGAAGATTCTTTTAAAAACAAAACTATCTTAGAAGCAAAAGTTACAAAGAAAATAAAAGGTGGATACTTAGTAGAAGCATTCCTATATGCTGGTTTCTTACCTAATTCACTTTCAGAAATTTCTGATAATGAAGAAAAAGTAAATGGAAAGAAAATACAAGTTATAGTAAAAGATATTAAAGTGGATGCAAAAGATAAAAAGAATAAAAAAATCACTTATTCAGTAAAAGATATTAAAACAGCAGAACAAGAAAAAGAATTTGCTGGTTTAACAGTTGGACAAACTGTTGACTGTGTTGTTACAGAAGTTTTAGACTTTGGTTTAGCAGTTGACATCAATGCTTTAAAAGGTTTTATCCATATTTCAGAAGTATCTTGGAAAAGATTAGATAAATTATCTGATGTATATAAAGTTGGAGATCATATAAAAGCAGTAGTTGTTTCATTAGATGAAGCAAAAAGAAATGTTAAATTATCAATTAAAAAATTAGAAGAAGATCCTTGGGCAACAGTTGCTAATGAATTCAAAGTAGATGATGAAGTTGAAGGAACTGTTACAAAAGTTTTACCTTATGGTGCTTTTGTTGAAATTAAGCCTGGTGTAGAAGGACTTGTACATATTTCAGATTTTAGCTGGACTAAAAAGAAAGTTAATGTTGCTGAATATGTAAAAGAAGGAGAAAAAGTAAAAGTTAGAATAACTGACTTACATCCAGAAGATAGAAAATTAAAATTAGGAATAAAACAATTAGTAGCTAACCCTTGGGAAACTGCTGAAAAAGACTTTGCTGTTGGTACAGTAATTAAAGGAAAAGTTGTTGAAGTAAAACCATTTGGAATATTTGTTGAAATAGCAGATGGAATAGATGCTTTTGTTCATAGCTCAGATTATAGTTGGGTTGGGGAAGAAACTCCTAAATTTGAAATTGGAAATGAAGTTGAATTAAAAATAACTGAACTTGATTTAAATGATAAAAAAATTAAAGGAAGTTTAAAAGCTTTAAGAAAAAGTCCTTGGGAACATGCAATGGAAGAATACAAAGTTGGAACAACTGTTGAAAAGAAAATAAAAACTGTTGCAGACTTCGGATTATTTATTGAATTAACAAAAGGAATTGATGGATTTATTCCTACTCAATTTGCTTCTAAAGAATTTATTAAAAATATAAGAGATAAATTCAATGAAGGAGATGTTGTTAAGGCTCAAGTTGTTGAAGTAAATAAAGATACACAAAAAATAAAATTATCTATTAAGAAAATAGAAATTGAAGAAGAAAAAAGAGAAGAAAGAGAACAAATTGAAAAATATTCTACTTCATCTTCAGAAGAATAATAAGTTATAAACAATATAAGGAGGAACTATTGTTCCTCCAAATTTTTAATAAAAAAAAGTAGGAGGAATAATGAGTACTGCATTTACAGGTTTCGTATTATTAAATGAAGCTAAGTTTGATAGAAATAAATTTTTAAAAGATTTAAAAGAAGATTGGAAAATCACATTAGATTTAGGTGATGATAGTGAAAATAAAGAAAAAGATATGTTGGTTGGAAATGTTGGAGATATAATGGTAGCTGTTGCTTTAATGCCTGCTCCTATTCCTAATAATGAAGCAGTAGATAATGCAAAAACAAACTATAGATGGAAAGATGCAGTTAAAGTTGCAGAAGAACATAAGGCACATATACTTGTTTCTCTTTTAGGAGAACCTAATTTAGTTGAAGGTGCAAAATTATATACAAAAATTATATCAGCACTTACAAAACAAGATAACTGTACTGGAATTAATGTATTGGGAACAGTTTTAAATCCTGATATGTATAGAGACTTTACAAAATATTATGAAGAAAATGATATGTTTCCAGTTGAGAATATGATATTTATAGGATTATATGCTTCAGAAGGTGAAAAGATAAATGCTTACACTTATGGAATGGAAGGATTTGGAAAAAAAGAAATGGAAATACTTGATAGTTCACAAAGTCCAGAAGATGTTTACTATTTTTTACAAGGTGTAGCAGACTATGTTATAACTTCTGATGTAATACTACAAGATGGTGAAACAATAGGTTTTTCAGCAGAACAAAAAATTCCTATATCTCAATCAAAAGGGATAGCTGTTAATGGTGTTACATTAAAATTAGCATATTAATAGAAAAAAATTTTAAAATTTTGAAAAAAATATTGCCTAAATCAAAAAAATGTGGTATATTAATAAAGTATCAGTGATGGTCGCATAGCTCAGTTGGGAGAGCACCTGCCTTACAAGCAGGGGGTCATAGGTTCAAGTCCTATTGTGACCACCATAGGAAATGGGGGTGTAGCTCAGTTGGTTAGAGCGCCTGCCTGTCACGCAGGAGGTCGCGAGTTCGAGCCTCGTCACTCCCGCCATGTAAAATTCAACTAGCTTAAGGCTAGTTTTTTTATTTTTTATAAAAAATATAAGAAATTGTGATATAATATAAAATAGAGAAAAATTTTTTAAGGTGAATGGAAAATGTATAATGAAATTGATTTACATAACCTCGATTTCAAATTAGCTTTAAATATATTTAAAAGAAAATATAATGAAGCCTTAAAAAGAAAAGATAAGAGGGAAATTTTAATAATTCATGGTTATGGAGCTAATAAATTAGGGCATATTCCTATTTTGGCAACAAACCTAAGAGTTTTTTTATCTAAAAATAAAGATAAGTTAAGTTACAGACTTTCAATTAATCCTGGTGTAACTTATGTAACTCCAATATCTAAATTGGATTAGAAAAGAGGAATAATGTATATAAAATTGAAGGATAAGAGTTTATCTAAAAGAGTTGAAGAATTTTTAGAAAAAAATGATATCAAGTATTTTACTTCATTAGATGGAGAAAATTTAAAGTATGCTATACTATATATACCAAATAATTTTAAAGAGGAAAATTTTAAAGAAATTGATGATTTGATTGAAATTGTAAAAATTAAAAGTTCATATAAATTTGTAAGTAGAGAATTCAAAAACTCTGATACAATAATAGATATAAAAGGGCATTTAATAGGTGGAAAAAACTTTATGTTTATGGCAGGTCCTTGTTCAGTTGAAAATAAAGAAATGCTTTCAAATATAGCAAAAGAAGTAAAAAAAGGTGGAGCAATTGCTTTAAGAGGTGGAGCATATAAACCTAGAACTTCTCCTTATGATTTTCAAGGTTTAGGAGAGGTAGCATTAAAATATTTAAGAGAAATAGCTGATGAAAATAATATGTTAGTTGTAACAGAAGCTATGGATGTTGAAAATTTAGATCTAATTTGTACATACTCAGATATTATACAAATTGGAGCCAGAAATATGCAAAACTTTAGTTTACTAAAAAAATTAGGAAAAATAAACAAACCTGTATTATTAAAAAGAGGTTTAAGTGCAACTATTAATGAGTTTTTATTATCAGCAGAATATATAATTGCCCATGGAAATAGAGAAGTAATTCTTTGTGAAAGAGGGATTAGAACTTTTGAAACTATGACAAGAAATACCTTAGATATAAATGCTATTGCTATGATAAGAGAATTATCACATCTTCCTATTATAGTGGATGCAAGTCATGGAACAGGAAAAAGAAGTCTAGTTGAGCCTATTACCTTAGCAGGAATTTTTGCAGGAGCTAATGGGGCTATGGTAGAAGTACATGAAAATCCAGAATGTGCTTTATCTGATGGACCTCAATCACTTGACTTTAAATTATTTGAGAAATTAGCAAAAAATATAAAAAAATCCTTAATCTTTAGAAAGGAATTGGAATAATGAATTATATAGATAAAGATATAAAAGATTTTGATGATTATATAGAATTTACAACTTTTAATAAATTCAATGTTAAAATATTATTTACAAAGAAACATTATGGAAGTGTTCCAGAAAAAAGTAGGGAAGAAGTTGCAGAAGATTTTTCATTAAAAGATAAAATAATGGTTTCATCTCATCAAACTCATAGTGATAATGTTGTTTTAGTAGGGGAAAATCCAGATGAAACATATTTTGAGAATACTGATGGGATACTAACATCTAATAAAAATGTAGCAATTCTTACAAAGTATGCAGATTGTTTACCTATATTCATCTATGATGAAGAAAGTAATATATTTGGAGCAGTTCATTCAGGTTGGAAGGGAACATACCAAGAAATTGTGAAAAGAGCTATTGAAAAGATTAATCCTAAAAGTTTATCAACAATAAATATTTTATTTGGTATAGGAATATCTTGTGAAAATTATAAGGTTGGTGTAGAATTTTATGAACAATTTAGGAATAAATTTACAAAAGAAATTGTAAAAAAAGCATTTTCTATAAAAGATGGAGATTTTTACTTTAATAACCAGCTTTTTAATTATTATTTACTCAAAGATTATGGTGTAAAAGAAGATAAAATATTTTTAAATAATAGATGTACATTTAAAGAAAATTTCCATTCTTTTAGAAGGGATAAAGAACTTTCTGGAAGAAATGGAGCAATTATGTTTATGGAGGTTTAGTATTATGACAAAGAAATTTTTGGCAGTATCTTTTTTATCATTGATGTTAGTTGCTTGTGGTGGAGGAAATAGTTCTGGTAATTCAGGGTCAGGAGCCTTAGAATTAAGTCAAAGAGATAAAGAACTAGCAAATGGAAATCCTAATGTTGCAGCAGAAATATTAGTTCAAAAGGCAATTTTACAAGAAGCTAAGAATGAAAAGTTGACAGAAGAAGAACAATATAATCTTGACTTAGCAAAACAAGAAGTTGAAGTAAATTTCTATTTACAAAAGAAATTTGATAAAGAATTTAGCACAGTTTCAACTGTTAGTGATGAAGAAGCAAAAAAATATTATGATGAACATAAAGCAGAAATTGGAAATACACCTTTTGAAACTTTAAAAGATGCAATAATAAATGAGATTGTTTATCAAAGACAAACTGAAATTGTACATAAATACTATGATGATTTAGCTGAAAAATATAAGATAAATGATATTTTAAATAAGGAATATCCACAAGAAGCAGCAAGTGCTGATAATACAAAAACAGAAGCAAAAAAATAAATTTTAGTATGTAGTAAAAATAAGTGAGTTACATTCCAGATTTTAGGATAAAAATTAAATAGAATGAGCCG
>ERZ773056.413-NODE-413-length-22739-cov-19.120878_pt1 | contig 22739 bp, 25 predicted proteins | sample MGYA00580857_ERZ773056 | MGnify/ENA primary metagenome ERZ773056 (study PRJEB29015, sample SAMEA2737996) | human oral metagenome | biome: human oral; feature: human-associated habitat; material: dental | place: China | collected 2114 ... | reverse complement strand
CCGGTAATGCTGCAAATATCGCGAATGCCGCAGCAACGGGCGGTCATCTGCCAAACTAGCCTGTCTGCACCGGAATGACAGCCCCGATAGTCAAGGTTATGGTCGCCAACAAACTGCCTGCCACAGTCCTTGCACAGGTATTTTTGCTTGTTATTGCCGGATTTGCCGTTTCGCTTTATATTCTGCCCACGGCAACGGGGACAGCAAATGGTATTTTGAGCTTCCACACCTCAAATATACCGTGTCTCCGTTGCTTTTTGTTTGCCCGCCGTTTATCAGCATACATTTTAGGACACCACCAATTTTTTCTTCGTCTCGCCCAAGGGCGACCGTCCGCTAAACGACAACGATATGCAGGAGTTGAATGCGCGCATCAACAACGAATATTCCCCTTTCAGGAAGCACATTACCCTGCACCGCCTGCGCCATGCCTGTGCGACGCACCTGTCGGAGAACGGCGCGGATCTCCGGCTGATTGGCCTGATATTGGGGCATGGCTCGCCCGATATTACCTCCGAGTACATCGACTACAGCGAAGAATACCTCGCAAAAGTCTTCAAAAAAGGCCATCCGCGCGCGTAGCGATGGACGCTGCCGTCCGCCCTGCACCAATGCGACATAGGAGGTAAGCTTGACACTCTGATAAAATCAGGCGTAATATCATATACATACCTTAAACAAACAGGAGACTGTTATGGGCGCTTTGATTACATTAGTCGTTATTGGCATCTTTTTCGGCATTGGTGTTTTTATTCTGATGGTAGAAATGGGAGATTCTTCCAAAATATCTTCGTTAGAAGACGATTGCCCAAATTATAAAAACAACGATGATTTGCCACCTTATCATTACACTGTTGGTGGGTACGCAGCCGGAGGGATAACTTCTAACAATGCTTCAAATAATTATGGGTTATCCTCAAGAGATTAAAGGCTAAACAAGTTGTCATCAAATAGAAGGCTGTTATGGGCGCTTTGATTACATTGGTCGTTATTGGCATCTCTTTCGGCATTGGTGTCTTTATTCTGATGTTAGAAATGGGAGATGGCTCGCCAAGAAAAACGGCTGCTTCGGATGATTATGAGGGTTACAAGCCTATGCCCTTCAGGGAGGATGGAAACCATATTAATCCTGCTGAGTCTCTATATGTCATAGGATCTTGGGAAAAATACAACCCTAATTATTCTCTCTATATTGGAAAAAATGATGAATAACTAATTTCTTAATTAAAAAGCCGGAGATTTCTCCGGCTTTTATTATTTTAATAACGACTTCCTCCTGGCGGTAAATTGCCCTGGTCTTTTCGGTTGGCGCGCCACTGGCGGAATTTATCCATCCCTTTTCCGGCTCCCCGGCCAGCCATCCCGGCAGTGCCACTGGTTGCACCGCCAGCCATCCTTCCGCCAGTCCTACCAATATTTTCTGCCTGACCATTAGCAACAGCAAGGGCAGCCCCTGGTCTTCCCCCACCTGCTTCATTAACCAGATACATCAATATCAACGGGAAGATGATATTAAAGACAGTACTGGCAGCATCCAGCAGTAGCCGCTCCACATAGTTGCCGCTTTGCCGTTTGACCGCGACTGCCAATGAATCAACATCCGGGTATAGCGCGTGCCACAGGGTAGCATCAAGATACTGGGTGATTGCCCACAATCCGGGCAGCAGGCTGATGATAAAGATCAGAATCAGCCCTTTCAGTATCGTTTCCCAGCGGTAATCGGCGATAATCAAATAAACTCCCCAAAAGGCAAAGATGCCCATCAACAGCATCGGCTGCAACAGTTGCAACAATACCCGGAAGAAAAACATTTGTGCATAGAAATTCACCGCATTATCGGCGATTGCTCCCAGTACGTCTGCCTTGCCGGTGAAGACGGACAGTACCGCACCAACGACGCCTAGAGCACCGATAGTTTCTGCGTTTTTACGATCTTCACGGCTTAAAGCCAAAGTGTTGGCACGATTAACATTAGTAATACCATAATAAACAAGATCATCATAAAACTTTTTTCCATATGTTGTTTCTGCATTGGATATACATTTCTTTTTATCATAAATGTCACCACCTTTTATTCCCAATTTAGGAACAGCATATCCTTGTCTATTAAATGTTATTTGACTATAATCCAAACAATCATTTGAGTTAACATTGAAACTGCTACTCATGGATAGCTTTGATGCCACATCATCTGAAATATTATCTTTCAGATCAGGATAAAGTCGTTTCTCCCACCATTCAAGACAAGAGGCAGGGCCGCTATTATTGGCTTGTTGCAGTTGCGAGTTATCCGGGTTGTTGGATGCCACTTCGGTTACACGATCAGCGCTATATAGCGGGTCGCCCTTGCCTGTACCGTTTTCAAAAATCTCTTTGACCACGTTTTGTTCTTCAGCATCAACCAGGCCGCCTATTTGCCCCATATCAGGATTCATGGCTATCCGGTACAATTTGCTGTTTACATAACTTCTTTCTTTGAAATCGGTATAGTCGTCATCCTTTTTGAATTGTTCCAACATTTTGCCGTAGGTTTTGGGTGCTTTGCTTTCCAGGTCATTGAGTCGGTTGCGAGCAGGGATGGCACATTCTTCATTAAAGCGCAATATACTTTGTGCCAGCTCCGGTTTGGTTACTTCGGACATTTTCATGACGGTTGCAAACTTGTTCACATCCTGCGCACAAGGCAATGCACGATAGATAACGTTATTGGTACCGGCACCAATACGCATTGCCAGCGACGGTAAAAGTGGCACCTTGCCGCTTTCAGCAACATCAAAGCGGTAATGGTTTTTCAGGTAATCGTAGGAGGCCTTGTCATTAATTTCCATGCTGGCGCAGATGCCGTTCACCGTCGCCCCTTGTACCGTAATGGTATCCAACGGCACCACTGCCAAAAACAGCGCAAAAAGCATCAGGACAAAGGTAATAATCCCTTTCTTGAACTGGCCATAGCGGTTGGCGCTGTCGCTCAAGGTGTCAATGAAGGTGAGAAACCCAAGCTTCATGAATGGCAGGAACAGCAGCCAGGTCATGGCGAACAGTTCGTACAGGGTGTTGTACATCATCCAGCCATAGACCGAGAGGAAGGCTTCGAGGTAGGACGAGGTGTGCATTTTTCTCTCCTTGAATCAAATCAGGTGGTTCAAATCAGATGCGGAAACTGCACAAAGATGATCTCGATGCAGATGAGCAGGCAGCCCGCAAGGCGGTGGTGCTGCAGCAGTTTTTCGTAGGAGAGGCGCATTTTGTCGCAGTCGTTGGCGCGCGCCTGGATGTCTTGCAGGGTTTCAAAGGTCGCCCCCTGTGCTTCGGCGTTGTCGTAGGCATCAATCCAGCCTTCCAGCTCCCGCGCGTAGCGTTCGGCGCGTTTGGCGGCAAATTTCGGCAGGTAGAGGATGATGCCTGCAATCGCCAGCCAGCGGATGATGCTGGTGAACCACCAGCCCGCATCCAGCAGTTTTTTGAAGTTCACCGTACCTTCCGGGCCGACGAGGGCGAGCAATGCCAGGCCACCGACGATGATGACCAGCAGTACGAGGATGAAGAAGCCGAAGCGGAGGATGAAGCGGAATGTTCTGCGCAGCATGGCGGTGTCCTCAGCGGTAGCGGCTGTTTTGCAGGCGGGAGATGTCGTCCTGAATCATGAAGTAGAGTTTTTCGTATTCTTCGCGGGCGACGCCGTAGAGGCTGGACTGCACCATGTCCGGCGCGTTGATGCCGGCGCGCAGCACGTCGCTCGCCAGATAAAGACGCGTCACCATCGTGTCAATCGCGTCCTGCTTGGCGCGGTCTTCAATCAGTGCCGCGCGCTGGTAGGGGTCGGCGCGGCGGATGTCTTCCATCACCGCCGGCGCGATGAGGATGCCGGTTTCTTCTTCAAATTTTTTGCGGTCGATTTTGCGGGTGGCGTATTCGTTGAGTTTGGTCAGGTAGTCGTTGCGCATTTCGTTGTAGGCCGGGCCAATGCTGCTGCCGGCGCGGCTTTCCACCCCGCTTTTGCCGCTGGCATTGAGGCGCTGGGTGGTGCTGCCGTAGATGTTTTCAAGAAACGCGGCCATTTCCTTGCTGCTCTTGAAGTGTTTGGTGATGGGCATATCGTCGGTTTTGCCGGTGAGCGGGCTGTCCCAGCCGGTTTTGCCGTCCTTGTGGCCGGTGATGATGGAGTAGCCCGCTTTCACCAGCGACTGGGTGAAGTTGATCGGCTCCTGGTTTTCGCCGCCGTAGGCCTTGCCGTCGGCCATAACGATGCCTTCTTTTGCAGCCTTTTCGGCGACTTTTGCCTGAATGTCGCGGCTGTTTTTGAATTCTCCTTTTTCAATCATCCGTTTCCATTCGTCGCCAATGGCTACCTGCATCAGCCGGTCCAGACCGGGTGCCTTGTCGCCGTCGCGCAAGAGCTCACTGCGCACCTGTTCGCAGGTTTTGACGTTAATCTGGAACAGCTCGAAGTATTCGTCGAGGTTCAGCTGGGTCAGCTGGTAGAGTTCGGGATTGACTTTGGCCAGCGCGTATTCCAGCGCCGAACTGGCGATGATTGAGGGAAGGCTTTCCATAAATGCCATGAATTCTTTTGCCTTTTCTCTGACGTTTGTTTCCAGCTGGTCTTTTATATTGGCGAAGGGATTGAGCTCGCCGCACTGGCGGTTCAGTCCGAGGCGGTAGCCCGCACCGAACTTGAAGGTCTGGCCGTAGTAGGCGGTGGCAACGCTGTCGGCTCCGGCGGCGGCTCCCGGAATGTAGTAGTAGCCAGCCTCGCCGCTGGGGATGTCATCGGCGCGGTAGTCCTGTCCTTTGCCCGGCAGCACCGAGTTGGGGTTGAACGGGTTGCCCTTGACCTTGACCGGTGCGGGAGTGCTGGCAGGTGCCGGAGCAATTTGCGCGCCAGCGGCGAGGCTGAGGGTGATGCAGCAGGCGAGCAGGGCGGTGCGGAAAAGCGGGGTGTTCGGGTTCATGGGCGTACTCCTTGCGGTTGGGATGGGGTTGCCACCGGGGCGGGGCTGAAGCGGTTTTGCCAACGGCGACGGCTGGCAGAAATCTGGTCGGCGATGCGGATGGCGGCTTCCAGCTCGCTGATACCGTGTTCGTCCATCAGCCGTTTGCGTGCGTTTTTTTCATCCGCGTCGGTTTGGGCGAGGGCGAGTACCAGCGATGGCGGGATGTAGCGGATGAGACCGCAGCCGAAGCGGTCGGAGAGCATCGTCCCTTCGGTGTAGTTCGGTTTCTCAATCTTGGCCTGGCGGATGAGGTAGTGCTCCTCCGGGGTGAGGTTCTTGAAGCGCGAGATTTGCTGCGCTTCGTCCTCGCCCATCGACAACAGCCACCAAAACTCCGCCTGCGACAGGATTTTGCGCGCGTCCTCGTGGAAGTCGGAGAAGTCCTGCGTGCCAAAAATCAGCCAGATGCCGAGTTTGCGCCATACCTTGATGCCACGAATCATGCCGAGGATGAGCATCACCAGTTTCATCCAGTAGTGGCCTTCGTCCGTATAGACTTCGATGTGGCGACCATCAGCCTGGGTGCGTTCGCCGAGCGCGGTGATGTTGGTCAGGGTGGCGAGTCCGGCGACGGCGAACATGTCTTCGTTGCCTTCGTTGGTAAGCCATCCGGTTTCGATCAGGGTGAGGTCGGCGTCCGCGTCAAAGCCATCGCCGTGCTGGTTAAAGAGACGGCCGCGCGGCCCTTCTGTCCAGAATTTGATGGCTGCGGCAAATTCGCGGTAGCGCAGTTTCAGCGTTTCAGATTCTTCTGCGGCGGCGAGGGCGAGCATTGCCTCATGGACGTCCTGCGGCCGCGCGTGCGGGTCGCCTTTTTCCTGGCTGGCACGCAAGCCCTTGATCAGCGCGTCCTGGAGGAACGACATGTCTGCCTGGGTCAGTTCTTCCGCTTTTCTTTGTTTGCCGCCGGTCACCATGATGCGCAGGGTATTGAGCATCTCCGAGAGGTAGCTGCGCTCTTCGTCGTCATCACCGGCAATTTCTGCATCGTTACGCTCTTGCGGGCGACCGCTGTTGTCCGCTTCGCGCAGCGCCTTTTCTGTTTCGTAAAAGGGCGGGAAGGTATCGGTGGAATTGGCACTGAAGGTCATGCGCCGCACTTTCTTGCCCATCGCCTCGTAGTAGTCGGCGAGCAGGCCGAAGGAGTTGCCCTTGTCGAGGATGAACTGGCGTGGCGCGTTCACCGCCATGCTCATCAGTGCCATGCTGATCATCGTCGCCGATTTGCCGGCACCGGTCGGACCGAAGACCATCTGGTGGGCGACGCGCGAGCGGTCGGATTTGAGGAAGGGGTTGCACATGAACGGCTCGCCGCTGCGCTTGTAGCCGAGGTAGCAGAGGTTGTCCGAGCCGCGCCCGGAGCCGAAGAACGGCAGGATGGAGGAGAGCTGGCTGAGGTAGGTCATGCGCGCCCGCAGCGCCGCTTTGCGGTCGTGCCTGAAGTCATAGACGAACGGCAGCGCACGGACAAAGCTGTCCTGGCTGATGAGGTCATCTTCCGCGCGGATGAAGCTGAGGCAATTGGTCTTGAGCAGGGTGTCGCTGGCGACCAGGGTGCGGTCGAGCAGGGTTTCGTAATCGGGGGCGGAGATATAAGCACCCACCTGGGTGTAGAAGATGCGCTGGCCGTTGCGCAGGCATTCAGATTTGGCGGTATCCGCCTGCTCCAGGGTGTATTCCGCTTCGCTGGAGGTGCTGATTTGCGCGGTCGCCTTGATGGCATCAATGCGCCCGTCCAGCATCACTTTCGGTTGTGGCGCGATGGTCCACACCATCATCGTTCCCGGCGGCATCTGCTCCCACGGCGAGGCGTCGCCTTCGCGGCCAATGCTGAGGCAGCCGTCTTCCGGCACCGCCTCCAGTCCGTGGGTGGTGAGGTAGCGCAGGTAGCGGTCGCCAAATTTCCAGATGCCGCGCTCCCCGGCGTCCTCGCTCTTGCGGTATTCCGGCTGGATGGCAAAGCATTCCTGCCCCAGGTCGAAGTTGGCCAGTTGCTGTTTGTCGTCGTAGATGGCGCGGCTGGTGACTTTGTCATGTCCGGCGGCAAAGTAGGGAGCAAGCCAGCGGATAAGGCCGTAGCCGTCCAGCGGTTTTGCCTGGATGCGCATCCCGTTCAGGGCGCCGAGGAAGGCACCGACGTCATCAAGCAGTTTTTTCGCAGGAGTTTTGCGTTGCCGCTTCCAGTACGCCTCGCTCTCCAGGCGGTAGATGCAGACGTAGATTTTCTGCGTGGCGACGCGCCAGCCCTTTTCCTGGGCGACGCGCGTGTCCTGGAATGCCCCCAGCTCGTGCGTCAGCAGGTCGCTGTGCTCGCGCAGGAGGCGTACCACATCCAGCGACAGCCGGTCTTCGCGCAGGTGCTCCGGCAGGCAGGCGTGGAGGTGGTCGCCGAGGTTGTCGATGTCGGCGTTTTGCAGGTAAATCTGGACGATGTAGGGGTTGTCCGGGTTGTCCTTTTCCTGCGGCAGTTGCGACAACGCCTTTGCCAGCGCGTCATTGAAGGCGGCGAGCGTCTCCTCCGGCTTGGCATCCATGTCGGCCGGGGTGCATTCCCATACTGCGCCGACGTTGATGCCGTCCACCATCGTGAACACCCCGTTTTGCCCGTCGTAGCCTTCCACCGGGAAGTAGTCGGCAAAGCTGGTCTCTGCCTTGAACAGGTCACGGTAGTCTTCTTCAAACAGCGGGATGGGACCGACCAGCGGCGCAATGCCGGTCGCGCGGAGGAAGAAGTTTTTCAGGGGGTGCATCCGCGCCGTGCCGCTCATCGCGCCCATCCTTCAGCGGCACCTTCGCGCATCAGGGCGTTGTGATTGACCTTGTAGAGGCGGAATGAGGTGAAATAACCCGGTACCGCCATGCCGGTGCTGTTGTAGTGGGCATAGACGTAGCCGAGGATTTTCGGGTTGGGGACTTCCTTGAAGTCCTGGTTGAGCTCGTCAAAGTGGCTGCCGGTGATGCTGCTCATCGCCGTCCGGCTGCCGACTTCGGTCATGCGGCTGCCTGCAACCGGATAGCCACCATCCGGGATACGGCTGCCGCCGTCTTCACGGCTCTCGCGGTAGTTGCCTTGCCAGATTTCTTTGGTGGTCGGCCCTTCGTCGGGCAACAGCGTCGGCCCCTTGCTGCACGCGGCCAGTGTCAGCATCAGGGCAAGCAGGAGGGGGCGGGTGCAGGGGTCAGTCGTCATGGCGGGCTCCGTTGGCGGAATGACGCAGGTAGGACACCTTGCGCGCCTGGGTGTCGTAGTCGATGTCCACCTGCTGTTCGAGGATGATTTGTACCTTGTGCGCCTGCGGTACATAGACGACGTCAAAGGCGTCCATCGCCCGCTCGCGCACGTAGGCAGCAATCTCGGCGGCGGTACTGCCGACGCCTTGCGAGGCGGCGTACTGGTAGGTGTTGCCGCTGATATAGGTGTCGCGGAAGCCGCTGGCATCGGTGGTACGGCGCATTTGCGCGTTGCCGTAGGCACCGGCCAGCCCTTCGAGGAAGGCGGCGGTGGCGCGTGAGGTCAGGTACTCGCTGCCGTTGTTGATGTAGGTACCACGGATGCACGGCTTGCCCCAGGGGTCGGCGAGGTAGCCGAGGCCGCCGTTGCTGTCGCGGCTCGCACCGTCGCCAACGGTGTGAATGCGGCCGTCCCTGAAGATGAAGGTCAGCACCTGAATCGCGCCACGCACGCATTCCTGCTCGCGGTTGCCAACCACGGTACCGGCGGCGATGACCTTGACCACGCCAGGGATGCGGTGGCCATTGGCGGCGAGGTTGTCCGCGCCCAGCTCAACCTGGAACTTGAACGGGTCATGCACGTTGCCGCCGACCGGTACCCGCCCCACCATCGGTGTCAACGTCACCGCGCCGGTGAGCATGGTCGTCACCGGCAGGGTATAAACCGGCCAGCGCGTCGGCAGTTGCTGCGGCTGCGCGAGCGTCGGATTCTGCCCGCTGCCGTTCGGGTTGCCGTTGAAGACGTTGCCGCCCCGGTTGATCATCCCGGTGAGGTTGTTCTGACCCGTGCCGGTTATCGCCCCGTAGGGCTGGAAATGGACGCGGCCATCGGCATCCGGCAACGGCGCCGGCGGACGGCTGCCGTCCGCCGCGCCGGGTCGCAGCGGCGGCGGTTTGTTGTCCTCGCCGGTCAGGTTGTTCACCGCCGCTTTGCCGTCTTCCAGCAGGCCGGTGAAGACGTTTTCGCGCGGGGTATCGTCGCGTTTCGTGTCCTTGTCCGTCGCCCCGGCGCGCACTTCTTCCGGTGTCTTGCCGGTGATTTTGGCAAGCTCTGCCGCGACCTGTGCCGACACGTCCGGCGGTTCGCGGTTGGCCATTTCTTCCTGGCGCGCCTGCATTTGCCCCAGCGTCTCCTGCATTTGCGCCATCTGCGCCTGCAATTCGCTGTTTTGCCGATTGAGCGCGTTATTGCGCTCGGCAAGCCCCTGCACTTCCTGGTTGAGCTTGCTGTTGGTACTCGTGGACTGCTCGCGCAGCTGCTGGCGCAGGTTGTCGATTTCCCGCTGCCGTGCCTGGTCTTTTTCCTTCGCCTCGTCCGCCTGCTGCTTGAGGCGGGCGGTGAGGGTGCGCACTTCCTGCGAGTAGCTGATGTCGTCGTCGCTGCGCTCGGCCAGCGGCGACAGGTTGTTGCTGTTGTGGTTCCAGGCGGCCATGTCCGGGCTGCTGCGGAAGTACACGCTGACGCCGGCAATGCCCAGCACGGCGAGCAGGAACAGGGTGAGGACAATCTTGGCCATGCGCATGGTTAGCGGCCTCCTGATGCCTGGTTGAAGGGAACGTCGCTGATGAAGACCCAGATGGTGGTGTCGTCCTGATGGCCGCGCGGTTGCAGGGTCTCGTGCAGAGTGGCGACAAAGAGAAAGCGGCCACGGATGGCGCGCGGGTCGAACGTGACCGGGTCGATGCCGGTGTTACGCGCCTGCACGGCGGTGATGTATTGCCCCTGATAGTGCCAGCTGTCCAGCACCTTCAGCTGCACCTTGCCCTGCCAGACGCGCAGCAGGTGTTTGCCGATGAAGCCGTTTTTGACCCTGGCCGCCGGCAGACCGCTGATGAGCCGTGCCGGGCCGAGGTAGTGCTGCATCGCAAAGGCGGCCATGTCGGTGTAGTCGTACTGCGGGGCGTTGTCGGTCAGCGTCACCCCGCCGCCGCTGTCCATGCCTTTGCCGCCCATCAGTTCGGCGACGAGAAAATCCGGCAGTCCGGCCTGCCGCGCCGCCTGTGCCGGGCTGGCGTTCTGCGCCTGCACCACCTGGGTCATCGCCGGGGTCAGCAGGCGGTACACGGTCTCGTCATCCCTGGCGGACGGGGTGGTGTGCAGGTCAAGCAGGATGACGTCACCGGCGGCGGTGGTGGCAATGGCGCGGCTGTTGCTGATTTGCCCGGTTGCCTTCCAGAACAGCGCGCCGTTGGGTTTGAGCAGGGTTTGCAGGCGCTCGCCAATGGCAGCGGGTACGTTCAGGTCAATCACCGCTTCGGGAAATTCGATACGGATTTCGCGGTTGACGGGCAGCGCAATGGACACCGGGTCATTGCTGAGGGTGATGTCCTTGCCGCCGGCCGTGGCGGCAATCAGCAGCAAGGCGAGGAGGCGCAGGCGGGTGTTCATCGGGCAGGCTCCAGTTTGTCCTTGTCGTAGGCAATGGCGCGCGGCTCCTCCCAGTAGCAGTCAATCGCCAGCCCCCACGGGTTGTATTGGGTCGGCACGGTGTTATGCACGATTTTCAGCGGGTACTGCATCGTCTGGTTGCGGGTGGTGACGCCGCCGACGTCGTCATCAAGCTGGTATTCGAGCACGACGTGCCAGAGGTCCCGGGAAATCCGCTGCGTCTTGCCGAGGTCGGCAATGGCGTTCTCGGTCGGCAGCAGGCGGCGTGAGCGCGCCTCGTAGAGGTTGGACTGGCGCTCGTAGCGGGTTTTGAGGTCGGTATAACAGGCGTTGGTGAGGAAGGCGCGGTACTGGTCCAGCGCTTGCGGAAACTCGGTCATGCAGTCCTTTTTGCAGAAATTGATGGACTCCCACAGGGTGCGGGCAAAGCCGTAAACGGTCTCGTTCGGCACGTCACCGCTTTTTTGCAGGAAGGCGCGCGAGATGTCGGGCGCGGTATAAACCGGAATGGCGTCCGGGTAGGTGGCGAACTTGTAGAGCGACAGGCCAACCATGAGCAGCAAAAACCAGATGATGCGGTTCTTGAAGCGGCCTTCCTGGGCCAGTTGCTCGTCTTTGCGTCTCGGTTGCACGGTTACTCCTGGTCGGATTTTGTGAGGGTGAGGCGGGGCTCTGCCCGCATCGGGGATTCAGGCAAGGCGTCCGCTGTGGCAGGGATGTCCGTGTCTGCTGTAGCAGGCAGGGCGTTGTCGTCCGCTGTGTCAGTAACGGCGATTTCGGGTTGGTCAGTTTTTTTCCGGCTCCAGGGGAAAACCATGCCCTTGCCGGATGGCGGTGTCTCCCTGCTGCCAGCGGGTGCAGCGGGTGTATTGCGGCTGCGTTTTTGCGCCTGCCGGGCGGCGTCCAGTAACGGATCATTGCGATTGCGCTCGCGCTGGTAGCGCGCAGCGGGCTGGATGAATTGCGGCCGTTTGTAAATCAGCGCGTGCAGCTCGTAGAACAGTGGCCGCCCGGCACGCAGGCTGGCAATGCGGTACAGGCGGCTGCGGGTAAACAGGTAGGTGATGCCCATCATCGACAGCATCCAGATGGGCACCAGGGTTGAGCCACGGAGAAAGGCGGCAGCGATCGCGGTGAGCAGGCTCGCCGCGAGTGCGCCAATCACCATGCCCCGGCGCAAGGCGGAGAAAATCTCGCTGCGGGTACAGCCCCAGAAAACGACGGGCTCCCGCTCCAGTTCGCTCAGGATGGCGCCGGGTTTCATGACGGCAGCCCTATTTGCTCGGCCAGTAGGAATCGAATTTGCCCACCAGCTCAAACATGTAGTAACCGACCCACAGCGCCACGCCGATACCGATCAGGATCAGCAGCAGGATGAAGAAGAAATAGCCGATATTGCCGTCGCGCAATGCCTGGCGCAGCGCGGTAAAAATACTGAGGATGGCGTCGCCGAAGACGAAAATCATGATGACGAACGGCGCGGCAACCACGATCAGCTTGATGAAGAAGCCGAACATACTGTTCAGGTTCTTGTTGTCGCCTCCGGCAATGTTGATGCCGGACAGCGGGTTGGAGGTGCCGCCACCCTGGCTTTGTTGTGCCAGCGCGGGCAGGGACAAGAGCAGCAGGATAAAGGCGGCAAACAGCAGCCAGCGCAGCGTTTGCGGGTTTTTGAGGGGTTGGATAAGGGTCATAAATACTCCTGGGGGTTATAACAAAGAGAAAAACAGCAAAATCAGGGCAATGCCGCACATGACGAACAGCAGCTGGAACCAGGTGTCCAGCCCCGGCTGCCGTTGGCCGTTGCGCATCACCATCCCCAGCGCCAGCAGGGCGCTGCAGGCAAAGAGGATGACGATCAGCGCCAGGCTGCCGAAGGAGAGCATCCCGCTCATGGAATTGCCGCCCATGCCGGTCGCGGCATTGAAGGCGGAAGCGATGTTTTGCGTACTGCCGCTCATGGCGACACCAGCGGGCGGGATTTGATGACGGCAGGCGGCGCGGCGTGTAGCTCCATCACCTCGTCTTCGAGGTAGGCAACACAGCCGTCACGCGCGGCGGTCAGTTGCGCGAGCAGCGCGGGGTAGTTGAAGCGGATGCGGGACGAATCACCTCCATGTTTGCTTTGCAGGTTGCGGGCTACCTCAATCAGGTAGTCCAGTTCATGTACCAGCGCGTCAATGTCGCGCGCCTGGTTGTTGGCGGGCGTGCGGCGACTGCCGCGTTTTTTGCCGCTACCTGCAGCCAGCGCCGCATGGCCGCCAGAGAGGGCGGCAAGGACGGCGGCGAGCAGCAGGCGGCGGGATGTTTCGGGGGACGGATTCATAAGCGCTCCTGCATCAGACGTATTTGCGGAAGGTGAAGAAGGCGATATAGGTGGCCATGCCGAAGACCAGCGCCGACGGCAACACCACCCAGGCCGGGTTGATCGAGACCGGCACGGAGAGATAGATGATGGGCGACCATGCCAGCGGGCGGCTGATCCAGATTTTGGCGTGGTGGAAGACGGCGGCGTGTTCGATACCGCCGCCTTCCTTGCGCAGCTCGCGCTCAACCAGACCGTCAATCAGGGCGACGACGAAGACGACGATGAAGAACACCGCGCTGAGCATGATGATGAACAGGCGCACCACGGTGTTCATCGCCGAGAAAATGACGCCCTGCCAGTACGGCTGTACGGTGAGCGCGGTTTGCTTGGCGAGCGCGATGAAGGCACTGTCGCGTGGCGACGGGTGCACCTGGAAGGAGAGGTAGTCGTGGACGGCGCGGCTGATGGCGAGCGCGACCTCTGCCGGAGAGCGGCCGAGAATGGAGGTGGTGAAGTGTTCGCCGAGCCAGGCAATATCCTGCGACAGCACGGTGAGCGAGTGATCGGGACCCCACCAGCCGGCGAGCATGCCGAGCCAGTCAAGGACGGTACCGATGACGACCGAGAGAAAGAGCCAGACGACGCACTTCCAGACGAGACGGAGGGTGCCGCTGATCGGTGAAAATACTGGCGAATCGGTCTGCGGGGCGGCAGGCGGCGCGTTGTTGGCGGTAGTGTCGCGTTGTCTTGCCATCAGTCACCGTCCATCAGCGCCGTCTGCTGCTGCATGAAGGCATCGCTGTCCAGCTCGCGCAGGTAGCTGTTGCACAGGTCCTGCATACTGCCGTACTCGCCGTCGGCGAAGATTTCGTCTTCGCGCAGGTATTCCTGATAACGTGCCCAGTCGGTATTGGTGGGGCTGTTGCTGTAGTTCTTTTCCATCTCCCGCGCGACCGCATCGATGTCATCCGGTACCGCTTCGCGGGTGTTGTAGCGGAGCAGCGGGATGCGCAGCTTGTAGAGGTTGTTGCCGTCGAGCAGGGCGAACGCCTGTCCCTTCGGCAGCTTGGCCAGATCGGAGGTGCGCAGCAGCTCCACCGACTGCGACACTTCACGCGATTGTGTCGAGGCATGGAAACGCACGCTGGAGGTGATGTCCGGGTTGTCGGAGGAGCCGGAGAAGGTGGCAATGTCGCTGACATTGACCTTGTTGGTCTTCTCCACCAGCAGGCGGGCGGTGCTTTCGTTCAACACGCGCAGCATGACCACGGTGTTGAAGTTGCCGAGCATCTGCTCCGCCTTCGATTTGCTGCCGACGCGCGCCTCAATGTCCGGCAGGGTCTGGGTGTAGGCAGTCACCTGCACCCCGGCACCGCCCGCCTTGTTCAGCATCGGCACGAACTCCGGCCCGGCCAGTTCGTTGAACTCGTCCGCGTGCAGGCAGATTTTTGGCTGGTAGCCGGTTTTGGGATAGGCGGGCAGGCCGTGGTCGGCGCCGTGCTTGTAGAGGCGTCCGGCAACCGAGGTAAGGTCGGCGAACATCGAATTGCCGACGGTGGCGGCCACTTCAGCATCCGACAGCGCATCGAGGCCGATATAGACGATGCCGCGCGCCTGAATAATCTGCGACCAGGAAAAGACATCGCGGTTGAGGTCGGTAAAATCCGGGGCAATCAGGCGGGAGACCGCGCCGGTGGTCATTTTTTCGAGGAAGGGATCGAGCGAGGCGACCAGTTTCGCCATGTAGCTGGCATCGGTCTGAAATGCCTTCATCATGGAAAGTGCCACATCGCGCTCGGTCGGTGTCAGCGGCAACTGCTCGCCCACCTCGCGGAAGAGCAGCCAGAACGCCTTGCCGCGCTGACCCCGGTCGTTCATCGCACGCGGGATAACGAAGTTGAAGCCCGCATCACGCCGCTTCTCGGCAGGCATCAGCAGTGCCGCCTCGTACTCGGCAAGACGCGGGCGGTAGTCGTGGTTGTGCCGCTGGTAGAGCAGTTCCATCACGTCAATAAAGAGCGGCTCAACGTCGGCGCTGTACTGTTTCAGCATCGGGTAGCTGGGGGTGCGGCCGAGCAGCACCAGTCCCTTGGCAATCTGGTTGACAAACGCCCAGACGAACTCGCGGAACGCCGCCGACTGCCCTTCGCCCGGCATCTGGTTGGCGATGCGGGTTGCCACTTCGGTGACGCGGAGGAAGGAGCCGACCGGGTTGTACTGCGCCGACAGCTCCGGGAAACCCAAATGGAACATATAGAACTGGTCTTCGCGCCCGGCGGCCTTCGCCTCGACGTACATCCGCAGCAGCAGTTCGCGGTCGCCCTTGGGATCGAAGACGATAACGATGTCGCCGCGATGGATGTCCTGGGTAATCAGCACCTCCGCCATGCGTGTCTTGCCGACGCGGGTGGTGCCGAAAACGATGGTGTGCGAGACCCGCGTCGAGAGCGGCTGGTACACCGGCTGCTCGCCTTCCGGCATACCGACGGTGTGCAGCCAGGTTTTGCCTTCCAGCCCCGGCGCGGGACGCCACGGATTGAACAGGCTGTCGGACTCCAGATAGCGGGCGAGCGCACGGGCAAAGAGGCCATGATGCTGGCGGTTGCAGTAGGCGCGGGCACGATAATAACCGTCGCTGAAGCGGGTAAAGCGCTGGTTCTTGTGCAGCTCAATGTCGTAAAGGCGTTGCGCATGGATGGATTCCCAGAGGAAACCCATGCCGAGAAACTGGTTTTTCAGCTGGCGCAGCGCACGGCTGTTCATCTGGTAGGGTGGCAGGCGGGTGAGGTTGCGCTGATAGCTGGCGACGTAATAACCGTGGCAGCCGCGCACCCAGGCGCGGTAAAGAAAGACTGCCGAGCCCGCCCAGGCGATGGACGGCACCAACAGCGCCATTTCGGAGGCGAGAAAGAGGAAGGCGGCGCCGACGAGGTACGCCCAGACGGCGGTGTACTCGTGGATGTCGCGCAACAGTGCTTCTTTCGCATAACGCTTGCGCCCGCCGCGCATATCAGCGACGGTGCGCAGCATCAGACCGCGCAACAGGCGGCGCAGCAGACGAAACGGCAGGGAGAACAACGCACGCATCACGTAACCCTTACGGCGAGACCTGACCCTGGTCGTAGAGCGCCGGGTAGTAGCGGATGCCGATGACGTGCAGCATCAGAATCAGGCGGTTGTCGAGGTCAAAACGCTGTACCTCCAGCGCAGGCCAGGCCTCGCGGAACTGGCGCAGGATGTCGGCGTCGCCGATGAGCAGCACGGTGTAATGCTCCGCCTGCAAACGGTCGTGGTATTTCTTGAGAAACGCGACCGAGAGCGGGTCGGCACCGACCAGTGCCAGCTTGACCGGTACCACCGCCTGCACCTCCGCATCCTTGACGTGATAGGCATCAAAGCTGCGATTCTGCGGCGCTTTCGCCTGAAGACGCGCCACTTCACTGGCCAGGTCTTCATTGCTCGCCCATTCCTCGCTGGGGGTCGTCCCCGGTAGTGGCGCGGGCTGGTCGGCAAACAGCGCCCCGGCGACAGCAGCGGCGAACAGGGAAAAAAGCACGGATTTCAGGCTCATTGCAGGCTCCTCAAATAGTTTTTGGCGTACTGGCGCACCGTTTTCACGACGTAGTTGCGCGTCTCGCGGTAGGGCGGGATGCCGCCGTAGCGCTCAACCGCCCTGGGGCCGGCGTTGTAGGCGGCCAGCCCCAAATCCACCCGGCCAAAGGTGCGCAGCTGTATGCCGAGGTAACGGGTACCGGCGTCAATGGCGATCGCCGGTTCAAACATGTCCGCCGGGTCGTAACCCATCGCGCGGGCGGTATCCGGCATCACCTGCATCAGCCCGCGTGCCCCCTTGGGCGACACCGCGCCCTTTTGGCAGGCACTCTCGCTGCCGATGACCGCGCTGATGAGCAGCGGCGAGACGCCGTAACGCGCCGATGCCTGGTTGATGTGTTCGGCATAGCAGGGATGAATGGACGGCCGGGCGACGGCAGCCTTGCCGACGGCGGCAGGTTTGACGGCGGGTGATTGGCGCGCGTGCAGACGGCGCGCGGCGAGCTCCGCCTGTACGCGCGGCAGCGTCGCCTGCGCGAGCGAAAGTTCGCCGGGGAAATCGGCAAGGTGCAGTTGCCACAGGCCGAAAGGAATGGACGGGTCGGCCTGGAGATAGCGGATGAGCGTCTGCTGGTCGCGCAGACGGATGGGCTGGTTGTCGCGCCATACCAGCCACGGCCAGGTATCGCTGCCGTGCCAGAGCGTGGCCGTGTCCAGTTGATAACGGGCGGCCGCTTCGCGGATGTAATTCGGCGTGGTCGCAACGGCGGCGGGTGCGGCAAGTGCGGACGGCAACAGGCAGGCGAGGCAGAGCGGCAACAGGCGGCGCATCAGATTCTCCCCTGCCGGTGGGCGACGGCAGACGGTGCGGGGGCTGCGGTTTTGCCAATCAGCTCCGGATGTTGCTTGTAGGTGAGGTAGTAGCCGAGGACCAGACGGACGTAGTGATAAGTCTCGCCTTCACAGGTTTCGGTAGGCTGCCAGTTGTTTTTTGGGCAACGCGCCTTCTGTGCCAGGGTATAGGAGAAAGAACCAAGCGGAACGCCGTTGGGGGTTTTGATACCTGTCGGGTTTTTCTTTGTGAGTTTTAACTCCCTGTCAGGGATACCGTGCAGATAGCTGTAGGCAACCCCTTCGCCGGCGTTATAACCGGCTGCGATAGTGCGAATATTGCCGTTGAATTTTCCGGCAAGGAATTTGAGATAACGGGTACCGGCATCGAGATTGCAGGCAGCATTCTTCAGTGAAGTACAGCCGTATTTTGCGCCGCTTTCCGGGATCAGCTGCATCAATCCTACTGCTTTGGCTTCTGAAACCACCCAGTAGCGATAGGCGGATTCTTTGGTCACAATCGCGTGAATCAGTTCCGGCTCAACTCCATGTATTTCGGCAACACGCAAAATACCGCCGATATGATCTTTGCGCAGCTTGTAGATACTTGCTGCGACCGTTTGAAATTTGGGCGGCGGCCAGTTCTCATCAACTTCTGTCTTGAGCGCTACTGGTGTGCTGTCTATCGGTAGTGCCGATTCATAGCTGCCATCAGCACCCGTTATGCTGCTATCGAAACTGCCGTTATTTGCCCCCTGCGCACTGTCGTCATATTTGAGCTTGCCCGACGGTTTGTCGCGGTCGAAACAGCCTGCCAGCAATGCCGACAGGCCGATGAGCAGCAGGGTGTTACGCGCGGCCATCATGGTTGTCCCTTACGGTTTGACCGCCGCTTTGCCGGGAGTAGCCGCTACCGGGGGTGCGGCTGCGGCATTTTTTGCGTCATCCGCCGCATCCTGGCCGCCGTGTTCGGCGATGTAGGCGTCAATCTTCGCCTGCATCTCGTCGGCTTTGGCCTGTTCCTGTTCGCGTGCAACGGCACGCGCTGCCGCCTGCGCTTCCAGTTCGTTGTAGATTTTGGTTTTTTCTTCAGTGACCATCACCGCGTAGGCGAGTTGCGCCCGTACCGCGCGCATTTCATCGGCGGCTGCCTTTTTCGCGTAGTAGCGCATGGTCTCGTCGTCCGGCGCGCTAATCGCCAGCACTTCCAGCGGCGTCAGCTTCGGGTAGCGGAAGCGGCCCTCGTTCACCATCACTTCCTCGTAGCGCGTCATTTCCTTGTCGCTCAGTTGCCAGTGTTGCTGGAAGTTCTGCCGCTGCGCGGTGGTGGTGTAAGTGAAGGTGGTCTCGGTGCGGTTTTGCGCCTGGGCGGCAGTCAGCAGCAGGCACAGGACGGGAAGCAGTAGCGGTTTGCAGGTCATTTGCGGTCTCCGGGAATGCACCAGTAGGTGCGCTGGGCGAAATCAACGGTGAGGTCGCGCTCGCGGTAGCGGCAGGCGGTGTCCGCAGAGCGGGTACTGGCGCAGGCGGTGAGCAGGCAGGCGAGGCAGATGAGGGCGAGGAGTCTCATGGTGCGTCCTCCGGGGTGACGGCAGCGGCAGGGGCGGCAGGCGGGGTCATGCTGGCGGCGGTTTCGCCACGCGGTACTTTCGCGGCAGGCGGACGCAGGCGCTGTTGCGGCGGCACATGGATGGTGCGTTTGGCAATCAGTGCCGGCGGCGGGCTTGGCAGGTAGCGGGTTTTGACCGGGGTGGTGGCCGGGTTTTCAGGTGTGGCAGCAGGTTTTGCCTGCGCTGCGGTGTCCTGCGCCGTGGCAGGTTTGGCGGCAGCTGGTGCCGTACCGTCCGCTTTTGCCGGGTTGGCCAGCACGGGTGCAGGTGCTTCGCTTTTTGCCGGGGCGGGCGCGGCCTTTGCGGGTGCAGCGGGCTGCGTTGCTGCGGGTACCGGTTTTGCCGTGGCGTCTGTGGCAGGCTTTGCCGTGGCGGGGCTGTCCGCCGGGTTGGCTTCCGCCGCCTTTTTGTGCCCGGCTGGTGCAGGCGTTTTTTCTGCTGTTGTGGTCGCGGGCGTGGCAGTTTTGTTGCCCTCCGGGGGCGTCTTGTTCTCTGTCGGGGCAGCAGCCTTTTTGGCCGCCTTGTCCGGTGTGGCAGGGTGTTGCGCCGTTGCGGGGCGTGATCCAAGCGCGGCACCTTTGGCAGCACGTTGTTGCTCGTTTGTCACCTTGTCCGCTGCGGTCGCGCCGGTCTTCGCCGGCGTGGTTTTGGTCGCAGGCGCTGCGGCAGTGGTTGCCGTTTTCTGTGTTGTTGCGACCGCGTGGCGGTTGCTGGCTGCAGTCTGCTGTGGGACTGCGGCGGCAGCGCTGTCATTGCCGGTCGCTGTCACCGCCGGGCGTAATGCCTTGCGTGTTTTGCTGCGGCGCTGCTCACGCGGCGGTTGCGGGGCATGGGCATTGTCGGCGAGGCGCTGCGGCAGGGTGCTTTGCCAGTCCTCACGCACTGGTGCGGGATACGCTGCGGTCGGGGTGCGGTAGGTAGTAGCGCTGTAATCCGGGGCAGTTTGCACCGCCGGGAAACTGCCCTGCGGCGGCAGGTCGGCGTAAACCGGGGTGGCGGCAGGGGCAACATCCGGGGCGTGGCTGGTGGCGGCAGGACGGGAATGGATACCCACGGGCGGACGGCTGTCGTAACGCGCCTCCACCTCAAACGAAACGAGTCGGTTGACGGGATCAACGACGAGCGCCCAGCCGTCACCGGCAATCCAGCCCAGCGCCTGGTCCAGCGGCATCGGGCCAATGCGCAGTTTGTGTTCGGGCAGCGGCTGGTTGTAGAGGCGGTAGATGCGGTCATCGGCGGCATGGCTGTCGGCGAGGCGCCAGCCGGTACCGTCCAGCAACTGCGGCAGCGCCTGCCCGACTGTCCCCGGCGTGAGCTGGCGGTACACGGTTGCCTGCAAATCATCGTTGCCGTGCTCCTGGCTGATGATGGTGTAACCACTACCGTAATACTCGCCCTGCGGCGCGGCTGCGGCAGAGGCAGCCAGCAGCATCAGTGTGGCGGTGAGCAGCCGGTAGCGTCGTCGGGTACGTTGCATATACGGGAGTCCTTTCTGTCCGGGGGTTGCTGCAACGTTAAAACGCCCTGCGTCATAATCCGCCGGGATACGGGAGCTTTTGCGCGGGCATTTGTCCCGTATTCCGCTGGCGCACGGGAGAAAAAAAGGTAAAAGGACAAAGGATGAAAAGGGCCAAGGGGCCTGCCCCGAAAGGAAAAACGCGCCACATGGGGCGCGTTTTCAAGGGGAAAAGGTTCAAGGGCGAATGGTTTTTTAATGGTAAAAGAAAGGATTAAAGGAAATGACCACACCCGCTACGGTGCAATCCCATCCTGTCGAAATCCTGCGGCAACGTTACGCCTGGCACATCCGGCAACTCGATGAAATCTTCTCCGACCCGGCGTTTTTGCAACTGACCCATACCAGCGCAGACGAGCTGCCTGCGGCACAAATCGCGGCGTTTTTTGAAAACGCCGACACCATGCTGCTCAACGCCAACCTCGGCAAATACGAGCGTGCCTTCACCCGCTTCGTCTGCAACCTGTTCTGCTTCAAAATCCAGGTGTTTGACAAGATGCGCCCCACCCGCCTGTGGAATGCGCTGGACGAGCCGTTTACCGCCTTCGCCGCACGGGTGCGACAACCGGCTTTTCAGATCTCGGAAGTGCCGTATCCACCGAGCGAGGTCATTATCAGCTGGCTGGAGTTGCGCGGATGATGGGCAGCGGCCTGCTGCGCAAACTGTTCCAGGGCGGCGCGTCCGCCCCGGCGGCGGCTGCGGATGCGACCAGCGTCTTTCCGGTGCTGGCTGCCGAAGCGCTCTACACCCGCCTCAGCCTGCACAACCGCCTGCGTGGCATCCGGCGCAAGGTCGCAATCGACCCGCAGCGCTTTGAGGCGATGTACGGCAAGCCCATCGCCAAATACTGCGAAACGGTGCAACTGCTCCCTGCTTCGCAGGCACACCACCACGCCTATCCCGGCGGCCTCATCGTCCATACCCTGAGCGTAATCGAATACGCCATCAACGAGCGGCAAAAATACACGCTGCCGCTGGCTTCCGAGCCGGAGGTGATTGAAGCGCAAAAAAACCTCTGGACCTACGCCGTCTTTGTCGCCGCGCTCCTGCACGACATCGGCAAGGCGCTGACGATGGCCTGGTACATCGACGCGGCGCAGGACAAAATCAGGAACCCCGCTGCCGGCACCCTGCTGCAACAGGGCTGCAAACACTACACCCTCAAATTCCGCCCGACGCAGCATTACCAACTGCACGAACGCCTCGGCCTGCTCTTCCTGCCGCAGCTGCTGGACAGCATCAGCCTCGATTACCTGACGCGCGATCTGGACATCTTCAGCGAAGTACTCGGCTACGTCAGCGCGGACAGGGCATCCTGGGGCAGCATCGGCGCCATTGTCAGCACGGCCGACCAGATGTCGGTCGCTGCCGACCTGCGCATTGCCACACAAACCGGACGGCCGCGCCAGTTCGCCGGTGCCGACATCGAAAACTTCGGCGAGCGCCTGCTCAAGGCCTTCCGCCTGCTGATCGAAGAACGCAAACTGGCGGCAAACCGCCCGGGTGCCGTGCTCTACCTCTCCGACGACCAGCGCTACGTCTATGCGGTAGCGAAAACCATCGCGGAAAAACTGCGCGAAAAAATGCAGGCGCTGGGCGCGACCGACGTCCCCGCCGACAACACCCGCATCTTCGACGAACTGCAACAGCACGGACTGATTGAAGCGACGGCAAACGGACACGCCATCTTCACCATCCACGTCTCCATCCCGCACGCCAACTTCGAGCAGGACTTCACCACCCTGAAAATCGACAGCCGCAAACTGTTCACCGTAGCAAGCCTGCCCGCGAAAATGAGCGGCAGCGTCAGCGAAGGCGGCAAAGCTGCAACAGCCAGCGCAGCGAACAATCTCCCTGCAACCGCAGCAGCGGCAGCACAACCCCTGCAACAGCCCGTGCCCACGCCTGCCCTGCAACAGGAAGCGACAGCGCCCGTACTGCCGCAGGGTACGCCGGAAGCAGCCGTACTGGCACAGGAAGCGGTAGCGCCGATCGTGGAAATCCTGCAACAGGACGTCACAGGAGGCCATGCACTGGCGCAGGATGGCCTGTCGCCGGAACTGCAACTGGCGGCAGCAATAGATGCCCTGCCAGTACCGGTGTGGCCGGATAGCCTGCCGGATGACCCGTTCGCCGACCCGCCGGGGGTTGCGTTGCCTGTGCCAGCCGTAGCAGATGAAATGACGCCCCCGCCCGTCCTTCCTGTGGCAGATGCGGCCATGCCTGTACCCGCAGACACGCCCGCCCACAAACCGCCGCCGGACCGCGACCCGCAAAGCATCGTGGACGGCTTCTTCGCCTGGCTCT
>ERZ773056.412-NODE-412-length-22768-cov-48.300797_pt1 | contig 22768 bp, 13 predicted proteins | sample MGYA00580857_ERZ773056 | MGnify/ENA primary metagenome ERZ773056 (study PRJEB29015, sample SAMEA2737996) | human oral metagenome | biome: human oral; feature: human-associated habitat; material: dental | place: China | collected 2114 ... | reverse complement strand
ACGGAGTTTTCAATCATAGCAGCAGTGAGCATTGGACATTTAATATGGTGCTTGCGGATGGAGAAAATTCTAAATATAAGGACTGGTACAAATTTACGGATTTTGGACAGCATGTTCCAATAACTGATGAAATGAGCGAGGAACAGGCATACGAAACTCTTATTGCAAATAGAAAAAGAACTATTTACAATGCTTGGGGAGGATTTGATACATTACCTGAATTTAACTCGTTTAATCAGGAATATAAGGAATATATTTTTAATATTACAAGAAAATGGATGTATGGGCCTGATGGAAAAGAAAGTGAAAACTGGATGGAAGATGATGGAATTGATGGATGGCGTCTTGATGTTCCAAACTGTCTTGAAAATCAGAATTTCTGGAATGAATGGCGTGAGGTCGTAAAGGGTAGCAAGAAAGATTCATACATAACTGCTGAACTTTGGGGAAATGCAGCAGGTGATATTAACGGGGGAAATAAATTTGACACTGTGATGAACTACGAATGGTTAAAAACAGTTATTGGATTTTTTATTAATCAAAGCCGTGAAGGTGGCGTAAGATATAAATTGAAGGCACAGGACTTTTTCAACGAGCTTCGGGAAAAAAGAACTTGGTATCCATATCAGGCATTGCAGGCAAGCCAGAACTTAAACGGTTCGCATGATACCGACAGGCTTTATTCAAGAATTGTAAATGATGTGCTTGGAAGAAATCTGGAGGAAGGAAAACAGCTGGAAAAAGGTTATAACGGAATTCGTCCGGATTTAGCTTCAAATTATCATCCAAACACAACAATAGACTGGCGAAATAGCCAAATTAAACCAAAAGACATATTAAAATTAATCTCAGTATTCCAAATGACATACATTGGAGCACCAATGTTATTTTACGGTGATGAAGTAGGAATGTGGGGAGCAACGGATCCATATTGCCGAAAACCGATGTTATGGAAGGAATATTTGTACGATGATGAAAAAAATCCATCACACATTAACCAAAATGAAGTTTACCAGCAAAAAGTTGACAGTGATTTATTTGAATGGTATAAAAAATTAATCAGAATAAGACTGGAAAATAAAACGCTTGTCTATGGTAAATTTAGGGAAATTATGGCAGATAATGAAAAAGACTTAATTGTTTATGAAAGAGTGATTGAAGATAATTCCATAATAGTTGTTATAAATAATTCTTTTAATGATTGGGAAAATTTGGAATTTGAAACGCATTATCAAGATGAAAGGTTTATAGATCTGGTAACAGAAGGAAGAACATTCAGAACAAGTTCTAACGGAAAGATTAAACTAAATATAAAAGCTAAAGAAGGAATGATTTTGCGAAAAGTTAGAATAGATGGAGATTATGAGTAAGTAGGGATAATCGGTTGAAAAATTAAATATAATTTTTGTTGAGATAAAAGGGACTATGATTTTGGGTAGTTCCTTTTTTGTTTATTTATAAGGAAATTAAATTCATATTTTCTAAGGTATTTACTGATATATTTGATAATTTTAAAAGAGGTATTAGCCCCTTTTTCTCCTTTATGTGTAATACTAAATCCAGTTTGAAAAATTTATTTATTTTATGGCAAGGGATAAAGACCTCTTGTTAAATAGGATTTATAATAAATCTATTAGTCTAATGGGAAATAGTATAAAAGTAAATTTGTTATGATTTTATATTAATTTTTGATTTTTAAATGGAAATTTAGTATAAAAATTGCTTATCATTAAAAAAAGATTTTGAAATAAAAAAGTTATTAATTTTACTTGTAAAACATAAAAATGTAATGATATAATATTTAATAAGAAATAAACAAAAATTAATGTAATTAAGGGGTAGAAAATGGGAAAAAGAGAATACAATGCTGGAATTGTAAGTAAAGGATTCTGGTTTTTAGAATTTAAAAAGTTTTTAGAATTCTTAAAAAATGGAAAAAATGAAATTGAAATAAGAAAATTACAAGATGAAGAAAATATTTTTTCTGCATCATCAAAAGATTATGGTAAAAGGATTATAAGTGAGATAAATAAAAGAATAAAAATACTTCCAGAGGGAATAAAGGAACTATTTTTTAAGAGTGATACAGGAACTCAAAAAGTAATAAATCTTTTATCTATAATGGGAACTGATAAATTATTTTTTGAATATGTGTACAATTCATACAGAAATGAACTGTTACTTGGGACAAAAGAATATAATCCAGGTATTGTTATGAAGTTTCTGAAGGAAAAAGCAGAGCAGAATGAAGAGGTAGCAAAGTTTAGTGAAAAAACGCTTAAAAGAATGCAAGGAACATACGGAAATTATTTAAAAGAAGCAGGATTACTTGAGGAAAAAAACAAAAAGATATTATATGGTAAAGTTTATTTGGATTATGAGCTGGAAAAATTATTAAGGGAAAATAATATGGAAATATACGTAAAAACATTAAAAGGAGAAGCGTAATGACAAAAACAGAAAAAGATTTAGGGAAAATAGAAAGTGAAATAGGAAAGACTTCTTTTTTAAATGGTAAAGGACTTGGAAATGAAGTTTCATATTATGTTTTCGATTATGATCCTAAAGATGAAATTCTTGTAAGGAAATACATTGATAAGTTAGTAAAAAAGGATAAGGAATTTGGAGATGGATATAAACTGAAAGTTTATGATGTGTATGACCTGATGATTGAATTGCTGGAATCTGAAGGCTATCTGGAAGACTGCTTTGAAATGGAAAAAAATGATGGGATGAACTATCTTGTGGAGTCTGTAAATGATTTACTTAGAATGAATGACGATAATAATTATTTTGCAGAGTATATAGAGAAAAATACACCTGAGAAAGCCATTGTATTTTTGATAGGAGTTGGAAAAATATTTCCGTTTGTGCGTTCACATAAAATATTGAATAATCTGCATCAAATTTTTGATAGATCTCCAGTAGTGATGTTTTATCCAGGAAAATATGATGGACAGTCACTGGAATTATTTGGAGAATTTAAAGATGATAATTATTATAGGGCTTTTCCGCTCATAAAGTAATTTGAGAAAATAATTTAAGATAAGAAAATAGGTTGGGGGTTAAACAAATTTTATAAAAATCATAAAATAATAATATATAAATAGAGAGGAGTGTATGGAGCTTTTTAAAATATAGCTTCAGAAGAGTTTATGAAAATAAAAGAGATGTTTAAGAAACCTATTGACAGAGATATTAAAGGAGTAATAAAAGTAGGACAGAAGGAAGAGGAAAATATAAAGCAGGAATTGGAAGAATATGTAGTAACAAATGAATTACAGAAACATTTCAGAGACTTTTTTTCAGCATATGGTAAAGGAATTAGTGGAAATACAGATGATATGGGAGTCTGGATAAGTGGTTTCTTTGGAAGCGGGAAGTCGCATTTGCTGAAAATATTATCTTATCTGCTTTCAAATAAAGAAATTAATGGAAAAAAAGCGATTGATTATTTTTTGGAAGATAATAAAATAAAGGATGAAATAGTTATTGCAGATATGAAAAGAGCTTGTCAAACTTCGACAGACTCTATTTTATTTAATATTGATTCTAAAAGTGAAAGTACTGGAAATAAAGGAAAAGATGATATTTTGAAAGTATTTTTGAAAGTATTTAATGAAATGCAGGGATTCTCTCCAAAGCCACATGTGGCAGATTTAGAAAGGGAACTGGTTTCAGCTGGAAAATATGAAGAATTTAAAGAAAAATTTGAAGAAATTTCCAGAAAAAACTGGAAAGAAAGAAGAAATAATTTTAACTTTGAAACTTCCAAAGTTAAAAAAGCCTTGGCAGAAATAGAATTTATGACAGAAGAGGAAGCAAATAACTGGATTGAATCTTCTAAAAAGGACTATTCCATTTCGATAGAAGATTTTGCAAAAATGATTGATAAATATATTAAGAAAAAAGGAAATAATCATCATGTAATATTTTTTGTAGATGAAGTTGGACAGTATATAGGAGAAAATACTGATTTAATGCTGAATCTGCAAACTGTAACAGAAGATTTAGGAGTATATTGTAAAGGAAAGGCATGGGTAGTAGTAACATCCCAGCAGGCTATAGACTCTATTACAAAAGTAAAGGGAAATGATTTTTCTAAAATACAGGGTAGATTTAAAACTAGAATCAGCCTGACTTCTACAGATGTATCAGAAGTTATAAAAAAGAGAATTTTAGAAAAAAATGAATACGCAGAAAAAGAACTGTCTTTAGTTTATGCGGAAAAGGAATCGGTAATAAAAAATCTTGTTATATTTGATGATGGAATTGAAAAGAAGATTTATTCAGATGTAAAAGATTTTCAGGAAGTGTATCCTTTTATTCCGTATCAGTTTCAGATACTTTCGTATGTTTTAACTTCTATTCGTGAACATAGTTCAAGTGGAAAACATTTATCTGAAGGAGAGCGTTCGATGCTTGCAATGTTTAAAGAAGGAGCAGAAAAATATAAAGAAAATGAAACAGGAATACTTGTTTCCTTTGATAAATTTTATGATGGACTCCAAAGTTTTCTGGATCACTCACATTCAGTGATTATAACAGGAGCTATGAAAAATAGCTATATTAATCCTGAAAATGAAGAAAATTGCTTTAATGTGAATGTACTTAAAGTTCTTTTTATGATTAAGTATGTCAAGGAAATAAAGGGAACACTGGAAAATATTACTACATTAATGGTTGAAGATATAAATGAAGACAGAATAGTGTTAAAGGAAAAGGTAAAGGAAGCGCTGGATGTACTTATAAAACAGACACTTGTACAAAAATCTGGAGATATTTATATATTCCTAACAAATGAAGAGCAGGAAGTAGAGAAAATGATTGATAAAATTGATGTGGATATGAATGAAATATTGAGAAAAATTTCCGAAAAAATATTTGATAAATTCTATTCAGAGAAAAAATATCAGTCACCTAAATTTAAAGATTATACTTTCTCCTTTAATCAGAAAGTTGATGACAATGCAAGAGGTAAAGATACATATGATATAGGTATAAATATAGTTACTCCAAATTCTGATTATAGTGGAAATGAAAGTTCCCTTTTAATGAAAAGTACACAGGAAAATTCAGTATTTATTGATTTAGGAGAAAATAGTTTTTATATAAATGAAATAGAGATGGATATAAAAATAGAGAAATTCTTAAAATCAGGAGAGGCTGATGATTTACCACAAGGAAGTATTATAAAGGAAAAAAAGAGTACAGAGCGTAAGGAACATATAGAGCGTTCAGAACGAATGCTGGAAGATGCCCTTAGAAATGCAAAATACTATGTAGGAGGGAATAATGTTACTCTTAATGCAAAGGACTATAAAACTAAGATAACAGAAGCATTAGGAAAATTAGTAAATAAAGTATATAACAAACTGGACTATATTACAAAATCTATGGGAGAAAGTGATATAAGGGAAATTTTTGAAGATAGGGAAGATACCTTGATTACTGCTGAAAGAAAGAAAGATAACATAAATGCAATACAGGAAGTTGTAAATCATATAAAACTTAAAAAGGACAAGGGACTGAAGATAAACATAAAGGAAGTAAAGGATTATTTTTCAAAAGCTCCTTTTGGCTGGAATGATGGAGACATTGAATGGATAGTTGCAAGAGCATTTAAAGATGGAGAAATAGAGCTTAAAAGAAATGGAAACAACTTAAGCCTGTTAAATGAAACTTCTGAGAATATTATAGAAAGTATTGTAAAAAAAGATAGTGGAGAAAGAGTTTATCTTGAAATAAAGGAAAAGATAGATAACAAGAGTATAAGAGCAATGAAAAATGTTGCAGATGAGCTGTTTGGAAAAAATATTGATTCAGAAGATACAGATAAAATGGTGAGGGATTTTAAAGAGCTGACAAGGGAAAAACTTAGTGAAATAGAAGAGTTGGAAAGAAACTATAAGAATAAAAATTATCCAGGCAAGGATGTATTGGAAAATGGAGAAAGACTTTTAAAAAAAATACTCGCATTGAAAGATATAAGAGAAATATTTGATGAAGTTTTAGGACATGAAGATGACTACTGTGTTTATGTTGAAGATATGGAGCCTATAGATAAGTTTTTTGCTGGAGAACAGAAAAATATATGGGATGAGTCTGTTAAACTATATGAAAAATATGCTGATTCTAAAAATTATTTTTCAGATGTAGAAATTGAACAAACTGTAAGAGATATAAATAAAATATTGAATGATAAAAAACCATATAATGAAATTAAGGATTTGAATGAGCTAAATAAAAAATTTACTGAAAATTATAATCAGATTTTATCTGAAAGAAGAAATCCCATTTTAGATAAAATAAAAGAAATAAAAGAAATAACGTTGGAAAGACTGTATACGGAAAATGATGAATTGAAAGAAAAATTTACTAAAAAAGTTGAAGAAAGTTTTTCTGAAATTTTGAGAAATGCTGAAAAGTCAGAAAATATAAGAGAAATAGAAACTTTTGACAAAGAAGCTTCAAATTTGAAAAGTAAACTTCTTGATGAATTTGAAAAACAGGAAGAGGAAATAAGAGCAAACTTAAAAACAGATGATGCAGTAGAAAAGAGTCCAGCAATTCCAATAAGAATAAAGAAGCCAAAAATAATAGGAATCGCTAAAATAAATAAAGATAGAGTATGGAAAATACAAAGCAAAGAAGATATAGAAAGTTATCTTGAAAAATTGAGAAAAAAACTGGAAAAAGAACTGGAAGACAGTGAAATTGTGGAAGTGGAATTTTAGTTAAATAAGGTGGGGGTTATTTTAATAAAGTGAACTTAGGCTAGCAGAGCTAGGGTTAGCAAGTAATGATATAGTATTTTTATGTACATTATTGTTTTTAATACTTATTGCAAAAGTTTTTGAATACTTTTTTCATAAGACAGGAGTGATGTATATGGACAAAATAAAAGAAAAATATTTGGAAATAGTTATTGATTTAATAGTAGAAAAAACTATTCTGCTAACCTAAGTTCACTTTGAAAATAATAACAAGGAGGAAAAATTGTAGTTTCTTATTTTACTACAATATATAAGAAATATGGACAAAGTAGCATTGAGAAATTTTGCAGTAAATGCAAAAGAAAAAATGGAAGATGATATAAAAAGAAAATTGGAATTGATGGGGATTACAGAAAAAGGGATAGGAGAAGAAACTGTAAAAGAAGATGATTATCTGAAGATTAATGGACAGGAATTTAATGAAAAGGAAGTCAAACAGAGAGAAAAAATAATTGAGGTATTAAAAACAAGAGGAAAAAATGAAGATTTTAAGAAGTGTTTTAATGAATTTGTTGAGGAAATAGCGTATACCTGGTTTAACAGAATCATTGCTATTAGATTTATGGAAGTAAATGACTATCTTCCAGATGGAATAAGAATTTTATCTTCTGACAGGGAAAATGACAGGGAACCTCAAATAATAAGGGAAGTATTTGATACAGACCTGGAATTTTCAAATGATGAAAAAAATAATGTTTATAAGTTAAAAGAAGAGAACAAAATAGAAGAGCTCTTCAAATTTTTATTTATAAAAAAATGTAATAAACTTAATGAAATATTGCCTGAATTATTTGAAGAAGCCGAAGATTATTCAGAGTTACTTTTGCCAATTTCGATAAATGATGAAGAAGGAATATTGAGAAAGTTAGTGGATGAAGTTCCTGAAGAAAGCTTTGATGTGGAAAAAGAGGGACAGATTGAAGTTATAGGATGGCTTTATCAGTATTATAATGAGGAGAAGGAGAAGGAAGTAGACCTGAAAACAAAAAAAGGGAAAAAAGTGGAACAGGATGATATACCTGCAAAGACACAGTTATTTACACCAAAATGGATAGTAAAATATATGGTAGAAAATAGTTTAGGGAATTTATGGCTGGAAGGACATCCAAATGAAAATTTAGAGGAAAAATGGAAATTTCTTGTAAAGGGAGAAAAACAGGAAGAAGAAATTGAAAAGAAACTGGAAAAATTGAATGAAAATTATAAGGAAATGAAACTAGAAGAAATAAAAATAATAGATCCGTGTATGGGAAGTGGACATATACTTGTCTACGCTTTTGATGTATTAATGGATATTTATTCAAATTTGGGTTATTCCAACAGGGATGCTGTTCAGTCAATATTGGAAAATAATATTTATGGTCTTGATATAGATAAAAGAGCTTATCAGTTGGCATATTTTGCTTTAATGATGAAGGCAAGAGAATATTATAAAAGAATATTTTCTAGAAAATTAGAATTAAATATCTGTTATACAAGAGAAAGTAATGATATTAATAAAGAAATAATAGATTTTATTTCAAATGGAAATAATAAAATAAAAGAAGAACTTGATTTGATTTATAATTTATTTTTAGATGCAAGAGAATATGGGAGCTTAATAGAAGCACCAAAAATAGATTATGATGAAATAAAAAATAGATTATCAGAAATAGAAAACACAGATTCTTATAATTTATTTGATGAGAGTAAAAAAGATGAAATAAAAAATAAATTCTACTATGTACTGAAAACATCAGAAATATTATCAAAAAAATATGAAGTAGTTGCAACAAATCCACCGTATATGGGAAGTTCAATAATGGACTCCAAGCTATCGAAGTATACAAAAAATAATTATCCAGATAGTAAGATGGATATATTTGCTGTATTTATTGAAAAATGCAATAATTTAACTGATATAGATGGGATTTGTTCAATGATTACAATGCATGGATGGATGTTTTTATCAAGTTATGAGAAACTAAGGAAAAAAATGACATTAATAGAAACACTAAAGATGGTACATCTAGGAACAAGGGCTTTTGATGAAATAGGTGGTGAAGTAGTACAGACAACTGTATGGATTCAAAGAAAAAATAAAATAAATAACTTCAAGGGAAGCTATATAAGATTAGTTGATTTTCCAGGAGAAAAAAATAAAAGAAATAAGTTTTTAGAAATGATAGAAAATACAGATAAAAAATATTATTTTAGAACAACAAAAGAAAACTTTGAAAAAATACCAGGAATGCCAATAGGATATTGGGCTAGTGAAAATTTGTTGGAAGATTTTGAAAAAGGAATAAAAGCATCAGAACTAATAGAGCCAAAGCAAGGATTAGCGACAGCGGATAATGATAGATTTTTAAGACAGTGGTATGAAGTGGAAGAAAAGAAAATAAGCTACAATACAAAATCAATAAATGAAACTGAAAATAATGAATATAAATGGTATTCATATAATAAAGGTGGAGAAAGACGACAATGGTACGGAAACTACGATTATGTAGTGAATTGGGAAAATAATGGGAATGAAATAAGAAATTTTAAGGATGGTAACGGCAAGTTAAGATCAAGACCACAAAATACAGAATATTATTTTAGAGAAGCAGTTACTTGGTCTGATATAACAAGTGGAAGGTTTGCAATAAGATATAGAAAAAAAGGAAGTATTCATGATGTAACAGGAATGTCAGCATTTTCAAGTGGTACTTTTAAATTAAAATATATATTGGGATTATTATCTACAAAAATTTCAGATTATATATTTAAAATTTTGAATCCAACTATTCATTTACAAGTTGGAAATTTCTCTAATTTCCCAGTTATAGAAAATGAACAAATAAAACCAAAAGTACTGTCAATAGTTGATGACTGCATTAAAATCTCCAAATATGACTGGAATACATTTGAGACAGCATGGGATTTTAAAGTAAGTCCATTGGTTAATTTTGAAAGATATATTGAGAATTATAATATTGAAGATGAAGAAAATTCTGAAAATAAAAAAGTATCATCAACTTCAATAAAAACAATGGAAGAAGCATATAGTCAATATAAAGAATTTACAAATAATCAATTTTTAAATTTGAAGGAAAATGAAGAGGAATTAAATAGAAAATTTATTGATATTTATGGGTTGCAGGATGAACTGACTTCAGATGTAAGTGATAAAGACATAACAATAGCTAAAATATTTGATACAGATGATGAAATAAATGATGAAATTAAAGGAAACAGCTATGTATTAACGAAAGAAAATGTTGTAAAACAATTTATTTCCTATGCTGTTGGATGTATGTTTGGGCGTTATTCGCTTGATGAGGAAGGTCTTGTATTTGCAGGAGGAGAATTTGATAAAAACAAATATAGCAAATTTATTCCCGATGAAGATAACTGTATTCCAATTACTGACAGTGAATATTTTAGCGATGATATTGTTACAAGATTTGTAGAATTTGTAAAAACAGTATATGGAAAAGAAACGCTTGAAGAAAATCTTAAATTTATATCGCAAGCCTTATCCAATAAAAATGATGCTCCAAAAGATATTATAAGGGAATATTTCTTAAAGAATTTTTATGAAGATCATTTGAAAAGATACAAAAAGAGACCGATTTATTGGCTTTATGATGCAGGAAAGAAAAACGGATTTAAGGCATTGATTTATATGCACCGTTATAATGAACAGACTACAGCAAAGGTTAGAATTGGATATTTACATGAGCTACAGAAACATTATGAAAGAAGAGCAAGTTTTCTGAAAGATGAAATTGAAAGTAATAACAACAGAAAAAAAGCTGAGCAGGAGCTGAAAAAGATAAAATCACAGCTTGATGAATGCAAACAATTTGATGAAAAGATGAACCACTTGTCTTCAGAATATATTTCGATTGATTTGGATGACGGAGTGAAAGTCAATTATGAGAAAGTGCAGACTGGACGTGATGGGAAAAAGTATGAGATATTGGGGAAGGTAAAATAATAGGAGGATATAAATTTATGAAAAAGAAAATATTTATTTCATATTGTAGAAGTGATGCTGATACAGATCAAATAAAACAATTAAAGGATAAGTTACAAAAAGATGGTTTTGAGGTCATTATAGATGATGGTGTATTAAGGCATGGACATGAAGTAACAGAATTTATGGAGAAATCAATAAGAGAATCAAAATATATTCTTGTTATTTGTACTTCAGAATATAAAAATAGAGCAGATAATAGAGGTAGTAATCCAACTGGAGTTGCATATGAAGCTAGGTTGTTAGCAAGTCATATGAATAAAAAAACAAAAATAGTGATACCTATTATACAAGGTTCAGAAATTAGTGTATTACCTGATTTTTTAGAAGGGATTTTTGCATTATTTTTAAAACAAATAAATACAAATAAAGAAAGTTATAATAAATTGCTAGATAGTTTAAAAGAAGAAAAAGAACAAGAACTTGAATTTACAAAAGATTTTAAAGAAGAATTAAATAGTATGGAAATATTATCTAATTCACATAATGCAAAAGAAACTCTTTTTTTAGAGGATATATTTGTTTACCCTAAATTGACAAATATAGAAAAAGATATAAAAAATAGTGATAGTTATAAGTTTTTTAGTTCAGAAAAAATAAGTGAAAAACTTGAAAATGAAAAATATATAATGATATCGGGAGATGCTCAATCAGGGAAAACCACATTATCCAAAAAAATAACAAAAGATTTATTTGATGAAGGGTATGTTCCAATTCTTATAAATCAATCAGAAAATTTAACGAATAATTTTAAAAGAATATTAGAAATAATAATAAATAAACAGTATAAAAATTTAGAAAATGCTGAAAATAAAAAAGATAAGTTTGTTATTATTATTGATGATTTTCATTTGTTAAAAAAGAAAGATAAAATTCTAAATGATGTACTTAAATTCAATTATATAATATTGTTGACTGATGACATATACAGTCTAAACCTTAAAAGAGAAAAAATTCTAAATTTTTCTAAATACAGAATAATGGAATTTTCTCCTAAATTAAGAAATGAATTAATAAAAAAATGGTCAAATTTGAAAGACGAAGTATCAAATGAAAATGAAATTATGAAGAAAAATGATAAAAGAACAGAATTTTTGAATACAACTATAGGTAAGATATTTAATAATGGAATTATGCCTGCATATCCTTTTTTTCTTCTATCTGTTCTTGGATATTCTGAAACAAATAAAAATTTAGATAAAGAAATAACGTCACAAGGCTATTGCTATCAATTTTTAATACAAATGAATTTTTGGAAAAACGGAATAAGAAATGATGCAATAGATATATATTTAAATTTTTTAAGTGAATTATCTTACTATGTATTTAGTAAAAATATATATGAATTATATCAAACTGATATAGATAAATTTTTGGAGAACTATGAAAAAAACTTTAATTTAGTATTTGATAGTGAAGAAGTAATCAATAGTTTAATAAAATCAAAAATCTTGAAAAAAACGTCGTTAGGAAGTATAAAATTTTTCTATCCATATTTATATTATTACTTTATTGGAAAATATTTGTCCGAACATTATAAAGAAGAAGAAAATAGTATAAATAAATTAGTAAGAAATTTACATTTAGATAGGAATTCATATATTTGTATTTTTATTTCTCATCATTCAAAAGAAAAAAGATTACTTGAAGAAATATTATTGAATTCCTTAGAGTTATTTGAAAATAGTAAAGTTACAACTTTGAAAATAGATGAAATGAAAGAAATAAATATAAATTTTGACAATATATTGGAATCTTTTTTACCAGAAGTTAATGATTTTAATGAAATAAGAGAAAAAAATATACAATTAGAAGAAATTTCAGAAAATACTGAAATTGATGAGGAAAGTTTATATGTTGATTCAGATAATGAAATTGAAGATGAAGACATTTATAATTTTAGAAGAAGTATCAGAACAGTAGAAGTTATAGGAAACTTAGCTAAAAATAGACCTGGTTCTTTAGAAAAAACATTGTTAAAAGAGATGATATTATATAGTATAGAATTGAATTTAAGGATATTAAATTTTATACTTTATCAAATTAAAGATGAAGAATTTCAAAAGTACATGTTAGAGTTAATAGAAAAGGGAATAGGTAAATTAGAGATTAAAAGTAAAAATAATACTAAAGAACTTGCTAAGAGAATATTTTGGGAGTTATGTTATAATTTAATATTTTTTATAATTTATAAAACTATTCATTCTATTGGATCTGATTATCTAATGAAAATAATAAATGAGATATCAAAAGATAAAAAAACACCAGCTATATCTCTTATAAAGCATGGTATTCGTATGTGGTATATGAAAGAAGTTGACATAAATGAAATAAAAAATGAAATAAAAGAATATGATTATTCAAAAATTGCTGAAAATCTAATGAGACATTTATTGATAATGCATTGCTCCACACATCCGATGGATTATAAAAGTCGAGATAGAGTTATGAATACTTTTCAGCTTAATGAAAAAAAATATATAGGAGGATTGATTAAAAAGTAAATAAATTTTATAATTTTTCTTGAAATTTTATGTTATTTGTGCAAACATACAATAAAACAAAATAAATCATATTGAACAAATATTGAATATGTGTTATAATGTTTTTGCCGTAAACTTTTAACATTCCTAGGGAGGCAAGATGACGGTAAAAGAAGTAGAAGCTATTATTCTTAAAGATGGATGGGTTCGAGTACCAAGTAACTCAAGTAGACAATATAAACATCCTGTAAAAACAGGAAGAGTTACAATTGCGTGGCATAAAGCTAAAGACGAGGTACCTCCTAAAACATTAAAAAGAATAATGGCTCAGGCAGGACTTTAATAAAGTTCTGCTCTACTTACTTCAAGAATATCAGGAGGCGTTTTTAATGTTTTATCCACTTATAATTACTTACACATCAGATGAATATTATGAAGTTAATATTCCCGATTTTAAGTTGGAACTGGGGGCATATGGGGAAACAGAAGAAGAAGCAATTGATATGGCAAAAAATGTTATTGTCAGTGAACTGGAATTACTGGAAAAGGAATGTAAAAAATATCCTGAACCAAGTAGTGCAAAGGAATTGTCAAAAAAAATAGCAGATAATCAATATTTAGTAAGACTTGATTTTAATCTGGAATATGAAAGATCATTGATAAAACAGGTTTTTAAAAGTAGAACAGTAACATTGCCTACATGGCTTGATATGCTGGCAAAGAATAAAAATCTGAATTTTTCTCAAATATTGCAGAAAGGATTGAAACAGGAACTAAATATAAAATAAAGAATAGAACTGTTTTAGAAAGTAAAAGATATTTTATAAGTTCGACATAATATGATTTATTATAAAAGGATTTAATAATATTTTTGTTTTATAAAACAGTTTTTTATTTAGAAAGCAAGTTAAGATTGATTAAAGTTTTTAAAATAGTAAAAATATAAAAGAAATATTATTAGTAAACTGTCCCAAAAATTATATAAAATTTGGGACAAAAGGACAATGGCAGTTGAATAAAATAGACTAATAAATATAATATTTTCAAAGAAATCTAATTGACACTCTAAAATAGATATGTTATCATAAAAATGAAAATAGAGTTAAAAAAGGGGAGAGTGGTAATTATGGCTACAGAAAGTATATTACTTGATGCTTTGAGAATTCCTGCAAGATATGCGGATGAAGTACTGGAAGCAATGGAAAGTAAAAAGAAAGTTAAAAAACTTGATGTTGATTTTGAAATTGTAGATGACCCAGAAGAAATTTTGAGGATAGCAAAGAATTTTGGATATAAGGAAAAAGAGTGAAGCTATATCATTGCAGAAATTAAGAGAAAAATTGAAAGACGACAAATTTATAAGAGAAAAAATTCTTAAAACTTTTAGAAGGATAGACAGAAACGGTATTGAAGATTTTTTACATAACAAAGCTATAGATTTTGAGAAAAAATCACTTTCTGCAACACATATTATTTACAATAAAGAGGGAACTGAAATATTGGGGTATTTTACATTTGCAAATAAAAGTTTAATTATTGAAAAAGAAAATTTTCTTAATCTTAGTAAGACACAACAGAAAAGATTTTCACATAAGATTTTATTCAAATTATGGATTTAACCTGATAAAAAAATTCAGTTCAGAAAATAAATTAAAAACAATGATATTAAGATTAGATAATTTTTAGAAATAATAATTTTAAAAGTCTCTTTTATTTAAAAAGGAATAAATGAGGCTTTTTTATTTAAAAATATAAAAAATCATGGAGTGAGAAAATTGAATTTAGAACAAATTACAGATACACTTAACAGTGAATTTAAGAAAGAAGGAAGAAGACTTGTTTTCTGGTATGATGAAAAACAGGAATTTTTATCAGAGATAGAAGAACTGAAGCTGGAAAATGCAAAATTGCTTATGTTGCATCAGGATGAGCTTTTTAAAACAAAAATACTTCTTGAAAGACAAGAAAAGGAAACAAATTATTTAATATATGCTCCATTTAAACGAAGTGAAAACAGGGAAAATCATCTTGCTGATACAATAATGTATTCAAAGGTGTTTTTAACAGACTGGATTTCCATAATGGTTCAGAATTTGAAAATAGACGATGAACTCAAGGAAGTAATGGAAGAGCATAGAAAGTTTTTTGAGGCAAAAGATAGAAGGGAAAAGTTTGAAAAGCTGGTAAATGACAGTAAACCTTCAAAAAGAGAAGATATGGAAATCATTTTAATGAGGGCAATTACAGGTTCAAAAGCTGAAATATTTGACGGTTTTGAAGATGTTACAAGAATTTTAATTACAGATGTCAACAGAAAGGAAAGTAGATATCTTTCAGAATTTAAAAAATATAGTCTTGAAGAAAAATTTTGGGATTTGTGCAGATTGAAGTTTGGATATGTTGATGATGAGCCTAATCTGACTAAATTGCTACTTGGAATATTTTTGACTTATGTATCTGAAAAAATAACAAAAGAAATTCCAAAAAAATATAAGAAATTAAATGTGAAAAGCACAGTTATAATATTTTTGAATAAGTTACGAAAAATTTCTGAATATAGAAATGATTTTGAAAATCTTGTTTCAGAAGTATACTCGCACATAAAGCAGGATAAATATTTTAAAAATATTTTACCTGAACATATTCTGGAACTTGATATTTTTGACTTTCCTGACGAAAAGATAACAGAATGGATAGCTGAAAGAATATGTGATGAAAATTTTTCAGCAAAATTGCAGGATAAATCCATTATAGATATAATAAAATTACGACAGGAAAATAATAATGACAATGACAGGCTGAAAATAGAATATAAAGTGTTAAAATATGCATATAACAGTATAAAAAATACAGGATTTAATTTTTCCGGGAATCTACACGAATTAATAAAAACATATGACAATGAATATTATTGGATTGATACATATTACAGAAAATTTTACTATTATTATGATAAGCTGGTAGAAAAAAGTGAAAAATATGAAAAACTGGCAAAAATAATTGAACTGAAATATACAGATGATTTTCTGAATCCATTAAATATAAAGTTTAATGAACTTCTGGATTATAATAATCTTTCAGAAGAAATAAAATTACAGAAAAATTTTTATAAAAATTATGTGGAAACAAATAAAAATAGAATTGTAGTCATAATTTCAGATGCTTTTAGATATGAAGTGGCAAAAGAATTAGTCGGAAAAATGAATAAAGATGAAAAAATGAATGCTGAAATGGAAAGTCAGATGAGTATACTTCCTTCTATTACAAAGTTAGGTATGGCTTCTCTGCTTCCTCATGAAAAAATTGAAATAAAAACATCTGAAAAGGATTTTACAGTACTTGTAGATGGAAAAGCATGTAATGACAGAGTAAAAAGGGAAAAAATATTGAAGGAATATGATGAAGATTCGGTAGCACTTGATTTTGATAAAGTTTTTAAAGCTACAAAAGATGAAGTAAGGGAAATGTTCAGGAATAAAAAGAAAGTATATATATATCATAATCAGATAGATGCCAGAGGTGACAAGGCAAACACTGAAGATGAAGTATTTGAAGCGTGTCATGAGGCTTTGGATGAAATTATGAACCTTGTAAAAAAATTGAGAGTAGAATCAATTAATAATATAATAGTTACTTCAGATCATGGATTTATTTACAAAAGAAGAAAAATAGAAGAATTTGATAAAATAGAAAATTCTTTCGATGAAAATGACATTATAAATAAGAGATATGTAATTACTGAAAAAGATTATGATATTATAGGAGTAAATGAAATTGGTCTTTCCAAAATTTTAAACGATGAAAAAGAAACTCTGAAAGTGCTTTCTCCTAATACTTCAAATATATTTAAAGTAAGTGGCGGTGGACAGAACTACTATCATGGAGGAATTTCATTGCAGGAAATGCTAGTTCCAGTTGTAAAAGTTAGAACTGCAAAAGGAGCAGTAGATACTGAAAAGGTGAAGATAAATCTAATATCTGAAGTAAGAAAAATAACAAGTCTTGCGATTTCATTGGAATTTTTACAGAAAGAAGCAGTTACAGATATTATAAAATCTGCAGAATTTGAAATTTTCTTTACTGATGGCAATGATAATATAATTTCAAATATAGAAAGCTATAAGGCAGACAGTGAAGAAGGGGAGACTAAAAAAAGAATAAAGAAGTTTAAATTTACCCTGAAAAATCAGAAATATAATAAAAATGAAGACTATTATTTAATTGTAAAGGATAAAGAATCTGAAATTGAAGAAATCAGGGAAAATATGATAATAGATGTATTATTTGCAGATGATTTTGGCTTTTAGCATATAATTTTCTGAGAATTTTTATAAGGAGAAAAATAAAAGATGGAAGATGTAAATAATAGAAAAGTGACAGATGAAAAACAAAATGAAAACATAGAGGAAATAAATACAAAATTATATAAATATTTTTCTGGGAAAATTGTCAGAAAAGATTTGACAAAAAAAATAAGGGAAGGGGCAAATGTTCCTATATATGTGCTTGAGTATTTATTGGGAATGTATTGTTCTTCAGAAAATGAAGAAGATATAGAAGAAGGAATGAGAACAGTAAAAAGAATTTTGGCACAAAATTATGTAAGACCTGATGAAGCCGAAAGAATAAAATCAAAATTAAGAGAAAATGGATCTTATACAATAATTGACAAGGTTACTGTAAAGTTAAATTTTAAGGAGAATAGACATGAAGCTGAATTTTCCAATTTATCGTTAAAAGGTGTTCCAGTATCAGATGTTTATCCTTCTAAATACGAGAGATTGTTAGGAGGAGGTATTTGGTGTATTATTCAGTTGGAATATTATTATGATGAAGACGATAAAAAAGGAAATCCTGTAATTATAAAAAAATTAACACCTGTACAAATGCCAGAAATTGATTTTGAAGAGTTTAAAGATTTAAGAGAAAAATTTACAGATGAAGAGTGGATAGATATTGTTTTAAGAAGTACAGGAATGGAATCTAGTAAATTTGATGAAAGAGTTAAATGGCTTCATTTGTCAAGATTAATACCATTGTTAGAAAATAATTATAATTTTTGTGAGCTAGGGCCTCGTGGAACTGGGAAATCACATATTTATAAAGAAATAAGCCCGAACAGTATACTTGTATCAGGAGGTCAAACAAGTGTAGCAAATCTTTTTTATAATATGGGAAGAGGAACAATGGGACTCGTAGGGCTTTGGGACTGTGTAGCCTTTGATGAGGTGGCAGGAATGAAGTTTAAGGATCAAGATGGAGTCCAAATTATGAAAGATTATATGGCATCAGGCTCGTTTGCACGTGGGAAAGAACAAAAAAATGCAAGTGCTGGAATGGCTTTTATAGGAAATATTAATCAGAGTGTAGATGTTGTTTTAAAAACTTCTAATTTATTTGAACCATTTCCTCATGTAATGGGAAGAGATACGGCATTCTTAGATAGAATGCACTGTTATTTACCTGGTTGGGAAATTCCTAAATATAGACCAGAGTTTTTTACTGATGACTATGGTTTTATAACAGATTATTATGCGGAAATTATGAGAGAATTACGTAAAATTTCTTATGCAGATGCATATGATAAGTATTTTAAATTAGGAAATCAATTAAATCAAAGAGATGTGATTGCAGTCAAAAAAACTGTTTCTGGAATGGTAAAAATAATTTATCCACATGGAAAATTTACAAAAGAAAAAATTGAAAAGATATTAAGATTCTCGCTAGAAATGAGAAGAAGAGTTAAAGAGCAACTAAAAAAAATAGGTGGGATGGAATTTTATGACGTAAATTTTTCGTATATCGATAATGAAAAATTTAATGAAGAATATGTTCCTGTTCCAGAGCAAAGTAGTGGAAGTTTAATTCCAGAAGGTATTGGGAAACCAGGTCATTTGTATACGGTTTCAAGTATAAAAAGTGGAATGATTGGATTGTTTAAAATTGAAACTCAGATGACAAAAGGAACAGGAAAATTTGAAAAAGCAGGATTAGAAAATAATCGTGAAGCAAAGGAATCAGCTGAAATGGCATTTAAATACTTAAGAGCTAATGGGAAATTAATAAGTGGAGAAATTAGCACAAAAAATAATGATTATGTTGTAAATTATCAAGACTTAAAAGGTATTGGAATGACTTCAAATTTAACTTTGTCTACATACATCGCTATTTGTTCAGCTGCATTAAATAAACCTGTTATTTCAAGTGCGGTAATTTTAGGAGATTTGAGTATCGGTGGAACAATACTAAAAGTAAGTGAACTCGCAAATGTGTTACAAGTGTGTTTAGATTCAGGGGCAAAAAAAGTATTGTTGCCAATGACTTCGGCTTCTGATTTGGCGACGGTACCACCAGATTTAATAGGTGCATTTAACTTAATTTTTTATTCTACAGCTGAAGATGCTGTATTTAAAGCTTTAGGGGTGGAATAGAATACTAATTATTGAAAGAGGAAGATAACTTCATTATTAGTAATAAAAACAATTTTATATTTGACTTTTTTATATTAAACCTCATTATACATTTTTTGTTGCATTTGATTATACAGTACATATTTAAATGTTATTTAATTTTTTATGTATTTTTAGGTTGAAAAAAAATAAGAATTATACTATAATAAATAATTATGCGATTAGGCTAACTAGAGCCTAATTTTATTTGACAAAAGAGAGAAAGAAGGAATCGAAATGATAGAAATGATTTTGCCTGATGGTAGTAAAAGACAGTTGGAAAATCCGATGACTGTTGTAGAATTTGCAAAAAGTATTGGGAGCAGTCTTGGGAAGGCAACCGTTGGGGCGATAATTGACGGTGTGCAAGTTGATCCATCTCATATTATTGACAAATCTGGAACAATTGAAATAATTACTAATACAAGTGAAAAAGGGATAGAAATTATAAGACATAGTGCGGCACATATTATGGCTCAGGCTGTGCAAAGACTTTTCCCAAATACAAAGGTTACGATAGGGCCTGTTATTGAAAATGGATTTTTTTATGATTTTGACCCTGAAAAACCGTTTACTGAAGAAGATTTAGCAAAAATTGAAGAGGAAATGACAAAAATTGTAAAAGAGAATTATGAATTTAAAAGAAGTGAAATGACTGCCGAAGAAGCAAAAAAATTCTTTGCTGAAAAAGGTGAAACTTACAAAGTTGAGATAATTGAAGACTTGGGTGCAGATAAAGTTAGCATTTATCAGCAAGGTGAATTTATAGACTTATGCCGTGGAACACACATTCCATCGACTGGCTACCTAAAAGCATTTAAGCTAATGTCAACAGCAGGAGCTTACTGGCGTGGAGATTCAAACAATAAAATGCTTCAAAGAATTTACGGAGTGGCTTTTGCAACTAAAAAGGAGCTTGAAGATTATTTGAAAATGATGGAAGAAGCTGAAAAAAGAAATCACAGAAAACTAGGAAAACAGCTTGATCTGTTCTTTGTTGATGAGCATGGACCTGGATTTCCTTTCTTCATGCCAAAAGGAGTGGAACTGTTTAATAAGCTTCAGGAAATTTGGAGAGTTGAACATAGAAAAAGAAAGTATCAGGAAATAAGAACTCCAATAATGCTGGACAAAGAGTTATGGGAAATTTCAGGACACTGGTTTAACTATCGTGAAAATATGTATACATCAACTATTGATGAAAAGGAATATGCGATAAAGCCTATGAACTGCCCTGGATCAATAATCGCCTATAAAAATAATCTTCATTCATATAAAGATTTACCGTTAAAATATGGTGAAATGGGACTTGTTCACAGACATGAATTTAGTGGAGCATTACACGGACTTATGAGGGTTAGAGCGTTTACTCAGGATGATGCTCACGTTTTCTGTACAAAGGAGCAGATTGAGGAACAGATTATTGAAATTATTGATTTATATGATAAATTCTATACTTTATTTGGATTTGAATATCATATTGAATTATCTACAAAACCTGATAAGGCAATAGGTTCAGATGAAATATGGGAAATGGCGGAAGCTAATCTTAAGTCAGCCTTGGAACACAAAGGAATTGATTATAAGCTGAATCCTGGTGATGGAGCATTTTACGGACCTAAAATTGATTTCAAAATGAAGGATTCAATCGGAAGAATATGGCAATGCGGAACAATTCAGCTGGATTTCAATCTTCCAACAAGATTTGAAATGAGCTATATCGGTGCAGATGGAGAAAAACATGAGCCTGTTATGATTCACAGGGCAATGTATGGAAGTCTGGAGAGATTTATAGGAATACTTATAGAACATTATGCGGGAGCTTTCCCTACATGGCTTGCACCTGTACAGGTGAGAATTCTTACAATTTCCAAAGAACAGGTTCCTTTTGCGGAAAAACTTTATGAAAAGCTTCAGAATGAAGGGATAAGGACAGAAATAGATACAAGGGATGAAAAAATAGGATATAAGATAAGGGAAGCAAATGGAGATCAGAAAATACCTGTACAGCTTATTATAGGAAAAAATGAAGTTGAAAACAATGAAGTAAATGTAAGAAGATTTGGTTCTCAGGAAAGTTTAAATATGACTGTTGATGAAATAGTAAAAACTTTAATTGAAGAGTCAAAAGTTCCTTTTAAAAAATAGAATAATCAATATTTCAGTAAAAATTTAGTCATAGTATTTCTAAATGTAAAAAATATAATTATAAAAAACGAGGTGATATTTCATGAATTACGATGATTATAATGATTTTAACGAATTAAATAATTATGGACAATCTGGAGAAAGATATCTGACTTATGAAGATATTGAAAAGATTGCTGCTTCCAAAGTTAGAGGAAGCATATTATGGATGGTTTTTGGACTTTTAATATCAGGATTGACAGGATACTTTACTTTAATGGGATTTGTTATGGGAATAGTGCCTATTTCTGTAATACCTCTTGCTTTTGTACTTGAATTCGTTGCTGTAATAGCATTTACTGCTTTAACTTATAAGGCAAGTGCAAGTGTGTTGAAAATGATATTCCTTGTTTATTCAGTACTTACAGGAATTACTCTTTCAGTAATAGGAGTTCTGTACGATCCATACACTATTATTGCTGCGTTTGCAGGAACAGTTGTTCTATTCACTGTACTTGCAATATATGGATACATGACAAAGGAAGATCTGAGCAAGTACCGTTCCATATTGATAGTTGGAGGTATATCCCTAGTTATAATGGGAATAATTAATATTTTTATTCAGAGTGATGGATTAATGTGGATAGCTTCAATGTTGGGAGTTGCAGTATTTATAGTGTTTACTGCATATGATGTAAACAGAATAAAAAATAATGTAATAGCATATGCACTTGAGGAAGATGCAAGTATACTTGACAAAATTGAAATACATGGTGCATTGTCACTATATTTAGATTTTGTAAACTTATTCTTGTACATATTAAGAATACTTGGAAGAAGAAAATAATAAATTAATTAAAGAAATGGGGTTATCTCAAAATAGTAAAACTATAAATATAATGTATAAAAACTATATTTTATTCATTT
>ERZ773056.409-NODE-409-length-22800-cov-13.381974_pt1 | contig 22800 bp, 20 predicted proteins | sample MGYA00580857_ERZ773056 | MGnify/ENA primary metagenome ERZ773056 (study PRJEB29015, sample SAMEA2737996) | human oral metagenome | biome: human oral; feature: human-associated habitat; material: dental | place: China | collected 2114 ... | reverse complement strand
GAGCAATACAAGGAACAACGATTGAACCTTTGCGGGGAATTTTTAGAACATGCCTATATATAACGAAGTAAGAAGTTGGCATTGTCAAAACAAGAAGTATTGATGACTATACACAAAGGCGCAAAGCCGTTTGTTAAGTGGGCAGGAGGGAAAACGCAACTCTTGTCGGACATAGAGATCCTTTTACCAACAGATTTCCGCAACAGGAACATCACCTATGTGGAACCATTTGTTGGCGGAGGTTCTGTTTTGTTTTGGCTATTACAGCACTATCCCAACATACAACACGCTGTTATCAACGACGTAAACGCAAAACTGATAAACTTGTATCGTGTTATTAAGGCCAAGCCCAAAAAGCTTATTAGTGCGCTACGCATGCTTGAAAACGAGTATCTGCCCATGAACCATGCCGAACGCACGGCCTGTTTTATGGAGAAGCGCAGGCGTTTTAACGATGACGAACTAACGAACGTGGAGCAGGCCGCTATCTTTATCTTCTTAAATCGAACTTGTTTTAACGGCCTTTATCGCGAGAACTCCAAGGGTAAGTTTAACGTTCCGCATGGCAAATACATACACCCTAAGATATGCGATGAGCAAACTATCATGGCCGACTCTGACCTCTTGCAACGCGTGGACATCCTTTGCGGCGACTTTGATGCTACAAAGTGCTATGCCAGTGAAGACACGTTGTTCTACCTCGACCCGCCATACAAGCCGTTGAACAGCACTTCTTCGTTCAACACTTACGTTAAAGAGCCCTTTGACGATGCAGAACAAGTGCGCTTACGAAACTTCTGTAACGAGGTAAGCGGGCGTGGCAGCTTGTTTGTTCTCAGCAACTCTGACGTTAAGGGCTATGACCCCAAAGACAATTTCTTCGACAATCTGTATGCCGCATACAACATTCAACGCGTGTTTGCCACACGCATGATTAACTCAAATGCAGAAAAACGAGGAAAGTTAACCGAACTTATGATTTCTAACATCAGGCAAGGAGAGAACCGCACTGCGCGCAAAACCATTGCCATAAGCACCTAATTCTATGGATAAAATTAAAGCGCATACCCAAGAAGAGTTTAATACGTTCATGTCTCAATTACTAGAAACCAACGCAAACCTTGGTTTCTATACTGATTTCGCCAAGTGCCATGCCAACGTAAACAAAATAGCCATGCGGCTAAACGCCCTCAATTACCTGATTGGCAAAGACGATATTGCTGCCGCCGTTCACGACTTATGGGAAGAGATCCCACAGGTATTTACCACACTTGACATACTTATAGGTATTCGCACCAAGGATAAGAAACTTTCTTTTAACAGGGAAAGCGAGATACAACTTATTGAAGAGTTCTTCACTTCTGCAGAAGGCGTGGTTGAATTTATTCAAGACACAGGCTTAGAAAAAGTATTTCGCAACAAACAGATAACCAATCTTGTGGATTATGTGTTTGGAGTTGAAATGGGTCTTGATACCTATGCACGCAGTAACCGTAGCGGACACATCATGGAAGAACGGGTTGCCAACATCTTGAACAAAGCAAATGTGAAGTTCAGACGAGAAGTTTATTCATGCGAATTTCCCGAAGTGTACCAAGCACTAGGCGTAGATAGCAAACGTTTCGACTTTGTTGTGGCGACACCAGCTAAGACTTACCTCATGGAAGTGAACTTTTACAATGGCGGAGGTTCAAAGCTTAGCGAAGTGGCTCGTGCATACGCCGAGCTTGCTCTCAAGGTTAATGCGTGCGAGGGGTACGAGTTTGTGTGGGTTACGGACGGAAAGGGATGGGAAAGTGCCAAAGGCAAGCTCGAAGAAGCGTTCTACACCATTCCAAGTATATACAATCTCACCACCTTTAAGCCTTTTGTTGACACACTAAGGCAATAACATGATACTTCGATAAAGCCCACTCAACAGGGTTGTTGCCCGTGACAACAGGTGGTGAAACTAGCCTTAACACATAGCCCAACGCTTAAATGATAGAAACATATTATAGGTCTGACGACAGACACTTCAACCTTCTACAAGGCAATTGTATTGAACTTCTTAGCCAATTCGACTTTAAGTTCAATACAATATTTGCAGATCCGCCTTATTTTTTGAGCAATGGTGGCATCAGTTGTCAAAGTGGAGAGGTGGTAAGTGTGAACAAGGGCGATTGGGATAAGTCGCATGGGCCAGACGAAGACAACCTTTTCAATCGCAAATGGCTAAAAGTTTGCCGTGATAAGCTGGCAGATAACGGCACAATTTGGGTAAGCGGAACTTACCATAACATATTTAGCGTGGCCAATTGCCTTGCTGAACTCGGATTTAAAATACTAAATGTAATCACATGGGCTAAGACAAATCCCCCACCAAACATTTCTTGCAGGTACTTTACTCATAGTTCAGAGTTTGTCATATGGGCGCGAAAGTCCCCAAAAGCTCCACATTATTTCAACTACCAACTGATGAAAGAGATGAACGACAACAAACAAATGACCGACGTTTGGCACCTACCTGCCATAGCTCCGTGGGAAAAGACCTGCACAAAACACCCCACCCAAAAGCCGCTGGGACTGCTTACTCGCATCATCCTTGCCTCAACGAGGCCTAACGACTGGGTTCTCGACCCCTTTGCAGGCAGCAGTACCACCGGTATTGCCGCAAACTTGTTTGGCCGGAGGTACTTAGGCATAGAGCAAGAGCACCAGTTCCTCGAAATATCAAAAGCAAGGCGCACGGAAATTGAGCAACCAGGCGTGATAACAACATACAGAGATAAGATTTTTAAACAGCTAAGAAAGCAAAACAACGGGTATAAAACCGAACCTCTTACAGAAACTATGCTGATGTGCGAGGATGTGCCAAGCTATAACATCAGCACATTGCCTTTTTAAGTATGTATGATAAGTGTATCTCATCTTTGTTGAGCATCATTGCCTCTCTTGCACTGGAATTAGCGCGTTCACGAGTTGTTCACGCCCCATTACTTTCCTCTTATGCCACAACTTCACACCAAAAGTAAAGGCCGCAGCACCTTTTGGGTGTCTGCGGCCGTTGACCTTACGTTAGTATAATGAAAAATTTGAGAGAAAGAAGCTTCACAGCTTCGATGTTGTTTTACTAAACATTGTTATTGAGAAAGCATAGAAAAATTTCTTATTTAATGATGTTGAGCGAGGCGGCGGGTTCGCCCGACTTCTTCAAGGTGTCGATAACGGCCGAGTCGCCTAGGGCAACGGATGCCCCTTTCTCCACCTTATTATATCCTGCCATGCCTGCGGGCGAAGTGGGTTTCGTTTGGAACGACTCTTGCGCGGCATTGCCCAACGTGAGGAAGATGGCCACAACGGCGGCCGCTTTGAACAGCGGCATGAGGCGTTGGGTAAGCGTGATGATGCGTGCCTTCACCTTAACGGGCTCTTCCTCGTTGATTATGGCCAACAGCTTGCTGTCGAAATCGGCGCCCAGATGTTTCGCCTTGCTCTCTATTTGCTGGTAGGCAAAGAGCGATTGGTACTGGCGCAGCTCGGCAGGAACGTCTTTCTGACTGAAAAACGCACGCAGGATACCTTCTTCTTCTAATGAAGTTTCGCAGTTCCAATAGCGCTCCAATAGCTGGTTGATATATTTATAATCCATAATCATCTGCATTTTTGAACTTTTGTTTTATCGCTTGCCTTGCCCTGAAAATGTTTATCTTAACCTGTTCTTCGGTCACTTCCATTATCTGGGCAATCTCGCGATAGCTTTTCCCCTCGAATTCTCGGAGCTGCATGCTCGTCTTTTGTTTCTCGGGCAAGGCATTGATGATGTCTCTTACAAGCTTTACGCGGTCGTTATGCAACATTTCCTCGTAAGGATTTGCCGTTAGGTCGGGCCTGTCGGCATGTGCATCTTCAATCGATGGGTTGTTATGTCCTTTCCTTTTGATGCTGTCTAGTGCCAGATTTCTGCACACCGTCAGGCTGAATGCCTCTATAGAGTCTAGCTCGTCCCAGCGTTCTCGCCTGTTCCAAACCTTGATGAGCGTGTCTTGCACAATGTCTTCGGCATCGCGAGCATTAAGCGTAATGCGCAACGCCAACCTGTATAGTTTGTCCTTTAAGGGCAGAATGTCATTGCGAAAGCTTATTTTGTTCATCTCTGTCTCTGTAATAAATGACGATTGGGCGCAAAGGATGTTACGCACGTTAACACGTTTTAACCAAAAGGAGAGGCTGTTTGTTGTGCCGCCAGCCACCAACTAGCCGCATATCAACAATAGATACACACGGCATCAGCAGCCTGGAACAACAGCGCAAGACTGATGGAACTACACTGCCAGCCGCTTGGAACCACGCCTCAAGAAAACTGATGGTGTAGCGATGCAATAGAAAGCGTATTCCGAAAGCCAACAAACAGCATTTTTGTTGGGTACGGAATGGGCTATGATAAGGCTTTACTCGAAATAATACAAGAAGGTGGCGATGCCTTCGAGTGCAGGCTTGCGCTGTCCTTCTATTTCAATCTTAAACTCGATTTCGGTTTTGCAGATGCCGCGAATGTTGCTGATGGCATGCAGTTTGGTAACCAATCGCACACGACTTCCCGTCACCACGGCCTGTCCAAAGCGCATCTTGTCCATGCCATAGTTCACCAACATCTTGATATTGTTCACCTCAATAATCTGTTCCCACAAGTGGGGCAGCAGCGAAAGCGTTAGGTATCCGTGTGCAATGGTGCTCTTAAACTGGCTTTCTTGCTTGGCGCGCTCCACGTCAACGTGTATCCATTGATGGTCTAGTGTGGCATCGGCAAAGAGGTTAATGCGCTCTTGGTCTATTTCCAGCCACGGCGAAACGCCCAGCTCTTCGCCCAAATGGGCGGCAAACTCTTCATAAGAGTTAACAACTAATTTGCTCATTGTGATATGTTAATGATGATGTGATACTAAATTTTGGCGGCCGCTAAGCCGTAAACAACGGCGAAATTACGCAAAAGAATTGAGGAAAACAAATGTTATTTTATTTTGGGTGCCGTCGGAAGCCATTTTACCAAGAGCTTATAAGCTAAATGAAGATCGTCATATACTTTCAGAAGTAGAATGGTAAAGAGCCGCAAAAGCACAAGATAAGCTTCGGTATGTGCATTCACATCGCTTGGAGGAGGTGTTTTACCATGTGCATACCTATTTCTATACTCATAGCCATTAGTGAACTCTACGTTATCTGTATAAAAGCTAAAATACTTCCGTTCTTCCCTACTTAATAGATGGTCATCAGTTATTAGCCATCCCTTCTTTATCATCTCATTGGCAGCAGCCCTTCCCTGTTCATCAAGATGCCAATAAGAACAAGCACTATACTCCCAGATATGCTTGAGAACTTCTATTATAGAATGATTCACAAACACTAACGTTCCATCCTTTTCTACTTGGACAAGGTCTAAGTCTATCAGAAAGTCTATTTTATATTTCTGGTGTTCCTCATAATTGTTATAATTCACCTTTTTATGCTCCATCAGATTCACAAAAGAACCAAGCGACTCATTCTTGTACGGCTCTACATAGTCAAGCAAAGAGCCTGAATCAAATAGATTATTCAATATGTTCCCAATATCCTTGCTATTATTATTTGCCTCACAATATTTGCTTACGAGAAGACTCTTTGCGTCCGTCATCTTCATTGGCCTCAACAATTCTAAATATTCAGGGTCAATCTCGTCCTCTTCTACAAAAGTATTAAACTGTCTTGCAACATTATCTAACTCTGGAAATATCATTCTACATTTTGTGAGCCAATCGTCATTGCTATTAGGAAGTTTTATTTCTATACTTGGATAGCCGACTTTGTTTTTAAGGGTTTCGCTATAAAATTTACATAGGCCGTTCTCAAGCGGCCGATCTTGGCGATTAAGGCTTTGACAAAAGCCATATAGCTGATAAAGTGCAATCATATTTTTGTGCCTAAAACTACTATAATCAGGGTATGCCGTACTACTTTTATCCATAAGTAGGTATTCTAAACCTCCCACCTCACAATGTTTATTTATCAAATTCAACATAAAGTGCTCGTTCAACCAATCAAAACTGCGATAACAGTAAAAGAGAAGCTCTTCATCTTTATACTTGCTTATACCATTTATATTGTAAGTATACGTTAGCAGCCCATTTTCATTACTTGAAGTAAAAGGGGGAGCCTTTTCTTCGTTAATAAAAGCCATTCTGAATTCAAACGTTGCCATTGCAGTTTGCGGATTGTCCAACAGCTCCATATTCAGCCGTTTTTCTAGTCTCTTTGCAACCAATCGAGTTTTGGCAGATAAAACAAACTTACCATCTTGGTTTTTAGCTTGACAAATAAGCCGCACATAATTTAAATTTGGATCAGAACTAGCTAAATATATTTGTATTATTCTTTCACTGTCAGCTACTGATAAGTTTGAAGGCAAGTAGATTTCATTGCCAGAATGTCCTAATGGCCGTGACACATATTTATCAAGTAGAATGTGTGCAGTTTCTTCACTTTCAATCAAGACCTTCTTTATCTCATTCTTAAACTTGTCAACCAGCTGTTTGCATGATAGTACAGCTCGTAAATCATTTGTATTTTCCTTTATTATGTCCGATAAAGTTTCAGGCAGAATTATCTTAAAGCATTTAAACTGCGAGACTATTTTCCAAAAAGACTGTTTATATACCCTATCCAGCTTAGAGTAACCCTCTTTAATGCAACTAGGATTAAGTGAATTAAGATATTTAGCAATGATTGTATTATACGAACTAGTGGCGGCATTCAGTTCTTGGCATTTCACATCCGTCCATGTTGTTAAGCGACAACCCTCTTCAAAGAGCTTACGTATACTCCATAATTCTATTATATCAACAAGTTCCATATGCATAGAACTTTGTGACAACTCATTTATTCGTTCCTCTACTAATTTAAGATAATGGCCAATGGAAAGATCGTTACTTGAAAAATAGTGCACTCTATTCATATAGTTTTCTATAAATAAATTATTTGCCATGAATAAAATAAGCTAATGTTAGATTTTTTTGGGGGTAATAGAAAAAGCGACGACGTCTGTATTAACATTTACCCCACCCTATATGCGTTTCTGTATTTCCCCCAACAGCGTTTTTGTTTTGCTGGGCTGCCTACTGCTCAGGTAAAACACTTCGTTGCCTTTCGTAACAATACGAATAAAGCAGGTGTCGGAGTGTGTAAACAGCTTGATGCGCAAATCGTCGTTGGTTACGAAGTTGCCCAACCTCGTCTTTCGTGCCTCAAATCCGTTGGAACGGTGCTTTATCGCGGGCAAGCAGCTTTTCAAGCTAAGCTGTTTGATGTCTTCGTACGGAATGTTTGTGCCATACAGGCCGTGGATTTCCAGCTCATTTTGGTTAAACGAGAGCTTTATGTCGCCACTGCCATGAAAGGAAACGGCCACGATAGCCACCAATTCGAGAAGAAAGACGACGGCAATGGTGACTACGAGCACTGTGCTTTTCTGTTCAGAACCGCCTTTGCCCGACTTGCATTTCTTGCCGTATGCAAACAGCAAGCCAAGCGGAATGGGCAAAGAAACGAACAGCGTGTAAAGCAATAGGTTGTCGAAATAAATCGAAACGCCACCGCCAATTAAGGTTATTACGTTGCCAATGCTTATGCACCTGCACAACAATGCACGCCACGCCTTGTCTTCGGCTATCTCTTCCTCCGTATTTTCAAGGCCTAGTCCCACAATATTATCGGGCCTTTTCCTTATTCTGATTACGACAATAATATTTATTGCCACCACCAGAAACAATATCGTTATTAAGATGATACCATTATTCATAGGTTCTATATGTTATTAGTATGGTTACTATTCATGTCTAAGGTTGCCTTATTAGTAAGGTGTGGCTTGCTATATGGCCAAGTCTGCGGTGCCGTTTTGCCCTAATGCGCGTGCAACTAAACGCGCTTGCAAAACGTTGAACGGCATGGCAAAGGTACGAATTATATTCTAAACACAGAATAATGGTGATAACTTTACAAGATGACCGATTAACAAGCTGATTACAAATACTAAACCTCTGTTCAACTGGTCAGCTTGTTAACTCGCCAACTCGTCAACAGGTTAACAGCCCGTCAACTTGTCTTCTCGTCAATTGCTTAAACACTCGTCAACTTGTCAACTGGTATTTTCGTTAACTAGTCAACTGGTTAACTAGTCAACTTGACTTCTCGTCAACTCGTCAACATCTCTTCTCCCCACCCTGTTAACCTCCCATTGTTTTGCCCAAATTCAAAAAAATAATTACCTTTGCATATTCATTATTATCGCCTTATGAGAAAAGCTGCAATTCTACTTTACGCTTTGACCATTAGTGTTGGTGCGTTTGCCCAACAGGCCAAAGAAGATTTCAAGAAAGACAGACTTATGTCTGCCAGTAATTACTGGGCCTACCCCGGTCCGCAAAAGGCACAGACGCCTGCGCCGAAAGGCTACAAGCCGTTTTACATCAGCCACTATGGCAGGCATGGGTCGCGCTATCTCATCGGCACGAAAGACTACGACACCACTTACTTCTCTTTGGCTAAGGCCGACAGTTTAGGCAAGCTCACCCCACTGGGAAAAGCAACAATGGCCAAACTAAAACTGATACGCGAAGAGGCAATGGGGCGCGACGGCGAACTAACACAGCGCGGAGCCGAACAACATAAGGGCATCGCACGCCGCATGTTTAAGAGTTTTCCTGAGGTGTTTGCAGGACGAACAACCATCGATGCCAAGAGTACCACCGTTATTCGCTGCATCTTATCCATGGAAAACGCCTTGCAACAACTTTTGTTGCTCAACCCACAACTTATTATTAAGCACGATGCCAGCATGCACGACATGTATTACATGAACCAAACAGACGATAGCTTGCGTGCGAAAAAGATGCGCGGACGTGCAAAAGACGAGTGGACGGCGTTTGCGAAGAGACATGATATGCACGAAAGAGTGATGAATTCGCTCTTCAACGACCCCGAATATTGGAAACAAAACCTTAACGGAACCGAGTTTAACCGCATGCTTATCAAGGTGGCCAACAACGTGCAGAGCACAGAACTTCGCCATAAGCTGCAACTACTCGACCTCTTTACCGACGAAGAACTGTACGACAACTGGCTGGTGGGCAACGCTCGTTGGTATATCGCCTATGGCCCTTCGCCATTGAACGGCGGCACGCAACCTTACAGCCAACGTAACCTATTGCACAACATCATAACCCAAGCAGACAGCTGCATCGCGCTGCCTAACCCTGGCGCAACGTTGCGTTATGGGCACGACACCATGGTGATGCCGCTGGTTTGTTTACTAGACCTGAACCAAAACGGCCGACAAATAGCCGACTTGGAGAAACTGGCCACCGAGAATTGGGCAGACTATAAAATCTTCCCGATGGCAGCTAACCTGCAATTTGTGTTCTATCGCAAGAACGCTGCCGACAAAGACGTGCTTTTCAAGGTGATGCTTAACGAGAACGAGGCCACTCTTCCGCTGAAAGCTGTTAGTGGTTCGTATTATCGTTGGAAGGATTTCCGCGACTTCTACCTGAAAAAGATAGACGCTTACAAAGAATAAAAACAACATCAATGCAGGATGAAGCCTACTTTGTGGCTAAACTAGAACTGCGCCACATCAAACCAACGGCTACGCGACTGCTTATTGTTCGCGAGATGATGCGAGGCGACGAAACCATTTCGTTGCCCGAACTTGAACGGCTATTACCCACGATAGACAAGAGCACCATCTCGCGAACACTCTCGCTTTTCTTGCTCCACAGGCTCATTCACGCCATCGACGATGGGTCGGGCGCGCTGAAATACGCCGTATGTGCAGACGATTGCGACTGCACCGTGCAAGACGAGCACACGCACTTTTATTGCGAACATTGCCACCGCACGTTCTGCCTTAAACAGCTGTCGGTGCCAGTGGTGCCTCTGCCCGCAGGCTTCCAACTTAATAGCGTGAACTATGTACTTAAAGGGCTTTGCCCTGAATGCGAAAGGAAGAAGATAAGATATTAAGGAGTTAAGGAGTTATGGAGTTAAGCCAAATGCTTTGTTGCAGAGTAAAAAAAGAACTCATAAACTCACAAACTCACAAGCTCATAAACTCACAAACTCACAAGCTCACAAACTCACAAGCTCACAAGCTCACAAGCTCACAAGCTCACAAACTCATAAAGTCACAAAGCATATCACTCCCCTCTCCCCTCGGAGAGGGGTTGGGGGTGAGGCTTCACAAAGCATATCACTCCCCTCTCCCCTTGGAGAGGGGTTGGGGGGGTGAGGCCGAGAGGGGTTGGGAATGAGGCTTTTTATTCAAGATAACACATGGAACAAAAGACAACCAAAGCCGTTATTTACGGCGTTAACGACCGCCCACCCTTGCAAGAAACCCTTTTTGCGGCCGTTCAACACCTGCTCGCCATCTTCGTGGCCATCATTACACCACCGCTAATCATTGCCAAAGCCCTGAGGATGGACCTCGCCACCACGGGCTTTCTCGTGTCGATGGCCCTCTTCGTGTCGGGTGTTGCCACATTTATACAATGTCGCAAGTTCGGTCCAGTGGGCTGCGGACTACTTTGTGTGCAAGGCACCAGCTTCTCGTTTATTGGTCCCATCATCGCCATTGGTCAGGTAGGCGGGCTGCCCTTGATATTCGGAGCCTGCATTGCTGCCGCTCCCGTAGAGATGGCCGTTAGCTATTCGTTTAAATATTTACGGCGAATTATCACGCCTTTGGTAAGCGGAATCGTGGTGATGCTCATCGGGTTGAGCCTTGTCAGGGCAGGCGTAATGGCCTGCGGAGGCGGCGACCCCACGGCCGCTGACTTCGGTTCGCCGCGCAACCTCATCGTTGCCGCCACGGTCTTGGCCAGTGTTATCGCCCTGAATTGCAGCAACAACAAATACGTACGCATGAGTTCCATCATCCTAGGCGTGGTTATTGGCTACGTGCTGGCACTCTGCATGGGCATGGTAGACTTTGGAAGCTTTAACGGCAGCAACGTGCAATCGTTCTATGTACCCGTTCCCTTCAAGCTAGGTATAGACTTCAACGTTTCGTCTATCATTGCCGTGGCATTGGTTTATCTGGTTACGGCCATCGAGGCCACAGGCGATGTAACGGCCAACTCGATGGTGTCGGGCGAGCCGGTAGACGGCGAAGTGTACGTAAAGCGCGTTTCGGGGGGCGTGCTTGCCGATGGACTCAACTCGCTTTTGGCAGGTATATTCTCATCATTCCCCAACTCAATCTTCGCCCAGAACAACGGTATCATTCAGCTTACGGGCGTGGCGAGCCGCTATGTGGGCTACTTCATCGCTGCCATGTTGGTGGTTTTGGGCCTCTTCCCCATCGTGGGCATCGTGTTTTCGCTCATGCCCTCGCCCGTGTTAGGCGGTGCCACACTGCTAATGTTCGGCACAGTGGCCGCCGCAGGCGTTCGTATTGTGGCCAGCGAGAAACTCGACCGCAAGGCTGTTCTGGTTATTGCTGCTAGCTTGGCATTGGGAATGGGCGTTGAACTAATGCCCGACATTCTGAAACAATTGCCCGAAGCAGTGCGCACCATCTTCTCGTCTGGCATCACCACAGGCGGACTTACTGCCATCTTAGCTAACGCACTGTTTAATAGAAAGTGAATTTAGTTGGTGAGTATGTGAGTTTTTGAGTTGGTAAGTTTGGGAGTTTATGAGTTATTGAGTTTATGAGTTGGTGAGCTATTGAGTTATTGAGTTTATGAGTTTAGGGTGAGCATACAATCTGCTTACCAACTCGAAAGCTCAGAAACATGTTAATTCCCAAACTTACCAACTCATAAACCCACCAACTTACAAACCCATCAACTTACAAACTCATAAACTCAATAACTCAATAACTCAAAAACTCATAACCCCACCAACTCACCAACTCACCAACTCATAAACCCCCAAACTCACCAACTCATAAACTCACAAACTCATAAACTCCCAAACTCATAAACTCACAAATGGATAAATTAAAAACGCGCATTCTTCAAGACGGCAAATGCTACGAAGGCGGCATTTTAAAGGTAGACAGCTTTATCAATCACCAGATGGACCCCAATCTGATGATGGAAGTAGCCAAGGAATTTAGCCAGCATTTTGCCGATGCACACATCAATAAGATTGTCACCATCGAGGCTAGCGGCATCGCACCCGCCATCCTTGTGGGCTACATCATGCAATTGCCCGTGGTGTTTATCAAGAAAAAGCAGCCCAAAACCATGGACAACATGCTCACTTCGGTGGTGCATTCGTTCACCAAAGACCGCAGTTATACAGTGTGTATCTCGGCCGACTACCTCACTCCGCAAGACCATGTGCTGTTTATCGACGACTTCTTGGCCAACGGCAACGCCTCGATGGGCGTTATCGACCTCTGCAAACAGGCCGGCGCACGCCTAGAAGGTATGGGCTTTATCATCGAGAAGGCTTTCCAAAAGGGCGGCGATGTTCTGCGCCAACAAGGCGTTCGCTACAAGGCCTTGGCCACGGTTGAGAGTTTGGAGAACTGCGAAATAAAGCTAAGGGGTTAAGTTTAAGCCCCAATCGGCCATTACACCGCTTATAAAATATTTTAAGTTGCTTACAATACTGATTGGGGTTTGCAGGCAGGCACAGTGTTCTTAGCCAGCCAGATGGCCAAAGACATTGGCCTTTTTTGCTTTTCTAGATGGCACAACTAACCCAGAACGCCTAACCACTAAATAAAAAAACGAGGGCCAGCCTAACTTGTGTTTAAGTAAGTTAGGCTGGCTCTCGTATGCTTTTTTGCTTCGCTTGCTAGGCTTTACGCTTACAGCTTTTCGCCATAGCAAAGGTCGCCGGCATCGCCAAAGCCAGGCACAATGTACTTATGCTCGTTCAATCCGGGGTCGATGGCGGCACACCAAATGGTGGTTTTGTCTTCGGGGAAAGTCTTTCGGATATGCTCAATGCCCTCTGGCGATGCGATAACGCAAGCCACGTGTATGCGTTTGGGCGTGCCTTTGGTAAGGAAAGCCTTATATCCCAGTTCCATCGAACCACCCGTTGCCAACATCGGGTCGGCGATAATCAGGTTCTTACCCTCGATACTAGGCGTGGCCAAATACTCAACATGTATGCCCACCTTGGTGTGTTGCTCGTCAACATACTCGCGATAAGCCGACACAAAGGCGTTGCCTGCGTGGTCGAAGATATTCAAGAACCCATTGTGGAAGGGCAATCCGGCGCGGAAAATGGTGGCCAACACAATCTTATCCGTGGGCACCTGCATGCGCGCAACGCCCAAGGGCGTAGTGATGTCGCGTGCCTCATAGTCTAAAGTCTTGCTTATTTCGTAAGCCTCCAACTCGCCAATGCGCTGAATGTTGTTACGAAAAAGCAGTCGGTTCTTTTGGTAATCCACGTCGCGAATTTCGGCTAAGTACTGGTTTACAATCGAGTTCTGTTCGCTAAAATTTACTATCTTCATTATCGATAAGAATGAGTATATGGGTTTGTTAAATGCAGTGGCTAATCTTTTGCCATGCAAAAGTATTAAATTCCCGCTTATTTTTGTAATGTGCAAATAGCAAAAGTGGCGACACACCCTTATTTTTATATTCTTTAACCTAAAAAGAAAGCCGCTCACGTATTTTTTTTCTCGCACGCTTGGTGGTTCTTTACGATTTTGTTAACTTTGCCCAGCATACCGAAAAGACATGTGCTTAGGATAAAATTTCACACTTAAACATATTTAATAAAATGGCAAAGTTTGACAAGTCAGTACTAGAAAAGTACGGAATTAAAGGAACTACAGAAGTTGTTTACAACCCTTCTTACGAAGTGTTGTTCGAAGAAGAGACCAAAGCAGGCCTCGAAGGATTTGAGAAGGGCCAAGTAACCGAACTTGGTGCCGTTAACGTAATGACGGGTGTTTACACTGGTCGTTCGCCTAAGGATAAGTTCATCGTTGACGACGAGACTTCACACAACACCGTATGGTGGACCACCGACGAATATAAGAACGACAACCACCCCGCTAGCAAGGAAGCTTGGGCAGCCGTTAACAAGCTGGCTAAGGAAGAACTTTCTAACAAGCGCCTTTTCGTGGTCGACGGTTTCTGCGGTGCCAACAAAGACACCCGCATGAAGATTCGCTTCATCGTGGAGGTTGCATGGCAGGCTCACTTCGTTACCAACATGTTCATCAAGCCCGTAAACCAAGAAGAACTGGACCAAGAGCCCGACTTCATCGTTTACAACGCATCGAAAGCTAAGGTTGAAAACTACGAGGAACTGGGCCTACACTCTGAAACAGCCGTTGTATTCAACGTTACAACCAGAGAGCAAGTTATCCTCAACACCTGGTATGGCGGCGAAATGAAGAAGGGTATGTTCTCCATGATGAACTACTACTTGCCCCTCAAAGGCATCGCTTCTATGCACTGCTCGGCCAACACCGACCTCAACGGCGAAAACACCGCTATCTTCTTCGGACTTTCTGGAACGGGTAAAACCACCCTTTCTACCGACCCCAAGCGCTTGCTCATCGGCGACGACGAACACGGATGGGACGACAACGGCGTATTCAACTTCGAAGGTGGTTGCTACGCTAAGGTTATCAACCTGGATAAGGAAAGCGAGCCCGACATCTACGGAGCTATCCGTCGCGACGCGCTGCTCGAGAACGTAACGGTAGACGCTAACGGCAAGATCGACTTCACCGATGGCAGCACAACCGAAAACACGCGCGTGTCTTACCCCATCAACCACATCAAAAACATCGTTCGCCCCATCTCGGCTGGCCCCGCTGCTAAGCAAGTTATCTTCCTCAGCGCAGATGCCTTTGGGGTTCTTCCTCCAGTTTCTATCCTCAGCCCCGAACAAACCAAGTACTACTTCCTTTCGGGCTTCACCGCTAAGCTTGCAGGTACCGAACGCGGTATCACCGAGCCTACGCCCACATTCTCGGCTTGTTTCGGCCAGGCGTTCCTCGAACTCCACCCCACGAAGTATGCCGAAGAGTTGGTAAAGAAGATGACGAAGAACGGTGCTAAGGCTTACCTCGTTAACACTGGCTGGAACGGAACTGGCAAGCGCATCTCTATTAAGGACACTCGTGGCATTATCGATGCTATCCTTAGCGGTGCCATCAACAACGTTCCCACCAAGAAGTTGCCTATCTTCGACTTCGAAATTCCTACCGTTCTCGAAGGCGTTGCTACCAACATCCTCGATCCTCGCGACACTTACGCTGATGCAGCTCAGTGGGACGAGAAGGCTAAGGACTTGGCTGGCCGCTTCATCAAGAACTTCAAGAAGTACGAAGGCAACGAGGCTGGTAAGGCTCTTGTAGCTGCTGGTCCGAAGTTGTAATTCGCTTTAAGCGTATTAAACTTTCATAGAACACGTTTTTAGTTGGGCTCGCTCCTTTGTGGGGCGAGCCTTTTTTGCGCCCCTTTGCAGCCCACAAAAGTGCGTGCCTGGTGGGTTAAGTCATGCCAAAACCTTTGTTAACCCCAATCGGCAAAGCTCCCAACACCCCATCAGGGTTTAACGTCTATACCACACAATGGCGCGAAGCAGCAACCGCAACAATGTAAAACATTTGTACCAGATTTTAACATTGTGAGTGCCCTCGCCGCAAAATCTCTAGCCGCGGGGCGTAATTTCGCGCGTATTTTTCAAGTTTATAACAGCCTGATTTACCGACATTTACAAGAAATAAGGCACAAAAAACGGCCTTTTTAGCATAAAATGGGGGCGCAAAGCCCAGCTTAGTGGTCAGCCAAAAGCCACCAAGCCGCTTTTCATCTATAAGGGGCAATTTGCCTATAAATAACCCCTCGCAAGCCGCTTTTTATGCCTTTTTTCTGCGTTTTGGTGCGTTTCACCTTGCATTTTGGTGCTAAACGCCTTGCATTTTGGTGCTAAACGCCCTGCGTTTTGATGCTAAATGCACTGCGTTTTGGTGCTAAATGCACTGCGTTTTGGTGCTAATTGCAATGCGTTTTGGTGCTAATTGCAGTGCAAAAGCAAGCATTTTGGCCAACATTTTTTGTGGTTGCGGATGCAAATCTGGCTCAAATTTTCTTCAAATAGAAATGCAAAACCATAGTAAATGGCAAAAAGTGGAGGGGCGAAGCACCCTAAGTTGACCGCCGTTTTCACCATTCGGGCGCATTTTATATAGGTTTTGCAAGGTAATTTCTTCTAGAATGGTTCGCCAGAAAGTTGTAATTTGCAAAATATATTTACCGTCTTATAGTTAAAAAACAAATAGTCTTTTAGGATATTAAAACTTCCCTTATCTCTGTATCATGAAAACAAAGCTATGTTCATAATAACTGGAAACATTGCACAAGGTCCGGCAGCACAAGGCACAATCGACCTATACGCTGAATATAACCTGCATACTGATGTTGGCCAATGGCAGAGATGTCAATCGCATATTATATTCTTTAATAGCAGTAAATAAAGGGGGCATAAAGTATAGAACCCACAAAAGTTTTTGATAATCAGAAGCTAAACGCCATCACATAAATTGCTGATGTAACCTTTTTGAGGTATAACTGCTGTTAGTGACAAACAAATGTGGCAGAAATTCAGATTTATCATTCCGTACATGAAAAGGTGTGCCTATCTTGGTTTAGCAGCACAAAGACAATAAACCACACTCAATATATACAACATAAAAAATCAATACGTTTTCCATTCATGGTAATTGAGCAATAACGCTCTTAGGAGAAAAATCGGGGTTTTTCTATTGTCTTTCTGAAACAAAATGCTATCTTTGCGTCAAATCATTAGCCTTTTAAATGCTAGGCTTAGAATGAAGTACGTGTTCCAAGTGAAGATGATACGCTTAAATAGAAAAAAGTCAAAGTATTTTAGGCTGTTTAATCATTGAGCAACAAATATATGTCGAAAAAGAATCAGTCCAACAGACTAACAACCCAACAAAAGGAGTCGAAAGGAGTTGTCGGTATTTTCGGAGAAGAAGCGAAGATACACGACATGACTGTCGGTGAGGTTTCTCGTCTTGCCCTTAAAAAGCTTCAAGAAGAGTTCCCGCAATTGGAATTTCGACCTAGAACGAGCATCAAGAAAGAAGAGATTAACGAAGCCTTAAAGAAAATTGATCCGGTATTGGGACAAACGCTTTTCGTTCCAAATTCAAGTATTATCCCTGATGGGGGAATTGTAGAAGTGAAAGACGATAATGGAGAATGGAGGATTGTATTGGTTTGTGAGGCAAAGCATCAGGGAAAGGATATTGAAAACATCAAGGCAGGCAAGCTTGTTGGGAAAAAGGACAACCAAGATATTATGGCTGCTGGTAATGCCATTGAGAGGTCTCATAAGAACATTGCTGAAATTGCCAATCTGATGTTGGCAGAGTCGCACTTTCCTTATGTGCTATTCTTGGAAGGGTCGAATTTCCTTACAGAAACCATTTCTGTTAAACGTCCTGACGGAAGAGTTGTTAAACTGGAATACAATTCGGGAAGGCTGAACAGGCTGGACAGACTGACCGCAGCCAACTACGGCATGCCAATCAATACAAACTTGTGCGAAAACAAGTTTATTAAACATAACGGCAAGACTATCATGCTTCAAGCAACATCCATTTATACGCAGGGGAACGGAGAAAGATGGGATGATGAGAAGATGCTCGAAATCATGCTTGATATTTCAAGAACTTCTTTGAAAATGCTGGGTAGCGACTTATCTAAGCAGCGAGCTCAGAAAAAGTAATTTAAACAGATATGGAAGTATGGCAAGAAAAGCTACAAACGAGTTACTGCAAAAGGCGAAAAAGCAAAAGAATGATGAATTTTACACACAGCTTGCCGACATAGAAAGCGAGTTGCTGCATTATGAAAGTCATTTCGAGGGAAAAGTTGTGTATTGCAATTGTGATGACCCACACATCAGCAACTTTTTCAGATATTTTGTTTCTCATTTCAGGAGGTTGGGACTCAAGAAAGTTATTGCAGCCTGTTATAAGGAACAGCATGTAAACTTGTTCGACACAGGGAAAAATAATCATGGTTTTTTCTTTGAATACACAGGAACAGAACTTACTGGCACTGACCCAAACACCGCCAACATCGTTTACTTCAAGGGCGATGGCGACTTTCGCAGTGCCGAAAGCATTGCCTTGCTGAAACAATCAGATATAGTTGTTACCAATCCGCCCTTTTCCTTGTTTCGAGAGTTTGTGGCACAATTAATGAGATACGATAAGAAATTTCTTATTATCGGGAACATCAACGCCATTACATATAAAGAAATCTTCAAGCTCATTCAAGACAATAAGGCATGGCTTGGAGTTAATCTTGGCAGAGGTATTTCTGGATTTATCGTGCCAGCACATTATGAACTCTACGGAACAGAAACAAAGATAAACGAATTAGGGGAAAGGATTATTTCTCCCAATAATTGCTTGTGGCTTACGAATCTGGATAACTTCATACGGCATGAAGATATTTTGCTAACTAAAAATTATATCGGATACGAACAAGAATATCCTAAATACGATAATTATGATGGTATCAATGTAAATAGAACAAAGGACATTCCACAAGATTATTGCGGATATATGGGTGTGCCGATAACATTTCTACATAAGTTTAACCCGCATCAATTTGAGATAATAAAATTCAGAAAGGGAAACGATGAGAAAGACTTATCAATAAACGGGAAGTGCCCTTATTTCAGGATTATTATCAAAAACAAACATGCCAATCCTAAAACCAAGCACTTGACTGATAAATATCAATCAGTGTCATTGAAGTAATCTTGACTTTTTTCGCTTTCCAATCTTCTTAATTAGTATGAATGAGATATAGGTTTAGGCTTCCAACCAGACTGTGCCGTATCAAACCTATTAAGTAGGCCCTGCATGAAATCCTCCACGGATTGGCAGTGCTTCTTTTCTTGCAGCCTTGATAGGCACAGCACTCCCCACCACGAGGGGGTGTGGCTTAACTCCGTTCAAATCACCGCTAAACGTGTGTAAGGAAGACGTTCTACGTTCCAAAATATGTTCCACCACAAACCCAAAACAACATGGCAAAACATGAATATATAGAGGCCAACAAACGCTGGCTTGAAGAAAAAGCAAAAGAAACGGGGGTGAAATGCCTCACTAAGGGCGTAATGTATAAGGTGATTAAGCAGGACGAAACTGGCGGCGCAAGCCCTACGCCACGAAGCATCGTAACGGTGCACTATACGGGCAGAACCATCAATGGGCGGAAATCCGACTCAAGCCTGGGCGGCGTTCCACTTAAAGCGTGCCGCCCACGCCCTTAAACTTCTCTACAAAATCCATGATTTTTTGCAGCACCGTTCGCTTTTTAGGTAGGAATTGCGGATTTAGCGGACTCATTTTGGGGAGTATCTCATTGAGGTCGGTGCCGTTTACGCTGGCATATTCGTTTTTAAGCGACCTTTGCATATATCGTTTGGCAGCCTTCACGTTCAGCCGTTCATCGGCTATAAGTTTCTCCGCCTCTATCTTCTGCTGTTGTTGTGCATAGTCAAAAAAGGCATCGATAATACCTGCCTTGTCCTCAATGTCCTCCAAATCGGTTTGGTTAATGAAGTCTACCACCAAGCTTTCTTTCGCCCTATTGCCGATGCTCGACCTAATCAGCCTACGCACCTCGTCAATCAGCGCATCCTTATCCTTTGTGTTCTTGTTGTGTTCAAACACCAATTCCAGGATATAGTCAAGGTTAATTTCCTGCGATTTCAGCAAGCCAACCTCAAACACCACGTCGTCCCAGCCTACCTTTATCTCGCCTGGTTTATCCTCACCGCCTTGTCTTCTCAACCACTCGCGTATGTCGTTGTAAGTAGAGCGATAGTCTTGTGCGGCCCTATCAGCAAGCACGTCCACCGCCATCATCTCCTCCACCTGCTGGGCAGTTAAGAAATGTGCATCCCTAAACGCCTCCACAGCGGCGGCATCGGCCTTATCAATGTGCTGCAAGTCTTTCAGTTGTGTAAACTCATCGTAGTTTTGCAGCACGTTTTCAACCTTCAGATACTCGCCAAACAGTTTCACAAACGCCTTTTTATCGGCATCCGTTTCAATCTCTGTTGGGTCCGGGAACTGCTCTTTCAACTGCTTAACTACCTCCACATAGCCCCGTTTTGCCTCGCCCGACACAATATCCATAAAGCCCAACATATACTCGTTGTAGCTTTTTTCAAGCACCACGTTCTTTGTATTGGCATCGCCAAACAGGCTAATGGCATCTACCGTTGCCTGTTCAAGGTCTCTAAACGTAATGATGTTGCCAAAGGTTTTTGTGGCATCGTAAATGCGATTGGTACGCGAGAAAGCCTGTATCAGCCCATGATAGCGCAAATTTTTATCCACAAACAAGGTGTTGAGCGTGGGCGCATCAAAGCCCGTAAGGAACATGCCCACCACGATAAGCAAGTCTACTTCTTGATTTTTCACCCTATCAGAGAGGTTGCGATAATAGTTTTGAAACCCATTACTATCCACGCTGTAATTGGTTTTAAACATGGCGTTGTAGTCGTTTATGGCCATCGTTAGAAACTCCTTGGCACTGCTGTTCATGGCCGTAACCTCAAAGTTCTCGTCTGCTATTTCGCCCGCTGCCGCTTGTTCTTCGTTAGCCGCAAACGAAAAGATGGTGGCAATCTTCAGTTTCTTATCGCTGTCGCGTTGTTGTTTGTTCAGTTCTTCGTAATACAGCTTGGCAGCCTCAACGCTGCTCACGGCAAACATGGCATTAAACCCCTTGCCGTTGCCTGCGCTTCGGTGGGTTTTTATCCTAAAATTTTGCAGCACATATTGCGACACCTCCTTAATACGTTCGGGGTTAAGCAGCAGCTTTGCGTTTTCGGCAGCCTTCAGTTTCAGCTCGCCTTGTTCGGTTTCGATGCTCTTAAACTGTGGCCGCACGGCGTTATAGTCCACCTTAAACTTCAACACCTTCTCGTTTCTTATGGCATCGGTAATAACATAGGCGTGCAATTCTCTTCCAAAAACGTGGGCCGTTGTTTCTGCTCCTGCTGCATTTTCGGGGAAGATGGGTGTGCCCGTAAAGCCGAATTGGTAAAAGCGCTTAAACTTTCGTTGCAGGTTTTTCTGTGCTTCGCCAAACTGCGAGCGATGGCATTCGTCGAAGATAAACACCACCTGCTGACCATAAACCTCCAAGTTGGCTTCGCTCTTCATCAGGTTGTTCAGTTTCTGAATGGTGGTAACGATAATGCGGTTGTCTTTTTTCAGGATGTTTCGTTTCAGTTCGGCCGTGCTTATCGACCCGTTTACGCTGTCGGGCGCAAACTTATTATACTCTCGCATTGTTTGGTGGTCAAGGTCTTTGCGGTCTACCACAAAAAACACCTTATCTATAAAGTCGAGCTCTGTGGCAAGTCGTGCTGCCTTAAAGCTAGTAAGTGTCTTACCGCTCCCCGTTGTGTGCCACACATAGCCCCAGCCTTCGGGTTTGCTCCACAGCTTGGCTTGATACGAGCTTTTAATCTTCCATATCAGCCTTTCGGTAGCAGCAATTTGATAAGGGCGCATAATAAGCAGCGTGTTGTTAACGTCGAACACCGAGTAAGTGAACAGCACCTGCATCAAGGTGTTTTTCTGTAAGAACGTGGCGGTGAAGTCTTTCAGGTCGTTTATGCGCTTATTATCAAAGGTAGCCCAGTTCATGGTAAAGTCGAAACTGTTTTTGTTTCACTTTACGGTATTGGCAAAATACCGCGTATCGGTGCCATTAGATATAACAAATATTTGCAAGTACTTATACAGCGAGCAATCGCTGTTAAAGCTTTCTTTGCTATATCTGTGCACTTGGTTAAAGGCTTCGCGTATGTTTACGCCCCGTTTTTTCAGTTCCACTTGCACCATCGGCAGTCCGTTAACCAGTATGGCAACATCATATCTGTTGGCTTGCGTGCCTGTTTGTTCAAACTGGTTAATCACCTGCAGCTTGTTTCGTGCATGGTTTTGTTTGTCAATCAGCATGATGTTTTGCAGGTGTCCGTCGTCGAAGGTGAAATCGTACACGCAGCATCCTTGTATTTTTCGTGTTTGGTCTGTTATGCTGTCGTTCTCTTTATTTAGAAACTCTTCGTTAAAACGCTTCCATTCGGCATCTGTAAACACGATGTTGTTAAGTGTTTGCAGCTGCACCCGCGCATTATCGAGCAAGGCTTGGGGCGAATTAAGGTTGGGCAAATACTCGTAGCCTTGGTTTCGTAGGTCGGTAATAAGTTCGCTTTCCAATTGTGCTTCCGTTTGATAACCCGCTGGCGTTTCGTTCAGCATGGAAGCCTTGGTGTAGCTGTTTAGCACAATAAAGTTTTGCAATTCTGCTATAGTGGCGTATTGTGTCATTGTGTGAGACCTCTGCAAAAGTCTTTTTACACCTAAAAGCTACTATTGACAATCAGTGAATTATATTTATGATTTCACTATCTATATGAGGTTTTGCAGAGGTTTCAACAGATATAAAGCTATAGAAACTGGAGATTACTTTTATTGTCCTAATGCTTCTAACATAATGGAAACAGAAGAGCTAGAAGAGTATCTTAGCTTTAGAGAGATAGAAGAGGTTTGCAAACTTAATAAGTGGATTTTAGATTATAGTGGTTATCCTAACAATCCAAATAAGAATCTTATTAGTAATAGAAGTCATCTAGATTTTTAAAATCTATACAAATTGAGAGGAGTCTATTATCTTTGTACTGTAAAAACCAAGATAAACACTCCTCTCATGTACGAAGTAC
>ERZ773056.403-NODE-403-length-22951-cov-9.569969_pt1 | contig 22951 bp, 26 predicted proteins | sample MGYA00580857_ERZ773056 | MGnify/ENA primary metagenome ERZ773056 (study PRJEB29015, sample SAMEA2737996) | human oral metagenome | biome: human oral; feature: human-associated habitat; material: dental | place: China | collected 2114 ... | reverse complement strand
CAAGAGTTTTTTCTTTAATTTCTACTATTTCATATTTCATAATTATACCACCTTTATCAATTTATTTGTATTGTTTTAAAAATTCTTCAGTTGGTTCTATAATCTGTATAACATCTATCAGAAGATTATCAGGACCTTCAAAAATAAAATGTCTCTGTCCCCATTCCTCATTTTGTATTTCTAACAATATATTCATATTTTTATCTTCTGAAATTCTTTCGTATATTTTATCAACATCTTCAGCTTCAAAATTTAATATAATTCCTTTGGATTGTTGCTGAACCCTTCTGGAATTGTTTCATGATTTTTATCTATAATTGCTATCTCAAAGTTATTCTCATGTTTCAAACTGATATACCAATCGCTGACAAATGTTTTTTTAAAATTAAAATACTTTTTTATAAAATTTCCTGTTTTCTCTATGTTATCACTTAAAATTACAGGATAAAAACTATTTAACATAAGAATTCCTCCTCTTTAAAATTTTCTATAGCTATTATAATACAAAAAATATGACATCAGTATGTCATATTAAAAATATTTTATTATATTAATAAAAAAGAAAGTTAAGCATAAAAGGAAAAAGTTTTTTGTCTGTTTATAATTTATCTCATTAGTTCTGGACCATAACCAAAGCCTAAATACTTGTAAATAGCATTATTTATTGTGTAGTCCTGAATCACTCCCCATGTATTAGAATATTTTTTTGCATACACTTTGATATCACTTTCCATATATTTTAAATCACTTCTTTTAACTAATTGTAAATAAAATTCAGAAATTTTTTCTAGAAGAAAAGTTTGATATTGTTTATCATTCATTTTTGAAATTTTTTTATTATTTTCATTAGTAATTTTTTTTACGTAATTTTGCAGTTCAGAGCCATATGCGGTAAAATTAGGTCCTTTAATATGTACAGTTAATACACCTGTTCCTTTTTTAACTTCAGCATTCAATACTTTGTATGAAATTTTTGAGTTTGCAATTATTAAATAATCGGCAGCATTTGTTAATGATTTATTTGTTTGACTTGCTGCGATATCTTCTAAATTTCTTTTATGTTGATTACTTACATTATTTCCTAAAATTTCATTTGTGCCATCCACAGAATTTCCAAAAACATTTTTTTTGACGTTTTCGGGACTTGTATGAAATTTCATAAATTCATAAAAGCTGTTAATGACAGCCTGTTTTTCATTATTCAAAGTTTTGATTTTAGCATTAGAAAACCCAAAAATACTTAAAAATAATAATATTATAGTTAAATTTTTTTTCATTTACAACTCTTCCTTTCACTTTTAACATTTTAATAAATTGTAACATTATATTCTTGAAAGAGTCTTTGAATAATATTTTCCTATTTATAATTCTCCTTCATTTTCTCAATTTTCTCAAATAAAATTTTTTTTATTCTCTCAGGTTCTTTCACTTTCAAATGTTCTCCAAAAGATAGAAGATATCCATAAACCCATTCATTTTCAGGATATTCCATTATAATTTCGAAATTTCCATTTCCCATTTTACTTATATTTTCTTCCGAACATTCATCATAAACACGATATGCCTGTGATTTATCTATTTCAACTACAACTCTTACATCTTTTACTTTAGATTTTTTATCATCAATCTTAAAATTTTGTAGCGATTTTTCAAAATGTTCTTCTGTAAGAATCAGCTCTTTTATTCTATTTATTTTAAACTGCCTAATGTCTTTTTTATCATGACAATAAGCAAATAAGTACCATGCCTTTTCTTTAAACCATATTTTCAGTGGATCTGATGTCCTATAAGACTTCTCTCCTCTTGAATTAAAATATGTAAATTTTATTGTCAATTTTTTAAGTATAGCCTGCTTCATATTTTCAAATAAAACATTATCGTCACTTCCATATCTGGAAAAATCAACTTCTATCCAGTTATCTGACGATTTATTAAAAATCAAACTCAATTTTTTAAGAGTTTCTTCCGATTCCGGATAATTTGTAGCCTTTAGGCTTTGCAGTGCATACATTATTTCATTCTGCTCATCCTGAGAAATTAGGGATTTATTTAAAGTATAGCCTTCCAGTAGTCTAATTCCACCATTTTTACCTCTCAAAGAATATACAGGGATGCCTGCAGAAGCTAAAGTTTCTACATCCCTGTATATTGTTCTTACAGATACTTCAAAATATTCTGCCAATTCTTTAGCTGTAATATTTTTTTTATTCAGCATCATATGAAGCATCTCAAATAATCTATTTATTTGCATAATTTGTCAACCTATTTTTATATTATATATTTTCTCCTGAAATTTCCTCTTTCTCGTCACTGTCATTTTCAGTTTTAATTTCGTCACCCTCTGAGATTTCTATCACTTCTTCAGAAACTTCATTTAGATTTTCTTCTGTTTTTTCATTATTATCTGCTGATTTTTTTCTTTCCATTTCATGCTTTATATCCTCAGCAAATTCATCATACTCTTCTTCTTCTTCACTTTTCTTTTTTCTTTTTGATGCAAATATAACAGCTCCTATACCAATAATAACAATAGCTATTCCTGTTCCTATTAAAATTGGAAGTAAAAGGCTATTGTTCTTATATTTAAAGTTAGCTTTATCTCCTTCATAGAATGTAATTTCATTTTTAGAATCTGAAACTATACCTTCCTGAACAGAATCAGGTATTATTTTACCATCTACTTTTATAACTAATTTATTTATTTTAACAATACCCATATTCACAGCTACAACGCCATGTTCCTTAGTAAAAATCTTTCCTTCAACATTTTCTTTGCTATTCTTATCAATATGTTTTTTATTTTTATTACTATTTTCATCTTTGGTTTCAATTTCAACTGTTTTTGATTCATCTTTTTTCTGATTTTCAGTATTTTCTACACTATCCTTATTTCCTGTTAATGAAGAAGTTATCGAAGAATTTAGCTCAGACATTGTCATACCTGCATTTATAAATGAAATTATTTTTTCAAGTTCTTCTTCTGATTTCCATTCAAGCTTTATGTTATATTTATCAACTGTGTTATCATCTGATGCTATTTTTTCAAATTCAAATTTTTTTAAGCCTAATTTTTCAATTTCTTTTTTTAACTGATCCTCAGGCATCAAATTTTTCATAATTGAAACTTCTGAATTTGATATTCCTGATAAATCTGAATTTATATTCATGTTTGTTTCAATTTTTACACAACTTTGCAGTATAAAAAATATTATTGTAAATGTTATAATTTTTATTATTCTCCCTATTTTCATTTCTATTTTTCCTCCCATATATTATTTTTTTCCTAATATTAATCCTTTCTCCAGTAAATTAAATAAATTTTATCTTTTCTAAATTTAAAATTTTTTTAACAATTTTACTAGAAAAAACCTTGTATTATTATTTTATCATATGGGGTTCAATTTCTACAAGATATTTTTTATATTTATATGATATTTTTATTTTAAAATTATTTAAGTAAAAAAAAAAATCAAGCTTTAAACTTGATATATAATAATTATTTGGTACACCCTAGGGGGATCGAACCCCTGTTGCCGGGATGAAAACCCGATGTCCTAACCACTAGACGAAGGGTGCACATTTATTTTTCTGTGTATTTCTCTCACAGACAAGAATTATAATATCATAATTTAGATGTTATGTCAACAACTTTTTTTATTTTTTCTTACTTTTTTCTTATTTATTTGCTATTTGCCCTCTAAAATGTTATAATTCTGCATATTAATTTAAGGAGGTAACTATGAAATTTTTTGATTACATAAAACGCTTTTTTATGTTTACATTAAAGGAGATATACTCATTTTTTCTTAAACTATCTTTACTATTTTTAGTTTTTTTTATTTTTATTACTTCTATGATAACTTATTTTACATTTAAAGACAAAAATAGTCATAAATATAAAAATTATAACTATGTTCTCTTTAATGTATCACAAGTAACAGAAGATAAAATAATTGGAAAAGGATTATTTTCTGGTTCTGAAAAATACAATATTTCTTTTATGGATATATTAAACAGTCTTGACAGCATTAAAGAAAATAAGGATATAAAAGGTATTGTCATTGCTCTAGATCAGGTTGATCTTTCCTCTGCAAAGATAGAAGAACTTAATAAAAAATTTGATGAACTTAAGAAAAATAATAAAAAAATCTATGCATATGGAACATACCTTGAGAACCAGAACTATCCTTTGGCAACTATAGCTGATGAAATTATTATGATGCCTTCAGCTTCTGCAAATGTTACATTGACTGGATATAACTATACAAATTTATACTATAAAAAATTACTGGATAATTTAGGTGTAAATATGGAAGTTGTAAGAATAGGAAACTATAAATCCTATGGTGAAAATTATATAGGCGATAAGATGTCAGATGAATTAAAGACCGAGTTAACAAGAATTTTTGATAATAGATATGACAAATTTATTAATAATATTGCAAAAATGCGTAAAATTGATAAAAATACTTTAGATAATGACATAGTAAATGGTAACAATACTTCACTTACTCCGTTTGCAGCAAGGGATAAAAAACTGGTAGATAAACTTGAAGGCTTTCAGGAACTTACCCAGAGACTTGGAATAACAGATGAGAAAATGGTAGATATATATGATTATTATGAAGATCATAGTAGTGAAATAGAAGCTAAAAATAAAGGTAATGATGCCATTGCCGTAATTTATGCAGAAGGGGCTATTATAGATGATTCAACGGCTAATGACAACACTATCTCTATTGCACCTGATAATATTGCCATTAAGCTTGAAAAAGCTCTTGAAACTAAAAATTTGAAAGGAATAGTATTAAGAGTCAATTCTCCAGGGGGATCTGCACTTGCTTCAGAAATTATATATCAGACTTTATTAAAAGCAGGTGTTCCGATATATGTTTCAATGTCTGAAACTGCAGCATCAGGTGGTTACTATATTTCAATGGCAGGTAACAGAGTTTTTGCAGACAATGCTACAATTACAGGTTCAATAGGAGTTGTTTCAATGATACCAAAATTTTACAATGCACAGAATAAATATGGTGTTACAGCAAACTCTATTTCAAAAGGAAAGTATTCTGATATGTATAATCCATTTACTCCACTGACTGAAGAAACTAAAACTAAGATTTCTGAATCAATGCTTTCTACTTATAAAGAATTTAAATCAAGAGTTTCTGCCAACAGAAAAATAGATGATACAATACTTGAAAATTATGCACAAGGAAAAATTTGGCTAGGAGACGAAGCAAAAAACATTAAACTTGTTGATGAAATTGGTGGACTTGAAGAAACAATAAATGCAATGGCAAGAGATCTTAAATTAAAAGAAGACTACAGAGTAGAAAACATATATACCGAAATCAATTTTCAGAAAACATTGAAAATGTTATCTTCATTTGTTCTTGAAAAAGTCAGTCTGACTTCACAAATACAGGCAAGACTTCCAAAAAGTGCAAAACTTTTTGATGAATATAAATTGATTGAAGACAATCAGAATAGACCAATGTATTATTTACCATATAAACTGGAATTTTAATACTATTTATAATATAAAATAAAATGGAACTAGCTAGGAATAAAAGAAACTGTCCCATATTTTAAAAATATGAAAACCATATTTATTGATTTACTAGAGTTTCACTTATACAAAACAGTCATTCATAAAGAAAAAGTCAAAATTTACCTAAAAAAAAATTAGGTTGTTGACTTTTTCTAAATTCATTTCCTGTTTTGTATTGTGGAATTCTAAATAATTCATTAATAGAATTTTTACATTATTTTTCAATTTTTTTAAGACAATTCCTTCTCCTGAGATTCAGTTCCATTTTTTTATAATTATCTGTTTAATTCTTTAAAAATATCTCTGCAAGTTTTTTTGCTTCACCATCTTCACTATTTTTCCCTACTGTTTCAAAATCTTCCGGCAGCATATCCTTCAGTCTGTATATGGCATTTCCCATTGCAAAACCCTTTCCTGCCATTGTGAGCATTTCATAGTCATTTTCACCATCGCCAAAACTGACAGCATCCTTTATATCTATTCCATCTCTTTCCAGAAGAAATTTTGCAGCATTTGCTTTATTTGCAGTCTCTGAAAAAAATTCCACACATCTTTCGTCTGCAAATGCTACTGCCACTTTTCCACCTGTTTTTTCAATAATTTCCTTTTCAAGTTCAACTAAAGCTTCATGTTCTCCTATAAAAAATATTTTCTGTATTTCCAGTTCCTTTAATGTATTTTCAAAAACTTCCTTAGGCAGTTCAGGAAAAGCTTTTCTTTCTTCTTCCGATATATATTCTAATGCCCCTACCGGTACGAGCCAGTCTTCTCCTGAAAATACATTCATGAAAATATTTCCTCCATATTTTTTGTAATCTGTTTCCATAATCTTCTCTACTTCTTCCTGTCCCAATAAATCTTCGAATACAACTTTCCCATTTTCATCATTTATCCTTGCACCATTTGCAGAAATAAGTGGTATCGTTATTCCCAGTTCATCCATTACAACTTTTGCCAATCCGTAGTTTCTTCCTGTTGCTATATAGAACTTTATTCCTTTATCTATTAATTCTCTTACTGTTTTCCTTGTAAAATCAGATACTTTACTTTTTTCATTAAGCAATGTTCCATCCAGATCACTTATTACTGCCTTATACATACATTCCTCCCATTTTTTTAAACAAATAATTTTGCCAGTTCTTCCATAAATTCTTCTTCAGTAAACGGCTTTGATAAAAATCCTTTTACTCCTGCTTCTTTTCCCATTCTTACATAATTCTGAAAAGTTATCATTGTACTGCAGAGCATAATTCTGGCCTCAGGATCATAATCCCTTATTATTTGTGCCGCTTTTAATCCATGAAGTCTTGGCATGTTTATATCCATTGTCACTATCATCGGCTTAATCTTTTTATACATTTCTATAGCTTCGAGTCCATCTCCAGCTTCATAGACTTCATACCCCTGATCTGTCAGGATTTCCTTTATATCTGCTCTTATATATGCTGTATCATCCACAACTAATGCTATTTTTCTCATAATTCCATCTCCCTTCAGATGTTTTTTATATAAACTAACTTATCTTAATATCACTTTTTAACATTTTTACAAAAATAATTCAACCAATTTTTTTGCCACTCCGTTGTCTGCATTCGTTTCAACTGTTTCATTTTCAGGAAGAGCTTCTTTCAGCCTGTACAAAGCATTCCCCATTACAAAACCTTTTCCAGCTTCTTTTAAAAGATTATAGTCATTACATCCATCTCCAAAAGCTACACTGTCTTTCAATGTCAGTCCATCCTTTTCAAGCAGAAATCTTGCCGCATTTGCCTTGTCACTTTCTTTACTGAAAATCTCCAGGCAGTGTTCCAGAACAAATGCAATATTCACTTCTCCCTTTGTAATATCTTTTATTTCTTTTTCCAGTTCCAATAGCTCGTCATGTTCTCCAAGAAAAAATATTTTAGTAAATTCCTTTGTTTTAAGTTTTTCTAGTGTGGTCACTTCAGGGAAAAACGTTCTTTTAGGATTTATTTTCATATAAAATTCTCTTCTGTCTTCCGTTACATACCAGTCATTTCCGGAATAGACATTTAAAACTATGCTTTTTCCATTCTTCTTATAATCTATATCCAGTATCGAATCAGAATATTTCTTTTCCAGATTATTAACATATATTTCCTTGCCTTCTTCATCAAGTATTCTTGCTCCATTAGAAGTTATAAGAGGAATTTTCAGTCCCAACTTATCCATTATATCCTTTGCCCCTGAATAGCTTCTTCCAGTCGCTATATAAAACTTTATTCCCTTGTCTATTACTGCCGAGACTGTTTCCTTCGTAAATTCATCTATTGCATGATTTCCGTCAAGCAATGTTCCATCCAGATCACTCACTACCGCCTTATACATTAAATTATACCTCCTGTCTATCAAAAGATTTTATCATATTTCAAGTTAAAAATAAATTACTTTATTTTTTTTTCATTTTGATTTATAATTAAATATATACATAGAATAAAGGAGTGATTAAATATGTCTACATTTGAAGAATATCTTAATTCTGAAGGAAATACAGAAAATAAGGAAAGACAGCTTAAAATAATAAATAAAATTATTTTTTCGGAGGAAACTGTACAAAAAATAAAAAATATCAGCAAGGAAATTAAAATTCTTGCAGTCGCTGAGGTTTACTGTCCTGACTGCCGTGCAGTTGTTTCCTTTCTGGAAAAGTTTTCTGAATTGAATGATAAAATAAAAATAGAATACAGTACAAGGGAAGAAGCTCATGACCTGCTTCTAAAAGCTACTGGAGTAACAAGGATTCCCACACTGTTTGCAGACAACGGAAAGAAATCAGAAGTTTTTTTAACTGAATTTCCTAAAGTTGTTCAGAAACACATGTCTGAAAATCCTGAACAGTTTGATGAAATAAAATATAACTTCAGAACTGGAAAATACAATAAAGAAATAGAAGAAGAGCTTGTTTCATATTTAGTTTCTTTATAATTTTTACCCTAGAACTTCATAAAAATGATAAAAGCATTTATAAATTTTAATCAGTTATATAATTTATAAATGCTATTTTTTTTATACATATTATTATAAAATTCCTATATTGATTCTCGAATTAGCCTTTCCACCTTTTTTACCATATATTATTATCAGATTTCTTTTCTTATATCTATTTACTTCCATTTCCAATACATTCATGTTATTTTTATAAATATAAGAGAAGCAGTCATTTAATCTTTCATCAGGAACAATCACAAAAAATTCTCCACAATTTTTAAGAAGTCTTCTTATTTGTACAAATAATTCTTCTAAAGTTAAAGTTATTTCATATTTGCTTATTCTTTCAGATTCATCTTCCGGTAATCTTCCTGAATTGATTTTACGATAAGGAGGATTTGAAATAATATAACTGTATTTTCCTTGTATATTTTTTATATCTTTATTTACAGCAATAATTTTATTCTCCAAATGATTTATTTCTATATTATTACTTAGATTCTCAAAAATTTTTTTCTGAATTTCTACAGCATAAATTTTTTCTATTGTTTCTACCTCAGATAGGAGCAGAGATATTATCCCCTGCCCTGAGCCTATTTCTAATAATGTTTCAGAACTTTTTCGAATATCTCCTTTTAAGTTACTCTTATCCAGTTTTTTTTTTATAAATTTTGATAAAAGCAGTGCATCGTCTGTTATTTTCAGTCCTTCATCCTTTATAATAATTTTTTTATCTACACTCTCTAATTCTTCGATATAATCATCAGTTACTCTCTTCATAACTGCAAACCTGTCTTTTTTCAATTTCTATTTTTTCTATTTTATTAAATTTAATTTCTGATAGACTGTATTTTTGAAGTCCCTTTCCCTCAATATTCACAAAAATAAGATCATCTAGCATATTCATACTTGTTACATTTCCTTTTCCGTCACTTGTTATAACAGACTGTCCAATAGCCGGATAATTTTCTTTTACCTGCATGTACTGTGTATTCTCAAATCCCATACAACATTTTAACCTTCCGCACACTCCTGAAATTTTTGAAGGTGCCACAGATACTCCCTGTTCTCTTGCCATCTTTATGGAAACTGAATCAAATTTGTTTATTATTGATTTACAACATAATGTTTTCCCACAGCTACCACAGTCACCTACCATTTTTGCATAATCTCTTACCCCTATCTGTCTCAATTCTATTCTTACTCTAAAAATAGCAGCTAATTCTTTAACAAGATCCCTGAAATCAACTCTCTCTTCTGATGCAAAATAAAAAATTAACTTTTTTCTATCAAAAGTATATTCTGTTGAGACTAATTTCAAATTCAGATTATACTTTTTCAATTTATTTTTGAAAATGTATCCTGCTTTTATTGCATTACTTTTTAGTTCATTATTTTTTTCTATATCTTTATTAGTTGCAACTCTTACAAACATCTTAAGAGATTCTTCTAAGTTTTTTACACTATAATTCTCTTTTATAGATACTACTTTCCCCATGGCAAGCCCCATTTGCGTTTCTACAATTACCCAATCGTTCATTTTTACTGAAAATTTAGGATTATTAAGAAAATAATACCTCTTTTGAAATGCATCTAAATATACATCTACTACTTGATTAAATTTTTTTTCTTCATTTTCAATACTGTATTTAAAATCATTATTACCAGTATATTTCCTTTCCATACCTTCCAAATGCACTTAATATTCTCCCTTCATCATTTTGCTTTATCTGATAAAATTCTACCCTTTTTTTAAATGTTCTGTTCACTTCTTTTACAAGTTCTCTAAAATCAAGTCTTGTATCGGCTGTAAAATAAAAAATTAACTTATTTTCATCAAAAGTATATTCTCCTATTACCAGATTCATTTCAGGCAAAATATCCTTTACAATTTTTTTACATTTAAAATAAGCTTCATCAGCTTTAATATCTAATTCTTTAAGTTTAGCAACTTCTTTTTCTGTCAGCCTTCTTTTTACTTCTCTTATTCTCACTTCATCATTTGCATCAGATTCCATTCCAGCCTTATTAGCTATTCCTAATACGATTCCTATCTGTTCACCTCTTATTGTATCAACAATTACATGATCACCTTTTTGAAAATTTTGGGATTCATTTATTAAAAATGGATAAACTTTTTTTGTCTTTCTAAATTTTATATTTAATATTTTCATAAAATTCCACCTTCTAAGAAACTGAAGTATCCTTTCTCACTTATTATTATATGATCCAGTAAGCGTATCTCTATTCCTTCAAATATCTCTTTGATCTTTTTTGTCAGTATTATATCAGATTGCGACGGTTTTAAAGAACCAGCAGGATGATTATGTACCAGTATAACTGATTTTGCATTATAATTTAAGATTTTCTTTATCAGTTCCCTTATATAAACTGTACTTCTGTCAATTGTACCTTTAAAAAGTTCCTCTTCCTTTAGAAGCTCATTTTGAGTATTTAAAAACAATACTTTAAATACTTCTATTTCTCTGTTTAATAAAGAAAATTTTAGATAATCCAGTAATTGAACATTACTTGAAATAGTAATTTTTTCATTATGTATTTTTAAATACAATTGCTTTTCAATTATGGAAAACAATACTTTAAAAAATATTGCTATTCTTTCAGTAATATACTTATTTTCTCTAAGCTCAGTATTAGATTGCTGTAGTAATGTATACAAATCTCCATATTTTTTAAGCAATTCCTTTGCTATTTCCTTACAATCCTTCCTTACAATAACATAAGTCAGCAACAGTTCCAAAATTTCATAATCCTGAAATCCTGATAATCCTGACATCAAAAATCTTTGTCTCAATCTTTCCCTATGCCCCTCATTATTTTTCATTTATCCCCCAATTAACTTCATTTAAGATTATTCTTAACAAGAGTATTAAAATATTTCTTTTCCCCTTTTAGTTTAATAAAAATTTTTATTCTATTTTTTAATCTATATTATATAAAGATATTTTTATTTTATCATAGATAATATAAAAATACAATGTAATAAAACAAAGAGTCTCAAAAATTGTCCTCAAGTTATCGCCAAAGGTTTTTAAAAAACTCTTTCTTTATCGAATATACTATATTTGGTTTTAAAACTGGCGTACCTGTGAGGAATCGAACCCCAAGCCTTCTGATCCGAAGTCAGACGCTCTATCCAGTTGAGCTACAGATACATATAAAATAATCGACAGGAGTCACAAACTTTTGCTATCCTATCGATTATTATTTTTAACTATTAGTTTCTTAAAGATTTCAATAATTCAAAATTTTCTAAAGTTTGTTGTTCTTTTTTAATTTCTTTAGCTAATTCTTCTTTTAATTTTTTGTATTCAGCAGCTTTTTGCTTGAATTCTTTTCCAAAAATGCTAGTTTCAGCATTAGTTTCGATATCAGCTATTCTTTGATCAATTGCTGCATCCATTTTTAAATAGTTGTCTAATCTTTGTTGTGCAGCATTTGCTACTGCTTCCTGTTCTTCAAATTTCTTATTTTCCATTTGTTCCAATCTTTGCAATTGAGCTTCTAAACTGCTTAAGCTATTTTCAAGTGACGGTTTGCTAGTCGATGTTTTTTTTGCTGGTGCTGAAAATACAACACTGCTTAATACTAATACTCCTAATAAAATTACTAATTTCTTTTTCATTACTAATTTCCTCCTTTTAATGATTCAACTGCTTCATAATTTTCAACTGTTCTGGATAAAGATTTAATTTCTTCATCTAGTGCTTTAATCAAAGTTTTATACTCTTTTACGAGTCCTCCATATTCTCCTTTGAAGAATTTAGATCCTGAAGAATTTTCAATTTTTGCAATTCTATCTTCAAGGGTCGCTTTTAAACGTTGTCTTTCTTCTAATTTTTGAGCTGCATTTTCTGCATTGGCTTTTAATTTTGCAAATTCTTGATTTTCAAGATTAACTAATTGAGAATATTGAGATTCTAATTGGTTGAATTTTGCACTTACTTCTTGATAACCTGCAAAAGAGACAGCGCTTAAAACTAAAAATAACGCTCCTATTTTTTTCATATTAACCTCCTAAACTGTAGCATTCATTCCGATTACATTTAAAACTTTCATATATTATATATTATTTATCTTTTATTGTCAATTTTTATTTATTGATAATTTATTAATTTTAAAAATTACAAGCAACAAATATATATTGAATAACATGATGTTTTATCATTAAAAACTGCTTTGAAGAAAATTTCTTCAGAGCAGTTTCATTTATTTAATTTTTTATTATTTTCCACAACTGCAAATATTTATATTGTAAAAAGCTTTTTTACCTTCGTAAACAGCTTCATCAGCCAAATCATCTTCAATTCTTAATAATTGGTTATATTTAGCCATTCTGTCTGTTCTTGAAGCAGATCCTGTTTTAATTTGTCCTGCATTTGTTGCAACAGCTATATCAGCTATTGTATCATCTTCAGTTTCTCCTGATCTGTGAGATACTACTGCTGTATATCCTGCTTTTTTAGCCATTTCTATAGCATCTAATGTTTCAGTTAATGTACCAATTTGGTTAACTTTTATTAATATTGAATTTGCAATTCCTTCTTTAATTCCTCTTGCAAGTCTTTCAGTATTTGTAACGAATAAATCGTCTCCTACCAACTGAACTTTTTTCCCTAATTTTTCAGTTAATAATTTGAATCCTGCCCAGTCATCTTCAGCCAGACCGTCCTCTATAGATACTATTGGATATTTTTCGCATAATCCTGCATACCATTCTACCATTTCTTCAGAAGATCTTACTACTCCACCTTCTCTTTTGAATGTGTAAACATATTTATCTCCTTCTTTTTTTGCAAATTCAGAAGATGCAGCATCCATTGCAAATGTAATTTCTTCACCTAATTTATATCCTGCAGCTTCAACTGCTTTAGAAATGATGTCTAATGCTCCTTCAGTACCATTAATGTTAGCAGGTGCATATCCTCCTTCATTTCCTACATTTGTAGAATCTCCGTTAGCTTTTAAAAGTTTTCCAAGATGATGGAATATTTCAGCACCCATTCTTAATGCTTCCTTATATGTTTTTGCTCCAACAGGCTGTACCATGAATTCCTGAACATCAACCGCAGAGTCAGCATGAGATCCTCCATTTAAAATATTCATCATAGGAACAGGTAATTCTTTTGCATTAACTCCTCCTAAATATCTATATAAAGGTATTCCTAATTGATTAGCTGCTGCCTTAGCTACTGCCAATGAAACTCCAAGTATTGCATTTGCCCCTAATTTTCCTTTATTAGGTGTTCCATCTAAAGCTATCATTGCTTTGTCAATAGCAACCTGGTCTAAAGCGTCCATTCCAATTAAATTTTCAGCTAAAACTGTATTTACATTTTCAACTGCTTTTAATACACCTTTTCCTAAGTATCTGGATTTGTCACCATCTCTTAATTCAACTGCTTCGTGTTCCCCTGTAGATGCCCCTGACGGTACAGATGCTCTTCCCATTGCTCCGCCTTCTAAAAACACTTCCACTTCAACAGTTGGATTTCCTCTTGAATCAAGTATCTCTCTTGCATAGATATCTTCAATTCTAGTCATTTGTAATTACCTCCATCAATTTTATTTAATTTACACTTTGATTATATCATAATGTCTATTTATTTTCAAAACAATTTTTTTACTTTTGCCGTAAAATTACCTTAATTTTAAACCATTAAAATTTACTTTATATTTTCAATTTCATTATTTGCATGTTCTACAGCAAATTCTAATCTTATTCTTTCTTTTACATCTGCAAAAGTTGCCTCTTTAAATGCTACTTCTCCAGTTTTCCCTAATAAGAAATATCCAAATTCCTCCTGCTGAGTTAATATTTCTCCAGTTTTTGAAGCAAATAATTTATCCATTAATGCAGTATCATTCTTTCCAATTCCTGGAATACTGTCATTTTTTGTTAATGTCTTAAATTTTTCTTTTACTGAGAAATTGTATCTACCTTGTGTTTCAACTTGTTCCCAAGTTACTTTTTTTGAATCAAGTTCCGCTTTTACATCATTTAATCTTTTTATCAGTGCATTTTTAGTTTCCTGCGATATTGACGGCAGTATAAGTATATGACTCACCTTTGCAAGATTAGGATTATTAGCATTCTTATCCTGTACATATATTATATGGTATCCAAACTGTGTCTTTACAGGTCCTACTATTTTACCCTTTTCAGCTTTTTTTACAGCTTCAGAAAATTCAGGAACAAGCTTTGTAAGATCAACTTCATCCCCTAAACTTCCTCCATTTTGTGCTGAACCTGGATCCTTACTGAATTCCTTTGCTTTTGCAGCAAAATTTTCAGATGTTGCTGTTTTCATTATTTCTTCTGCCTTCTTTTTTGCCTCTTCAAAATCTTTGCTTGAAGCTGTATACTCATCTCCAATCACATATCCTGAAATCGTATTTTGAGTATTATATGTGTCCTTTTTAGAGTTAAATCTTTCCTGCATTGCTGCTTCAGACGGCTTATAAGTATCAATTAAATAATTATAATATTTTTTAGAATAACTACTCAATTCATTTAATCCAGTCAATTCAGGAGAAACTTTAATCCCTGCAGATTTAGCTTTTGCAGCTATTTTTATCAATTTTTCCAAATCTGCCTTCAAACCATTTTTTATCGTATCAACCATTTCCTGAGAATATCCTTGCGGTGTTGACATATATAATGATAAAAGCTGTTCATTCATAGAACTGTTTGTATATTTATATCCATCCTTCTCAAATATTACTTTATTAGCATTTTCATAAAGTTTTTTAAATTCTGGACTCACTATTTCTATTTTTACTTTTGCTTTTTCCTTTTCTATAAATGATCCCACAAGAGCATCTGTCATTTCTCCATTCAAAGAATCTGCTATTTCCTTTTTCGATTCTTCAAATGTTCTTCCTGCCAGACTGGAATACTTCAATCTTTCATATGTTTTCTTTATTTCTTCTTCACTGACCTTAGCAGAAGAAAGTATTTTTTCCTGAACTTTTTTAGCTATTTCCCGTTCTCTCAAAAATTCTTTATAAGTTGCCAGGTTATAACCGCTTTGTGCTAATGCCTGTATGAGGTTAGCTTTTCCTCCTGCCTGTTTCTGTGAATCTTCCACTATTTTATTTACTGCACTTTCATCAGCCTTTATCTTTAGATTTTTTGCTGCAGACAGTAGTACTTCTCTATCAATTATAGTCTGAAAGATATATTCTTTTAATACATCTTCAGGCAGTTCCTTCATCGTATCTGTCGCCAGACCCATTTGAGCAAGCTGTTGCTTTTTCTGTGAAGTAAGTGCCGACATATTGTTTTTCATATGATAAAGTTCTCTTTCAAATTCATCTCTATAAATTTTCTTTCCATCAACCTTTGCTATTACCTGTCTATGTGAATCACGATTTAAAACATTGTTTTTTAAAAAACGAATTCCACTAATTAACATGGATAAAGCAAATCCGAATATTAAAACTATAGAAATTATTTTTATTGTTTCCTTGTGCTTTCTAATTCCCATATCTCCTCCTATTTTTTTACAAGTATTTTTATTATATCAATAATTTCTTTATAAATCTACTATAAATCTTTTATTTTCTAAAAAAAAGTAAATTCAAATACAATTTAAATAATTTTATATATTTTAAAGTTTTTACACGCTATTAAAATTAGTTCCTGTCATTATTATTTTAATTTAATTTATTGACAAATAGAAAAGAGGTAATTTTTTTAAAATTTAATTACCTCTAAAAATTTATTTATTTTAACTCTGCAAATTGTTCTTTTTCTGATGCACATAAAGGACACACCCAGTCTTTAGAAATATCCTTAAATTCAGTTCCTGATTTTATTTTGTTGTCAGGATCTCCTGTTTTAACATCATAAACATAACCACATTCCTTACAGACGTATTTTACCATCTTATTCAGATTTCCCTAAATCTTCATCAAATTCATATAATGCTGCTGTATTTTCGTCAACTTTAAACAGATTTAACTTAGTTATGATTGTATCAAACAGATCTTCTTCTTCTTCCTGTTCAGTTACAAACCAGTTAAGGAAATTTTCTGCTCCAAAATCATTTAAACTTCTTGCTAAAGCATAAATTCCTTCTATTGAAGCAGTAACTGCTTTTTCATGATCCATAGCATCATTAAATACTTCCAAAATTGTACTGAAATTTCCTTTAGGGGCATCAAGTGCTTCCAATGTTACTTTTCCACCTCTTAAAAGGATGTAATCATAAAATTTCTGTGCATGTTCTCTTTCTTCTGAAGCATGTCCGTTCATCCATTTAGCAAATCCGTCTAATCCAATATATTCAAAATGTGCTGCCATTGCCTGATATTGATAAGCTGCTGCCAACTCCATATTTAACTGTCTGTTAAGTTCCTTTTCTAAATCTTTTGATAATTTCATTTTAATCAACTCCATTCTATATTTTTTTTTTAATTAATTTTTCTTTTCTGTTTTTAAACAGTTTGAGCACTTTCCTTTTAAATAAAAGTGTGTTTCTTCAACTTCAACATTTCCCAGCTTTATTAAATCTAATTTTGATAAGTCAATATCAAAATCTATTATTTTCCCACACGCTGTACATTTAAAATGTCCATGCGTATCCATTACAACATCATATCTGACTTCATTATCTTCTATAATTACTTCATTTACAATACGACTGTCTACAAAAATGTTAAGTGTATTATATACAGTTGTTTTAGATAAAGTAGGAATTTCTGTTGAAAGATTTCGAAATATGTCATCAACTGTAGGATGTGTATGATGATCTAACAAATATTGAAATATTTTTATTCTCTGTATGGATGGCTTTATACCATTTTCCTTCAGATATTCACCTACATTAAGCATATTTTTCTCCTTCCTTAATTTTTTACATGTGTACACTAAATTAAGTTTCGGATACATATACATCCATTTTTGTATCCGTTATAATTTTATAATGTTTTTTTTATAATGTCAATTATTTTTTTTCATTTAATAATCAAAATAATTTTTTATTTCTAGTATACAATTAAATTATTTTAGGATAAAATTTAAGCATTACGGTTGTTCGTATTTGTATAAAGTCATTAATTTTATATTATAGAAGTTTTATTCTACAAAACACTATTTTCGTGTATATCTCATCAAATATCTGTCAATATTTTTGCCATATTCACTTTCCAGTTTTTCCACTATTGTAAATTCTGCTTTTTTATAGACCTTTTTTGCAGCTTCATTATTCACACCTACAGTTAACTCAACTATAGAAATATCTTGTTTTAAAAGGTAATCCATAACATAGCCAAACAATCTTGTTGCATGTCCTTGCCCTTCATATCCTGTTACTGTTGAAACTCCATATATATAGGCTATTTTATAATCAAAACCTCTAAGAATTTCTATTACCGAAACTAATTCTTCATCAATTTTATTTTCATATGTGCTGTTGTTACATTTAACTTCTCTATTATTTTCTAAATTTTTCAGTTTTTTTACAACTACAAAAACTTTTCCATATTTTGTAAAAGGCTTTATATTCCATTTTCCAACTGAACCTTCTCCAAAAACCCTATTTTCATGTTCAACAATTTCATCAAATAGTCTCACATCTTTTTTATAATTCAGTTCCCTAATCTGAAAAACATTACTATTCAGAGTATAACTGCATGCTTCTCCCATATCTTATCATCCTTCCTACAAGTTTTAATAATCTACTTTGTATAGATATAGCCCTTCTGGAGCAGCCAATATTTTTCTTCCATCTGCATCAGGATTTTCCAACTTTTTTAATATATAGTCTCTGTCTCTTTCATGAAAATAAACTGCGAGAGCCGATCCTACCATTATTCTTACCATTGTTTTTAAAAAAGAACTGCCGGAAATTTCAATTTTTGTTTCTCCTGTTACAGAGTCACCAAAACACTTTATATTATATATTTCTCTTACAGTATTTCTTGCCGCCTTATCTTTTTTCATAAAACTGCTAAAATCATGACTTCCTATATATACTTTCATTATATCCTGTAATATTTCCGCATTTACATGATTTTTTATTCCTGAAATATAATCTGCTTCAAAAGGAGTTATGTCATCTCTCTTTTTCATTATGTATAAATATGTTCTCTTTACCGCATCAAACCTTGCATTAAAATCATTTTCGACTTCTTCTATTTCTAATATTTTTATTTTTCCATAAAGATTTTTATTTATCTGATTTTTAATTGCCTCAACAGGAATATCTTTCCTAATAAAAAAATTGGAAACCTGTCCCAAAGCATGAACCCCCTTATCAGTCCTTCCTGATGAGATCATATTTATTTTCTCAGAAAAATTTTTTGAAATTATATTTTCTATTTCACCTTGAACTGTTTTTCCTTCCTTCTGCCTTTGAAATCCTGCAAACTTACTTCCATCATATTGATATCTAATTTTTATATTTTTCATTTTTACTCTCAATCTATTTTATTTAATATGAAATTCAAAGTTTCTTCTAAGTTTCTTCCTATATCATGTAAATATAATAAAAACATTAAAATAAATAACTTTTTTCTTCAAATAACTTCCTTAGGAAAAGACTTTGCTTCTGTGAAGTCTTTTCTTATTATACAATCATTTTTAAAAGCACTTTCCTATAATAAAATAATTTTCATTAAAACATAAATTGCACCGCTCTTCACTTTATTTAAAAATAATTCTATTTTCGCTGTCAAATTCCACTTTAGCAAGCGAATGTAAATTTATACCTTTTTCTCTCAATTTTTTTCCACCATCCTGAAAACTCTTTTCAATAACTATGCCTATTCCTGAAAGTTCAGCTCCTGCACTCTTAACTAAATCAATTAAACCCATAGCTGCAGAACCATTAGCTAAAAAATCATCTATAATTAAGATTTTATCTTCTTTTTTTATATATTCCTGAGAAACCCTTATTCTATATCTTTTAGCTTTTGTATACGAATAAACCTCACTCTCATAAATTACCCCATCCATATTTTTACTTTCAGATTTCTTTGCAAATACTACTGGAACATTAAAATATTGTGCCGCTATTACTGCTATTGCAATGCCTGAAGCTTCAACTGTTAATATCTTTGTAACCTCCCTGTCAGAAAATTTTTCCTTGAATTCTTTTCCTATTTCATTTAAGCATTTAACATCTATCTGATGATTCAAAAAAGAATCAACTTTCAGTATCCCTCCATCTTTTATTGTTCCTTTTTTTAGTATTATCTGTTTTAAATATTCCATTATACTCCTCCTTAGAAAAAATATACAAAACAACGGCTTTCAAAATTTACAAAAAAAGAGCACATCATCAGAGAATATGCTCTTGTAATTAGGTATTTAAATTGCTATGAAATATCGCAAATAGGACACGATTGTTAGGTAATCTGTTATTTAATTGTATATTCTGAAACATCTATGTATATTAAAAATTATTTTCCAAAATGGTGCGAAAGGTGGGACTCGAACCCACATGTCGGAGACGCTAGATCCTAAGTCTAGTGCGTATACCAATTTCGCCACTCTCGCATTTTTATTTAAATGGTGAGCCATACTGGAATCGAACCAGTGACACCATGATTAAAAGTCATGTGCTCTACCGACTGAGCTAATGGCTCATAATGGAGCGGGAGACGAGGGTCGAACTCGCGACATTCAGCTTGGAAGGCTGACGCTCTACCAACTGAGCTACTCCCGCAAAATCTATAATGGTCGGTGTAGTAGGATTTGAACCTACGACCCCCTGCTCCCAAGGCAGGTGCGCTACCGAGCTGCGCTATACACCGTTCTAAAGAATATCTTCAATTTCTCAAATACTCTCAGACAAGAAATATAATATCATAAATCAGAATGAATGTCAACACTTTTTTTCTGATAATTTCAATTTTTCTTGATTTTTTTTGCTAAAATACCATTTTTCCATTATTTTTAGTATATTTCAACTAAATAAGGGCATAAAAAATTATGCCCTCATTATGTAATTATTTTTTTATCAATGTTACACTAACTTCAGAATCTTCCAAAGCACTTCCATTAATAAAGTTTATTCCATCAAAATGTAAAATATCTCCTGGCACTAAAACATGCTTTTCAGTTTCATTCAAAAACATTTCCATTTTCCCTTTCAGAACGGTAAAAATAATTTCCTCATCTTCATGATTGTGCTTAGCAATTTTTTCATCTTTTTTCAAAATTTTCTTTACCAATTTAAAATTTCCCTTGTTGAATAGCAATCCTGCTTCATTTTTTACATTTCCAAACATCTTTTTCTCCTTAATAACTTATTTTTATTTTCCTTTTTTCGCTTTATATAAATCTTCTAACAATTCATCATTATTCTTGTACTTCTTTATTAATTCAATTAAGTTTCTCATCCCTTCAACTTCTGACATTTCACTTAGTTCTCTTCGCAACTTCCAGATTTTTTCCAAATTTTCTCTTGGAATTAATAATTCCTCACGTCTTGTTCCACTTTTTAAAACATCTATCGCAGGAAATATCCGTAGTTGTTCAAGTGTTCTGCTCAAAAGAATTTCCATATTTCCAGTCCCCTTAAATTCTTCAAAAATAACTTCATCCATTCTACTTCCAGTTTCAATAAGAGCTGTTGCAATAATTGTCAAGCTTCCACCTTTTTTAATATTTCTTGCAGCTCCTAAAAATCTTTTTGGATAATAAAGTGCATTTGGGTCAATTCCACCAGAAATCAATTTTCCGCTTGAAGGAATTGTGATGTTATACGACCGTGCAAGCCTTGTAAGGCTGTCCATTAAGATTAAAATATCTTTTCCACGCTCAACTTCTCTTTTTGCCATTTCCAGAACGTTTTCAGTAACTTGTGTGTGCATTCTCGGATCTTCATCAAATGTAGCTGAATAAACTTCCGCTTCTTTTACATTTTCCTTAATATCAGTAACTTCTTCAGGTCTCTCGTCAATTAATAATATCCATACATCAATTTCTGGATTATATTTTATAATATCATTTGCAAGAGTTGACAGTAACACAGTTTTTCCAGCTTTTGGCGGTGCAACGATAAGTCCTCTCTGCCCTTTTCCAATTGGTGAAATTAAGTCGATAATTCTTGAAGATATCTCACCATTTCCCAAGTTTAATTTTTCATCTGGATAAGAAGGAATCAAATCGTCAAAATATGGACGTTTTAACGATTTTTCTGGCAAATCTCCATTTACTAATAGCACTTTTAGAACTCCATAGTTTTTTTCTGTTCCAATCGGAATTCTTAATTCTCCAAATACAATATCTTCATTTCGCAGAAAAAATCTTTTTATTTGTGAAACTGACATATAAATATCAGGACCAATTGAAGTTTTTCGCAAAAATCCATAAGTTCCTTCACTCATTATATCTAATTTTCCAAAACCATAAGTTTTTCCATTTTCTTTCCCTTTTTCAATAAGAATAGCATTAATTAACTCAAGTTTTGACATTCCTGAAAATCCTTCAATCTTGTATTCTTTAGCTATCTTTTTTAATTTAGTTACATTTTGTTCTAATATATTTTTTATCATTTCCTCTTCTTCATTTCCTTGTTCCAATGTAACTTTTTTTTCTTCTGTTTTATTTTCTTTATTTTCTTCTAAAGTTTCCAATTTTTTATCACTTTCTTCAACTATTTTTTCTGCAGCTTTTGGTCTACCTCTTTTTTTCTTAACTGGTTCAGCCTGCTCTTCCAACTTTTTTTCATCTTCAATTTTTCCCATTATTCCACCATCTCTCCATATAATGTCCAAGTTTTCGCATCATAAATTTTTACATTTACAAATTGACCTTTTAAGTCTTTTCTATTACTTTTAAATAAAATTATTTTATGTGTAGAACTTCTTCCAGTCAACATTTCAGGGTTTTTTCTGCTCGGTCCTTCTACCAACACTTTTACAGTTTGTCCCAAATATTTTTGACTTTCTTCCTTTGCTTTCATATTTTGTAATCTCATAAGCTGTTGTAATCTTTCATTTTTAGTCTGTTCGTCAACTTGTTCTTCCATTGTAGCTGCAGGAGTTCCTGTTCTTTTTGAATACATAAACATAAATGCGTTTTCAAATCCAACTTCATTCACAACATCCATTGTGTCTTGAAAATCCTCATCAGTTTCTCCTGGAAACCCTACAATAATATCAGTTGTAAGCCCGATATCAGGTATTTTTTCTTTAATTTTTTTAGCAAGTGCAATAAATTCTTCTTTTGTGTAACCTCTATTCATTGAGTCCAAAATTTTTGTAGAACCTGATTGTAGCGGTAAATGTAGCATTCTTGCGATTTTAGGATTTCTTGCGATTACATCTATTACTTCATCACTAAAGTCCTTTGGATGTGGAGACACATATTTTATCCAGAAATCCCCTTCTACATTTGCACTTTGCTCCAATAATTCAGCAAAATTATCCTGTCCATTTGCAAAATCACTTCCATAGGAATTTACATTT